>Ga0070766_10000466_pt1 | contig 17911 bp, 10 predicted proteins | sample HubBroMetageWFT6_FD_69782 | JGI IMG/M metagenome (GOLD analysis project Ga0070766, IMG submission 69782) | Warmed and freeze-thawed soil microbial communities from the Hubbard Brook experimental Forest, New Hampshire - Hubbard Brook CCASE Soil... | ecosystem: Environmental > Terrestrial > Soil...
GATGTGAGTGTGAGCAGGTCGCTGACTGCAGAACAGTGCGGTGAGTTCCCGGAGGCTAAGACCGCCGCGCCAGCCGATCCTGCGGCTCCCGCCGCTGCGCAGCCTTCAAAGCTGATTATCGGCGACATGGAACTCGCGTCCTCTGAAAGCCTTGCCAGTCAAGGGACTCGCGAGGAAGCATCGAAGTACTATCACGTCTTCGAGAACGGGGCGTGTTACGAATTTGCACTCAAAGTCGCGACAACCGGCGTCGAGACGGAGGGTGGCAAGCACGTTGATCGTGATGAAGTTTTCCAGCGGCTGGAAAAGATTCTGGCCACGGTGAAAATTGATCCGGTGACGGCTCCGGAAGTTACGGCGGCCGCTCCAACGGTTCCCGTTGCTCCGGCGACTCCGGCACAGTAGCTCTGTTTCAAAGAAGGCCACGCTGCAAAATGGCGTGGCCTTTTGCTGTTCGCCAGCATCCACGCAGTCAGCCGCGCAATCTGCTTACGATCGTCGCGATGTCGTTCTCCTGGAACAGACGGATGGCGGCGATGCCTGCTGCACCGGCGCGCAGGCAAGATTCCGCGTTCTGCAGAGTTACTCCTCCGAGCGCCAGCACGGGGATTCTGGCGCGGCAAGCCTGGGCGAGGGCTTCGAGGCCTTGTGGGACGGCTCCGGGGGCACCTTTTTTTTCGAAGACTGGAGCGAAGACTGCAAAGGTAGCTCGGTTTGCAGCGGCCTGAGCTACTTCTTCAGGAGAGTGACAGGAGATTGCTATGACCGGATCTCGGGCTGAGTTTTCGCGGGCGAGGACGCCCGCTCCACAAGTTTCCTGCCAGAATGCGCGGACTTCCTGTGGCGAGATGTCTTCGGACCGGAGGTGAACGCCATCGGCACCTGTGGCGATCGCTATGTCGGTGCGGGAGTTGATTAGGAGGGCAGTGGTCAGTTCTTGGTTCTCAGTTCTCAGTTCTAGGATGATACGCATTGCTTCGCTTGCCAGCGACTCTAATTCGCGCGGTGACAGGTCTCTTTCGCGGAGCTGGATGTAGTTGACGCCTTGGTTCGCGGCTTCGGCGATTTTGTCGAGAAGACGGAGGCGGCGGGCATGCTCGTCGCCGAGAAAAGCCTTGCGGTCAGTGATGTAGTAGAAGAGGCAGCTTTCGGCCATCAGCTTTCAGTTTAAGGCAGGAAGGCGAATGGGGTTATCGGGCGCTCCTCTGTCTACGGACCGCAAGAAGACCTGTACACAGTACGGCGTACACGAGCGTATTCACAATCAAGTTCACGACCGGTGCTATCCCCTCCTCGAACTTAGTTCCTCCGTGGCCGCCTGTTATGAGCAGAGACAATATGAAGCCCGGATAAAGAAGATAGAACAATGCGGCCGAGGCCGTCCTGTACGCGAAAAACGTCAGCATGGAAACGATCACAAAAGAGCAGCCCAGGGCTGTCGCCGCCATCGTCTTCATAGTAAGTAACCATCCCTCGGTGATCGTTTCGGTCCTTACTTTCTCGCCGTCCTCTTGGTTACGGTCTGGTTTTGGCGATTTCCGGAGCTACTTCCTGTTCTTTTTCTTTTTTTGGCTGGCCACCGAGGTGGTATTCGGTCAGGCCGTCGCGGAGGAAGGTAAAAGCGTCTTCGGGCGAGTCGACGAATTTGAACAGGTTGAGATCCTCTGCAGAGACGGTGCCGGCATCGACGAAGGCCTGGAAGTTCATGATGCGGTGCCAATATTCGCTGCCGTAAATGACGACGAGGATTTTTTTCGCCAGCTTGTCGGTTTGGGCGAGGGTGAGGATTTCGAAAAGCTCGTCAATGGTTCCGAAGCCTCCAGGGAAAATCACCAGTGCCTTGGCGAGGTAGGCGAACCAGAACTTACGCATGAAGAAGTAATGAAATTCGAAGTTAAGGGCAGGGGTGATGTAGGGGTTGGGGAACTGCTCGAATGGCAGATTGATGTTGAGGCCGATGCTTTTGCCTCCGGCTTCGTGAGCACCGAGGTTGGCAGCCTCCATGATGCCGGGGCCACCACCGGTGGTGACAACGAAGCGGCGGCGGCGGGCGGGAATCTGAATCGACCACTCGGTGAGCAGGTGGGCCAGGCGGCGGGCGTCTTCGTAATAGCGGGCCATGTCGACCGCGGCGAGGGCTTGCTTCAGCTTCTTTTCCTGTTGCGCGGCGGGAGTTTTGGCATCGTTCCTTTGGACTTCGGCCAGGCTTTTCTTTGCGGCATCGCCTCTTTGAAAGCGGGCCGAGCCGAAAAAGACGACCGTATCCTGAATCTGCTCGCGGCGAAAGCGCGACAGAGGCTCCTGATATTCCGACAGGATGCGAAGAATGCGTCCGTCGGGACTGTTGAGAAAAGGTTCGTTCTGATAGGCAAGCGGGGCGGGTTCGAGCTTATCGACCATGGAGAAGACTCACGTTCTGAAATCCGACAGCGTGTAACTCAATGTTACAGAACCTGATGTTAGAGAGCCTGGGTACTTTTGCACGGCACCCGCACTCAGCGATGCTATTGGTGTTCGTGGTAATGAAGAGCTTCCCAGAAGCCTATCCAAATATCGAGCAACCCCAGACCACTGCAAAGACCACGGAAGAAACCTGTAGAAACAAGAGTGCGCAACCAGGGGAACCAAAGCAGAAGATAATTGTCGGTCCACTCGTCCGTCCAGGGCAGGATCACGAGCAGAACTCCGGCGACCGCGCTGATCAGTACGAAAAGGAAGACGGAGCTGCGATGCAGCCACAGCTGCAACCCACCAGGCTCTGGCACGACCGGGGCGGGGGATCGAGGATCGAGCAGCGTGGCGCCTGTTTCGGCGCGCGCCGGTACAGGCTGAACGGGCGCAGCCGCACCGTCCTCAACCGACGACTTAGGATCAATGCTCAACGCGGGCTCCGCTGCAGCTGGAGTTTAGTGCGGAGACGATCGAGGGATCCGTGACGCCATTCGCGGAGCGCTCCCTCATCGAACTGTTTCGTCAAACGCCGCTTCGTCAAACCCAGGAAGAAAAAGTGAAGGACAAAACCCATCGGACTATTCTACGACTTCAGGGGCTTGATGCGCTCGGCTACGTCGCGGTAATCGATGTTGCGGCCGTAAACTTCCATGAAATTCTTGAGCGCGGAGGGTCTGTCGCCGGCGAGCTCATAGGCGGAGGCGAGCTCGTAATGCAAAGCGGTACGCGTTTCTTCATCGATGCCGGGCGCGTTAAGAGCTTTCTGATACCAGCGAATGGCGGCCTCGGGCACTCCCTTGTCGAGGAAGCACTGGGCGAGCCAGGTGTAAGTCTGCATGACCTGGGGGAACGGATGCCCGCGATCGACGGCCTGGCAGGTCTTCTGCAATTCGCCAATGGCTTCATCGAGCAAGCCCATTTCGCGGAAGGCGATGCCAAGGTTGTAATGAGTCTCAGGATCTTCTTCGGCGGTGGATGAACCAGCTTCCAGGTCATGTTTGAGCTCGCCGAACATCTCCGCGAGATCCACACCGGCTTCCTCGCCGAAGGGAGAAGACTTGGCGGCTGGAGTCGCGGCTGGGCCGGGAATGACTGGGGAAATCTGTGGCTTCGGCGAAGCCGGAGCCGGCCGTGGAGCGACTGGGGTCGAAGTCTGCGGTGAAGCCGTGGGGGTGCCCGAGGCCGCTGCGGCCGCTGCGGCCACGGGCGCGGCGGCAGGGGCAGCCTGCATGGGCGCGGGTACGGACGGCTGCTGTGCTGGAACCGGAGGAACAGGAGCCTGAGCCTGCGGCGTGAGCTGAGCCTCAGGTGCCGGCTCAGTTTCGGCAACCGGAGCATCCTTGAGGAAATCTTCACCGAGAGAGGCTTCCAGATCTGCAACGAATTCGCCGATCACCTCAGCCTGAGGCACACCGAATGAGGTGGGCTTGGCATTCCCGATGGGCTCAAGTTCGGGGACATGGCCACGAGGTCCGCCTTCGGATTGAAGTTCGAACTCCGAGTCGGAGGGTTGAGCCGAAGCGTGCTCGATAGCAGGCTCGGCTTCGTGCGAAATCGTTCCAGGAAGGAAATTGTCGCCCAGGGAAGATTCAAGATCGGAAACAAACTCCTGAAGGACGCCCGGCACCGCAGGTGGCTCGGCAGGCGGCGGCTCCGGCGGCGCAGGTTCAGTGTGTGGTGGCTGGGCTTCAAATGCTTCCACTGCAGCGATTTGAGGCTCTGGAGCTGCTTCCTCATCGATTGTGGAGACTTCCTCGGCGGCCGGCTCGGGAATTTCCTCGATCGCGATCTCGGCGGGAGTGTCGTCGATGCTGAATTCGGAAACAGCCTCGACCGTGGATGCCTCCTCGGCGGCCGCGCTGGGCTGCGAAGCGGCTTCGATTTCCGCGCGAAGGGCCGACAGGGTCGCTTGGTCGGTGGTGATGGCTCGAAGTTTTTCGAAAGCTGCCGAGGCCTGCTCGGGCATGCCGTGCTCGAGGTAGAAGCGGATTTCTTCGATGGTTTCGGCACTCTTTCCCTCGTCGGGCGTCGCTTCACCGCCGGTGGGCATTTCATGGTCGCCTACAGCATCGGCGACCTCGGCTTCGGCGGGAGCTGGTGGGTCGGCTTCAATGGTAAGAGAGTCGTCCCACTCGGAGGAGAGATCGATTTCGGCGGGAGCAGCCTGAGGTTCGGCGACAGGCGAAGACTGTTCGTCGCTTTGTTGTTCTTGATCTTCAACGGGATCGCTAACCACGGCGAATTCCAGATCTTCTTCCGGACTTTCGGCAGGCTCGGCGGAGGCGACAGGCCAGGGAGCCGAATCTGTAGCATCGACAGAAATCTCCGCAACTGTTTCTTCGGGTGCGGCGGCTTCCGCGATTATGGGACCAGGAGCAGTGACGGCGCCGGAACGCTCTTCGTAACGAGCGGCAAGCTCACCGTAACGGGTAGCTTCCTCAGGATATCCAGCTTCGGAATAGACGTTCTGCAGAGTACGGCAGCAGACGCCAGCTTCGGCGAAACTTGAAGCCCGCGTGTAAAGCGCCGCCAGACGCTGGTTCAGGCGCAGATCGCTTGGCGCCTGCGGTAAGGCTGCCATAAGCGGCCCCAGCGCTTTGGCGGGCATGTTATAGGAAATGAAAAGTTCCGCATCAGTGAGCGCGGACCGGACCGCGAGAGCGACCGCATCGGAATAGTGCTGGTGGATCGATGGAGAAGTGGCTTCGAGCTCGTCTACGATGACGACCGCTTCTTCCGCGGAGATGAGGCTGGCGCCGGAGTCGCCGCTGATCTGGCCGACCACCTGCTGGTAATTGCTCATGTGCAGGGGATTGCCAGGCTCCATGGTCGCAAGCTTTTGATAGAGATCGCGGGCGCGGGGCAAATCGCCGGCCTGCACCGAGGCGTGCGCCAGCAACTCGATAACCTCGGTGATGTGGGTAGTCTCTCCGGCTTTGTTGAATAGATCGAGAAGTTTTTCGAGCGAAGCTGGATTGTCCCGCACATGGCCGATGACGGAGTGCAGGTTCTTCAGAACCTTGTCGGAATCTTCGGCCAGAAGACGCTCGGCATGCTGATCGTAAACCTGAAGCGCATTCTCGAATTGCCCGGCCTGCATGAGGGCGTCGGCGAATGTGGAGATGGAGCTCAGGTCGTTGTGGACGGTCAGGAGCTTGCTCGCAAGAGTGCCGGCGTCCGACAGACGCCCCGTCTTCAAGTAAGCCTTCAGGAGATCGCGAAGGCCGTCGGGATTGGAATCGAGGTCGGAGACCTTCTGCAAGGCTTCGATGGCTGCTTCCGCATCTCCAGCTTCGAGCAGATTGCGGCCTTGCATGAGCAGCGCATAGCCGTTGCCGGGATCGAGGGTAAGCATGCGCTGCAAAACTTCTTCTGCACCGCTCGTCGAGCCTTTGGAGCGCAGAGTTTCAGCGGCAGCTGCGAAAATCTGCCAGGCTTCATTCTTCTTGCCCAGGCGGACGTAGACTTCCGCCAGGCGGACGCGCATGGCGGTGTTTTCCGGATCCATTTCCAGAATCTTCTGGAAGATGCGGACCGCGTTTTCAAGTTCGCCGGATTTCAGGAACTCTTCGGCGACTTGCAGGTACTGGGCGCGGGCGTCGTTGAACAGTCCCTGCTGGGTGTAGAGCTCGGCCAGTTTCAGCACGCTCTCAAGAGATGGCTTGAGCTTGCTGATTTTCTTGTACATGGCGATGGCCTTGACCGTGAAACCCTGAGTGGCATAGGCATCGCCTACGGTCTTGAAACATTCGGTGGCTTTGTCGGCTTCGCCGAGGCGGGAGTAGAGATCGCCAACGGTGTTGGTGACGGTAAGGTCTTTGGGGTCCGCCTTGAGAACTTTTTCGTACTCGGCGATGGCATTTTGCATCTTGCCCTGCTGGACATACTTCTCCGCAGAGCTGAGGACCTTTTGTTTGTTGAACCCGAAACCGAACGCCATATGAGTACGAACTCCAGCCCCTGGTTTTGCCGAGAACGCTTTGCCGAAGAACCGCTAACCGAGAAACTCTTGCGTCGAGAATCTAATGACGGCTCCTGGGAAGTGCTGCCCGGGGGAACGTCACACTGGCCAAACTCCTTTTTGGAGATGGCCGGTCGGACAAGGGCAATTGTACGGCTGGGAGGGTGGAAGTGCATGGTTACCAAGGATTACCAAAAGGGAGTGTACGTTAGGGTTACCTTGGGAATCAGGGGCGGAACCGCCGGAGTGGCGGCTGTTTGGTACAAAAGCGTTATGTGGCAGGGGACTTGGAAGAGTGTAACCTTCCGTCGATGGCCTGCAAGAAACCTGTTCTGCGTGCGACTCTTCCCTTCTGCTACTAAACTTGCCTGGAGGCGTGGCTACGGTCTTGTTTCGCTGACGTCTCGACTCTTTACTTCATGGCTGAATCTTTAGCGGAGTTTTTCGTGGCGAACTTTCAGGCGCACCGCGATGAGCGCGCTTACGGGCAGCGGTGTGGTTACCGGATGGAGTGGTTCACCTACGGGCAGGTTTTGGAGATGGCGTTACGCTTTTGCGGGGAGTTGGAGTCGCGGGGGATTGGCAAGGGCGAGCGGGTGATGGTTTGGGGGGAGAACTCGGCGGAGTGGGTTGCGGCGTTTTTTGGATGCGCTTTGGGCGGGGTGGTTGTTGTTCCGATGGACGATGGGGCTTCGGCTGATTTTGCTGGGCGGGTTGCAGGGCAGGTTGAGGCGAAGCTTTGGATTTGCTCGCGGCGGCATGCGGGGGAGAGTGGCGCAGTTTCAGTGATCGCTCTTGAGGGAGTCAAAAACCCCGCCCTCTCCCTGCAAAAGACGCAGGGCGAAGGACGGAGCACCCTCGGCGAGTCGTCCGGCGTGGCTGCGAACGTTGTGGTCGGGCGTGACGATATTCTTCAAATCGTTTTTACTTCCGGGACTACTGCAGAACCCAAGGGCGTGGTTATTACGCATGGCAATGTGCTGGCTAATATTGCGCCGCTGGAGCGGGAGATGCAGGCTTATTTGAAGTATGAGCGGTGGGTGCATCCGGTTAGGTTCTTGAATCTGCTGCCGCTGAGCCATGTTTTCGGGCAATTTCTCGGCATGTTCCTACCTCCGCTGCTGGGCGGGACGGTGATTTTTCAGGAAGAGTTGAAGCCGTCGGAGATTGTGAGCGCGATCCGGCGCGAGCGAGTGTCGGTGTTGGTGACGGTACCGAGAGTGTTGCAGTCGTTGAAGCAGAAGATCAAGCGCGATCTCGAAGACAGCGCGAAAATTGAAGACTTTCGGCGACGGTTCCGCGATTCAGAGGGCAAGCATTTTCTACACCGGTGGTGGATTTTCCGCGCGATTCGCCGGCAGTTCGGCTGGAAGTTCTGGGCGTTTATTTGTGGAGGCGCGGCGCTGGATGCCGAGACCGAGGAATTCTGGAACAGGCTGGGCTATGCCGCGATTCAGGGTTACGGGCTCACCGAGACTACGTCGCTAATTAGCGTGAACCATCCGTTCAAGTTGGGGAAGGGATCGATTGGGAAAGTGCTGCCGGGGCGCGAGGTGAAGCTGGCGGAGGATGGCGAGATCCTGATTCGGGGCGGCGGAGTAGCTGCGGGCTATTGGGATAAGAGTAGAAAGCAGTGCGCGGCTGGCGAGGTCACGGGTGTTGGCGAGGTCACAGATAAAGACGGGTGGTACCGCACTGGAGACGTGGGCGCGCTGGATGATGCCGGGAACCTTTATTTCAAGGGGCGCAAGAAAGAAGTGATCGTCACTCCGGGCGGGCTGAATATTTATCCAGAAGACTTGGAGGCTGCCTTGCGGCGCCAACCTGAAGTGAAAGATTGCGTGGTGGTGGGTATTGAGCGGGGAGGAAACGCGGAACCGTGCGCGGTAGTGATTCTACGAAACAGTGCGCGCGACGATGCCAGGCTGGCAAGGGTGATGGAACGGGCGAACCAGTCTCTGGCGGAATTCCAACGCATGCGAATGTGGGTGGAGTGGCCGCAGGAAGATTTTCCGCGAACAAGCACGCAGAAGCCGCGAAGGAACGCGATCGCCGAGTACGCGGCTGGCGAAATTCTGGGAGCCGGGAAGACAGATGTTGCGGGCGAGAGTCCGGTCTCGGATTTGATCGAACGCATCACGGGGCGAAGTGTGGGCGGGTTGAAAGCCGACGCGGCTCTCGATTCTGATCTCGGCCTGAGCTCCCTGGACCGGGTGGAATTGATCAGCGCGCTGGAAGATCGATATCAGGTGGACCTGAGCGAGACGCGTTTCAGCGCCGCGCGCACGGTGGGAGATGTGGAGAGGATGTTAAGCGGCGAGGCGCGGCCGCGGGCGGAGTATCACTATCCGGCGTGGGTATTGCGCTGGCCGGTGACATGGGTGCGCTGGCTGGCTCATTATTTTCTGATGAGGCCGGCCATCATTCTGCTGGGCTGGCCGAGGATCGAAGGGCGGGAAAATCTGCAGGGCGTTCGCGGACCGCTGCTGGTGGTCTGCAATCACATTGGCGACGTGGACCCGGGATTTGTGCAGACGGCTTTACCGGCGCGTCTGAGGAACCGAATCGCGACCGCAACGGGCGGCGAGGCGTTGGAGGCCTTGCGCACGCCTGCGCCGGGGCGAAGTTTGTTCGGCAGAATCTACGACCGCACGAAGTGGGTGATGGGTGTTTCGCTGCTAAATCTTTTTCCTCTGCCGCGCGAGGCTGGCTTCCGTAGGAGTTTCGCCTACGCCGGTGAAGCCGTGGACCGCGGATACAGCGTGCTGGTGTTCCCTGAAGGACGACACACGGTGGATGGCGGGATGAATCCGTTTCGAGCGGGGATTGGGTTGCTCGCCAACAACCTCGGTATTCCGGTTGTCCCCATGCGAATCCATGGATTGTTTGAGGTGAAGCAAGCCGGGAGGAAATTTGCCCGGCCGTGGAAGATTAGCGTCCGCATTGGCCCCCCCATGGAGTTTGCGGCTGGAACCGATCCTGCGCAGGTCGCGCGAACGCTGCAGAGCGCGGTGGAAGCTCTGTAGAACGGGAGATGTCGCTCCTACTCTTCGTCCTCCATGCCAGTTTCGTCGGTATGTGGATCCGATTCGACATGCACTTCCGGTAAGTTCGCGCTGCGCAACGCCTGATTCAGCGCGGAAAGATCGGAAGTCTTGAGCGTGTCCCACTTTTTCATCGCATTCGACGCTTCAGATTCAGCGGACGCGGCCGCGACCGATTGCGCGGCGGTCGGCTCGGCATCGGCTTGCCATACCTGGCCATAGAGGACCTGGACTTCTCCATTCACGCGCGTAAGGGTGATTTCGCCGGCGGTCGAGGCGCCGGGTGACCCTCCCAGCAATGCGGCGAGCTTGTTCTGAAAAGCTTGAAGCGAGCTGTTCGTTTCGCCGCTGGCCTGCTGGCTCAGTTTCTGCAATGAATCGCGAAGCGATCCCGCCTGCAGCACAGCCTGCGAGGTTTCGCTAAGGGACGCAGCGAGGCGTTTTTCAAGCTGGAACTTTTTCTCGAGGCCGACCGCCGAGATCTTTACTCGAGGGTCCATCTTCACCGTGAAGGACGCGGTATACGTCTTTCCATTTGCAGTGAGCCGGGCGGTGTAGGAGCCGAGCAAAACTGTGGGGCCGAGCGGGTAACGGGGAGTATCTCCGGGAATCGCAGAGATGGGATAGTCATGCCGGGTAGAGGTGGGAGCGGGATAATGCAAATCCCACACCCAGCGATGCATGCCGGCCTCGGTTGACAGAGCGCGGAAAGGACGCAGCCAGTAGAGCGGAATGAGTTGCTTCTTCAGTTCCTCCTCGGTGACATCGGGCTTGTCGGCGCTGGAAAATTTGCGAACCACTTGGCCGCGAGCGTCGAGGATCTCGAGCTTGACAGGGTTGGAGGCATCGTGCCCGAGGTAGTAGTCGACGATCGCGCCGTCGGGCGGATTGGCGGCAAAGGGTTCGTCGGGCGGAAGCGGCGTATCCGTGTAGGTGTCCCGCTGCACGCGATAGGCGGTCGCTGGCGTGAAGAGGTGAGCATCTGCGGAGGCGAGCGAAGCGGCTGCTTCGCGCAGAGGAGCGATGTCATCGAGGATCCAGAACGAGCGACCGTGCGTGGCAACGATCAGATCGTTATCGTGAATCCAGAGGTCGCGCATGGAGGTGTGCGGCAGATTCAGCTGCAAAGATTGCCAATGGTCGCCGTCATCGAACGAAACCCAAACGGCATTTTCTGTTCCAGCAAACAACAGGCCCTTACGAACAGGATCTGCGCGCACAGTATCGACGGGGCCGAGGTCGGGAAGGCCGGTTGTAATGAGCTTCCAGCTTTTGCCGCCGTCGTGTGTGCGATAAATGTAGGGCCGCTCGTCGTTAATGCGGAATCGACTCACGGAGGCGTAGGCAGTGTCGTCATCGAAATGCGAGGCGCTGATCTGGGTGACCTTGCTCCAGGGCGTGAGCTCTTTTGGCGTTATACCGTTCCACTTCTTGCCGCCGTCGCGCGTGAGCCAGATCAGGCCGTCGTCGGTGCCTGCCCAGAGAGTATTGATGTTCTTGAACGAAGGCGCGAGAGCGTAGATAACGCCGCGTTGCTTATCGGCCCCTTTGGGAATGAGGTTCCCCACGCTGGCGGGAACTCCGGGATTTTCGCGCGTGAGATCGGAGCTGATCGTCTGCCAGGAAGTTCCGCCGTCGATCGTTTTGAAGAGCACGTTGCTGGCGTAATAGAGCACGTGCGGGTCGAGAGGGGAGAACATTAGAGGTTCGGTGCGGTCGGTTCGATATTTCGGGCTGCGCAATGGGATGGGTGTGACGTTCTGCACCTGGCCGGTGGACCAGTGAAACTTTGAGACCTCGCTCCTGCCGCCGCCGTAAACGAGGTCTGGATTGAGGGGATCGGGGGCGACGTATCCGTATTCGATGACACCGACAGGATGCCACTCGCGGTAGGTGATGGCGCCATCGTTTCCGCGGCTGTAGATGCATACAGAACCGCTCTCCTGCTGGCCTCCGCAGACGCGATAGGGAAAAGTATTGCTGACCGCGACGTGATAAATCTGCGCCGTGGGTTGGTTATACCAGGAACTCCATGACGCTCCGCGGTTAACGGTCACGAGCGCGCCCTGGTCGCTGACGAGAAGAATAATGTTCGGGTCGTTCGGATTGATCCAGAGATTCTGGTAGTCGTCGCCGCCGGGGGCGCCGCGAAATCCTGACCATGTCTTGCCGCCATCCGTGGAGCGCATGGTCACGGTGCTGGCGCTGTAGACCACGTCCTCATTTTTCGAATCGACGCGGGGTATAGCGAGGTCGCCGCCGCCGATGCGGCCCGAGGGGCGCGGATCGTCCGTAACTTTATACCAATTCTCTCCGGCATCGTCGGAGCGATAGAAGGCGAGTCCGCTCGGGGCGATTGCGACCGTCGCGTACAAGCGCCGGGAATCAGTGGGTGCGATGGCGACGTAGAGTTGCGACAAATCTTTCGGGAGGCCGTTGGTAAGAGCATGCCAGGTGCTTCCGCCGTCAGTGGATTTGAACAATCCGCCGCCGGTCCCGTTGACTTCGTTGCTGTCCTCCCATGGACCCTCGCGCGCTTCCCACATCGAAGCGTAGATCACGTCGGGATTGGAGGGATCGATCTCCACGTCGGAGGCTCCGGTGTTCTCATCTTTGTAGATGGCTTTCTGCCAAGTTTGGCCGCCATCGGTCGAGCGAAAAAGGCCGCGTTCTTCATTGGAGCCGTAGGGATGGCCGAGCACGGCGGCGAAGACTTTGTTGGCGTCGCGCGGGTCGACTGCAAGTGCGGGGATTTGGAAGCCATCGCTCAGGCCGAGATGAGTCCAGGTTTTTCCTGCGTCGGTGGACTTGTAGATCCCGTTGCCTACGGAAAGATCGGGACGATGCAGACCTTCACCGCTGGCGACGTAAATAATATCCGGGTTTGAAGGAGCGACCGCGATGGCTCCGATCGACTGTGTAGATTCGTGGTCGAAGATGGGGTTCCATGTGCGTCCGTAGTCGTCGGACTTCCAGACGCCGCCGTTGACCTGGCCGATGTAGAAGACGTTCGGCTGGCTGGGAACGCCGGTGGCGGCGCGAGTACGGCCTCCGCGGAACGGGCCGATCATGCGCCAATGCAGCTCCTGATATGTGTTCTCGGGAATTTGCTGGGCTGCGCCCGTACCGATCGACAATAAAACCGAAACGCAAACAAAAACACGAAGCAATGTGCTCAATGGGCCCTCTCAACGCGAAACGCCAAACTAAACAGCATAAACTAAAATCGTGGGACAGGGGCAGGAGCGGGGCCTAGCTAATCTCGGCCAATGTCTGCGCCATGCCTCCGGGTTTCAACGTCGGCGTTGCTCCTGAATTGCTCGCGACCCACGCGCCGATGCGGTTAGCCGTTTCATTGATTTGTGATAGCGGTATTCCTCGAAGATATCCGTGGACGAGGGCCGCCGTGAAGGCGTCGCCAGCGCCGACCGTATCTGCCACCTTCACGCGGAAGCCGGGATGTTCGCAACGCTCGTCAGGCGAAATCAGAAGACTGCCTCCGCTGCCGCGCGTGACGCAAACCAGTTTCAGATCATGCAATGACAGAAGCTGTCGCGCCGAGTCTTCCTCGCTGCGATGTTCGAGCTCGAACAGACGCATGATCCTGGGAAGTTCTTCATGGTTCAGTTTAACGATGGTTGCGAGCTTCATCGATTCTTCTAGAATCTGCGCGGCATAGAAGTTCTGCCGGAGATTGACGTCGAAGACGCGTTCTGCCTCGCGGCGTGTTGCCTGCAGAAAGCAGCGGATCGTTGTCTGACTTTGTGGCGAGCGTTGGGCTAACGATCCGAAGCAGACCGCGTCAGCCTCGCTGGCGAGTTGCTGCCAGGCAGAAGTCCATGCCAGGAAATCCCAGGCGACCGGTACCGAAATGTCAAAGCGCGGCTGGCCGCTATCGTCGATTTCCACGTTAACGGTTCCTGTGGGGTGGGCGGAATCCCGCTGGACGAAGGTGGAGCTGAGACCCAGTTGGTCCAATCGCTGAAGCGCTTCGTCACCAAGAGAGTCGCGGCCGACGCAGCTGGCGGGGATTCCAGTATCGCCGAGTAGGTTGGTGATGTAAGCGAAGTTGGCGGGGGCTCCGCCGAGCTGCTTCCCGATGGGGAGCAGATCCCAGAGCAACTCGCCCAACCCCACTACAGTGCGTTTTCGGTCAGTCATATTATTTTGCTGACCTATCGGCGGACTGCAGATTTCGAGGGAATCGCATGGCGTTTATAATGCCCTCGCCCTCTTTCACAAAGATTAGCTGATTCGCCTTCACGTCTTTGAATGTGTCGACGAGCCCGCTCGGCCAGCGGATTTCGAGCTGATCGACGGTCTCAGCGCTTCCCAGGCCGAAGTGGATACGCAGGTCATTCTGCGAACAATAACTGCCGCCGCTCCGCACTTCGTCAATCTGCTGATGAGGCTTCGATTCCCCGACGGGACGAGTGACGCAAGTGACGCGCGCCCCAATACCGCTCCGGTTGGACTTGACGCCGATAGTGCGAATCTTGATCCAGTTGTTGTTGAAGGTCGATGTACAGTGCAGGAGCTGGGGATAGTCGTTCATAGTGTTGACGACAACGTCGAGATTGCCGTCATTGTCGAAGTCGCCGAAAGCACAGCCGCGCGCAGGCACCGGATCAGTGATGCCCGGACCGGCATGCAAGGAAACATCGGCGAAACGGCCGTTGCGCAGATTGTGATAGAGCAGCTTCCGCTGGGCATAGCCGGCTTCGGTTTTCAGTTGCTCGACCTCGGGGTAGACGTGGCCGTTGCAGATCAGGATGTCAGGCCAGCCATCATTGTCGAAATCGAAGAAGCCGCAGCCCCAGCCGAGAAATTGAGTGTGACCGCCCAGGCCGGCTGTGAAGGTTACGTCTTCAAAATTGCCGCCAAGGTTGTGATAAAGCGAAGGAATGTCACCGGCGAAGTTCGTCTTGAGGAGATCGAGGTTGCCATCGAGATCGTAATCGGCGGCGGAGACGCCCATGCCGGCTTGCGTTTTGCCATCTGGACTGAAAGCACAGCCGGCCTCGATCGCGATGTCTTCGAAGGTTCCATTCTTCTTGTTGTGATAGAGTGCGCTGGCCGAGGAATCATTCGCGACGTAGATGTCGGGCCAGCCATCGTTGTCGAAGTCGGCGGTGAGCACACCCAAACCGTAAGTGCTGCTCGTGCGGAATATTCCGGCAGCTTCGGAGACATCGGTAAAAGTACCGTCGCCGTTGTTGTGGTAGAGGATGTTCCTGCCGCCCTTCAGTCCGGGCGGGCCGCAGGCCACCAGCACGTCTTTATAGAGACAGGGACCGGATTCGGGAACGGGCGCTGTCGATAGATCGATATCTATGTAGTTGGCGACGAAGAGGTCGAGGTGGCCGTTGCGATCGTAGTCAACGAAGGCGCATCCTGTATTCCAACGCGTGCTCTTCCCGGCAACGCCAGCTTTCTGACTGACATCGGAGAAGGTTCCGTCGCCATTGTTGTGATAGAGAACGTTCTTGCCGTAGTAGGTTACGAAGAGATCGTCCCAGCCGTCGTTGTCGTAATCGCCGACGCAAACGCCTTGTCCCCAGCCGGAGTGAACGAGACCAGCCTTGACGGTTACATCGGTGAAGGTGCTGTCACGATTGTTACGAAAAAGATGCGGCGTAGGCTCAGAACCGGCGGGAAAGCCCTCAAGGCGCCAGCCGTTCACGATAAAAATGTCGAGCCAGCCGTCGTGGTCGTAATCGTAAAACGCAACGCCGCAGCCTGTGGTCTCGAGCAGGTATTTGTTTTTGCGCTCTCCACCGAAAATGGTTTTAACGTTCAGGCCGGATTCGCGGGCGACATTGATGAAGCTCACTCCGAGATCGGATGGCGGCGCGGAGGATTCTGCGCGATCGACTTTGTGACCGGCCGTGACAGAAGCGTTTAGCCAAGGAGGGCCAGCCAATTCAAAGATACTTTCGAGCGACAATACCAGCGCCGACCGACTCAGAGACTGCAAGAATGATCGGCGTGAAGGGAACAAGAGTTCGTACCTGCCCGGTTTGCTCGTGCTGGAATTTGCCCCTACTTCTTATATGCAGTGAATCTTGAGTTTGCAAGCCCGCGAATTCCGCCTTGGCGGTGCCGCAAACGGGCAAGGAGACGGCTCTCGACAGAAGCGTTCGCGCTCAATCCCATATGGAGCTATGCTTAGTCTGGATGGAGGGACATGGAATGAGGAGAATTGCGTCGGCGTTAGCCTCGGTTTTATTTTGCGTGTTCGTAGCGGGATCGATTGGAGCCGCGCAGACAATTGCGCGCGCCGGGGATGAGGAAGGTCACCAATGGTGGCAGCACGCGGTGTTTTATGAGATTTATCCGCGCAGCTTCGCCGACAGCAACAATGACGGAGTCGGCGATCTGAACGGAATTACGTCGAAACTGGATTACTTGCACGACCTGGGAGTCGATGCGATCTGGATCACTCCATGCTTCCCTTCGCCGCAGGTGGACTTCGGCTATGACGTTTCGGATTACGAGAACATCGATCCGATGTATGGGACGCTGGCGGACTTCGATGTTCTGGTTAGCGAGGCCAGGAAGCGGGGCATCCACGTCATCCTCGATTTTGTCGTGAACCACACATCCGATCAGCATAAGTGGTTTCTGGATTCGAAGTCGTCGCGCACCTCCGCCCATCGAGACTGGTATATCTGGCGCGATGGAAAAGGGCCGGGCGAACCCCCCAACAATTGGGTCTCGACCTTTGGAGGATCGGCTTGGAAGTTCGATCCCAGTACGAGTCAGTACTATTACCATTTTTTCTATCCGGAACAGCCAGACCTGAACTGGCGCAACCCAGCCGTGAAAGATGCGATGTTCGACGTAACCCGATGGTGGTACAAGCGCGGCGTGGCGGGGTTTCGGCTGGACGCAGTGGATACGCTGTTCGAAGATCCGAAGCTGACGGATAACCCGATCCTGCGTCCGGGCAAGAACGCCTTTGGAGATCCGATCGAAGCGAATAAGTACAACACGAAGTTGCCCGAGGTTCATGAGGTGCTGCGCGGATTACGCAAGGTTGCGGACGAGAATAATGCGGTGTTGATCGGCGAGACGTGGACGGCGGACGTTGCTGAACTTAACCATTACTACGGCAAAGGCAATAACGAACTGCAGTTGCCCATGGACTTTCTTTTTACCATGGTCAACAAGCTTTCACCGGCGAAATTCCGCAAGCAGATTGCCGCGGTGAATGCCGCCTCGGGGTGGCCGACATTCGTAATCAGCAACCACGACATTGAGCGCTCCTACGACCGTTACGGCGATGGCAAGCACAACGACCAGATTGCCAAGGTGATGGCGGCGCTTTATCTCACCTTGCGTGGAACTCCGATCATGTATTACGGGGAAGAGATTGGGATGAAAACCACACCGCCAACACGGAAAGAGGATGTGAAAGACCCGATTGGCCGCAGAGGATGGCCGAAAGAGAAAGGACGGGATGGCGAGCGAACTCCGATGCAGTGGGACGGCAGAGAGAACGCGGGGTTTACGACAGGGACGCCATGGCTTCCAGTGCCCGCGACGTACAAGACGCACAATGTGGCGGAGGAATCGAAGGATCCGAATTCGGTTCTGGAGTTCTATAAGGCGGTGCTCAAGCTGCGGCACACGAACCAGGCCCTGCTGGAGGGAAACTACACTGCGGTGAACGAGAACGATGCGGACGTGCTTTCCTACTTGCGTGTCTACAAAGATCAGGGCGTAGTCGTGGCTTTGAATATGTCGGACACGCCGCGCACGGTTGAACTGGAGTTGAAGGGCAACGGCTTCGCGTCGGTGAAGGCCTTGCTGGCCACTGGGAAATCAACTGCGGAGGGGAACCACGTTTCTCTGGAACCGTACGGAGTGTTTATCGGCGAGCTGACGAAATAAATCCGTATTTGTTATTCAAAGCTTGAGTTCATTTCACCGGCTATTGTTCCCAGGATTTCGCGCGTGATATGGCTTCGTTCCAGCGCTGCCGCATGGCCTGTACTTGGGAGCGGGGCATCTGCGGTTCGAAACGGCGTTCTTCGCGAGGAAGCTCAGATATCGACTTTACGTCTTTCCAGAAGCCAACGCCCAAGCCGGCGAAAAATGCGGCGCCAAGGGCGGTGGATTCAGTGATCGAAGGACGCACCACGGGAACCCCGAGAAGATCCGCCTGAAATTGCATCAGCGTGTCGTTCGCCGATGCACCGCCGTCTACACGCAATTCCTTAAGAGGTGTGCCGGTGTCAGTTTGTACGGCGTCCATCAAGTCGGCGACTTGATATGCAATGCTCTCGACTGCCGCGCGGGCGATGTGGCCGGCGTTGCTGCCTCTGGTGAGGCCGAGGATTGCGCCGCGGGCGTTGGAATCCCAGTGCGGAGCTCCCAGGCCTACGAAGGCGGGAACGAAACACACGCCGCCGTTGTCAGGAACGGAGTTTGCCAAAGCCTCCACTTCCGA
>Ga0070766_10000467_pt1 | contig 17880 bp, 14 predicted proteins | sample HubBroMetageWFT6_FD_69782 | JGI IMG/M metagenome (GOLD analysis project Ga0070766, IMG submission 69782) | Warmed and freeze-thawed soil microbial communities from the Hubbard Brook experimental Forest, New Hampshire - Hubbard Brook CCASE Soil... | ecosystem: Environmental > Terrestrial > Soil...
TGATAAGCGCAAATAAAGGCCGTCCCGACCCGCCCTGCAGCCGGAAATGCCCCCTTATCCTATGTCGTCGTCCTAATAGTCACCGCAGGCCCTATGAATCGATCCCGCCGATCGGACCGTCCTGAAGCTCGCGCTCCTTCAGCGCGGTCAGCCTTTGTGAATTCTCTGCCGAGGGGTCCGCCGCGAACGCATGTGTCGCCGCGCCGACCTCGCTCGGACGTTTCGCCTCAAGCAACTGAAGCGTCTCTCTTAGGCCCTGCTTGATCACCTCAGGATCGTCTCCTCCGCGCGAAGCAAATCCTGCATGTCTTGCAATGGTGATCGCCAGGGTGCTGAGAACCGCAGCGTGGCCGCAGAAAGCTAAGTGTTGATGGACTGCGCTGGCGTCAAGCCCCGGATTCGAGTTTGGGATCTCTAGAATCGCTCGTCGCAAGCTGTCAAGTTCTGGCTCGGGGCAATCGATCGATTCGATCATGGCGAACCATCGGATGCCGGGACTGGAGTCGGAATGTCACCGCGTCCCGCAGGAATGCATCTCATGAACCCATCTGCGAATCAGAATCTTCCATGAATTGGCGCTCCTTCAGCGCCTGAAGGCGGTCCCAGTTCTGCGGAGTTGGATCGAGGCCAAAGGTCCTTGCAGCGGCCTCTAGATCGGAGCGCTCGTTAGGACCGAGTAGCCGAAAGAGTTCCGCGAGCTCGGCCCGTATCGTAACCGGGTCGCGATAGCCGCGTTTGGCTAGGCCGTGGTTCGAGATGCGTGAGCAGAGAGTTCCGATAGTTTCGCTGAAACCATTATCTCCTAGGTGTTTGTGCGCGCTCTCGGCATCCATTTCGGGATGTATGTCGGCAACCTCCAAGAGTTCCAATCGAAGCTTATCCAGGTCGCTTTCGGGAAAATCCAGCATAGTAATTTGCTCCAGACGCGGTGATATCTCGCTGGGAAGCTCGATCAAATCGAAAAGGAGCATTGCGCGTTGCGTCGGCCGCGGATCACGAGGCAGTGGTGGGACATCGGGGGTGCCGCGTTCAGGCCGACGCCTCTTTAGATGCGCAAGACGCGACGACCGAACGAGTTCATAGAACCGATCGAGCAGAAATCCCCAGAACTCTCCCCGAACAACTGGGTCCCGGATCGAATCGATCCGCGCTTTGAGGCGAGCCCTGAAGTCAGCCCGCCGTTCAGGCGTATCGGTCGGCTTCGCATTGAACTCCTCGTTCCACAACGTCTTCCACAGTGGCTGGCTTCCGCGCAGAACCTCCTGGTCAAACGTGAGTGGGCCGTAGCTCCGGAGGAAGTCGTCTGGATCTTGCCCGGGTGGCAGCCTTGCGAATTGAAGGCTGCGCCCTGGCTGGAGCAATGGCAGCGCGCGATCAAGGGCACGAATTGAGGCGCGCTGCCCGGCGGCGTCCCCATCGAAACACAGCACCGGCTCTGGCGAGAGGCGCCACAACTCTTGCAGCTGAGCCTCGGTCAGTGCCGTGCCGAGCGGCGCCACAGCGGTCGCAAAGCCGGCGCGGTGCAACGCGATGACGTCCATATAGCCTTCGACGACGATGGCCGGCGCCGCGCCCGCATCGTCCCGGCGCGCCGCGTTGGCGCGCGCCGCGGCCCAGGCGTAGAGCACCCGGCCTTTCTCGAACAGCGGCGTGTCGGGCGAATTCAGGTATTTCGGCTGCTCGTCGCCGAGAGTGCGGCCGCCAAAGGCGATGGCCCGGCCGGCGCGGTCGCCGATCGGGAAAATAACGCGGCTGCGGAAGTAATCGTAGGGGCTGCCGCCGCCCTCCGGCTGGCGTAGAAGGCCGCCTTCCAGAAGCAGCGCTTCCGGGAATTCGCCGGAAAGCGCGCGCCGCAAGGCCTGCCGGTCCCCGGTTTCACGAGAGCCGGGGGCCCAGCCGAGCCGGAAACGGCGGATGGTCTCCTCGTCAAGGCCGCGTGCCGTCAAATATTCGCGTGCGCGGGTGCCGGCCGGTGCCCAGAGCTGCGCCTCATAGAAGGCGGCGGCGGCGGCGAGCGCCTCGAGCAGGGTTTTTTGCCGTTGCGCGCGCTCTCGCTCCTGCGGCGTCGCTTGCGGCACCGCGAGCCCAGCTTCGCCGGCCAGCCGCTCGATCGCCTCAACGAAATCGAGATTATCGGCGCGCATGATGTAACCAATCGCATCGCCATGCGCGCCGCAGCCGAAACAATGAAAAAAACCCTTGTCCTCCACCACGTAAAACGAAGGGGTCTTTTCATTGTGAAATGGGCAAAGCCCACCATACTCGCGACCACGCCGTGCTAGGCGCACTCGGCGCCCGATCAGGTCAGCCAAGCTGATTCGGCCGCGTAGCTCGTCGAGAAATCCCGGCGGGAAAGCCATCCTAGCGCTGGCCTATTCGTCCGTTTCCCTTTTCGTCATGGCCGGGCTTGACCCGGCCATCTCTAGATCCCCGGGTCAAGCCCGGGGATGCCGATTTGGGTGCGGGGTGCACGCGCTTCATCCTCATCCCAGAAGCCGCTTCACCACCGCACCGGCGCGCGCCATGTCGATGACCCCGGCATGGCGCTCGCGCAAAACCCCCATTACCTTCCCCATATCCTTGATCCCGGCGGCGCCGGTCTCGGCAATCGCCGCATTCACCGCTTCCGCGATCTCGTTATCGCTCATTTGCTTCGGCAGGAAGCTTTCGATGATCGCGATCTCTTCCTCTTCCTGCCGCGCCAGCTCGGGCCGGTTGCCCTGGAGGTAAAGCGCGATCGATTCGCGACGCTGCTTCACCATGCTTTGCAGCATGCGCGGGATCTCCGATTCGGAGATCCCTTCCTGGTTGCCCGAGCCGCGCGCCGCGATGTCGCGGTCTTTGAGGCCGGCGAGGATCAGCCGCACCGTCGACACCGTGCGGGAATCCTTTGCCCGCATTGCCGTCTTGAGCCGCTCGGTAAAGGCCTCGCGCAGCATCCCCGTCCTCCCGCACCGGCGACTCGGGCGCCAAGCTACCCCGTTTCCGCCGCTGCGGCAATTTCGCTTAAGTAATTGAAAACACGGAAAATTCCATCATGCAGCGGTTGACTCGGGTAAACTGCGTCATTATCTTGCAACAGTTTGGCCCGGCCGCCCATCAGCGGCGGCCCGCATTAACGCCCGCAGGATTGTCTTCGATGCGCTCTCCGACCGCGGCACCGCCGATGCCGCGACCGCCCGACTGCAACGCGGCCCTGGTGCTGTCGGACGGGATGGTATTTTGGGGGCGCGGGCTTGGCGCGGGGGGAAGCGCAGTCGGCGAAGTCTGCTTCAACACCTCGATCACCGGCTACCAGGAAATCCTGACCGACCCGTCTTACGCCGGCCAGATCATCACCTTTACTTTCCCGCATATCGGCAATGTCGGCGCCAACGCGGAGGATATCGAGACCGCGACCCCGGCGGCGCGCGGCCTCGTTCTGCGCACGGCGATCACCGAGCCGGCCAATTACCGCGCCGCGCAATCGCTCGATCAGTGGCTGCGCTCGCACGGTATCGTCGGCCTCTCCGGGGTCGATACGAGGTGCTTGACCCGGCATATCCGCGATCTCGGCGCGCCGAACGGAGTCATTAGCTATCGGCCCGACGGCGAACTCGACATTGCCGCGATGCGCGAGGAGGCGCTCGCCTGGCCTGGGCTCGAAGGGATGGATCTCGCGCGCGACGTCACCTGCCGCCAGACCTACGACTGGACCGAGACGGTATGGCGGCGCGAGAGCGGCTACGGCCGGCAGGAGGCGCCGCGGTTTCACGTCGTCACGGTCGATTACGGGGCCAAGCGCAACATCCTGCGCATGCTGGCCGAGCATGGCTGCCGCATCACCGTGGTGCCGGCCACCGCTTCGACCGAGGACATCCTGCGCCATGAGCCGGACGGCATCTTTCTGTCGAACGGGCCGGGCGATCCGGCCGCGACCGGCGAGTACGCGGTGCCGGTGCTGCGCGACCTGATCGAAACGGGCAAGCCGATCTTCGGCATCTGCCTCGGCCACCAGATGCTGGCGCTGGCGCTCGGCGGGCGGACGCGCAAGATGGAGCGCGGCCATCGCGGCGCCAACCACCCGGTCCAGGACAAGCTGACCGGCAAGGTCGAGATTACCAGCCAGAACCACGGCTTTGTTGTCGATCCCGAGAGCCTGCCGGACGGGGTCGAGCCGACCCACACCTCGCTGTTCGACGGCAGCAACGAGGGGCTGCGGCTCGTCGGCAAGCCGGTTTTTTCGGTGCAGCACCACCCGGAAGCCAGTCCCGGCCCACAGGACAGCCATTACCTGTTCGAGCGGTTCGTGGATTTCATGTCGGAGCGCAAGTGACCGACGCAATCGTCACTGTAGGGCGGGTGAAGCGTAGCGGAACCCGCCGTGGCGCACCTAACCGGTGGCGGGTTGCGCTTTGCTCCACCCGCCCTACACAGGATTCGGCGGCGCAACGGCTGCAAAATGCCTAAGCGCACCGATATCGACAGCATCCTGATCATCGGCGCCGGTCCGATCGTCATCGGGCAGGCGTGCGAGTTCGATTACTCCGGCGCCCAGGCCTGCAAGGCACTGAAGGCGGAAGGCTACCGGATCGTCCTGGTCAATTCGAACCCGGCGACGATCATGACCGACCCGGAACTGGCCGACGCCACCTATATCGAGCCGGTGACCCCGGAAATCGTCGAGCGCATCATCGCGCGCGAGCGCCCTGATGCTTTGCTGCCGACGATGGGCGGCCAGACCGCGCTCAACACGGCGATGGCGCTGGCCCGATCGGGCGCGCTGGCGCGCTACGGCGTCGAGCTGATCGGCGCCCGCGAGGAGGCGATCGCCAAGGCCGAGGACCGCCAGCTGTTCCGCCAGGCGATGGACAAGATCGGCCTGGAATCGCCGAAGAGCCGGCTGGTCGCCTCGTTCGAGGCGGCATTGGAGGCGCTGGATACGCTCGGACTGCCGGCCATCATCCGGCCGTCTTTCACCTTGGGCGGCACCGGCGGCGGCATCGCCTACAACACCGAGGAGTTCGAGGAGATCGTCCGTGGCGGCTTGCGCGCCTCGCCAAGCCATGAGGTGCTGATCGAGGAATCGGTGCTCGGCTGGAAGGAGTACGAACTCGAAGTCGTGCGCGACCGCGCCGACAATTGCATCGTGGTCTGCTCGATCGAGAACGTCGATCCGATGGGGGTCCATACCGGCGATTCCGTGACCGTGGCGCCGGCCTTGACCCTGACCGACAAGGAATACCAGTTGATGCGCAACGCCGCGATCGCGGTCTTGCGCGAGATCGGCGTCGACACCGGCGGATCGAACGTCCAGTTCGCGGTCAATCCGGCGGACGGTCGGCTCGTGGTCATCGAGATGAACCCGCGGGTGTCGCGCTCCTCGGCGCTGGCGTCGAAAGCGACTGGCTTCCCGATCGCCAAGGTCGCCGCCAAGCTCGCCGTCGGCTACACGCTCGACGAGCTCGACAACGAGATCACCAGAATCACCCCGGCCTCGTTCGAGCCGACGATCGACTACGTCGTCACCAAGATGCCGCGCTTCGCCTTCGAGAAATTCCCGGGTACCGCGCCGCTGCTGACAACGTCGATGAAGTCGGTCGGCGAGACGATGGCGATCGGACGCAGCTTTGGCGAATCGGTGCAGAAGGCGCTGCGCTCGATGGATACCGGGCTCGATGGTTTCGACGAGGTCGCGATCGAGGGGGTCGAGAGCGGCGGCAGGGAGGCGGTAAGGGCGGCGCTTGCCAAGCCCGTGCCCGACCGGCTGCTGCTGATCGCTCAGGCCTACCGGCACGGCCTCACGACGGCCGACATCCAATCCGCCTGCCATTACGACGGCTGGTTTCTGGAACGCATCCGCGAGATCGTCGAGACCGAGGAACGGGTGCGCCGCGACGGGCTGCCGAACGACCGGACCGGGTTCCTGCGACTGAAGCAGATGGGCTTCTCCGATGCCCGGCTCGGCCACGTCGCCGGGGTCGACGAGGCGGAGATAGCGGCACTGCGCGGCCGGCTGGCACTCCACCCAGTCTACAAACGGATCGACACCTGCGCCGCCGAGTTCCCGTCGCTGACCTCCTACATGTACTCCTGCTACGAGGGCGACGGGCTGAACCCGCCCGAATGCGAGGCCGATCCGAGCGACCGCCATAAGATCGTCATCCTCGGCGGCGGCCCCAACCGCATCGGCCAGGGGATTGAGTTCGATTATTGCTGCGTCCATGCCGCCTACAGCCTGTCCGAGGCCGGTATCGAGACGATCATGGTCAACTGCAATCCGGAGACGGTCTCGACCGATTACGACACGTCGGACCGACTGTATTTCGAGCCGCTGACGGCCGAGGACGTGATCGAGATCGTCCGGGTCGAGCAGCGCCGCGGCACGGTGCTCGGGGTCATCGTGCAGTTCGGCGGGCAGACCCCGCTCAATTTGGCGAAGGCGCTCGAACGTGCCGAGATCCCAATCCTCGGCACCTCGCCCGACGCGATCGACCTGGCCGAGGACCGGCAGCGTTTCCAGCAGCTTCTGAAGCGCCTCGGGCTGCGCCAGCCGGACAACGGCACCGCCTATTCGGCCGCCGAAGCCGAGGAGATCGCTCAGCGTATCGGCTATCCGGTGGTAATCCGGCCCTCCTACGTCCTTGGCGGCCGGGCGATGGAGATCGTCCACGACGGCGCCGGTCTCAACCGCTACATGCGGAATGCGGTCATTGTTTCCGGAACCAGCCCGGTGCTGATCGACCGTTATCTGCAGGACGCGATCGAAGTCGATGTCGATGCCGTCGCCGACGGCGCCGAGGTTTATGTCGCCGGCATCATGGAGCATATCGAGGAGGCCGGGATTCATTCCGGCGACAGCGCCTGCTCGCTGCCGCCCTACAGCCTCGACGACGTTACTATCGGCGAGATCGAGCGGCAGACGATCGCGCTTGCCCGCGCCCTCAACGTCGTCGGGCTGATGAATGTGCAGTTCGCGGTCAAGGGCGGCGAGGTCTATGTGCTCGAGGTCAACCCGCGCGCCTCGCGCACCGTGCCCTTCGTCGCCAAGGCGACCGGTGTACCGATCGCCAAGATCGCCGCCCGCATCATGGCCGGCGAGACGCTGGCGCACCTGCTTCCCGAGGGCCAGACTCGGGGCTGGCGCCGCCGGGGCCATGTCGCGGTCAAGGAGGCGGTGTTTCCGTTCGACCGCTTCCCGGGGGTCGACCTGATCCTCGGGCCGGAGATGAAGTCGACCGGCGAGGTCATGGGGATCGATAGCGATTTCGGCCGCGCCTTCGCCAAAGCGCAGCTCGGCAGCGGCACGAATCTGCCGCTCGGCGGAAGCGTTTTCGTCTCGGTGCGCGATCGAGACAAGGAGGCGCTGGTGGCGCCGTGCCGGCAGCTTGTGGCCTGGGGCTTCGAGCTGGTCGCGACGCGGGGCACCGCGAGCAAGCTGAGCGAGGAAGGCTTGCCGGTGGTCTTAGTCAATAAGGTGCAGGAGGGTCGGCCCGATATCGTCGACGAAATGCGCAGCGGACGGGTTCAGCTCGTCTTCAACACCACCGAGGGCGCCCAGGCGATCGCCGACAGTTTCAGCCTGCGGCGAACTGCGCTGACGCATGGCATCCCGTATTACACGACGGTCGCCGGCGTGCGCGCGGCGGTACAGGCGATCGGGGCGCTTCGCGGCGGTTGTCTTGAAGTTGCACCCCTCCAATCCTACCTTTGATCGCCTCGCCATCGCTGTAAGAGGCGCGAATCCGCCTTGATGAACAAGATTCCGATGACCGTCGACGGCTTCAACCACCTGCAGGATGAGTTGAAGCGCCTGAAGTCGACCGAGCGCCCGGCCATCATCCGCGCCATCGCGGAAGCGCGAACTCACGGCGATATAGCGGAAAACGCCGAATACCACGCCGCGCGCGAGCGCCAGAGTTTTATCGAGGGCCGGCTCGCCGAGCTTGAGGACAAGATCGCGCGCGCCGAGGTCATCGACGTGTCAAAGCTGTCAGGTTCGGTCGTGAAATTCGGCGCCACGGTCACCCTCGCCGACGAGGAGACCGACGAGAAGACGACTTTCAGGATCGTCGGCGAGGACGAGGCCGACATCAGCAACGGCCGATTGTCGGTGACCTCACCCCTGGCGCGAGCGCTCATTGGCAAGGGCAAGGGCGACAGCGTCGAAGTATCGACCCCGCGCGGCAACAAATCCTACGAGGTTGTCGCCGTCGCTTTCGGCTGAAGCCAGGCCGGCGCGGGAAGCTCTGCCGTTGGCTCCGCGAGCGGCACCCCCGGAGCGAACTTCGAAACCCGCAGCATCAGCGCGGATTTGACGTGGTTTACGTTCGGGGCGGCGGTGAGCTTGGCGCTCAGGAAACGCTGATAGCTGTCCCAGTCGGTGGCGACAATTTTCAACAAAAAATCGGTCTCGCCGGCGAGCATGTGCGCTTCGCGCACCTCGGGCCAGGTCGCCACCAGCCGCTCAAAGGCCTGTAGGTCCGTCTCGGCCTGGCTGGCGAGCCCGACCTGGGCAAAAATCGTCACGCCGAAACCCAGCGCTTCCGGCGCGAGATCGGCGTGATAGCCGCGGATGTAGCCGCCCTCTTCGAGCGCGCGAACTCGCCGCAGGCACGGCGGCGGCGACAATCCCACCCGCCGCGCCAGCTCGATATTGGTGATGCTGCCGTCCTCCTGCAGTTCCTGCAGGATCAGCCGGTCGATGCGGTCGACCTTCGGCCCGCGCATGAATGTTTCCCCTGTTGGCCCCGCCGCGATCACTGTGAAGCCGTCCGGAATGATAAAATTCTGCCGCGATACGCGCAATTTTATTGCGCGCACGACGGCCGACCTTGCCGCGTCGCTCCGGTTTCCGTAAACCGGCGCGATGGTCGCCCTTTCTTTCGCGGACGCCCCCGAGGCGCGGGCGATCGCAGCCGCGCCTCCTCGCAGCGCATGGGTCTTGCACGACGGCAAGGCGGGAATGGCGAGCCAGGCGCTCGGCCTCGCCGAGGCGACCGGTTTCCCGTTTGTCGAAAAGCCGCTGGCGATCCGCCGCCCCTGGGCTTGGCTGCCGCCGCAATTGTGGATAGCGCCGCTGCGGGCGGCCGGGGTAGAGGATGCTGCATTATGCCCGCCCTGGCCCGATCTCGTCATCGGCTGCGGCCGCAACGCGGCGCTTCCGGCCTTGGCGATCAGGCGCGCCAGCGGCGGCCGCACCATCGCCGTCCAGATACAGGACCCGCGCGTCGGCCGCGGCGAATTCGACATGCTGTTTGTGCCCGAGCACGACCGCTTGCGCGGGCCGCGGATCTTCCTCACTCGCGGTGCCATCCATCGGGTGACGCCGGCGCGGCTCGATACCGAGCGCCGCCGGTTTCCGGCGCTGGAAAAGCTGCCGCGGCCGATCCTCGGCGTGCTGATCGGCGGCTCGAATCGAAGCTATCGGCTCGATTTGCGGCGTCTCGAGGAGATCGCCGAGGCGGTGGCTTCGGCAGTGCGCAGCAGCGGCGGCTCGGTGGTGTTGACGCCGTCGCGGCGCACCGGCGCGGCCGGGCTCGCCTTGCTGCGCGAGCGCCTTGTCGGCCTGCCCGCGGCGATTTGGGACGGCACCGGCGACAATCCTTATTTCGCCTATCTCGCGGTTGCCGATAGCTTCCTCGTTACTGCCGATTCGGTGTCGATGGTCAGCGAAGCGGCGGCGACCGGGAAACCGGTGCATATTCTCGAGCTGGAAGGTGGCGACGCCAAATTCGCCCGGTTTCACGCGGTGATGCGCGAGGCCGGGATCACCCGTCCATTTCTCGGCCGTCTCGACCGCTGGACCTACGCCCCGCCCGACGATACCGCCCGCGCCGGTGCGGCGCTGCGCGACTTCGTCCTCGCCCGCCTCGGGGAACGGCGGCAGCAATGAGACCGGTGGCGCTCTATATCGGCCTGTGGCTAGCGCTAGGGCTGGGGTTTCTGCTCTTTCCGGGGCTCGACCTCGCGACGACCCGGCTGTTTTACGACCCGGGCCACGGTTTTCCGCTGGCCGGCTGGCCGCCGTTGCGGATCGTCGAGGGCGCGATCCCGTGGCTGACCGGGCTGATCGTCATCATTTGCGCGCTCGGCGCCGCCTGGCTCGCGCTAACCCGTCGGCCGCTGTGGCGGCTCGACCGCAAGGCCCTCGTCTTTATCGTTGCGGCGACGGCGTTGGGCCCAGGGCTCCTCGCCAACACCATCCTGAAGGACCATTTGGGCCGGGCGCGGCCTTACCAGACCGAAGAGTTCGGCGGCACTCGGCAGTTCACCGCGGCGCCCTTGCCGGCCAAGCAGTGCGAGCGTAACTGCTCCTTCGTCTCGGGACATGCGGCGCTCGGGTTTTCCTTGGTGAGCTTCGCTTTCCTGCTGCCGCCCGGCTGGCGCCGGCGCATTGCCCTTGCCGCAGCGATCGGCTTCGGTGCGCTGGTCGGGCTCGGCCGTATCGCCGCCGGACATCATTTTCTTTCCGACGTGGTTTATGCCGGGCTGATCGTCTTCGCGACGAGCTGGCTGCTCCATCGGGCGATCGTGGCGCGAGACGTGTTTGGCAGCCCCGCGGCCTTGCGCTGCTATCGCGCGGTCGGCGATCGGTCGGCGATCGTGGCGAGATGGTTGGGGCTGCCGGGCCGCCGCGTCGCGCTCTGGGCCGCTGCCGTCGCGGTGTTCGAGGCAGCGTCGATTCGATGGTTCGATCGCCCGATCGCCACCTTTTTTCACGACAGCGGCGAGGCGTGGCGGCCGATTTTCGAGCTGATCCAGCGGCTCGGCTTCGGCACCCCTTACCTCGTGCTGTTCGCCGTCACGTTTGCCGCTTTGCGTTTCGGCGGCTGTTTGCCGCCGCTGCGGCTCTGGACCGCGCCGATGCGCACGGCAGCCTTGGTCCCGGCTTTCTTGTTCGCAGCGGTCGCCGCGTCCGGGCTCGCCGTCGACCTGTTGAAGGTGATCTTCGGGCGTGCGCGGCCAAAGCTGCTGTTCGCCGCCGGGACCTACGATTTCAGCTGGCTGGGGCTCGGCGCCGACCATTGGTCCTTCCCCTCCGGCCATGCCGCCACCGCAGCGGCGCTAATGACCGCGCTATGGTGCCTATGGCCGCGGCATCTGTTGTTCTATATCGCCTTGGCGGCGGCCGTCGCGGCCAGTCGGGTCGTCATCGGCGCGCATTATCCCAGCGATGTGGTGATGGGCGCCTTTGTCGCGGTGCTGATAACCCGGATCTTGGCCTCGATTTTTGCCCGGTTCGATGCGCTTCCAGCCTTCCCCGCCGCGCCGCGCCGACCGGTCCTGCCCCGGTCCTAACCGACAGCGGATACCCTGTCGTCCCGGCAGGTGTAATATCGCACTCCGGGAACCCCCAGCCGCCGCGATAATGGCCCTTCGCATCGACACCTTCGACAACCTTCGCGGCGGCAACACGCTGTACAAGGCGCTGACCCATCCACAGGCCGCCCGCCCAGCGCGGGCTCTCCTCGCCGCGCTCGCCGACAACGGGCCGACGGCGATCGTCGATCCGCAAGGTGCCGCGGAAGGTTTTGCCGAGATTTACGGTGTGGACGGTGTCGAGGTCGTCGGGGTCTTCGTTCAAGATCTCGCCCGGATCGGCAGCGCAATCCTCGGCCGCAGCGCCCGGCCGCTCACCGAGGTCGGTGACTGCCCAGCCCGCTCTGTTCTCGTTGCCGGCTTCGATTCCGACCGGCTCATCGCCCATCTCCAGGCTTATCTGCCAACCGACACCCAGATTCTGAGCTTCGATGCGATGCGCCTCCCCGAGGCGCGCGTGACCAGCCGCCGGACCTACCTCGACCCCCTCAACTTCGCGACCAATTTTGCCTTCTTCCGCGATACCGGCACGCTGCATACCCGGATCGTCACGGCGAATTACTGGTCAGGCTATGGCGCGGGTGAGGTGAGCGCCTGGCTGAGCTTGTTCGACGGCAATGGCGAGATGATCGCCGAATGGTGGGAGGCGTGCGGCCAAGGGTCTGGCGCCATAACGATCGACAGTCGAGAGGTGCGCGAGCGGTTCCGGCTCGGTGATTTCGCCGGCCAATTGTTCATCCATATCGTCGGCGCGGCCGGCCACGATGTCGTCAAATATGCCCTCGACACTTTCGGCGCAGCCGGATCGAGCGGCGACGGCGCCCTGTCCTGTACCCACGACGCGAATGCCTGGCCGGCCGAGCGCTATGCCGGCCTGCCTGCGCCCGCGCGAGGCGAGCGGATCATCCTGTGGGTCCAGAACAGCCATCCGACCCCGATCCCGCCCGGTGCCATCGGGCTCAACCCGATGGGCGAGGAGGCCATCGCGCCTATCCAGGAGGCGATCGGCCCGTTTGCCAGCCGTGCGATCGATGTCTCAGAGCTTCTGCCCGGCCTCGCCTGGCCGCGGCAGATCGAGATCCGCGCCGGCAAGCATGTGGTGCGACCGCGCTACGAAATCGTCGCCGATAGCCATCGCCGCATCGCCCATGTCAATGTCGAGCGGACCGATCTGCGGCCCGATCCCGAGCTGACCCGGGTCACCGCGGTGCTCGGCAAAGGCTATCTGCTGCCGGCGCCGATCTTGCCGCGCGACTGCTGGGACAGCCTGCTGCTGCCGACGCCGATGGCGGTGTCGCAGGCCGAGTTGCCGATCGCCGCGCTGGTCTACGACCCCGAGGGCAACGAGGTCGCGCGCCAGCCGCTCGGCCGGCTTTTGCGCAACCACGCAAATGCGCTGTCGCTCGAAGAGATTTCCGCCGGGCTCGGGGAAGGCTACGGCCATGTCGAGCTGGTCTACGATTTCTCCGCCGGCGGCAGCGGCGACGGCTGGTTGCATGCGTTGTTCCGCTACCGTCATCGGCGGAGCGGCCACGCCGCCGACACCAGCTTCGGCGCGCATGTTTTTAATACCGTCCTCGTCTATCGCGACGAGCCGCAATCCTACAGCGGCCGCCCGCCCGGCCTATCGACCAGGCTGTTTCTGCGGCTCGGCGAGGGCGAGTACGACACGATCTGCCACCTGATCTATCCGGCCTCGCGACCGTGGCGGCCGGTCAGCGCGACCGAGATCATCCTTTACGACGGCGCCGGCGGCGAGATCGCCCGCTCCGCTCTTGCGATTCCGTGCTCGGGCTCGCGCCTGTTGCGTTACCGCGAGCTGTTCGACCCGGCGACGCGCGCCCGTGCCGGATCCGGCGCCTATGCCATTATCCGCGACTCGACTTGCCGGCTGTTCGGCTATCACGGGCTTATCGGTCGCGACGGCGCCTTCAGCCTTGACCATATGTTTGGGTTCTAAGGCGCGGGCTTTTTTCCAAGAAGGGGCCGAATTATCGCGGTCTGCGCCGCCCGCCGCGCGGAGAAATGGTATACTTCACCGCTAATCGATCGGATCATCGGATGCCGGAGCAGTATCACAGCAAGGCCTTGATTATCGGGGCGGGTCCGGCCGGCTACACCGCTGCCATCTATGCCGCGCGCGCGAATCTGCAGCCGATTCTCGTTACCGGCATGCAGCCGGGCGGTCAGATGACGATCACCACCGACGTCGAGAACTACCCCGGCTTCGCCGACGTCATCCAGGGCCCCTGGCTGATGGAGCAGATGCAGGCACAGGCCGAGCATGTCGGTACGCGGGTCGTCCTCGATGAAATCGCCGCGCTCGATCTCGCACGGCGTCCGTTCGTCGCGACCGGCGATTCGGGCGACCGCTACATCGGCGAGACGGTCATTATCTGCACCGGAGCGCAGGCGCGCTGGCTCGGTCTGGCGAGCGAGACGGCGTTCCGCGGCTTTGGCGTCTCCGCCTGCGCCACCTGCGACGGTTTCTTTTTCCGCGACAAGGAAGTGGTAGTCGTCGGCGGCGGCAACACCGCGGTCGAGGAGGCCATCTATCTGACCAACCACGCCCGGCAGGTCACCCTGGTGCATCGGCGCGACACGCTGCGCGCCGAGAAGATCCTGCAGGAGCGGCTGTTCCGAAACCCGAGGATCGGCGTCGTCTGGGACAGCGTCGTCGAGGACATTCTCGGCGTGCCCGAGCCGCCGCAGGTTACCGGGGTCAGGCTGCGCAATGTGCGCACCGGCGCGGTGACAGAATTTCCTTGCGACGGCGTCTTCATCGCCATCGGCCACAATCCGGTGACGGGGCTGGTTGCGGGCCAGCTGCCGCTCGATGCGGAAGGCTACATCCTGACCGAGCCGGATTCGACGGCAACGGCGATAGCGGGCGTCTATGCCGCCGGCGATGTCAGGGACAAAATCTTTCGCCAGGCGGTCACGGCCGCGGGGATGGGCTGCATGGCTGCGCTCGAGGCCGAGAAATTCCTCGCGGCCGAGGCGCATACCGCATCGGCCAGGGCGGCCGAATAATGGCGGCCGAATAGGAGCTGCGTTCGGGGAGCGCGGCGGTGGGTGCGGGAAGGCAAGAACAATGGCGATGGACTGGGACAAGCTGAGGGTTTTTCACGCTGTTGCGGAGGCGGGAAGTTTCACCCATGCCGGCGAGGCGCTCAATCTGAGCCAATCCGCAGTGAGCCGGCAGATCAGCGCGCTGGAAGAAAGCCTCAGTGTGCCGCTGTTTCATCGCCATGCCCGCGGCCTGATCCTGACCGAGCAGGGCGAGCTTTTGTACAAGACGGCGCGCGAGGTCTTCGCCAAGCTGGCGATGTCCGAGAGCCTCATTTCCGAATCCAAGGACCGGCCGAAGGGGCCGCTCAAGATCACCACGACGGTCGCGTTCGGCTCGATCTGGCTGACCCCGCGCATCCGCGAGTTCCTCGATCTCTATCCGGAGATCCAGGTCAGCCTCGTCGTCGACGATTCCGAGCTCGACCTGTCGATGCGGGAGGCCGACGTCGCGATCCGGATGTCGCCGCCCCGCCAGCCGGACCTGATCCAGCGGCATCTCGTCAGTGTCCAGGTGCATCTCTACGGGTCGCCGGAATACCTGAAGAAACAGGGGACGCCGCAAAAGGCCGACGATCTCGATGAGCACCGCCTGATCGTCTACGGCGAAGACGGTCGACCGCCGGTGGCGGGGGTCAACTGGGTGCTGGACGCCGCGGTCAAGCCCGGCCAGGAGCGACGGCCGATTCTCAGCGTCAACAACACCTATGGGATGCTGCGTGCGGTGGAGAGCGGATTGGGGTTGGCCCCGCTGCCCGATTTCGTCGCCGCGGAGCACCCGACCCTGATTCGCGTCTTGCCCGAGATGGCCGGTCCGCCGAACGAGGCCTATTTCGTCTATCCGGAAGAGCTGCGCTCGTCGAAGCGGATCAGCGTTTTCCGTGATTTCCTGCTGCGCAAGGTCGCCGAAGGAAAATTGAGCTAAACCGGCAGTGTGGCGAGTTGTCGCGGCTAAACGACGACACTTTCACAGCATTGCGGTTTTTGCAGACGAGCCAGAACGAATTCCCGGTGGTGGTAACGCGCGTAAACAGCGATATAAGTGCTGACGCGATACTGGATCGCGGCAAGTTTTCGGGGGTTTGAGGACCCCGAATGAGTTTCCGGGACTTGCGCCCGGAAAGAGGGTCTTAGGACCCTTACGTCTCCTAGACGTGAAGCCTCCCTGTTCAAAACTTGGCCGGGCCTTCGGGTGCCGGCCAATTTCTTTTTGCGGGTTCACCTGCGCAGAGACTTGGCCGCGAAGGCAACTCGAGCAGGGCTCGATCAGCGCGAGGAGGAAATGCGCTGGATCAGGCGGTCGATGGTATGGTCTTCGAGCCGGGCGGCTGCCACCCACTCGATGACCGGTCGGGCCGCCGCCTGATCATGGCAGGCAATCGCCGCGGCGAGCAGCGCGCGCGCATCGTAAGGGGTCTTGTGGACCGCCCAGTTCTGCTGTGCGAAATCAAGGGCGCGAGGAGCGTCGTGTTCGATTTCCAGCGCGAAGCGTGAGGCATCGCGCAGGTGCAGCCTGTCGCCTTGCCGCCGCGCCGCCTCAAGCCGGGCGGCGACATCGCTCTGATACGACGGGAAGCGGGGATCGCCGGCTGCCTGCGCCGCCAAGGCAAGGCGCAGATAGAGCGCATCCACACGCTCGAAGCCGCGCAACAGCCGCAGCACATCCTCTGGCCGGTGATGATCGAGCAGGTAATCGGCAAAGACCGTCAGCGCGTAAACGTCGCGATTATCGAGCGCCAGCGCCTGGTTGAAATATTGCTCGGCCGCCGGGTCGTCGCGGCGGATCTCGATCTCGCCGAGGATCGTCAGGGCCCACAGGCGCTCGCTGGCGGGGGCGGTCGGCTGTTTCGCAACGGCATCGGCCAGCATGGTCTGGTCGGCTTCGGCCGCGCCGGTCAGCGAGCCGATGCTGGCGGTGCAAGCGGCCGCGGCCAAACCAGGACGCAAGGCAGCAAAGCGTGTGCAGGCATCCTTGGCTTCCGCTAGATCGCCGGTGACCTCGTCGATGCTCGCCAGCACGAGCAGCGCCTGCGCGGCCCCGGGTGCATCGCGCAACGCGGCGCGCAAATCGGCGGCAGCGGGGGCGAAATCGTGTTGGGCCTGCAAGATGCGCGCGCGCAGGATCCGAAGCGGCGGGGATGCGCCGTCGTCCCGCCACCAGCGCGCCAGCGTCCCCCCGCATAGCCGACAAAGCGCGGCTCGGCCTCCGCCACCCCCATCGCCAGCTGTCGGCTCGCCAGCCGCATCGCAGTGGCCAGATCGTCGGGCCGCTGCTGAAGTTCGCCCGACAAGGTCCGCATCTGACGCACGCGCGGGTCGGCGGTCGGCAGCCCCGATTCGAGGACCTGATTATTGTCGGCCGGAACGAACGGACCGGCCATCGCCGGCAGCCCCACGCATAGCCCGGCGAGGGCAATGAGGCCGGTGGCGGCGGGCCAATTCATTCGCGACGGCCAGCATTCAGCCGCCGCCCTCGATCGTCCCGTCTATGGGCACATTTGCGGTGCGCCGCCTGGCTGCAGCGGCGGGCCGAGGAACGGGAACTGCGAGCAATAGGTCTTGACCGCCGTCCTATCGGTGAAACCGGGAGCCTGCAGGATCAGGCCGATCAGGATATCGGTGGTGCGGTCGGCGGGCCGCCGCCCATTCGGATACCCGTCCGGTGCGTTAGAGGCAAACCTGAGCACATCCGGCACCGCCACCGAAGCCAGTAGTGGAATATTCGGATTCGGATTTTTGCAGTCTGCCGGATGAAGCGGGCAGAATTTTGCATCCAGCGAATTGATTTGGTTGACGATTACCCCAGCGAAATCCTTCGGATCGTCCTCCGGTTGCCCGAAATTGAACGAATCTTTCAGTGCCGCCGGGATCAGCGCGGTGTTGACGGCGGGGTTACCCATGCGGTCCACCTGCCGCAAAGCCTCCGGATGCTTCTCGAAATGCTCAGGGTCGTCCGGCCGGAAATCGCCAAGATAGGTCACACAGCCCATACCCCACACGGCGTGAAGAACACCGGAGACGTCGTCGCCATACAGCTATTTGGTGGGAAAACCATACTCACCGGAAACTCGACGACAATCGCGTTGATGTTCTTGCCCAAAAACGCATCGACCCCCGTGAACGAAAAAGCGGCGGGACTGGAAGCGATCGTTCGGTTGAATCCGACCAAATCGAAGAAAAACGGGTCCTCGCGCGGCCCGGCGAATACCGTTATGTCGCCCACCGTCGTAGTGATCGGGGTGTTGTGCTTAGCGCCCGAGGTTCCCTGAGTCGCGAGCCCTTCGACGATGACTTTGTTGGGAAAAACTGCCCTATAGGTTTGGCAAGCCGGTCCGGTGGGGCAAGCGGGTCCGTTGCCGAACGGCCGAAGACGAAATCGATATCGGCGGTCGGCTCCGCGTTCTTTCTGGTAGTGAAGTTGAGGCGATAGAGCGCGTTTTCCTGGAAGTGATAGGAGGATCCGAATTGCGGGTCGGCGACCGCCTGGGTGCTCAGCGCCACGACCAGCTT
>Ga0070766_10000468_pt1 | contig 17869 bp, 13 predicted proteins | sample HubBroMetageWFT6_FD_69782 | JGI IMG/M metagenome (GOLD analysis project Ga0070766, IMG submission 69782) | Warmed and freeze-thawed soil microbial communities from the Hubbard Brook experimental Forest, New Hampshire - Hubbard Brook CCASE Soil... | ecosystem: Environmental > Terrestrial > Soil...
TACCGGATGAACTTCCCGGCCGTCGCGCCCACGCCGGATGACCAAGTGGCGGACTACTGGCAATTTTCGCTATCGCAATATATTCAGGGTGAAGACTTGGTTGTGCCGCCCGACAGTTACTTCGCCATGGGCGACAATCGCGACGTGAGTTACGACAGCCGCTATTGGGGATTCATTCCGCGAAAGAACGTGATCGGCCGGCCCATGTTCATTTATTGGTCGTTTATCACTCCGCCCGACCAGTACATGATGCGTAGCGTCGGGGACCGGATCGGTTTCATGGCGCATATCATCATTCACTTCTTCGATCAAACGCGCTGGTCGCGAACCCTCAAACTGGTACGCTGAGAGGAGATTTTCCCGACACTCATGCCGACTATTGCGAAAACTTTGCCCACCAGAAAAGAGGAAGCCGCAATACAGAAACCAAGCGAGACGCCGGTGGAATTTTTCGCCTCCTTGGCCGAACTTTTCGTCATCGTCCTCTTCATCATGACATTTGTGCTCCAGAATTTTGAGATTCCCTCCAGTTCCATGGAGGACACTTTGCTGATTGGTGATCACGTCGTCGTAAACCGCGAGCAGTTCGCCCCGCCATCGCATTGGATGGGCCCGCTGTTGCCCTATCGCGACATACACCGCGACGATATTGCCGTGTTTTTGTCGCCGGAACAACCCGGCCTGTTTCTGGTGAAACGCATCATCGGCGTTCCTGGAGATCGGATCCACCTGCGCGACGACGTTGTCTATCGCAACGGTGAGCGCCTGGTTGAGCCGTTCGTTCGCCATAAGCGACAGCACAATCCCTACACCGATAATTTTCCGGCCGTTCAACCCTCGGAGATGTACGGGGTACGCAACGAAAAATGGGCGCAGGAATTGCCCTCGCATATCGTGGGAGATGACATTGTCGTTCCGCCGGACAGCTACTTCGCCATGGGCGACAATCGCGACGTGAGTTATGACAGCCGTTTCTGGGGCTTTCTGCCTCGGAAAAATTTTATCGGGCGGCCTATGTTCATATACTGGTCCTTCAACACGCCCCCCGATAGCCCGCGCGGATTTGCGTCTCTCGCCTATACCATCATTCACTTCTTCGATGAGACGCGCTGGTCGCGAACTTTCCGGGTGGTGCGGTGAAGAGTGCCGTGAAAGGTGCAGTGAAATTTTCGCGATCCAATTTTCTACGATCCCAACGCAGCGTTGCTGCCATCGCGATTCTCCTGCTGGCGTTGTTCCTCTTTCGGCCCGCTGTGTATCATCTCCGTAACCGGATCGCCAATTCCGTCGGCAGCGCGCTCGGCCGCCGCGTCACACTGGACAACGTCCGTTTGCGTCTGTTGCCGCGGCCGGGCTTCGATCTCGAAGGTCTTGTCATCTACGACGCTCCCGCATTCAGCGCCGAGCCGATGATTCGCGCCGACGAAGTTTCTGCCGCCATACGGCTCAGTTCCTTGCTGCGCGGCCGGCTCGAAATCGCGACGCTCAGCGCCACCGAGCCCAGCATCAATCTGGTGCGCAACGAACAGGGCCGCTGGAACCTGGCAAGTCTCATCGAACGCAACGCGCAAATTCCTGCCGCACCAACCGCCAAGCGAGCATCGGAGCGGCGTCCGGCCTTCCCTTATCTTGAAGCGACGGGCGCTCGCATTAATTTCAAGATCGGGCAGACGAAGAAATCCTATGCCCTGATGGATGCTGATGTAGCGCTTTGGCAAGATTCAGAAAATTCCTGGGGTGCTCGCATCAAAGCCGAACCAGTGCGCACCGATTTCCATCTTACCGACACCGGCATCGTCCAAATTAACGCCACGTGGCAGCGCGCGCCGACGTTGCGGTTGACCCCACTTCAGCTGATGGTGCAATGGCATTACGGGCAACTCGGGCAAATCACCCAATTGCTCAGTGGAAAAGATCGCGGATGGCGCGGCGGTTTGAATCTAACCGCGGATGTTGCCGGCACTCCCGAGGCCTTGCAGATCAAGAGCCAAACGAGTGTCGAGGATTTTCGCCGCTACGATATTGTCGGCACCGAAAGTGTGCGCCTGGCCACCGGTTGCTCCGGAGAATACAACGCAATGACAAGCAGGCTGGCCGATCTTCTCTGCGAATCGCCCGTCGGCGGCGGCACCCTGCACGTGCACGGCTCGCTCGCTCTGGCGGCGCAAGCGCCAACCTTTGATCTGACGATCGATGTCGAGAAAGTGCCTCTGACGTCGGTCGTGCGATTGTTGCGCCAAGCGAAAAAACAGATTCCCGCCGATCTCACGGCGAGCGGACTGCTGAGCGCAGAGTTTAATGCCAAACGTCATATCCCCAAAGCGGCGAATGATGCCTCGTCACTTTTCCCGCCGGAAGCGTGGACCGGTAAAGGATCGGCGACCAACGTAACTCTATCGTCGACTGCGGGGAAGGACGCAGTTACGTTCGGCACGATTCCGCTGGCTCTCGTAGCCGATGATGCCGGCCCACCCGTCGTCATGCCTGGGGAGATGGTGACAAATCTCTTACGAACGCGACGGCATCTGGCGCGGCAAAAGAGCGCGGCGCTGAGCGACCTTCGCCTCCAGATCGGCCCATCAGCACTCACCGTCAACGGGTCCCCAGCGTTGAACACCGGCGGATGGATCTCGACCGCAGGTTATCTCGTTTCTCTGCGCGGCGACGCCCAGCTCAAGGATCTGTTTCGACTGGAGAGTATTCTGGGCTTGCCCGTAACCCGCGCGGCCGCGGAAGGCTCCGCGAAATTGGACGTGAGCATTTCTGGCGCGTGGCAAGGGTTTGCCGCTCCCTCGACGCTCGGAACTGCGCAACTGCGAAACGTACGCGTCGAGATGCGCGGCGTAAACACGCCAATTCAGATTAGCGCAGCAAACGTTTCTCTCACAGCGAACGCGGCGTCGATGCAGAAGATTTCTGCGCATACCGGAAACACTCATTGGAGCGGCGGCGTTACAACTCCCCGTCACTGCACCACTCCGAACGCCGCTGCTGATGCGGCTCTCGGCTCCGGACCCGGCGCTGGTCTGAACTGCATCTTTCAATTCGACCTCACGGCGGACCAGCTTTCAACCGCGGACCTCGGTGAATGGTTCACGCCGCACCCCGCCAAACGTCCGTGGTACCGCATCTTGAATTCCAATTTGAGCAACGCGCTCGGCAGTTCGCCGCTGCTCGCGGTTCAGGCGCAGGGCAACTTGCGCGTCGGCCGATTCGCATTGAAGAAACTTATCGCCACACAGATTGCAAGCCATGTGGACGTAGATCGCGGCAGGATTTCACTTACGGCCCTGCGCGCGCAACTGCTGCAAGGCACTCACCTAGGAGCCTGGACCATCGATGTCCCCAACCACGATGTTTCGAATCACGACCACGACGCGTCAGCTCACGATACCTCCGCGCAAGGCGTCCGTTTCCACGGAAACGGGACGCTCCGCGATATTTCTCTGGCGCAAGTTGCGGCATTAATGAATGAAGCTTGGATTACGGGAACGGCCGACGGGAAGTTCGATCTGGATGGATCGGCGGACGACTCTCGCTCGCTGCTCGATCGGTCGGAAGGCACGCTACAATTCGCAATTCGCAATGGAGGCTTGCCGCTTATCGAGATTCCTGGATCGTCCGCGCCGCTTCCAGCTCATCGTTTCACGGGAGAGCTGCGCATGAAACAAGGCGAATGGGAACTTTCCGGCGGAAAACTGGAATCGCGCGACGGCATTTATCAGGTGAGCGGAACGGTTTCCGCAAGCAAGGCTTGCGACTTCGTGCTGAAGCGCGGTGACGATCAATCGTGGGAACTAACCGGTACGCTCGCCGATCCTAGCATCGCTCCGGCAAATGGAACCATGGCCAAGCGCGCCGAAACACTGGTCAGCAAACCCTAGATTCGGAAACCCCAGATTCATGCGATGGCGAAGCGCGCGGGCTGAGAGTCTTTCGCGCGCAAGATACAGATTGCTTCTTTCAGGGATGAGATCTCAAAGACCGAGTTGAGATGCGTTGCTTCAAGCAGGCGGCGAAAGAATGCTGGCGGATTTACCAGCTTCATACTCGCACCGTTACGCGCAGCCCAACGACGCAGCAACAGAAGCGTTCCCAAGCCACCCGCATCGAGATGATCGACGTCGGAAACATCAAGCACGAGCACGCGGACGCGCTCAAGTTGCTCGACGCTGCGGCGCAATTGGTCGAGCGCGGGTCCGCGCACCATGCGTCCAGAGCAGTTCACGACGGCTACGTCCTGCAAGCGTTCGACTTGAAATTCGAGTTCCATTTGTGTGTTCATAAGATCCATCCTCAACGTCTCGTGTTTATTAATACGAATCACCCTTGAAAAAGTTCCCGCGATTTCGGTCTTAGCTTATAGACGTGGGAACGTGCCAAACGTCACCGCTTGCGGACGAATCCAGCGACGCTGAAGTATTTTGGGCAAATGTTAAAAGCGTGTGAATTTACTGGCTAAGTTATAGATGTTATGCAGTTACAAGCCCGCTTCAATGCGCGATCGGGGATCGAGCAGATCGCGCAACGCATCGCCAATAAAGTTGAAAGCGAGCACTGCAAGCATCACCGTAAATGCCGGAAAGAGCACGAGATGCGGCGCATCAAAAAGATGCGAGCGGGCATCATTGAGCATAGACCCCCAGCTCGCGATGGGCGGAGGAACGCCTAATCCCAAAAAGCTCATCGTGGCCTCGGCAAGCACCGCGCCCGCCATTCCGATGGCCGCCTGCACAATCACCGGTTGAATAATGTTGGGCAAAATGTGCCGCGTGACGATGTGGAAATCTCCCGCGCCGAGAGCGCGTGCCGCCTCGACAAATTCATGCTCGCGCACGGCCAGCACCTGCGCGCGGACGAGACGCGCGTAGCCAACCCATCCGCCGAGAGAAAGCGCCAGGATGAGGTTGAAAATTCCTGGGCCGCGAAAGGCGACGAAGGCGATCGCGATGAGAATACCGGGGAAGGAAAGGAATGCGTTCATCACGACGACGTTGACGAAGCGATCGATGCCTCCGCCGTAATATCCGGCGATGCTGCCGATGATGAGGCCGAGCGCGAGCGAGCCTGCGACCACGCTGCCACCAACGAAAAGCGAAATGCGCGCGCCCCAAATCAGGCGGGAGAGAATGTCGCGTCCAAGTTCATCGGTGCCGCACCAGTGCTGCGCAGTGGGAGATTGCAGGCGGTTCGGCAGATCGATGTGCGCGGGATCTTGCGGAGAAATCCAGGGCGCGAAGATTGCGGCGAAGACGAAGAGGGAAACCAGCACGACTCCAATGGCGGCCAGCGGGTTGTGGCGCGCTACGCGGGGGAGCGAGATGGCTAGAGTGGACATGGCGTGGGCCCGTAGCCTTCTACCATATCGCAAGCTGGAATTTGCGGTAACCATCAATCATTTCGAAATCGACGCGATTTGAGGTGGTCAGCCGAGCGCGGTGAGAACGCGCCGTGAGGGCGATGAGCACGTCGAAATGCCGATCTCGCAGTTTGTCTTCAGCAAAACCGCGATCGGCACAAATTTCTCCGGTATCTCGCCTGACTCTAGCCAATTCTTTTCCGTGGGAGTCAGCATAGGATGATTCTTGCCGAGAGCCCGCAAAAAATCCCGCTCCGCCGACTTCATGCTCGTCTTAAGATTTTCTTCGCTGCGGCAGAAAAGGCAGGCCATGGTTTATTCCTCACGGTCGACGCCACCGATGCTAGTTCGTTCGGGACTCTAGTGGAATCCGACCCTTGCGCACCGAACGCGCGGAAGATAAGGCACCCGCCTCAATCTAAGGCTCAATTACGGATTACTGACTGGGCAAGAGCGACAAGGAAGATCAAAGCGGCGGACAGCAGTGTCCGCTCCACACACACACCGGATTATTGTCTGATCCTCGGGTTCACCGCAGAGTACAGCAAGTCTGTAAGAAAGTTCACCGCGACATAGGTCAACCCAATCGCAAGAATGCATCCCTGGACGAGATAGTAATCGCGGTTGGCTATGGCTTGGATGGTTAGGCGTCCTATGCCGGGCCAGGAGAAGATGGTTTCGGTTACGATCGTTCCGGCCAAAAGCGCTCCGAACTGCAATCCTACAACGGTCAGGATGGGGATCATGGCGTTACGCAGGGCGTGGCGATAGACTACCGTCCGCTCGGGAAGGCCTTTGGCGCGGGCGGTGCGGATGTAGTCCTGGCCTAACTCCTCTAACATGGAAGTGCGCACCATGCGGGTGAGGATGGCGGCTAAGGCGCTCCCCATGGTGATGGCAGGTAATACCAAGTGGGCTAAGGTGCCGGAGCCACTGACGGGGAGCCATCCTAACTCAATCGAGAAAAATAAGATCAGCACAGGACCCAGCGCGAAGTTAGGAAATGACAGGCCGAAGAGACTTACTACACTTAGAGCGCGGTCATCCCACTGATTGCGGCGCTGGGCGGAGCGGACTCCAGCGGGAATGGCTAAGACGATTGCGACTAATAAAGATGCCAGAGTTAGTTGTAAGGTGAATGGATAACGCTGGGCGATCAATTGAGAAACTCCCTGGTTGAAGCGTAGGGATTTGCCTAAGTCTCCGCGTAAGACGCCTCGCCAGTAGTTCAGATATTGCTTGCCCAGGGGGACATCTAGGCCATAAGCATGTCTTGCGGCTTGGATGTCTCCGGCGGCTGCGCCTTCTCCTAGCATCAATTGGATGGGGTCGCCGGGGACGAAATGGATCAGAAGGAAGACGGTAGAGACTACCAGCCAGATGACGGGCAAGGTGTAGAGGAGGCGGGATAGGATGTAGCGCGGCATGGGAATCAGGAAGCTGTCACCCTAAGCTTTTTCTCCCCCGCAAAATGCCTAGGTCCTTCGCTTCGCTCAGAATGACAACTGAGATTTGGCGAATAACACCCTCACTAGTCACCAGCCTGCTCCACCGGCGCGGGCGGCGTCGTGGCAACCGGTGCCTTGGGCACGGGCTCGATTCTAATCGTGGCGACGCGATGGCCGTCCATTTTTTCTACCACAAAACGGCGGCCCTCATAGTCGAAGGCCTCACCGCCGGTCGGCATTTTCTGAAGGCGCGATAGGACGAATCCCGCCAGAGTCTCGTAGCCTTCGTCTTGCGGAAGTTGCGTATCATATTGAGCTTCGAGATCGCGGATGTTAATGGCCCCGTCCAGGACTAGAGGTGCGTTGGCGTCGGTGACTGCCGGCTCGGGCGCGGCGATATCGTACTCATCTTTGAGTTCGCCTACCAGTTGTTCGAGGACGTCTTCCACGCTGATGACTCCGGCGGTCGAGCCAAATTCGTCGACTACCACGGCTAGGTGGCGCTGGCGCTGCTGGAATTCGCTTAGCAGTTCTAGCAACGATTTGGTTTCGGGCACGACTAGAACGTCGTGCATGACCTGGCCGATTTTCATCTGAGAAATGCGCTGAGACGTGGGAAGAGCGGCGGCGGGACCCAGGCGTTGGCGGGTCCAGCGCATGAGATCTTTGGCGTAGAGGACTCCGACGATGTGTTCGGGGCCACGCTGCGGATCGTAGACGGGGACGCGGGAGTGCTGATCGTCGACTACGCGGGAGAGGGCTTCGTCGAGGTTGAGATCGGCGGGCAGAGAAAAAATTCTGGTGCGCGGGACCATCACCTGGCGGGCCGTGATGCTGTCGAGTTCGAGGGCATTGAGCAGCATCTCTTCTTGCGCCGAGGAGAGCTGGCCGGAGTGGTGCGCGGCGGTGACGATAAGCTTGAGTTCGTCGGGAGAGTGGACCGAGCCGTGGCGGATTTCGCGAGTGCCGAAGGCGCGGAGGACGAATCGGGCGACGCGGCTCATGCCGACCGTGACAGGGCGCGTGATGGTGAGAAAGACGTCCATGGGTGCGGCTACGGCCAGGGCGACGCGCTCGGCGCGCTGCAAGGCGAGCGACTTGGGGACGAGTTCGCCGAGGATCACGTGCAGGCTGGTGATGGCGACGAAGGCAACGGTGACGGCAATGGCGTGGGCGTAAAGGATGGCGTGTGGGATGCTGCCGATCCAGGTCTCGAAGAGGCGCGCCAGCACGGGCTCGCCGAGCCAGCCGAGGCTGAGGCTGGTGACCGTGATTCCTAGTTGGACGCCGTTGACTACGCGCTGGAGTTGCTGGTGAAGTTTGAGGACGGTGCGGGCGCCGGCGCGGTGGGATTCGATGAGCTGGAGGATGCGGGTTTCGCGGACGCTGACGAGCGCGAACTCGGCCGCGGCGAAGAAAGCATTGGCCGCTACCAGGAGCAGGATAACGAACACCCGCAGCAGCACGTACGCAATCATGTGAGTGTAATTCTAACATTCCAAAGGAATAGACAGGCGGGGGTCCGGAAAAGCAGGCGGAAGGTCCAAGGTAACAGGCGGCAGGAAGAGCGGGAAAGACTTGGGACAGTGGATCGGCTTCGGGATTGAACGTGGAAAAATCGTTTACCACCAAGGGCACCAAGGATCAGGAAGGAGAAGCGGGGCAACTGTTGCAAGCGAGTCTTCGATTTGGATCGCGTACAATGAGTGAATAGACCCTTAGTCGCTAGCGCGATTCATGCTTTCTTTTTCCTTTCTCAGCGGTCTAACTATGTACACCGGACAGAGGGCGATTGGGGGAATCCGGCGATTGTGGGCGACTTCGTCAGGAACTTCTTAGGAACTATTCTGAGGTTTCTTCCGTAACAACAGGGGAATGGCAGTTCGATTTGAAATCAGGCAGGAGGCAGTCGTGGAAGGCAACGGCAATGGCAAGAGGAAACGGCGCAAACGAATTATCATCTGGACCTCGATCGCAGCGGTCGTTGTAATCCTGGCGGTGGCCGGGGCGCTGGCTGCATACAGCGGCGGCGTAAAGATCGACCCCTCGAAGCTGGCGAAGGTTGAAAAGGGAGATTTGGCGAAGAGCGTAGTCGCGACCGGCAAGATCGAGCCCATCACCAAGGTGGAGGTCAAGTCGAAGGCCAGTGGCATCGTGAAGAAGCTCTACGTCGACTACGGCGACAAAGTGAAAAAAGGGCAGGTGCTCGCCGAGCTCGATCGCGATGAGATTCAGGCGCGGGTCGACCAGGCGCGGGCGCAGTTGGAGGCTTCGACTGCGAGCTTGAATGGTACGCGCGCTGACCTGGAGCGAGCTAAGGTTGACGCTGAGGGTCCGGACGTTCCCCTGTTGAAACGGGCATACGTGCGCGCCGATGGCATGGCGAAGGATGGCGTCGTTTCTGCGTCGGCGCTTGACGATGCCGAAAAGAATTACAAGATGGCGCTGAACAAGCAAAATGTATCCAAGGCGCAGTTGCTGGTTTTGCAGGCCAAGATTGGTCAAGCCGAGGGGCAGATGGCGCAGGATCGCGCCAATCTCAAGCAACTGGAAGAGCAGCTTGGGTACACCACGATTGAATCTCCGTTGGATGGAATTGTCTTATCGCGCGACGTGGAGATTGGCGACGCGGTGAGTTCGATTCTGGTGCTGGGCTCGACAGCGACGCTGGTCATGACACTTGGCGATACGAGCGAGGTTTATGTCAAAGGCAAGGTCGATGAGAGCGACATCGGCAAGGTTTATCTGGGACAACCGGCGCGCATCAAAGTCGAGTCGTTCAAGGACAAGACGTTTACCGGCAAGGTGACGAAGATTTCTCCGATGGGCGTGGAGAAAGATAACGTTACGACTTTTGAGGTTCGCGTCTCGATCAATAATCCTGAGGGCGTTCTGAAAGCGATGATGACGGCGAATGCCGAGATCATTCTCGACGAGCACAAGGGCGTGCTGCAGATTCCAGAAGGCTCGATCATTTACGACAAGGATAAGAAAGCGTCGGTTGAAGTGCCCGATCCGAAAGCGAAGGATGGCAAAAAGAAACTGGCGGTTAATATCGGGATCTCGAATGGCGCGAAGACTGAATTGCTGTCGGGGCTGAAGGAAGGCGACCAGGTGGTGCTGCAGTAGGGCAGGTCACGGGTCGCAGACAAGATTGCAGAGGTGAGAGACAGACCGATTTTTTACCTCTGCGATCTCAACTTTGAACTCTGACTTTGCTCCGGCGCGACGGCATGCATTAGGTCCTTCGCTCCGCTCAGGATGACAATCTAGATTTAGAGGATGGGGCACTATGAATAACACTTGCCTGTTTCGGCGTCGAGCGGTTTGCACGCTGATTTTTGTACTGGCTACCTCGCTGGCTGGGTTTGCTTCGGTCATTGGAACCTTTGATCGTTCGTTTCAGGTGAGTGGGCCAGTCGACCTTGAAGTGCTGACTCGGTCCGGCGACATCACCGTGCGAAACGGCGCTGCGGGCACGGTTACGATTCATGCCAAAATCCAGTCCGGCAATTCATGGTTCGGGGGCGACCACAAGGCGGAGGCGCAGGAATTGCAGAGCAATCCGCCGCTTCGGCAGAACGGCAACAGCATCCGCATCGACTACGTGAACATCAACAACATCTCCATCGACTATGAAATTACTGTTCCCGAAGAAACCGCGATTCGCGCCCACACCGGTAGCGGCAATCAGACGATTGAAGGGGTGCGGGGCAACATCGAACTGGAGAGCGGCTCGGGCGACTTGAAACTGGCGAGACTCACTGGCGACATGCGCTTCCAGACGGGATCGGGAAATGTGCGCGGCCGCGAGCTTGCCGGCCCCGCGAAGATCAAAGCGGGTAGCGGTGACATCGAGATCGAGGAGACGGGTGCGGGCGACATGGAGATTCGCACCGGCTCCGGCAACATCAACGTCAGCGGCATCAACGGCGGATTTCATGCCGAGGCGGGCAGCGGCGACATTCACGGCAAAGGCGTGCCGAAAAGTACGTGGAGCGTGCGCACCGGATCGGGAAATGTCACGTTGAGTGTCCCACCCGACGCGGCTTTCGACGTCGATGTTTCGTCGAGTTCAGGAACCGTCACGCTGGGCCATCCTGTGACAACAACCGTGCAGGGCCGCATTCAGGAGATGAAGAAAAGCGTGGTGGGGAAGGTTCTCGGCGGCGGACCGATGATCTCCGTTCATACCGGCTCGGGCGACGTCGCAGTCGATTGAATAGCGGGCTGGTCACCGCGCGACCAACCAGATTCACATTAGGTTCGAGAGCGCTTTCTATAAGTCGTTCCGACAATAACGGTTAAGCCAGTGCCGAACAGAACCAGCGTGCTGGGTTCAGGAATAAACCCCCCATATTCAAAGCCAGTATGGCCGATTGGGATGCGGCCGCGATTGCGCCTCCATTCGCTCTGGGTCACATAAATGGTTGGCTACATCTCTCCCGATATCGAGCGGCCGGTAAAGAGGATCCCGTACAAATTGCCGGAGAGGGCATAGACTAATTCGCTGCCGGTTCGGTTGACCAATGTCCAATGAATGGGTCCGTTGAAACTTCTGCTGAAAATCGTTCCTTTGGGCACTCCGTATTTGCCATTGCCGATCGTCATAAAGCTGGAGCCAGCGCTAGAAAAGGTTCCCGCCGGTTAAGACGCTGCCGCTGATGAGAGCGCCAGTCGCGAATCTGAGGGAGCCGAGATTGTGTCCCGAAGGTGCCGCTTTCCCGTCGAAAGCGTAACCCGTAAGCTCCGACCAGGTGGACACAATTCCGGTGTGACCGATGGTGACGAAACCGAAGCCGTTAGTCAGAACAACATTATTTGCCCAAGCCACCATTGGCAACAACAGCGTATAAAGACTTAGCGTCATGGCAATTCGGGTTATTGTTTTGGCCATAGAACCTTCCTCCTGGGGAAATCAAGGGCGCCATGCGGCAACACTTTAGGGCATCTTGTCGGTTCACAAAATGCTGGGCGGGGGTCTACGCTTCCGGGAGGAAGAAAGCTATGGGACGTGGGAGACACGGCGAGACACGGAGACACAAATCGACGGGCGCATGGCGACACGATCCTCGCTAGCAGAAAATCACTCTCGCAGGTGGAAGATTATGACCGTCTTCGGGAAACGGCATCGCACCCCGAGTGACACCGACTTGGTGGTCTTTGTCGTGGGCTGGGACATGTTCTCTCCTGTCTCTCGCATTGAGACCCTTCGCCCCATTGTTAGAACACTCGCTTGACGCGCCGTCGCATGACATCCGATACTTCGTTGGGGCTCCTTAAAATTTTCCCAAACTCAATGAGGTAGCGAATTGGCACGTACCGCAATCATCACGCTCACTACTGATTTCGGACTCAACGATCATTTCATCGGCGCCATGAAGGGCGTCATCCTCGAGATTGCTCCCGACGCGCAGATCATCGACATCAGCCATGCAGTGCAGCCGTTCGATATTCTGGATGGCGCGCTGACCGTTTCGCAGGCTTATTCCTACTACCCTTCCGGCACCATTCACATGGTGATCGTCGATCCGGGCGTGGGAACGGCGCGGCGACCCATCGTGTTGACCGGCGACCGCCATTTATTCGTTGCACCCGATAACGGCGTGCTTTCTCTGATCTACGCCCGCGAAGAGCGGCTCTCGGTCCGCCACATTACCGCTGAACATTATTTCTTGCAGCCCCGCAGCAATACTTTTCACGCACGCGATATTTTTTCGCCGGTGGCGGCGAATCTTGCGAAGGGAGTTGCGGCCGATCGCTTCGGCGAAGAGATTACCGACTACGTCCGCTTTGGCGCGCCACGACCCAAGCCGGTGGATGAGCGTACGCTTCGCGGCGTGGTGCTGAAGGTCGATCGTTTCGGTAATCTTATTACCAACATCACCCCGCAGGATGCGCCGCAACTTTTCGGACTGGATCCACCGGCCTTCAAGATCGCGATCGGACCGAAGGCTCCAGCGACGCGCATTTGCACAAACTATGCGGAAGGCGCTCCGGGTGAGGTCTTTGGCATCCTGGGGAGTATGGGCTTTCTGGAAATCGCCGCCAATCGCGGGTCGGCGTTTCAAATGCTAGGTGCGGGCAAGGGCGCCGAAGTGAATGTGGTGATGGGATGAGGGGGGCGGCAGTTAGCAGTCCGCCGGTCGCTGAGCCAATTCCTCTCGCTCATCCGGGGCACCAAGATTCCCCGGCTTGCGGATATGACCAGAATTTCTCCCTGGCGGCGATTGCATCGCAGCGCCGCCGGCAGTAGAGTAGGGATGCTCTCGCGGTCTCCCACCTTCTCACTCCTCACCAGTGGTTTGCGCGCGATAACTGCAGTGTCTGTGCAACTAAAGGCGGTGCTCGGATCGGCACCACAATATGTGGTGTTTTATTACTTGACCCGTCCCGGCATTCGCCATTAGAGTTGGTCAAAAGCGTGGATGGCGTCCTTCGGTTCGCGGACGGCATCGAACGCTTATGACCAACGGGAACCTTGGCAGTTAACAGCATCCGTTGACCGCCGAAACCCCGCGATTTGCAGCGCACTCCAGCCAGCGCCAACCGAGTCCGCGGACGAAAGTCTCAGCGCCCGCCCACGAAGGAGTTACTTTGCTCAAACTGAAGAAGCTGCAAATTCTAGGATTCAAGTCATTCTGCGATCGCACCGAGCTGAAATTTCACGGCGAAGGCATCGCCGCCATCATCGGGCCGAACGGCTGCGGCAAATCGAACATCGCCGACGCGATTTCGTGGGTGCTCGGCGAGCAGTCGGCAAAGTCTTTGCGCGGCTCGCGCATGGAGGACGTGATTTTCTCCGGTACGCGCGACCGCAACCCCACGGGCATGGCTGAGGTTTCGCTCACGCTGATCGATCCGGAAATTTACGGTGGGCCGGATACCAATGCGCCCACGGAGATTGAGATTCAGGATGAGTTGCCCGCAGAGTCGGATTGGGATGAGGCTGAGCTTCGCGCGCAGGCTTGCGCCGAAACCGAGCGCGCCGTCGAAGAGGCTCAGCCGGGAAAAACAGAAGAGGCTGAAGGCGCGGCCATGGCGACGGCCGCCGAAGTTTCGCCCTCTGACGTGGCCAACGACGCGGCCGATGGTGACGCGACCGCTAAAGATGCGACCGTAGCCGTTGCCGGCCCGCAAGTGGTTTTGAAAATTCGCCGCCGCAAGTTTAATCAGCAGCAATACCATGCTGGAGAAATTTCCGTGACGCGCCGCTTATTTCGCAGCGGCGACAGCGAATATCTGCTCAATGGAAAACTCTGTCGCCTGCGCGACATTCAGGAACTTTTCATGGGCACGGGCCTGGGGCCGGAGTCCTATGCGCTGATCGAGCAGGGGCGCATTGGCCAGATCCTGAGCAGCCGCCCGACCGATCGCCGCAACATTATCGAAGAAGCGGCCGGCATTACGAAATTCAAAACCAAGAAGCGTCTAGCCGAAGCCCGTCTCGAAGACGCCAAGACGAATCTCAACCGCGTCAACGACATTTTTGAAGAAGTGACGCGGCAGATGAATTCGCTCAAACGCCAGGCCAGCAAGGCCGAGCGCTACGCCAAGCTGCGCGATGAGATGCGCGCCAAGCTGCGCGTGGTACTCGCCAGCAAATTTACTCAGATGGATGAGGAGAGCGTCGCGCTAGATACGCAGATTAATCAATTGGGCGAAGACATTCGACAGCAGACGGAGAGCGTGCAGCAATCCGAAGTCGAGCACTCCGAGGGCACGCAGCGCGGCTATGCGATTGAGACGGAGACGCGACAAAATCGCGAACGACTCAACCAGATTGCCATCGAAGGCGATCGGAGCAAGGCGCGCATCCGTACCAATGAAGAGCGCTGCGCCGAACTGATCGTGCGCACGGCAGCGGCGGAAGCAGAGTTTGCGCAGGCGCAGACGCGGCTCGCTGCGCTCGAAGAGGAGCGGAACGGGCACCAGCAGTTGCTCGACTCGGCGACTTCTGACCTGGCGGCGGCTCAACACGAATACGAACTCAGTCAGCAGGAAACCGCGCACGCCGCTATCAATCTTGCGTTGCTTGAAAGCGAGCAGGAGTCGCATCGCGCCGCGATTCTTGAGGCGGTCGGCCGAGCATCGAATCTGCGCAATCAGCTCACCCAATCAGAGGAACGACTGGCGGGCATAGGCCGCGAAGAGCAGCGTCTGCGCGCCGAAATCGCAACCGCAACGTCGCAATCCGCAACCTTCGGCGGACAACGCGGCCAGATTGCTCTGGAATTCGAGAGCGTTTCGCAGCGCGCCAGCGGCCTCGCGGCAGAGATCGCCAGCCTGCGTGAGACCCTCGACAGCAAACGCGCCGCCGAGGGCGAAAACAAAAAACACCTCGACTCGCTGCGCTCGGAATATGCGACGGCCCTCGGCAAAAAAGGCTCGCTCGAAGCGGTCATCGCCGAGCACGGCTATTCGACCGAATCGGTGCGGCGTCTGTTTCAATCCGGCGCCATGCAGGGCGGAAATACTCCCGCTGGCGTGCTCGCCGACTTTCTCGAAGTTGAGCCGCGCTATGAGCGCGTCGTCGAAGACTTCCTGCGGGACGAACTCAACTTCGTCGTGGTCAAGTCATGGGACGCTGCCAACGAAGGCCTGCGACTGCTGCGCTCCGATGTCGATGGGCGCGCAACATTTCTCGTGCATCCGGAAGACTCGCAAGCCAAGTTTTCATTTCTCGCGGATGAGAGCCATCATTACTCTCCGCTGAGCGATACTGTTCTGCCCCTGAAAAATTCAATTCGCGTGCTGAACGGATTTGGCAAATCGCTTGAAGTAATTCTGCCGAAGCTGGGCAATGGATACATCGTGCCCGATCCCGCGGTGGCGCGCGAGCTTGCGCTATCCAGTCCCGACGCGTTTTTTCTCTCGCAGACTGGAGAATGCTTCCACAACGTGACCGTCACCGGCGGTAAGCAGCGCAGCGAGGGACCGCTGTCGATGAAGCGCGAGTTGCGCGACGTGTTGCGGCTGCTCGAAGAACTTGAGCGCGCCCTGCGCGAGAAAGAAATACTGGCGCTCACTTTGGCGCGCGAAATCAAGGAGCACACTTCTCTGCTCGATCGCCTTGAAGAAGAGAAGCGCGAGGCCGAGAAACAGGCGATGACGTCGGGACATTTGCTCACACAGCTCGATGGCGAAATGTCTCGCGTGCGCGAGCGGATCGCGATCAGCGAACGCGAACTGCAACGACTCGCGACAGAACGGCAGGAGCAGGAAAGCTTGATTGCCTCGCGGCAAGCGGAGCTCGCGCTGATCGAAGCGACGCGCGCGCGAACGGAAACGCTGCTCACCGCGGGACAAGATCGCCTCGCCGCTCTGCGCAACCAGCGCGACACGGCTGCTGAAGCCACTTCGCAGCGTGCGGCGCGTATGGCCACGCTCGAAGAACGCCATCGGTCGGCTACCGCCCTGCTACAACGTATCGAGACGCTGGTTGCCGAGATGCGGCAGCGGGCGGGCGTTTTGCAGACGCAAATGGAATCGGCTAGCGCGGAGATGGCCGAGCGCCAGAATGAGAACGTGCAACTGGCCGAGCAAATTCTGCAGTTCGAAGCCGAGCGCAACGCCGGCCAGGCGCGCGAAGGCCTACTGCAACTCGAGTCGGAGCAGGTGCGGGCGCGGCTCGCCGAAATTGACGAACTGCTGCACTCCACCCGCCAGCAGCTCGATTTGGCGCGCGATCGCCGGGGCGAATTGTCGGCTGCGGCCGCCAAGCTGCAATCGGACCTGCAACACCTCGCCGACACCTGCCTCAACGAATTGGGTATTGACCGGCCAGTTCTGCTAGCGGACACGACCATTGTCTTAGTAACAGGCGACGAACTCGCGAGCGAAGATCATGCCCACCGCGAAATGCGTACGCGGCTCGACGCCATGGGACCGGTCAACATGATGGCTCTCGATGAGTACAAGGAAACCGCCGAGCGCCACGAATTCCTGGCCACCCAACGGAAAGATCTGCTCGATGCGATCTCCGATACGGCGGCGACGATTCGGGAGATCGATCAAGTATCGCGGCAGAAATTTGAAGAGGCATTCAACAAAATTAACGAAAACTTTCAGGCCACGTTCCGCAAGCTCTTCGGCGGCGGTCACGGATTCATGCGGCTCACAGACCTCGAGAACAGCGCGGAGAGCGGTATCGACGTGGTCGCATCGCCTCCCGGGAAAAAACTGCAGAACGTGCTGCTGCTCTCCGGCGGCGAAAAAGCGCTCACCGCGCTTGCGCTGCTGGTCGGCATCTTCCAGTACACGCCCAGCCCGTTCTGCATCCTCGACGAAGTCGATGCTCCCCTCGATGAGTCGAACATCGCGCGCTTCACTGACCTGGTGCGCGAGATGAGCGTGCAAACGCAGTTCATCCTGATCACGCACAGTAAGCGCACCATGAGCATCGCGCCCGTGCTTTATGGCGTGACCATGCAGGAGCCGGGCGTGTCGAAGCTGGTGTCGGTGCGGTTTGGGGCGGCATGACCGATCCGACCAGCAAAAACTAACGTTGACACGCCCGACGTTTTTTGCTTTGGCCGGTTGAAAACTCGCCGCCTTTTTTTCCAGAGCCTTCCTCAGTTTTTCCACATCGCTATCTCGCCAGAACCTGCGCCAGACAAGGTTTCTGCCTTACACTGGAACTGTCAACCCTTTTCTTTTTACCGCTCGCGGCCCTGCGAAGTGCGGGCGACAGAAAGCGTTGACAAATTCTTGGCGAAGGCTAGAATACGCAAAGTTTTTTATTGGTGAATTTACTGATGAGCCCCGAAATTCTCGATTCCGTTCTGCTCCGCACCGATTACCCTGAATTAGAGTTGCACGCCAGCGGCAAGGTGCGCGACGTCTACAACCTTGACCATGACCACCTGCTGTTCGTGGCTACCGACCGCATCTCCGCCTTCGACTACGTTCTCGCCACCGGCATTCCGCACAAGGGCCGGGTGCTCACGCAGATCTCGCTGTTCTGGTTCGACTTCCTCAAAGACATGGTCCCCAACCATTTTGTCACTGCCGACGTGAACCGTTACCCAGCGGCCATTCGCAGCCACGCCGACGAACTGCG
>Ga0070766_10000472_pt1 | contig 17824 bp, 13 predicted proteins | sample HubBroMetageWFT6_FD_69782 | JGI IMG/M metagenome (GOLD analysis project Ga0070766, IMG submission 69782) | Warmed and freeze-thawed soil microbial communities from the Hubbard Brook experimental Forest, New Hampshire - Hubbard Brook CCASE Soil... | ecosystem: Environmental > Terrestrial > Soil...
GAACGTTCGATGGAGTCAACCTGCCCACGAATGCGTTTAATGCGAGCGATCAGCTTCTGCTTTTCTTTTTCAAGATGCGACATTTTTCCTTGCCTATATGCTAGGGGGATATGATATAAGAACTGAGTCGAGATTCCCAAAGGAACACGACGGAGAATTATAGAACCACTATGAACATTGAATCTGCGCAAGAACCTCCGGGTAGCCGAAGGTTGAACTGTGCTGTAAAGAGCATTGTGGAAGAAGCACCTGGCGTTTCGTAGGCCCATCTCCTCCTCGCTCGCCACAGCACTTGACCTGTGACCTGAGCGAGCGAATCCCGCCGTATCTGAACGGCTCGACTCACTCCTCGTAACCAAATTTATTGCCGAGACCGTTTCCGGACGCCGCTAAACATGCGTACGCCCAAACCGGATACGTGTCTCTACCGGGAGGAGACAATGACGAACACTTTTATTCCAACATTAAGTCGTAACCCACTGTATTGCGTTTGGATTGAAACGGGAAATCCAGCGCATCCACTTGATCGCGTGTGGATTGACCCCGAACTTCGCAGTTTCGTTGAGGTGGAGATAGACGCACCAAATCGCCCGCTTAATGAAGAATGCGAACCTGAAGCCTCAGCGGAGCCCTTTCCTGAGAAAGGGCTCTTCGCGGAGCAGTTGCCGATCACCCCGCTCAGGAGAGAAGAAATGAAAGTTAAGGCGGGATCAGTGATGAAGCGGCTTTCATGGGTGGTTGTTGTGCTTTGTTTTTTGCTCAACATCGCATGGGCCGATGTGGCAGGAAGAATCTCCGGGATAATCAGCGATCCCAGTGGCGCATTCGTCGCTGGCGCCACCGTCACTCTCAACAACGTGGGCAACGGGATCAAACAGACAACAACGACCAACGACCAGGGGCAATATTCGTTCCCAGTCGTTCCCATTGGGCACTACGAACTTGAGGTCAATGCTCCGGGCTTCCAGCCATATAAGAAGATGGGTGTCGTAATTGACGTAAACAGTGCATTACAAATCGACGCCGCCTTGCAGATCGGGCAAGACACGCAGACCGTCGAGGTCAACGACAGCGTTGTCACGATTCAGATGTCCGATACCGAGATCGGCGAGACCATTAGCGACCGGCATGTGGCGGAAGTGCCGCTGAACGGGCGTAGCTACACGGACCTTCTGGCCACGCAAGCGGGAGTGTCGCCGATCACTACCAGTGGCTCTGCGAACAGCAGTTCCGGCGGCGGGTTCGGAACCGTGCCAGTAGCGGGCAACGAGAACACCGGCCAATTCTCGATCAACGGACAGCGTGAATCGGCCAACGGCTTTTTCCTGAATGGTGCCAGCGTCCAGGAGTCGATTGGGCAACAAGCCGGCGTCATTCCGAACTTGGATTCCATCGCGGAGTTCCGAATCATCAGCAGCAATGCCGACGCCGAATACGGCGGCTACAGTGGTGGGTTGATTAACGTTGTCACCAAATCTGGCGGAGACCAATTTCACGGATCGGCATTTGAATTCCTTCGCAATACGAATCTGGACGCCCGCGGGTATTTTTCGCCGGAGCGCTCGACCTTTCAGCAAAACCAATACGGCGGGACATTCGGTGGACCGATCAAGAAAAGCAGAATCTTTTTCTTCGGGGACTATCAGGGCCAACGCACGGTGGAAGGGATTGAGACCGGCCTCGTGAGTGTGCCTTCGCTGCTCAACCGCACCGGAAACTTTTCTGATTCGGCTAGTTCCCTTCCCGGCAAGGTTAACGGAGCCTCTTTGGCCCAAACTCTTTCCGGTCGCGTGGGATATCAGGTGAATAACGGCGAGCCGTTTTACACACCCGGCTGCACTTCGAACACCCAGTGCGTGTTTCCCAACGCCATCATTCCTCAACAAGCATTCGCGCTTCCGGCAACCAAAATGCTGCAGTTCATTCCTTCCCCCAATGTTGGGAGTAATCAGTTCTCCTCTGGCGCGGAAAAACGGCGGACGAATGACGACAAAGGCTCTGTCAGAGTCGACGCTGACAGCACGAAGTACGGGACCTTGTCCGCGTACTACTTCATCGACCGCTACAACCTTGACGATCCCTATCCGGTCGGCTTCGGCGGCGCCACCGTTCCCGGCCCCTCTGGCGCCTACGACGCACTCTCAAACGGCACGGATCAGGTCATCGTCCTGCGTGACACGAAGACTCTTGGCGCGAACATGGTGAACGAGGCTCACTTCAGCTACACGCGCTTGAACAACACTCTGGGGGTTCCCAAGGGGGGCGTGGGAGTCAGTCTGGCCGACCAGGGCATCTCCAGCGGTCCGCAAGGCATTCAGCAGGGGTTCCCTCAAAATGCCGGTGTTGAGACTCTTTATTTCAATTCGTTCACCGTGGGAACCAATCCATTCTTCCTCGCTCAGGTCAACAATACGTACCAGGTTGCGGACAACTTTTCGAAGGTCGCCGGGAATCACACTTTGAAAATCGGCGGACAGTACATCTGGTACAAGGTCAAACAGTCACCCGATCTGGTTGCGAACGGGACGTTTTCATTTTTCGGCTCCGGAACTCAGTCCACCGGAAACGGATTCGCCGATTTTCTGTTGGGATTACCCGATTTCTATTCGCAGCAGTCTTCCCCAACCTTCTACGAGAGTGCCGCAGACGGAGGAATTTTTGCGCAGGACAGCTGGCGCATTAAGACGAATCTGACTTTGAACTATGGCGTGCGCTGGGACTACGTAACTCCGTGGGCGGAGATGCATCATCAAACCACCACGCTCATTCCCGGGGTGGAATCTCAGACCTTTCCAGGTGCGCCGCTCGGATATCTCGTGCCGGGTGATCACTTGCCGAACGGCCAGGTGATCCCTGCGGGGATTGCGCCCACTCCAAAAGATAACTTCTCGCCTCGTATCGGTTTGGCCTATTCCCCTAACTGGTCAGATGGTCTCCTGAACAAGTTGACGGGAGGACCCGGCAAAACGAGCATTCATTTCGGCGCCGGACGATTCTTCACGTCACCCGAGGGACTAACGGTCGCGTATCCTACCGGCAATCCACCCTACGGACTAACCTACACCAGCCCAGAACCACCTCTGATGTCCACGCCTTTCGTGGGTGCGCTCACGGGGACACAATACATTCAACAGTTCCCTGTCAACGTTCCCCCTTACAACGTGTCTCCAAAGAACCCCGATGCGAATGTGAACTGGAACCGGTACACCCCGATTAGCGGGGCCGGCAGTGTTTGGTATCAGAACAAGACGCCGTACACGATGTCACTAAATTTCAGCGTTGAACGGCAGATCGGGTCGAACATGCTGGCCAGCGCCAGCTATATCGGATCCGAGAGCAGGCACTTGCTGACCGTGGTCGCCGCGAATCCGGGAATTCCTTCTCTTTGTCTGGGCTTGAGCCAGCCGCAAGATGTAGCTCCCGGATCGCCAACCTGCGGGCCATTTCTGGAAAATGATGTATTCACGCGGGCTGACGGAACCGTCGTCAACGGCACCCGCGGACCTTTCCCCAACACGATCGGCACCGACGCCTGGTACAAGAATATGGGCAATGCGAACTACAACGCCCTGCAGCTGACTTTGAAGCGCACAACTGGACCTCTCACGCTTCTCGCCAGCTATACCTACGGCAAGTCACTCGATCAGTCTTCCAGCATTCAGGAGCAGGTATATCCCTACAACTTTGGCGAGGAGTACGCGCCTTCGGCATTTGATATCAAGCACAACTTTGTGGTGAGCTACAACTATGAACTTCCATTCGCGAAGCTCCCTGGGAAAACGAACCGCCTGCGTGACGGATGGTCGCTCTCCGGTATCACTCGCTTTGCATCGGGGTTGCCGGTAACGTTCGCCAGCTTTGGCGACAACGCTTTGGTCTACGTCCAGAACAACGGCGTCAATTCCGTCAGCATCGATCTGCCGAATTACACTCCCGGCAACCTCGAGATCAACCACAACCCGCGAAACGGGCAGCCGTATTTCAACACGTCGCTATTCACTCCGAATGCTTTAGGGACGCAAGGAAACGCCAAGCGCCGCTTCTTCTACGGGCCGGGCATCAACAATTTCGACATGGCTCTGCACAAAATGACCAAACTCACGGAAACAAAATCACTCGAATTCCGCTTCGAAACCTTCAACACCTTCAACCACGCACAGTTCTATCCGAACGGTTCGGTGGATGGAAACATAAACGACCTGACGTTTGGTCATGTGCTGAAAGCCGCGCCACCACGCATCGGTCAGGTCGCTCTGAGGTTTAATTTCTAGAGGCCGACGAGGTTGTGCTTCAGGGCACGAGCCTTAACCATGAGAACACTCGATGGCCACGGGCTGAAAACGCACCTGGTGAAAACTACGCAGTGTAGACCATCGCAGTGCGAGGCGGATGGCTCCTGCGGCACTTCCCGGAATGGTTGGTCTTCGGGTCTTCGTGCCGCAGTGGCCGTCTAGGTCGGTGACGGTGAAGCCGGATCGGCGAAAATCGGCCCTGAAGGCGGTGTCACGAAGCAGGGGTCTTTATTGACCGTTCCTGCGCAGGAATAATTTGGTTGAGACTAATCGGAGAATCGCTAAAACGACTCTCCGACGAGTTCCTCACTTTTCTTCGGCATTGTTTGCATCGAGCGCATCTCCAGGTACGCCTTCGCCAATCAACGCAGACGCTGGCGACCAGTCTCGGCTCTGGCGGCCCCCAACGGCGGCTTCAACCCCCTGTACCAAATTGGTGGCCCGCGCCCGATCCAGTTGGCACTTAAACTTGTCTTCTGAGCAACGAACGTCGGACATACCTGTAGAAAGGGTTGGCTGGACAACGTCAGCACGCCTGATTTGAAGAATCGGCTTTTGTGCCGTTGCCATTTGAACGGTGCCCCAAACGGCCGGGCGTACGGCGGATGCGACTGAAGCGTATAGAAAGTCTGGTCATTCGTTCGTTCAAAGTATCACTTGTTCTCTTGCGTCGCTATGGGGACGCGGGTGCTGTGCATGAAGACGATCTTCCAGATGCCGGCCTGTTTCTCCAAGAAGGCCGATTCCAACCAGTTCTGGTTCACGGTGCCGGAAGCGTCGCAGATGCTGCCTTTATTGACGTAGGCGATCCAAGCGGTGTTGCCGTGGATGTGAACCTCCGGTTCGGTCACGTTCCATTCATAGCGCTTGCCCGCGGCATGTTGTGCCTTGATGAAGGCCATGATGGTGTCTCCGTTGAATCGGGCGCCTCCATCAAATATGTAAAAGCCTGGGGCAATGACAGAGTCGAACTTCGCAACGTCGTCTGCGCGGGCTGCGGTGAATATTGTGCTCACTGCGTCGACGACTTGCTTCTGGTCGGAGGTGATGCTCTTCTGCTGAGCTCTCGCGGTAGTGACATTTGGAGAAAAGATTAGGGCGAAGGTAAGCGCCAAGGCGATTGGGAATTGTGATGACGTGAAAAAGCCTCCTAAGTAGGTAAATTGAATAGATACGTGAGGGTTTTGTTTATTCCCGCACGTAAAGTTCTAAGCAACCACTTCCGCCGGAGAGAGGGGCGGCGATCGTGCCTCTCATGGCAGCCCTGATCAGATCCACAGCGCTACTTGGGCGCCAACTCGTTTTGCTTCGAACCAAGGCTGCGCACGTAAGCAGATGTCCGCCTTCAAGCACCGTCGTTTTTTCGGTCGAGATCATCCTGCTCTGAGTGGGGCGGAAGTCGACGAAGCTGGAATCTGAGTTCAATTCATTCCATGAGCCACCTTCAGTATCTCCCCAGTGCGTTCACCGATGACGACGCAGAGACTAATCGGAGAATCTCTAAAACGACTCTCCGACGAGTTCCTCACTTTTCTTCCAGAGCGTTTCGGCATTTTTTGCATCGAGCGCATATCCACGCACGCCTTCGCTGACGGCGGTGATGGTCGCGTCGTCCGGCACGACTTGGCCGACATGGCAGTTCTCGCAATAACGGCCGCCAATCTCGTCAGCCGGAGCGACCACGGCGGCCCACACCGACGTTGCGGCTCCCTCCGGGACGGTCTTGAACTGGAAGGGCGCCTTACCCTGTGCGGCGAGTTGCTGATTGATCTCTTCGACGATTTTTTCGAGGCGGCTGGAGTCGATGTGGCGATCCAGTTCCGTTCGAATGCCTCCTGGATGCACAGCTGCGGCCCGCACACCGTGGCCCCGGTGCCGTTCGTCGAAGGCAACGGCGAAGAGTATGTTCGCCGTCTTCGATCGGCCATAGGCGACAAACGGCTCATATGATGTCCGCTCAAAGTTGGGATCGTCTAGGTCCACGTTCGCGTAGCGATGGCCGGAAGAGGACAAGTTGATAAGCCGCCCGCCATCGCGGATAAGAGACGCAATCCGGTTGACCAGGACAAAGTGGCCCAGGTGATTCGTGCCGAACTGTGTTTCGAAGCCATCGGCCGTGTGGCCGAACGGTGTGGCCATCACTCCGGCATTGGCAATGACCACATCCAACGGTTCCGCTTTCGCCAGCAACCGGTCGGCGCAGGCGCGCGCGCTTTTCAGGTTGGCAAGATCGAGTTCAACCAGTTCAAAACTTCCGCCGTTGGCCGCGGCGTCCTTTCGCACCTGCTCGGTTGCAGCTTTGGCCTTATTCAAATCCCGTGCCGTACCTACAACCTGAGCGCCGTGCGCGGCCAGGGAGCGCGCTGTTTCCACGCCGAGGCCGGCCGAAACACCGGTTACGAGAATTCGCTTGCCCTTCAGATTCACGCCGGACAAAACGTCATCTGTGGTCGAAGTTGCACCGAATGGAGTTGCCTCAACTATGTTCGTCATTTTCTGCCTCCTTGTACTAACACGTTCGATGTGATGGTTCATTGGTCCGGTCACGCGCTAGCCGTGCAAAGCGACGGCGTCCGCAGTGTGTTCGAAATAATGCTCCGCGTTCAGATCGGCAATGAGCCCAGGCTGAACCGGTCGCCATCCCAGCCGATCCCGCGTTTGCGCGCTGGAAGCCGGGCCGTCCATACCAAAGAAGGGAGCGATCCAGCCAAAATGATCGGCTGCTTCCTCACGAGACTTGCTGACGACCGGTACGTTCAAATGCCGGCCGATGGCCTCAGCGATCTCTCGAGTCGGTACGCCATCGTCGGCCACGCCGTGATACCGTGCTTCGACGGAACTTGTCTCGAGCACGAGCCTGTAGAGATGAGCGGCGTCCAGGCGATGCACCGCGGGCCAGCGGTTGAGCCCGTCGCCGATAAATGCGGAAACGCCCTTTTCCCGTGCGATGCTAATCAGGCGTGGCACAAAGCCGTGATCACCGATGCCGTGGACCGATGGGGGAAGCCGCAGTACAGAGGCACGGACTCCGCGTGCCGCCAGCGCCAGCGCCGCCAACTCCGACTTGCGCGGGAAGTTGGGATTGGATGCATCCTCTTCTGTGGCGAGCGAGCCTTGGCGTTGAGCAAGCAAGGTCCCGGAAGTGACGATCAACGGGCGATCAGAGCTCGCGAGCGCGCCGCCGAGAGTCTCGATGGCCCGTCTATCCGCCTCGACGGCAGGCCCATAGTTTGAGAAATCGTGGATAAAAGCGGTATGGATCACTCCATCCGCAGCCGCTGCGCCGCTGCGAAGGCTTTCGAGATCTTCGAGCGAACCGCGATGCACGGCGGCTCCCGCCGCAACAAGCGACTTGGCGCCCGCATTCGAGCGCGCGAGGCCGACCACCTGATGACCAGCGTCGATCAGTTCTCGGGCGACGGCAGTACCAATGAAGCCGGTAGCTCCGGTGACAAAAACCCGCATATTCTTTTCCTCCTAAGCCTAAGCATTTGTGAATTCGGTCGATCGGGACGAAGCGTTCACTCCACTTACGATCCGGGTCGAAACCTTCGCAGTGATCAATCTCCATTCGCGCGCTGAAGTGGGCAATCCATCGATCTGGATCAACTCCTGCAACCAGTCTTCTGCTGAGAGCTCCGCCTGTTCTGACCCGAACAACTGGGTGACGGCGTTGAAGAATGCTGACAACTCCCGCTCCGCCATCGTCATGAGGTCGGCGCAACGAGCGCTGGAATGTTGTGACGGTTTGTAACGAGCGATTGGATTCATATTCCTCACCTCTCGAAGCCGGAGAATCCGGGAACCGCTATTGACAGGCCGCCGCGTTCCGGCTAAAACGGAGAGTGTCTCCGAATCAGTAGATAAGATAACCGGAGACTATCTCCGGTTGCAACTTTTTTTTTATGCCGACCAGGAATCGAAAAGCTGCTCCTCGCAAACCGCGCACAGATGCGCAGTTGAATCGTGAGCGCATTCTGGAGATCGCAAAGGAGGCGTTTACCCGGTCTGGAGCGAACGCCAGCCTCGACGACATCGCCAAAGAGGCGGGCGTTGGAGCGGGAACGCTGTATCGCCACTTTCCTACACGCGATGCACTGATCGAAGCGGTCTATCGGACTGAGGTGGAAAAGTTAGCCGCAGCCGAGCGAAGATTCGCTGCGGCTATGTCTCCGATCGAAGCCCTGCGAGCGTGGATGCTGTTATTCGTCGATTACATAGCGACGAAGCAGATCATCGCCTCTGCACTGAATGCGTACGTCGGAGGCCATTCGAAGCTATATGAAAGTTCACGCGCTCAGATTCAAGGAGCGATTGATGCGCTGGTGCAGCGCGCGATTAAGAACGGCGACATACGCAGAGATCTCGACCCATTCGATCTGCTTCGGGCACTTATCGGCGTCTCCAACGTGGCGTCCGGTCCTGACTGGCAGCAAAGCGCCAGGAGACTCGTGGACATCCTCATCACCGGTTCGCGGCCGATTAAGTAGACGCGAGACCGCGGACAGGACTCACCGTTGTGGGAAAACCGTTCTTTCCAGACCCTTCAATCCAATAAAAAATGGCAGAGTGCAAACCGGCCACTCCCCGAGAACTCAAAATGGGTGGACTACGGCAATTCCCAATAAACGGAGAATGGGAGCGATTTGCACCATAAAATAACCTATCCGGTCTGCGTCGCATCTTGCCCGAGTTACTCTAAGTCATTGATAATACAATATGTTATATGACAGCGAGACTCATTTAAGATTATATCTGTGCTCCTGAAAGAGATTTGTAAGACACTCGGATTTAAGAATGTGAGTTGCGGTGCTTCGGCGCCGCAACTCACTGCGCGAACAGTTAGTTTGCGGCGATGCCGTTGAAGCCAGCTGACTCAGACAGACCGCCCGCATCTCCCAGACTGTTGAGGGTTCCGTCCGATTGGATCGCGAAAATACCGATCGTGCCGGTTCCTGAGTTCAGGGTGTAAACGAATTTACCGTCAGCACTCACCGTGATATCCAAGTTCGTGCTTCCGCTGGGATTGGTTCCGACGACCGTCGAGCCGATCGGAGTCAATCTTCCAGCAGCACTGATCGCAAAGCCCGAGATTGTGGATGAGCCGGCATTCGAAACGTAAACGAATTGGCCATTCGGGGTCACAGCATTCCAGCAGTTCGCGTTGCCCAGAGTTGCCACTCCAGTGCTGATGGGAGACAGCGTTCCGTTGGCAATGACAGAATAAGACGAGATCGCAGATGCGTTATTGCCTCCAGTCGGACCTGTTTCCGAAACTAGCACTGCTCCGTTAGGAGCGAAGGAGACCGAGAACGCTCCCGGGTCCGGGCTCGGGTTAACTACGATAGGTCCCAACGTGCCGTCATCCTGGACAGGGAAAACATCGAGGTTGTTCGTTGCCCGTTCCGTAACCACGAGGAACTGCCCATCAGGGCTGAAAGCCAATGACGCAGCCTCCGAATTGTTGGTGGTAAGAAAACGGGTTGAATTGGGGATTTTTCGGAGTTGTCCACCGGCGTTCAACCTGAATCCAACCACGTTGCTGCTGCCTCCAACATTGAGTACGTAAACGAGGTTTCCGTGCTGGGCGACGGCGTTCGGTTCCGCACCGCCGGAGACCGCTTTGTCCACCAGCAGCAGCTTTGAGCCATCCACAAAAAACACCGAAATCTCTCCGCTGCCCCCATTAACTGCGAATAGGAAAGAGTGGTCCTGACTGAGCGTGAGCGAGCCTTGAGATTCCAGAGGGTCAGTCACTCCACCAGTCCCTCGTCCGCCCGTGGCAAAGGTTTGGCCTTCTTGCAATGAACCATCCCCTGCCCGTTGGAAAGAAATTACTTCATTCCGCCCAACGGCGTTTGTCATGACGAATACGGCGTGTGCGCCGTTCGAACGGCGATCCTGTGCGTTGCTTCGGGTTGTTGACACTACGCTAACCGCTAAAGCCACAAACAATAAGGTACGAACTGCTTTTCGCATTTCCTGACTCCTATGTTTTGTTTTGAGTGCACGACGTTGAACTCTGGTCTCGGAAGAGTGAATCCCGATGCGGTTCTACATCGCGTGTTGATGAGATCGAGTAGCCAGGATAAGGTTTCAGAGCGTCCCTAAATATTTCGCTCTAATTGAAGAAACCCAGCCTCGGGTTCACCTCACACCCGAACTACAAAACTTATTTTTCCAGGGGAGGGAATAATCCTGGGCGCAGCAAAGTTATGCACTTGCAGGAGCGGCGGGCAGAGCCTTCGGATTTCAACGCGAATTCTTATTGCGTCGTGCCGTACACAGTAGATCGTTTCGTCCAAAGCCGAGTGGTCGGCCACGGAGTTATCGAGATGGTCCCGGGGGACGGCTGTTTGCTCGGGCATGTCGGCAAGGACCCCGAGATTCGGTCGACCAACGGTGGAACGATCGTTGCTTCCTTCTCAATCGCCACTGCGGAGGGTCAGAAGGACGGGCCGGGGCAACTGGCAGGACAGGACAGAGTGGCCCAACCTTGTCGCTTTCAACCGCACCGCCGAGGTCGTCCGCGACTGTGTCAGAAAAGGTTCGCAAGTCCTGATCAAGGGAAAGATTCAGACCCGCACATGGGATGACCGGAAATCCGGGCAGAAGAAATATCGGATCGAGATCCTCGTGGATGACCTCACGCTCCTGGGCGGCCGTTCGGAGGACCGGGGCCGGGACTCCGGCTATGGCCGAGGTTTTGCACGGACTGGAATGGCGGGCGCTGGACAGGCCCAACCGGCCAACGGAGAGGACTACTCCGACCAAGGCATCAGGCTGGACGATATTCCCTTTTTAAATCGGGGCTTGGGAAAAGGGTCCGGTTTTCTTTCGCTTGGCGAAGAAAGCATCGTGGAAGATGACACAAAGCCTACTTACTCAGCACGGTCTTAAGCAGAACGGACAGGCCATTCCAGGCGATCTGGACTCCGATGCAAAGCATGATGAACGCGATGACACGCAGAATGCCCTGGGCCGTTGTCCTCGAGACTTTGGTCGTAATGGTTGGTGCGTACGCGTAGCAAAAGTAGACCAGTACGCTTACGATTATCACTGGGGCAAATATTCCAGAATGGCCGAGCAGATCTGCGCTGAGTTTGCGGCTCGATACGTGGGCGCAAAGCGTGAGCATCGTAACGAGCGTTCCGGGGCCGGAAGTAATCGGAAATGTGAAAGGATAGAAGAGTTTCGCTTTGAGATCGTGAAATCTCGAGTCGCTTGGCTCCTCAGATTCGTCTTTCTTCCGTCGCACGTGCCAAGGAACAGGACGTTGTCAATCGCGATGCGGCGCGCCAACGAACGATAAAGGGCAGGCGGAGCGCTTCCCACAACGCCGAGAAAGACAAGCGCAGAGCCGAGCGGATTGATTATCGGTAGAAGGGCGCTGAATGCGAGGAGAAACGCTATCCAGACTGTCACGTGGAGCTCCAATTACCTCAAGTTTACGGAAATGGCTCTAATCTATGGACATTTTGGTGGAGGGAGAAGCGTTTCGGCAACACTCCTCGTTCCATCCATCGGGCGCCAGGAGGAATCCGCAGAAAGCCTCCGGCTCCCGCGAACTGTTCATCCCTGATTCGATTTACGTTCTTTTCTTTTCCGCCGTGGGAAAATAAACTGCAAATTCCAGAAAGACTGGAGCGCGCACTGATGGCCCTGCACAACACCGAAGAACTTAAAGCTGCACCCACCAGCCAAATCGAGTTCGACGTTCATAACGAACGGACCCGGAGCTACGAGTTCCCCAAGACGAAACAGGACTCGCAAAGGGTCTATCAAACCATCCACGATCAGCTCATACTCGACGGCAACTCCCAGCAGAATCTCGCCACTTTCTGCACGACCTGGATCGAAGCTGAAGTCCAGCAGTTGATGGACGAGTCCGCCGACAAGAACATGATCGACAAGGATGAATATCCGCAGACCGCGGCAATCGAAGAGCGCTGCGTCCACATGCTCGCCGATCTATGGAATTCCCCGGAAGCCGCCAGCACCATCGGTTGTTCGACTACGGGCTCCAGCGAGGCAGCCATGCTCGGCGGCCTCGCCCTCAAGTGGAACTGGCGGAAACGCCGGCGTGCGAAAGGACAATCGACTGAAACTCCGAACCTGATCATGGGTCCAGTCCAGGTTTGCTGGCACAAGTTCTGCCGCTACTTCGACGTCGAAATTCGCGAAGTTCCCATGCAGGGTGACCGCCTCTTGCTCACTCCAGACGAAGTCCTCAAGCGCTGCGACGAAAACACTATCGGCGTCATTGTTACTCTCGGCGTGACGTTCACCCTCCAGTTCGAGCCGGTTCGCGAGATCAGTATTGCTCTCGACAAGTTGCACGCGGAGACAGGACTCGACATTCCGATCCACGTCGATGGAGCCAGTGGTGCCTTCCTCGCACCCTTTATTCAGCCGGAACTCCTGTGGGACTTTCGCCTGCCCCGCGTAAAGTCGATCAATGCCTCCGGCCATAAATTCGGCCTCGCGCCGCTGGGAGTCGGCTGGGCGCTATGGCGCGAGAAACACGACCTTCCCGAAGAACTGATCTTCGATGTCAACTATCTCGGCGGCAACATGCCCACCTTTGCGCTCAACTTTTCGCGCCCTGGAGGCGAAATCATCTGCCAGTACTATAACTTCCTGCGACTCGGCAAAGAGGGCTACCGTGAGATCCAGACCGAGTGCTCTGCCCTTGGCCGCTTTCTCGCCGAAAAGATCGCCAAATTCGGTCCGTTCAAGGTTATTTACGACGGGCAAGACGGAATCCCCGGTCTCTGCTGGGAACTGAAAGACCCCGCTTCCTCAAACTTCACCCTCTACGAATTGGCTGATCGGTTGCGCGATCGCGGCTGGCTGGTTCCGGCTTACTCCATGCCGCCCAACCGCGAAGACCTTGTCATCCAGCGCATACTCATCCGGCACGGCTTCACGCAGGAGATGGCGAATAGGCTTCTCAAAGAAATGCAAATCGTCCTCGACGAATTCGACCAACATCCACCGAAAAGACTTTTGACTCCATCGCCTGACAGCGCAGAGTTGCAGTCGCACAATCATTCCGGGCGATAGCATCTTCAAGTTGTCAAGGGTTTATGTTGGATATGCTCCGTGGTTCTACGAGGACGACGCGTTCCCGTTGCAGCCGTGTTCCCTGGAACGAAGGCTGCAATGAAGACGTCAGGACGTCGCAGAGCATGCTACACCAGCCCTGATGCCCGACTACACTTCAGTTTGTGGTTGGTCAACAACCGGCCTTGGGCAGAATGATACTTCGCATACCCTCAGACCCAAGCACAAAACTGAACGGTCAGAATGCGGATGTCCATGCGACAGCATATTCATCCGTCGCTGAAGCAATCTGATTACTGCAAAAACGGGAAAAACGCGTAAAACCGTTCTTCAAACCCGCCCACAAATGAAGTGGAACCCGCCAGAGATTCAAGTCAGTGTCACGCGCAATCCGGTTGCATGGGGAACAACGACGGAGCACTTGCCCTGCTTGAGGGAGTCGGACTTCGTTGAGTTTGTGATGTGGGCTTCCCGGCTGTCCAGTGCCGGGGCGTGCAATGTTTCGCTTTGCACCACTCCAGTCGCATCGCGACCAAAATCGAGTTCTAACTCAAAATCCGCTACCGCGTCCTTATTCAGAATGATCACCGATATTCGGCCACCGGGCAGTTTCGCGGCATAGGCCGTTGCATTGACTCCCGCAGCCTGCAGCTTCGTCGAGAAATCGGCCTTCAACAGTGTTCCGCCGCTGAATGAGCCTGCGAACTTGAGCCCGTACGCGACCGGCTCCAATACATAATCCGAGCCGAATGTAGCAATGGGTGAATAAAAAGGATGCGGATACGCGGCAATCTGTTCGGGAGTTTCACCATTCGCCAGCAGAAGTGTGTCGCCGGGCAGAGATCCACCAACCGAATTGGCCACGGATTTGCCCGTACCGCCGTGCAGATTGACGCCGGAGTAGTCGTTACTTGCGAGCAGCAGCGAATAGTCGGCTGCCCAAAGCGCAGCAGCAAACACATCGGAGACGCCCGGCTTGCCTCCGCGATAACACGTGTTGCCTTCGGTCATGCGCACTCTCGCACCGATTTTGGTGGCTGCGGCCGTTGCGATATTCGCCGTATTCTGCACCCTTTGCATTGTCGCCGGTTTCAGCAGGTTCGGAATGTTGACGTCGGGGTTCGTCGCCGGCCCACCAAAGTAATAATGATGAGTCATTGTCGTTACGTGAGGCGGAGACTGGATCGAAGGCCACTGATCAGCAATCTCGGTCAGCCATGACACGTTGCTCGCAACATCAGGCATGCCGAATTTTGCAGTGGTCACCCGAGCTGCGATAGCGTGCGCCAGAGTGAGCCATTCTTCGAGATACGTCTTGGCCGACCACGTCTTCGGATCGCGCAGGTGCCGGTTAAATAGATCCGCCTCGTTTCCGATCTGGAAGTACTGCAGGCGGTCGCCCAGTGTCTCGGCTACAAAAGCCGCTTCCTCGGCGGCGCGTGCCGGTGTATTTGTCCCCATGCCGATGCCATAGGTGCAGTTCCAACCCGTGGCTTGGAGGAACTCTGCTAGCTTCTTGACTGCCTCGACCGTCACCGCATAGTACTGGGCCTTCGGCTCGCCCACGACCTCACGGACTTGAGGATGCTGTGGTTCGTGAGAATCAGGCGTAGGTTTCCAGTAGGCAAACTCGCTGGTGTTACCTCCAAGGCGCAGAACGCCAGTTGACGAGAGCGCTTTGAACTCGCGAATTAACCCACTGTTCTGCGCCGAAAAGAAACTCGGATCCGCGAGTTGCTGCACTTCATACGACAGCCCAACAAAGTCGATCGGCATGCGAGGACCAGTCGCTTCGTTGGGAATAGCGAGGGCAACCCCAACCTTGCTTTGACCCTGTGCGCGAAGACGTGCTGCAGCAATGGTGCAGACTGTCGTGGCAAGGAATCTGCGTCGTGTAACCATTGGACCTCTCGATTCTTTACGGCCGGTTCAGAGTTCTCGCTGTTACTTCAAGTTGAGATAGTTCAATCCGGGCTCTTGTCGCGACTGCTCCCAATGACTGCGGTCCGTGGACGTTTGTAATTGGCCAATCCGGTCGAGATTTGTCGCTCGAAGCCGAGAATCACTTTATCAAAGATGCGCTCAGGAAAGCTCTCCTCCAAAGGAGCGCGCCGATGGAGACATCGACGCCAGAGTTCGCCAGGTTAGCTTCATCCAGAAACAAAGCTCCCGAAACGTTGGAGAATTGGCCTTTCACGTTGGCGATCATTATGTGCTTGACCTTGAACTCGGCAATGGAGTGAGCCGGATCAATCTTCCAGGTAGTGGTCGAGGTTTGTGATGCAGCGAGTGTCGCCGCGACCCGGTTCAAATTATCAATTCTGCTTATATCGTGTCTATCGATGTCGATATATCTGGTGTCGAGTTCTGTGCTGCCGAAACCCACGAATCACTTAATCTTTGCGGTTTGCATCGGCCCACCAGTTGAGTTCAAATACGAAAATAATTGTGTCGCTTTGCCCTGGCCCGACCCGGGCGGCGAAACTGCCTCAATCTCCCCATCGGGGTACGGGTCTTCCTTGTTCAGGACAATCCCGGCCACCATCTTCCCAATCGCCAATACCGGAGCCACGCTTAGAAACGGGCACAAACGCGCCCAAGATATTGCGGCCCTAGCCGTCGAGCTAGGTTGTGCTCAGATTCTAGTGCTAAACGAGCATCGGAATCACGCGGGACTCGGAGAGACTCCCAGAACAGCAGTCCGGAAGGCGAAGCGCTCTTGTGGCGCTCCGCTCCCGTTCTCCCCACGTCCGGCAGAATTCACTGCTCAGTGGTGACCGCCGCCTCCGCTACCTCCAGCATGACCGCCACCTCCACCTCCACCATGGAAGCCGCCTCCACTGTGAACGCTTCCCATTCCATGCGAGCTGGTAGAACCGGCGCGAGCTCCTCCGTGGAATCCTCCCCCGCCATGGAATCCCGCCGCCATTAAACTGCCTCCGGCGAAGCCGCTGTGGGCGGAATGGCCAGGTCCGTGATAGACGCCGTGATCGATCTGATTGTAGTAGTGCCCTTGAAGCCCCCCACCACCGTGCCACCTATCCGCAAAGTGGTCCCTATCGCCAAAATGACGGAAGTCTCGATCAAAATCATGGTCGAAGTGGCCGAAGAAGAAAATCGGCGCGAAGCCCACGTCAAAAGGTGAATAAAAACCCCAACCGAAAGGGCTGTAGAAAATTCCGTCCCCTGGAATGAACGTATAAGCGGCATAGTACGGATCCCAATCCCAACCGGCCCCGTACCAATAACCCTCTTGGTGGTCTTGCGCCCTATCGACGTTGGCTTCCGCCAAATAAGAAGAGCGCAGGCTGCTCCACCGATACAGGTCGTCCTGGTCTTGTTCTTTGTTGAACTTCTCCGGGGTCATCGAGGCGCCAGCATTGAAAGCGAGCTGGTGATCATTCTCCACCTTGATTTTGTGGCCGTTCACTTCGATGTTGGCTTCACCCTGGTAAACGCGAACGATATCGTGCTCCGCGTCAAAGTCGTAGAACCCGGTTTTGGAAAGACGAGTCTTCGCGGCGCCCTCCGCGATGACAACGTTGTTTTCCGGATGCAGTTCGGCTACTTCCACGGTGGCCTCGCCTTTGTCCAACCGGAGTTCGGTATTGGTCAAGGTGAGCGAAATCATCGTTGCAGAGCTATTGTCGCCGAGCCTAAAAAAGACGCCCGGCGTAAGGAGAAGCTCCGCCTTACCTGCTTGCGTTTCTAGCGACTGACCGGCATGCAATTCTGTCTTTCCAATCGCTTCCGGACCGAGGCTTTGCCCTTCAAGAGAAGCCTGCCCCTCGACGTAGTTCAAACTACCTGGACGTGCCGGATTCGCTGTTGTTCTTTCTGGGTGAGCTGAGTCTGCGCCCCAAGCGGGCACAGAAAGAGCCGCAGCCAGCAATACGCTTGCAATATCCATCAACTTTGAGTGCGTCATATTTTTTACCTCTATGGGCTGTTAGATGCAGAGTCGATGAGCGGCGTGCCGAGGTTGCAGAAGAATATTGAACTATTCAGTTCATTATCGGATAATGCACGTATGGGGCGGCGGAAGAACTTCAGTCGAGAGGAGATGATCGAGAAGGCTATCCCTGTCTTCTGGAAGCGAGGGTTTTCCCACACGACGCTTGAGGCCCTGGAACGAGCCACGGGTGTAAACAAGTCAGGACTGTATTCGGAATTCCGGGACAAGGAAGATCTTTTCGTCGAATGTCTTCGGTATTACCTTGCCAGTCAGGCGAAGAGACGACTGCTGACTGAGGAGCCGCTGGGATGGAAGAACATTGAAACATTTCTCAAACTCGGGCCTCACAGCAAGGAGGAGCAGAAGGGATGCTTTTCTATCAGTTCTATGCGTGAATTTGCGATCTTGCCAGACGAGGCGCATACAATCGTGGCGCAAAGTCGAGCAACAGTGAAACGTCTTCTCGTAAGAAACATCGAAGCGGAAGGATCAAGAATGGACCCCGAGTCCG
>Ga0070766_10000473_pt1 | contig 17818 bp, 16 predicted proteins | sample HubBroMetageWFT6_FD_69782 | JGI IMG/M metagenome (GOLD analysis project Ga0070766, IMG submission 69782) | Warmed and freeze-thawed soil microbial communities from the Hubbard Brook experimental Forest, New Hampshire - Hubbard Brook CCASE Soil... | ecosystem: Environmental > Terrestrial > Soil...
CCGCGTCCGCCGCAACCACGGGCGGCTTTGTTCAAACGGATTAATCAAACGCGCGCGGAACATCCTGCCTAGTTTTACGTTTCGGTGAAACGCGCGTCTGATTAATCACTAGCGTTAATCGGCGGGGTTGATAGCGCGAGATTCGGCGGGAGTTTTGCCGAGGCGCTGGTGGCGGTTTTCGACGCTGGCACGAATGAATGCCGCGAACAATGGATGCGGCGCCAGGGGCTTGGATTTAAATTCAGGGTGGAACTGGCAACCGACGAACCAGGGATGGTCGGGAGCCTCGACGATTTCCACGTACACGCCGTCGGGCGTGCGTCCGGTGATGCGGAATCCGGCGCGAGTCAAGGTGTCTTCGTATTCGCAATTGAATTCGTAGCGATGGCGATGGCGCTCTGAAATTTCCAACTGGCCATACGCTTTGTGCGCGAACGAGCCGGGCTGCAATTTGCATTTCCAGGAGCCCAGGCGCATGGTGCCGCCCATTTCGTCCACGCCGAGAAGCTCGCGCAATTTATATATCACGCGATTGGGAGTGCTGGGGTCGAACTCCGTGCTGTCAGCATGCTCGATATGCGAAACGGTGCGCGCGTATTCAATAGTGGCGCATTGCATCCCCAGGCAAATTCCAAAGAATGGAATCTTTTTCTCGCGCGCGTAGGTGATGGCGTGAACCATTCCGGCGATCCCGCGCTTGCCGAAACCGCCGGGAACCAGAATGCCGTCCACGTGGCGCAGCATGCGCTCGGCAGTGGCGGGCGAGTCGATATCTTCAGCTTCAATCCACTCGACGACGACGCGATGCTTGTTGGCCAAGCCGCCGTGTCCTAAAGCTTCGCGCAAACTTTTGTAGGCGTCTTCGAGTTGAACGTACTTCCCTACCACGCCGATGCGCACTTCGCCTTGCGGATGCTCCAAATTTTCGAGCATGGCCAGCCAGCGGCTCAGGTCTCGAGGCGGAGCGTTCAGGTGCAGCAAGCGCAAAATTTGTTCGTCGAGGCCTTCGGCAGCCAGCGACATGGGAACTTCGTAGATATTGTTCACGTCGGGTGCGGAGATCACGCAAGATTCCGCCATATTGCAGAAAAGCGCGATTTTCGATTTCAGGTCGCTGCCGAGTTGGCGATCGCTGCGGCAAATCAAAATGTCAGGCTGGATCCCGATGCTTAGAAGTTCTTTCACGCTGTGCTGGGTGGGCTTGGTCTTCAGTTCGCCCGCGGTGGGAATAAACGGCACGAGTGTGAGATGAACGAAGATTACGTTTTCGGGGCCGAGTTCCAAACGCATCTGGCGGATAGCTTCCAGAAACGGCAAAGATTCTATGTCGCCAACGGTGCCGCCAATTTCAACGATCACAACGCCTGGCGCATCCGGGCCGCTTGAAACTTTGCGGAAGGCAGCTTTAATTTCGTCGGTGACGTGCGGAATCACCTGGACCGTTTTCCCGAGATAATCGCCGCGACGTTCTTTCGTGATAATCGATTCGTAGATTCGGCCGGTGGTCCAATTGTGATCGCGCGTTAAGTGCGCGTTGGTGAAACGTTCGTAGTGGCCGAGATCGAGATCGGTTTCAGCGCCATCGTCGGTGACAAACACTTCGCCGTGCTGATAGGGCGACATTGTTCCGGGATCAACATTCAGGTAGGGATCGCACTTCTGGAGGGTTACTTTCAGGCCGCGGCTTTCGAGCAGGCATCCAATCGAAGCAGCCGCTACACCCTTTCCGAGTGAAGAAACCACACCCCCTGTGACGAAAACGTATTTCGGGGCGGAACGCAAAGTACTCGACTTCCTCCGGAAAGAATCTGCGTACTCAGCATTATGGTCACAATGTTGGCGGCTGTCAAATCACGATTTTGATTTTTTTCGGAAAAAATTCGTTGCGCGATCGTACGGTGAAGCACAAAGATTGGTTTGGCTGGACTGAAACTTTAATTTGCGGCGCGTTCGCGCAATAATTTTTCTACGCGCTCGATGTCTTTGGGCACGTCCACGCTTACGGCGTCGTACTCCGTTTCAACCACGCTGATGTGAAAGCCATTTTCGAGCCAGCGGAGTTGTTCAAGCTGCTCGACGCGCTCCAATTCGCCGGGCGGAAGAGTGGGAAATTCGAGCAGAGCGTCGCGGCGATAGCCATACACACCAATGTGCTTCCAATGGCGCGCGTCTACTTTGGCTCCGGTGTCGCGAACCCAGGGGATTGGCGCGCGCGAAAAATAAAGGGCATTGCTGTCGAAATCGCGCACTACTTTCACCACGTTGGGATCCATGATGTCGTTTGGAACGGTGATCGGAGAGCAAGGCGTGGCGATTTGCACGGATTCGTCATCCAGCATGGCTTGGGCTACAGCCTCCACCGTGTCGGGATCGATCAGCGGCTCATCGCCCTGCACGTTGATGTAGATTTGCGCGGGAACCTGTATGGCCACTTCCGCCACGCGATCGGTACCGGTGCGATGATCGGCGCGTGTCAGAATAGCTTCACCGCCGAAGGACGTAACGGCATGTTTGATGCGCTCGTCGTCGGTGGCGACGATGATTCGGGACAGGCTCTCGGCGTCACGCAGCCGTTCAACCACGTGCTGAATCATAGACTTGCCCGCAATCTGAGCGAGGGGCTTGCCTGGAAAACGCACCGAGGCGTACCGCGCGGGAATCACGACCAAAACAGTTTTTTCTTCCGCTGCGCTCATAGCTTTCGCCAACTTTCGCCCGCCACAGCATAGTAGCATGGAGCCGTCGTCCTATTACGAATGCCCCATTACGACCATGACTCATCTGAGATTTTTCGCCAAGTGGCGCTTGCTTTCAAATAGTCGAGTGCTACAATCGGCAAAAGGAACCTGCGGCGCTGCGCGGGTTTCTCGGGAATGCCCGGGGGTATGGTTTGCTAGTCCTCGTACGGCGCCGGTTTCAGGCCCATTGGTTAACAGCCATTGCTTGCGCGGTTGCATTATTCTCGCCTCTAGTTTCTCCCGTTTGGCCCCAGGAAGAACCTCCCGGTCCAGTTAAGTCCGAAAATTCGCAACGCGTTCAGAAAGGCAAACCGCTAAAAGCAGAAACGGAGATGGCGCTTATCAACGTTTCTGTGACGGATCCGTATGGCCGGCTAGTGACTGGGCTGGAGCAAAGCAATTTCCGCGTTTTTGAAGACGGCGTGGAACAAGAAATCGTGCGATTCTCGGGCGAAGACGTGCCCATATCGATTGGCGTGATTTTCGATATGAGCGGCAGCATGAGCGACAAAATCGACAAGTCGCGGCTCGCCGCCGTGCAATTTTTCCGCACCGCCAATCCGCAAGATGAATTCCTGCTGATCAATTTTAACGATCGAGCGCAACTAGCGAGTCCATTTACTGCCAGCGTGGAAGATTTGCAAACCCGTTTGATGTTTACGGCGGCGCATGGGCAGACTGCGTTGCTCGATGGAATTTATCTGGGCCTCAGTGAGATGAAAGGGGCACACAACACAAAGAAAGCGTTGCTCATCATATCCGACGGAGGCGATAATCACAGCCGTTACACTGAAACCGATATTCGGAAGTATGCTCGGGAAGCGGATGTACAGATTTACGCCATCGGATTGTACGAAGCGAACGGCGGTCCGACGACAGAAGAACGGGCCGGGCCTTCCCTGCTGGCCGAACTGACAGAGATGACCGGCGGCCGCACCTTTGGCGTAACCAGCCTGGGCGACATGCCGGACATCGCATCAAAAATCAGCATGGAGTTGCGCAACCAATATGTTGTTGGATATAGACCCAGCAATCACACTCACGACGGAAAGTGGCGCAAAGTCAAAGTCAAGCTGCGTCCTCCCAAGGGACTGCCGCCGCTTACGGTCTATTCAAGAACGGGATACTACGCGCCCGGGCATTAATTTCGCGAAAATTTTGCCGCTTCTGCTGGCTCTGCTGCTGGCTGTTCCCTGCCTGCGCGCGCAGAATAATAATCCGCTACCGCCAAGTCCGCCTCCGCCGGCTACGCCCGGGGCGCAAAATCAGAGTCATGCCATCAAGAACGTTGTGGACTTGGTCGTTTTGCACACCACGGTGGTGGACGAAAAAGGCAATTTCGTTCCGGACTTGACCAGAGACAATTTCCGCGTTTTCGAAGACAAAATCGAGCAGAAGATTTCTGTTTTTTCCAAGGAAGATGTGCCGGTCACCATGGGCCTGGTAATTGATAACAGCGGCAGCATGAAAGAAAAACGGCCGCAGGTGAACGAGGCGGCGCTTTCGTTTGTGCGCACCAGCAATAAGCAGGACGAAGTTTTTGTGGTGAATTTCAACGACGAATATTACTTAGATCTGGACGAAGACTTCACCAGTAATCCCGAAGAGCTTCACGAAGCTCTGGAAAAAATCGATACGCGTGGAAGCACGGCGTTGTATGACGCGATCATTGGCTCCCTGGACCATTTGAAGAAAGGACACAAGGACAAGCGCGTCCTGCTGGTGATTACCGACGGAGATGACGACGCCAGCCGAAAGGATTTTGCGTACACCGTGAAGGCAGCGGTGGAATCGAATGCATTGATTTACGCCGTGGGCGTGTTCAGCGACGAAGATCGCAAGAACAACAAGAAAATGGTCCGCAAATCAAAAAAGGATCTGACTACCCTTGCCGAAGCTACCGGCGGTCTGGCGTTTTTCCCCGACAACCTTGGTGATGTGGATTCGGCATGCACGGCAATCGCTCGAGACGTTCGCAATCAGTACACCATCGGCTACTACCCGACGAATACAGCCAAGGACGGCACGTTCCGCGCCGTGAAACTTGAGCTGATTCCGCCGAAAGGGCGCGGGAAACTTTCCGTGCGCACGCGTACCGGCTATTACGCAAGCAAATCCGCGCCGAGTAATTAGTCTCCTCGCCTGAGCTTCATGCCGACGCAACCTGCCGCGCCTCCAACAAAACGCTTTCATTCGCTCATGAAATAATCGAGATTTCTTGAGACTAGCCGCGGAGTGAGTTGAGGAAGCTTGTTCCGTGCGGAATCTTCGTTCCGAAATTCTCAGCGATGGTCTGCCCCATGTCGGCGAGCGTTGCGCGCGTTCCAAGATTTACGCCAGACCGTATACTTGGACTGTATGCCAGTATCGGAACATATTCGCGCGAGTGATCTGTCGTCGGGTTCACCGGGTCCGGATCGCATCCGTGGTCAGCGGTAATCAGCAATAAGTCCGAAGGCCGTAACGCTGCGAGAAAAGGCCCGAGCAGCGCGTCGAATTCCTCCAGCGAGCGCGCGAAGCCTTCCACATCTTTGCGATGGCCGTAGAGCATGTCGAAATCCACAAGGTTTGCAAAAATTAATCCCTTGGGGCGCTGTGCGAGCGCGTCGCTGAGTTTGGCCAAGCCATCTGCATTATTTTTGGTGGTGACGTAGTCGTCCACGCCGCGGCCATTGTAAATATCATGAATTTTGCCGACGCCAAAAACGGGAATCTTGGCTTCCGCTAGCACATCGAGCAGCATGGGCCTGGGCGGCTCTACGGCATAGTCGTGGCGCCGCTCAGTGCGTCGGAAATCTCCGGCTGTGCCCGTGAATGGACGGGCAATCACGCGTCCAACCCGGTTGGGTCCGTCGAGCAATTTGCGGGCGATCTCGCACATGCCGTAAAGCTCGGCGATCGGGATCACATCTTCGTGCGCCGCAATTTGGAAAACGCTGTCGCCGGAGGTGTACACGATGGGAAAGCCTGTGCGGACGTGCTCTTCGCCCAACTCTTTGATGATTTCAGTACCGGAGGCGGGCTTATTTCCCAGCGTGCGACGTTCGATCTGGCGCTCGAATTCTTCGATCAGCGATTTCGGAAAACCGTACGGATATACCGGGAAGGCTTGGTCCAACCATATGCCGGCCATTTCCCAGTGGCCAGTCGTGGTGTCCTTGCCGGGAGAAACGGTCGCGCCTTTTCCGTAGCTGCCCGCAAGACTTGAGAGAGGCGCAAAATTTGCGAGCGGTTTTATGTTCGCTAGACCCAAACGAACCAAGTTTGGAAGATTTAATCGGCGCGAGCGCGCGATATGGCCCAGAGTATCGCGTCCTACATCGCCGTAAGAAGCGGCGTCAGGAAGTTCGCCGATGCCAACGCTATCGAGGACGATCCATATCACTCTGTCAAAGTGCGCTTCGCTTTTCTGCACAGCGTCACTTTATCAAGTTCGGCCGCAATTTCTGCCTGAAACTTCAGCCGTCGGCGAAATTACTTGATCGGCGGAAGCCAGATGTCCTGGTCCACGTAAGCGACTAATGGTGTGCCTGTAGGTATGTCGACATTCTTTCCATGCTTGATCAAGCCGATAGGGCCGAAGAGGACGGTAAGAACTATTGTTGCTCCCTCTTTATTTTCTCCTTCGCGGCCTTTTGTCCCTCGAAGCCGGACACGATTATCTCCGGTGACCAAATATTGCATTTGTACGTTCAATTCGCCGCCCTTTCCCATCATTCCTGCTTTCTTCACATGCGATACCGTGGCGAGAGCGTGGGAATCTTTTTGAACGACGACCGTGCCCCCAACCTTCAAGTCGCCATCGAGAATAAATTCGACGCTCTGGCCTTCTTCCGCAGTTTTGGAACTCACATCAGCGGCGAATTTCAAAGGAACTTCGTCACCCTCTCTTAGCAGACATCCTTCGCGCGGGCTGCACGGACGTTTTGAGATATCCGCGACTACACCGCTTGGCCCAGCTTCCGCTCCGTGGACTGCCTCTGCTGGACCGGAGCCCTCATTGCCTCGCGGGGAAAACATCGCCTCCATCACTTGTTGACTAACACCCGCATTCTTGAGATCCACAAGCGCTTGCGCTGAAACGTCGAAATTATTGTCGCCAGCTTGGATTGCTTTCACGATTAAAGGCGCCTCGAATCCCTGCTTGGTCATGCTGACGATGTCGTCGTTGGTGAGCGGCTTGCGTGTTTGCGCGAAAATCGCGCAGGGCATTAAGACCAGCAGAAAAGTACAAATTAACCACACTTTGAGTCTCATATAGTCTTTTCCTCCAATTTAATCTTGAGCCTCAATAGGGGGTCACATACAAGAGTTCGTCCGCCTTCTTGTACTGACTAGGTTGACGCGCTGCGAGACGGCTCGGTTTCGACCAGGTCGGTCTATATGTTACTGACGTTTTTAGGTAAATTACGGCGAGTTACTAAGACGATGCGATGAACGCCACTGCGGGCCTCTTCCCGAGTTTCTCGGTAGCGGATTAATCTCACAAAGCCTGCTGGCTGGACCCTTACGGAGCGCATTTGCTCGACTTGACTCAGCGGCGTATAATTTTTGGTTTACGCACATGGCGACGAAACCCACTGAGAACCTCCCTGTTGATCCGGCCCCGCGTCCGAGTGTGCCGGGCGACGCTGAGGAGATCCGCGTTCGCGGCGCACGCGTTCACAACCTGAAGAACATTGACTTCGTCATCCCGCACAACGCGATCACGGTTGTAACGGGGGTCTCGGGGTCCGGCAAGTCCAGCCTGGCGTTTGACACGCTTTATGCCGAAGGCCAGCGGCGTTACATCGAATCGCTCTCGGCTTATGCGCGGCAGTTTCTGGAAAGAATCGAAAAGCCGGACGTGGACGAGATTACCGGCATCGCTCCGGCGATTTCGATACGGCAAAAAAACTCCACGCGCAATCCGCGATCGACGGTGGCGACGGCGACTGAGATTTACGACTACTTGCGCCTGCTGTTCGCGCGCATCGGCCATACGTTTTGCTTGCGCTGCGGGGAAGAAGTGCGAAGGGACACGCTCGACGAAATCGCCGTGCGTGTACTGGCGCTTCCGGCGGGACGCCGATTTTACGTTTTGTATGAACTGAAATTGAACCCCGAAGCGGCAACCAACGCACCACAAGCCGTGCGGCCCCGCAAATCCGTTCGCGTGACGCAGGAAGCCGTTCGAGAATCTCTTATCGGATTACGAAAGCGCGGATTCAACCGCCTCTATCAAGCCGGACGGGTCTTCGAATTTTCCGCACCGGAAGAATTGTTGGACGTCAATTTCATGCAGCCAGTTTACGTAGTGGTGGACCGCCTCGTACTTGGGCCTGAAATTCGCTCGCGCCTGATGGACTCCGTTGAAATTTGTTACCGCGAAGGCCGCGGCGAAGCCATTCTGGAATTCGTGCCGGACGCTCCCGGCGCAACCCCCGAGCGCCTGGTATTCAACGAACGCTTCGAGTGCAAGAAATGCGGCGCGACCTATCAGGAACCGGAACCGCGCCTTTTCTCGTTTAATAGCCCTTACGGCGCTTGTCCGCGCTGCCAGGGATTTGGCAACACGATCGACTTCGACATCGATCGTGTGATTCCGGATAAAAGCAAATCGCTCTCCGACGGCGCGATTCATCCGTGGACCAAGCCGCGCTACCGCCAGCTCGCGTTGGACATGCGCCGCTTCGCCCGGGCCAAAGGGATTCCGACGGAGATCCCTTTCCGTGAGCTTAGCGCCGCGCAACGCGACGCAATCATCGAAGGCGATCGCAAAGAAAAATACGATGGCGTGCAGGGCTTTTTCGCCATGCTGGAACGGAAAAAATACAAGCTGCACGTGCGCGTTTTCCTGAGCCGGTATCGCGGTTACGCCACTTGTCCGGATTGCCGAGGCACGCGGCTTCGCGCGGAGGCTCGCGCGGTGAGAATTGGCGGACGTTCGATCACGGAAGTCTGCCAAATGACGGTGAAAGAAGCCCGTCCATTTTTTGAAAGCCTCGTGCTCACTCCGGGGGAGGCCACCATCGTTGAAAAAGTTCTGGAGGAAATTCAGCTGCGGCTGCGCTTTCTCGATGAAGTGGGGTTGGATTACCTGACGCTCGATCGTCTTACCTCGACGCTTTCCGGAGGCGAGGCGCAACGCATCCAGCTTGCTACTTCGCTTGGATCGCATCTGGTGGGCGCGCTTTATGTGCTGGACGAGCCTTCCATCGGCCTGCATCCACGCGATACAAACCGGCTGATTGAAATCCTGAAAGGCTTGCGCGACCTCGGCAACACTTTGCTGGTTGTCGAACACGATCCCGACACGATTTTGGCCGCCGACTATATCCTCGACCTCGGCCCAGGCGCCGGAGAGCACGGCGGCAAGTTAATTTTTGCTGGCACGCGGGATGCCATGCTCGCGGATCCTCATTCGTTAACGGGACGCTACCTTCGCGGCGAATTAAAAATTGCAGTTCCGCAAAAGCGCCGCAAGACGCAGGGCAAATTCCTGAAAATATTTGGCGCGCATAGCCACAATCTGAAAAATGTGGACGTGATGATTCCTCTCGGGATGCTCGTTGCTGTTACGGGCGTGTCCGGCTCTGGAAAATCCACGTTGGTGTATGACGTCCTCTACAAAGCACTGCAGCTCAAGCGTACCGGCGGGAACTGGCGCGAATGCTGCGACCGTCTGGAAGGCGACGCTGCGGTGACCGCCGTTGAGATGGTGGACCAGTCTCCGATTGGCCGCACGCCGCGCTCGAATCCTGCCACCTATTTAAAGGCGTTTGACCCGATTCGCGAAGTTTTTGCTTCCACGCCGGAAGCGAAAAAGCGCGGATTCACGCCCGGACATTTTTCCTTCAATATTCCAGGCGGACGATGCGAGGCTTGCCAGGGCGATGGCACCGTGACGGTCGAGATGCGTTTTCTCGCGGACGTTGAGCTGATTTGCGAAGAATGCCGCGGCACGCGTTACAAAAGCGCCGTCCTGAATGTGCGCTACAAAGAGAAAAACATTCACGACGTTCTGCAGATGACAGTTCGTGAAGCTCTAACTTTTTTCGCGGCGCATCCGAAAGTTACAGCGCGCTTGCGCGTGTTGGAAGAAGTTGGCCTCGGCTATCTTCGCCTCGGCCAGTCAGGCACCACACTTTCCGGCGGCGAAGCGCAACGCTTGAAACTTGCCGCGCATCTCACACGCCAAGAAAATACCGGCATCCTGTATATTTTCGATGAGCCCACCACCGGGCTGCATTTCGACGATATTCAGAAGCTTCTGACTGCGTTTCGCAAATTGATTGAAGGCGGCGCTTCGGTGCTGATCATCGAGCACAATCTTGACGTGATCAAGTCCTCCGATTGGGTGATCGATCTGGGGCCGGAAGGCGGCGACCAGGGCGGCCGCGTGATCGCATCCGGAACGCCCGAGCAAGTGGCGCGAAATTCGCAGTCTCATACCGGAAAATATCTGGCGCGGGTTCTGAAGCCTCGCGATAATTCGAATCACGTGAACGGCCATCCGCCGGCCAACACCAACGGTTCGGCGCAGACTCCGCCACCGAACGCATGAAATTTTCTAAGAAATTTCTAGCTGGCTGTGGCGTGCTGTTTATTTTTCTAGCTGCAGCCACGGTTAGCTCCGCGCAAAACACAAGCACCTCTAGAAAACGAATCCCGCAAGACCCCGAAGCTGTGGCGCTGAATAATTTATTAACGCAGGCGCAGGCCGCGATGGACCGCAAGGATTACGAAGCTGCCGTGCAGGCCTATCAGCAATATCTCGCCAAAAAACCAGACGATGCCACCGTGCATTACGATCTGGGGTACGCCTACACCGCGCTGCAAGAACCCGCGGATGCAAAGGCGGAATACGAAAAAGCCATTTCGCTTGATCCCAAGATGGCCTCCGCCTATCAGAACCTCGGATTGACGCTGCTGGCCAGCGATCCCGCAGCTGCGGTTGCGCCTTTGCAAAAGGCGACGGAATTATTGCCGGACGATGCGCGCGCTAAATTCCTTCTTGGCTCTGCGCTAGAACTTTCCGGCAAAGTCATGCCCGCGATCGAGCAATACCAAGCCGCGCAAAAACTCGCCGAGAATGATTTCGACATACATTTTGCAATGGGCCGGGCTCTGCTGAGCTCAAATCAGGCGCAGGCGGCAGAAGCGGAATTCCGGGCCTCGATTGCGCTCAAGACCGACTCGGCTGCGGCGCATTTGGGACTGGCAAAAAGCCTTGTCGCGCAGAAAAAGCAAGAAGCGGCCGCCGCTGAATACTTGGCCTACCTTGCTGCACAGCCAAATGACAATTCAGCGCGACTAGAACGTGCGGCGGTCCTTGTCGACGCAGGCAAATTCGATGACGCGCTCGCGGAACTCGATCGCGCTGCTACGGCAGGCCCTGAAAGCCTTCGCGCGCTGAAGCTGCGCTCGCAAATCGCGTTCCAAACCAAGCATTACGATGCCGCACTACTCGCATTGCAAAAAGCGATCGCGCTCGCTCCCCGTGATGCTGACCTCGCCGCGCAGCTCGGCCATATGTATCTCGAGAAGAAAGACTATCCGCAGGCCGTTAATCAACTGATCGTCGCGTTCAAAATGAATCCGGCATCCAATGACGTGCTCGGCGATCTCATTACCGCGCAGTACCTCAACAGAAATTATCCCGCCACGCTGCAAGGTTTGGATGTACTTTCCCAAAGAGAAACACTGCCGCTGGGCAGCTGGTTTATTCGCGCTACTTGTTACGATAAACTGGGACAACAGCTTCAGGCGCTCGATGCATATAAGAAATTCCTCGAGCTGAACAAAGACCAGAACAATGACATGTACTTTGAAGCTTCCGCACGCGTCCGAACCCTCACTCGCGAGATTAAAAAGAAATAGCGCGGCCCGTCGTGTGATTCGCGCTGCTGAGATTGTCCTGATCGTTGCCGTTTTCTCTTTTCCTGCGTTGTGCCTCCCAAATTTTTCGGGCGCGATGCAGACTCAGGATCCTGCCGAGCCATTGCGCGCCAAGTTCACGCGGGAAACCGATCCCGTTCGAAAGGCCAAAATTTTGATTCCGCTGGGCGACGTTGAATTTCGCGACATTCAGAAGGAGGTCGGCGCGGATAACGAGCAGGGAGCCCTTACCATCCTGCGGCAATACCGTGACGAAGCGCAGGCGTCCCAGAAAGCGCTGGAGGCTACCGGTCACGATCCGGAAAAGCATCCAAACGGATTTAAAGAGCTTCAAATTTCCTTGCGGGAGTCGTTACGGCGCCTGGACAACGTGATCGTGGATTTATCCGGCGACGAACAAAAGCCCTTTCGCGATATACGCCAGGAACTTGACCAGATGGACCGGCGGCTGATTCACCAGCTCTTTCCGCGCCGGCCCGAGGCTGACGCAGAAGCGCAGCCGAACAAACCGAAATCTTAGGAGTGGACTATGCGGTCTCGCACTTTCAGCGTCTTTAGCAGCTTGCCTTTACTGGCGGTGCTAGTTTTCTCCATCCTTTCGCCGGTTGCGGCGAATCCCGCGCCGCAGAAGAAAGAATATCTGACCGACTCAGAATCAGACAGAATCCGCGAAGCCGTGGAACCGGCCGAGCGCATCAAGCTATACATCTCCTTTGCCGAAGATCGCTTGAAAAAGTTTCAGTACGAAGCCGCGCGAAAACCTGCCGACCGCCGTCGTTCTGAGATGCTCAACAGTTTGATGAACGGTTACGCCGGCTGCGTGGATGATGCCGCCGATCAAATCGGTTTGGCGCGCGAGAAACAGGCGGATATTCGAGGCGCGCTAAAACTTTTCAAATCCAAAGCAAAAGAGTTTTTGGCTACGCTTCAAAAGATCGGCCCCGACGATCCCGAGCTCGATTCCTACAAAGACACGCTGGATGACGCTATCGAAGGCACCAAAGATGCGCTCTCGGATATAGACGAGGCCGAAAAAGAACTTTCTCCCGCGCCCGTGCGCCGAAAGCCTTCTTGATGACACAACTTTCGCGCGAACCTGGATCACTGGCCGCTGTCCGCCGCAAGCGGCTTAAATCCAAAATTGTCCCCGGCGGCGAGCGCATTTTCCAGCGTATCTACACTCGCCTGGGATGCCAGGGTCGCCCGCCGTATTTCATCGTTGAATTTCATCCGTACACCGGACTCACGCTGACCGTGCGTCTTCGCGAAGACACCGCTTACGTGCGGCTCTCCGACGCGTTGGACAACGCGCCTACTCCAGTTTTCGAAGCGGCCGCCGCGATTCTGCTGGGACGCTTGTACCGGCGTACTCCGCCGAAAGATCTGCTAGAAATTTATCGCCAGTTTTCTTATGCGCGAGTCACGCGCGAAAGGCTGCATCGCTTGCGCAAGCACCGGGCGCGTGCCGCGAACCACGAGCCTGCCGGGACGCATCACGATCTTGCGCCGTTATTCGCCCGTTTGAACGAGCACTATTTTCAGAATTTGCTTCCGCTGCCGCGGCTGAGTTGGAGCAAGAGACGCTGGCGGTCGCTGTTGGGCTGTTTCGATCCCGCGCTGAAACAAATTGTGCTGAATTGCAGGTTGGACCGCGAAGCCGTTCCCGAATACGTTGTCGCCTACGTGCTTTACCACGAGATGCTGCACCTGAAACATCCGATGAAGTTCGCGCGCTGCCGCCGCCAATCGCACTCGCGCCGGTTCCGCAAAGAAGAAAAAATATTCCGCTATTACGACCGCGCGATGAAATTCCTAGAACGCTTCCCTTCTTGCTAACGAAGTATAGAACACCGCGTTTTCCTATTTCAGACCTTAATTTCGCCGTGCCGCAGAGAAGTGGAGTTCCAATGGCTAGAACGCGATGCAGAACGAATTATCGCGTGTAATGTGTCGGAGTGGGTCCAACTTCCAAGCGGTGTCGATCCCATATGGCGCCTTCCCGGTTGTAATGAGCCATCTCAAAGTCCTGGGTCAGTTCGAGGCAATCGGTGGGGCAAGCGTCTTCGCACAGTCCGCAGAACATGCAGCGCGAAGTATCGTAGGTAAACGTAGTCAAAACTTTTCGACGCGTCGCGTCATCCCGGAGCCAACCCACCACAATTAAATTTTCCGGGCAGGCCAGCGCACACAGATTGCAGGAAATACAAAGCGATTCCCCGGTCTCCGGATTCATGTTCAGCCGCGGAGCTCCGCGATAACGCTCGGCGACCATCGGCCGTTCCTGGGGATACTGCTCGGTGTAGATATTCTTGGGAGCTTGATAGCGAAAGGTCAGCATCATGCCTTTCAGCAGGTCCCACAAAAAGATGCGCTTAAGAATTTCTTTCATTCGAGGTAGTTTGACTTCCGGCCTGTTCAAAGTCAAGCCATCCATCGGCATGTTCGGCATGTACAAAAGACATTTTCAACCCGTCAGGCCACAGCGGGCACAGCGGACTTGAGCCACTGGTCCATCTGGGCGTGATCCACCAAGCCAGCCTGCTGCATCGCGACGCGGGCACCGGAGAACACCGCAAAGTTTGGTATGCCGCGGACATTGTAACGGGCAGCGAGCTGCGGATATTTTTCCGTATCAACTTTCAACACAATAGCCTTCCCCGCCATGTCCGCCGCAGTACGCGAAACTTCAGGAGCCGCCATACGACAGGGCCCGCACCACTCGGCCCAGAAATCCACGAGAATCGGAACAGGGGAATCTTTGATGGCTTCCTCGAACAACACGTCATCAACCGCCAACGGTTCAGTCACGGGCGGCAGCGGCGATTTACAAACTCCGCAGCGGCCAGTGCTGGCCAGATACTTAGCTGGAACGCGATTGCTGCGCCCGCAATGTTTACAGGTGCGGATAAAAGGCATAGAGACCTCCCTCACTATTCAATGGATGTTGAATAAGGGGTCTGGGGTGCAAGGCATTTCGAGATGCCGTGAAGGCACCCGGACAAGAGAATGACTTTCCGTGTCAAAGCTCGACGCAAGGTTTACATCGCGCTCGCTGCGCATTGGCTGGTATATCCTGTTGGGCCGGACGAGTATTGATGAGCCGCAAAAATATACTTTCTCTTCTCGAGGGCGGAGATCGACGCACGATCGGCCATGCGGACCGTGTCGCGAAGAGCGTTGTTAAGGACCCAAGCCTTTTCCCGCAGCTGATGGCGGGACTGTGGTCCGAAAATCTTCTGGTGAGAATGCGCGCCGCCGATGTTGCCGAAAAAGTGACGCGCGACAATCCAGCTCTGCTGCAACCTTTCAAAAAAGAACTATTAGGCTTGATGGCCGAGACCACGCAACAAGAATTGCGCTGGCATCTGGCAGCCATGATTCCGCGCCTGGCGCTAAATACTGCAGAACGAGAACTTGCGGCATCCTTGTTGAACAGCTATCTGGAAGACCGCAGTTCTATCGTCAAAACGTTCGCGCTTCAAGGCTTGGCCGATTTGGCGTGCGGCGACCCAAACATGCTTCCAACCGTGACAGAGATGTTACGCGAGGCTACTCGCAGCGGTACACCTGCGATGAAGGCTCGCAGCCGCAAATTGCTGCTTCATTTAGAGGATGTTTGACAGGGCAACATTCCTGAAGATTAGCTATGGGTGAAGGCGTGCGCCCCGCAGCCTCGTGCTATTCTGACGTTCGCATGCCAGAAAACACAGCATCCGACTTCGAATTCATGCGCGCAGCGCTGGCCCAAGCCCATGATGCCGCGGAGCGAGGCGAAGTTCCCATAGGCGCGGTTCTGACGCTCGACGATCGCATCATCGCGCGCGCGGGGAATCGCACCATCTCTGATTGCGACCCGACCGCGCATGCCGAAATCGTTGCTCTGCGCTCCGCGTCGAAAATAATTGGTAATTATCGGTTGCTCGGCGCGACGCTTTACGCAACCATCGAGCCTTGCGCCATGTGCTGCGGCGCCATGATTCAGGCACGCATCAGCAGACTCGTTTACGGAGCGGACGACGCCAAAGCCGGGGCTGTGCATTCCTGCTTCTCCGTGCTGGATCATCGGCAACTCAACCATCGCGTCGCGGCCACCTCCGGAATTCTTGCCGAAGATTCGGCCGCGCTCCTCAAAGAGTTCTTCTCGCTCAGGCGTTGATTCGGGTTCGAACCGCGCGTCGGACGATGCACCGGGATTGACGAATTCCGCGGTAATTTTGTGGCCATCAAGTCCGAGCCCCCACGCTTAGGCCGTTACGTTAAAACCACGATTGCGAATGGCGCGTCCCGGATTAGAATGCAATTTGACGCTCGCGTTACAGTGTCACTTGGAGAATCGCGATGTTTGGTTCTATTAGAAGAGCTTTTGGCCTGAGAAATTATTGGCGAATCAGTAAGAATTGCGGCGTGACTTTAGTTTGGCTGTTCGTGGCCGCTTCCCTTTTCGCGCAATCACAGAACGCGGCGTCGCCCGATTCGCAAACACAAAGCCAGACTTCTTCCCCATCCCAAGCCCCCGCCCCTGCGAGCCAGCCGATATCGCCTTCAGCGATCAACCGCGCAAACCTGCTCGCGCAATTCAACGACTCTCTCGAAGAGCTCACTTCGCGCGTTTCTCCTTCCATCGTCCAAGTGCAAGTCACAGGCTATCGCTCGATTGAGGCTAAGGACGAAAGCGAAACCAGTTTAATCGGCCGCGAGCGCAGCCTGGGTTCCGGAGTGATCGTCGATGCGGACGGTTACATCGTCACCAACGCGCACGTGGTGAAAGGCGCGCAACGCATTCGCGTGGTTGTTTCCACTCGTCCAACGGGAGATTCGCAGGTCCGCGCGAGTCTCGGCCTCGGCGAACATATTCCTCCCATCGACGCCAAAGTTGTGGGCATCGCCCCCACCATCGATCTTGCGTTGCTGAAGATCGAAGCAAAAGGCTTGCAAGCGATCCCTTTCGCTGATTACGCCAAGCTGAAAAAGGGCCAGCTCGTTCTCGCGTTCGGCAATCCCGAAGGGCTGGAAAATTCGGTGACGATGGGAGTGGTCAGCTCGGTCGCGCGACAGGCCAATCCCGGCGTCGCATCCGTGTTTATCCAAACTGATGCTCCTATTAACCCCGGAAACAGCGGCGGTCCATTAGTCGATACAAATGGCGAGCTTGTGGGAATTAACACGTTTATTCTTTCCGAATCCGGGGGCAGCCAGGGATTGGGATTTGCCATTCCCAGCAGCGTGGTGAAATTTGTTTACGAAGAGCTTCGCAAGTACGGCCGCGTGCATCGCAGCGTGATCGGCGCCGGTCTGCAGGACATTACTCCGGACCTCGCCGCGGGACTTTCACTGACCAGACAGCGCGGCGTAATTGTTTCCGACGTGGATCCCGATGGCCCCGCGCAAAAATCGGGGTTGCAAATTCAAGACATCGTTTTGACTTTGGATGGCCGCACGATTGGAAGCGTCCCGCTCGCGGAAATGATTATTTCCACGCGTCCCGCCAGCGCCGTCATCGAAGCTGAAGTGTTGCGAGGCGATAAGAAAGTCGTGCTGGAAATTCCGGTGGCCGAGGAAAAAAGCGATGTGGATCAGCTGGCTGATCTTGTAAATCCCGAAAAATCGCTGATCTCGAAGCTTGGATTTTTCGGCGTCGAGATCGACGACAAACTCGCGCAGCAATTGGACGAACTTCGCGAACCTTCCGGAGTAATTGTCGCCGCGATGGCTGCGGATCTCTTAGGTCTGGAAGCGGACTTACAGCCCGGAGACGTGATCCACGCGCTCAACGGAAAACACATCGAAACGATTGCCGGCCTGCGCGCAGCGCTCAGAGCCATGCCGCAGGGCGCTCCGGGAGCTCTGCAAATAGAACGCGACGGAAAATTCATGTACATCACGTTTGAGATGGATTGAAATTTGCGCGAATATTTGTCGAATCCCTACGCGCGCAGTTGTGAGGTTAGTGAGCGTTTGCTAAGCTAAGAACGCTGCGGCCGCGGAGAGGTGTCTGAGCGGTTGAAAGAGCTCGCCTCGAAAGCGAGTGTAGCGGAAACGCTACCGTGGGTTCAAATCCCACCCTCTCCGCCATTAAATCACGGGTCCGGCCCGGAGACATAGGTGACAGATCGTACCGGAGACATAGGTTACACTTTTGGGCCAAAAGGGTTGTCGAGAGGCTGCAGAGTTTTTTCCTCCAAATCGATGTAGCCGAGATC
>Ga0070766_10000482_pt1 | contig 17733 bp, 20 predicted proteins | sample HubBroMetageWFT6_FD_69782 | JGI IMG/M metagenome (GOLD analysis project Ga0070766, IMG submission 69782) | Warmed and freeze-thawed soil microbial communities from the Hubbard Brook experimental Forest, New Hampshire - Hubbard Brook CCASE Soil... | ecosystem: Environmental > Terrestrial > Soil...
CGGCGCAGGTTATCAACCTGATGGACGCGCTGAAACGCAGCCTCGCCGCCGAGGAGAAAGGCGAGGATGCATCGCCGCGCCGCGCAGCGAGCCGCGCGACCGCGGAACCCGAGAAACCGACGAAAGCGGCCTCGCGCGGCCGAAAGGCTGCCGCCGGGTCGAGCACCCAGCGCAACCTATTGCTGCCGGTTGACGGCGGGCGCGCCAAGGCCGACAAGGCCGACAAGGCCGCAGCCCGCGCCGAACCCGCCGGCAGGTCCCGCAAGCGGGCGTGATCGGTCGACTCCGCGCTACCGGTTCTTGTGTCCGCGCAGAGCCGATCCGCTTGGCCGCGCATTGACGGCGCGGGATGTCTCGCGGGAAAACTGCGCGCGAGGAAGCGCGTAGGAGGGCGGTATGGCCGATATTCGTATCGTGGCGACGGGTTTGCTTTTCCCGGAGGGCCCGGTGGCGATGGCCGACGGCTCGGTCATTCTCGGCGAGATCGCCGGCGGCGCGGTGACCCGGATCGCGGCGGACGGCAGCAAGACCGAGATTGGCAAGGCGGGCGGCGGCCCTAATGGGCTGGCGCTCGGCCCCGACGGCGCGCTCTATGTATGCAACAATGGGGGCAACGTCTACGAGACCACCCCGTCCTTTCTGTCGACCGGGCCGTCGCCGGACTACAAGGGCGGCTATATCCAGCGCATCGACCCGAAGACCGGCGATACCAAGGTCCTCTATACTCATTGCGGCGCGCACAAACTGTCGGCGCCGAACGACATCGTCTTCGACAAGCAGGGCGGGTTCTACTTTACCGACCTCGGCAAAAGGCGAGCGCGCGACCGCGACCATGGCGGGCTCTACTACGCGCGGCCGGACGGCTCGAAGATCACCGAAATCGCCTATCCGATCGTCACCCCGAACGGGGTCGGCCTGTCGCCGGACGAGAAGACGGTCTACGTCGCCGACACGGAAACCTCGCGCCTGTTCGCCTTCGATATCCTTGAGCCGGGCGCCGTCAAGCACGAGCCGTTCCCGGCCCCCCATGGCGGCCGGCTGGTGTGCGGCCTGCCGGGGTTCCAGCGCTTCGACAGTCTGGCGGTCGAGGCGTCCGGCAATATCTGCGTCGCGACCCTGGTCACCGGCCACATCACGGTGATTTCGCCGATGGGTCAGGTGGTGCGCCAGGTCAAGATGCCGGATGTCTACCCGACCAATATCTGCTTTGGCGGCGCCGACCTGCGCACCGCCTACATCACGCTGTCCGCGACGGGTCAGCTCGCCGCGATGGAATGGCCCGAGCCCGGGCTGCGGCTCAATTTCATTGCCTGACGGGAGCCCCCGAGGCCGAAGGCGAGCGCGGGAGGTGCCGATGCAAATCCCCGGCGAGGCGATGCGGTTGCGCATCCATATCGGCGCCAACGACTCCGTTGAGGGCAGACCGCTCGTGGACGCCATCGTCGATCGCGCCCGCGAGATGGCGATGGCCGGGGTGACCGCCCTGCGCGGCATCGCCGGGTTCGGCGAATCGAGCCGTATCCACCGTATCGAATTGGTGTTGTCGCACGACCTTCCGATCCTGATCGAGATCGTCGACAGCCGGGACAAGATCGATGCATTTCTGGCGGTCGTACAGGCCATGATCGGCAGCGGGCTGGTGACGATCGAGCCGGTGACCGTGCTGCGTTACGGGATGACGATAGAGACACAGGGATAGGCATGCTCATTGAGATCATCTGCACCGGCGACGAGGTCCTCACCGGCAAGATCGTAAATACCAATTTCAGCTACATCACCCAGAAGCTCGAGGATGTCGGGCTAACGGCGCGCTGGGGCACCACGGTCGGCGACGATCGCGAGACGCTGCTTGCGGCCTTCCTGCACGCCGGGGAGCGCGCCGATGCGGTCATCGTCAATGGCGGCCTCGGGCCCACCGTCGATGATTTGTCGCAGGAAGTCGCGGCACAGGCCGCCGGCGTCGATCTCGTGCTGAATGAGGAATGGCTGACGACGATGGAGGCATTTTTCCAGCGACGCAGCCGGGTGATGTCGCCGAACAACCGAAAGCAGGCGATGCTGCCGACCACCTCCGAGATCCTCGACAACCCGATCGGCACCGCCTGTGGCTTTGCGCTGGATATCGGCAAGGCGCGGTTCTTCTTCACCCCCGGTGTGCCGCGCGAGCTGCGCCGCATGCTGGAGGAGCAGATCATCCCGCGCCTCCTCGCCCGTAACGGCGCGCAGACCGCGATCCAGTTGAAGCGCTTTCATTCCTACGGGCTTGGCGAATCGCATGTCGACGCGCTGTTGCAAGGGGTGGAAGACCTGGTCCCCGACGGCAGCGCCAAGCTCGGCTTTCGCGCGCATTACCCGCAGATCGAGACCAAGGTGACGGTGCGCGGCGACGACACGGGGGATATCGAGAGGAAGCTTGTCCCGGTCGTCGCCGAGATCCGCAAGCGGCTCGGCAATTTCATCCTGGCCGAGGACGACGACACGCTCGAGGGCGTCATCCTGAAGGCGCTCGCCGCGTGCGATGGCTCCTTGACCTTGGTCGAGACCTTCACCGGCGGCCAGATGGCGGCGCGCATCGCGCCGTTGCCCGGCGCCGAGAAGGTGTTCCGCCGGGGTATCGTTGCCCGTGACATCGGCGAGCTGTGGGACGCGCTCGCCTTGACGACACCGATGGAGATCACCCGCGAGAGCGCCGAGGTGGTAGCGCAGGCGGCGCGGCGGCAGAGCGGCGCCAGCCACGCGCTCGCCGTGCTGATCGATCTCGACGACGGCCCCGACCGCATCGATTTCGGCGGCACGATCTGTCTCGCAATCGCAACGGAGGATGCGGTCGAATCGCGTCGCTCGCGCATCCTCGGCGGCCGCGAATGGGTACGGTTGGGCGCGGTCGAGCTGGGCCTCGACTGCCTGCGCCGTCAGCTCTACGGCCTGCCGGTCACCGAGCGCATCGATTTCGAGCGGACCTGACCTCCCGCTTCCGCGCTGCGAAACCCACCAGGGATCGGCTTATAGTCCATCATCCCGGCCTTCGCCGGGATGAGATGAAGAAAGGACAGAAGAGAAATAGTGCCAAAGGACTTTGATGCACCCGCTCGCGACATCATCGTTGTCCATAGTTCGGATCTGCATGTCGATGATGAGCGGATCGCCGCGCTGCACGACGGCGACGGCACCGCCGGTCTGCACGCGGTGCTGGCGACGGCCCGCGCGCTCGGTGCGGATGTCGCGATCCTTGCCGGCGATACCTTCGACAACCACATGGTCACCGCCAAGACGATCGATCGCGCCGGCAAGCTTTTGGCCGACGCCGGGCTGCCGGTGGTGATCCTTCCCGGCAACCACGATCCGGTAATTGCGGATTCGGTCTATGCCCGCGGCGGCTTCGCCTCGATCCCGAACCTCAGCATTCTCGGCATGACCCATGCGCAGACGGTGCCGTTCGCGGCGCACGACCTTGAGCTCTGGGGCAACGCCCATCGCGACTACCACGACATGGTGCCGTTGCGCGACCCGCCGCCGCGCGCCGCGCGCCGGCAGATCGCGATCGGCCACGGCCATTACGAGCCGCCCGAAACCTGGGCCAGCCCGCTGCGCCCCTCCTGGCTGATCAGCGACGCGATGATCGCCGCGACCGGGGCCGATTACCTGGCGCTCGGCCATTGGGATCGCGCCGCGCAGGTCGGCTGCGGCGCCGTGCCGGCCTACTACTCCGGCTCACCCGATTACGTCGGCACGGTCAACCTGATCCGCCTGACCGCCGCCGGCGAGGTCGTCGTTACCCGCGAGGCGCTTGCGCAGGATTAGCCGGGCTTCGCAGCAGCAGGACTTCGCCCCGCGACCACAACCTGGCGAAAAACGCCAGCAGCACGGCGCCGATCAGCACCGGTTGCAGCGCCCAGCCGAGCGGTAAGCCTAGGAGCGGTACGAGAAAACCGTCGATGCCCGCGGGAGGGTGCAAGGCTCGCGCCGATAGCATCAACAGCGCAGCCAACCCGACCCCGACCGCGGCGGCCGTCGTGCCGGCGCCGAGGCACCACAGCGCGGCAAATCCGGCCAAGGTCGACAGCAGGTGTCCGGCAACGACCGCATAGGGCTGTGCCGCCTCGCTCTCCGGCATGCCGAGGGTCAGCACGATCGAGGTCACGAACGGCACGCGGGCCAACGGCTCGCCAGCCAGCCGCGCCAGCGCTTCCATCAGCACGATCGCGATGCCGGCTCCGATCGCCCGGTATAGCCAGATCGTGACGCGTCTCACCTGATAAAATCCTCTGCTGCGCAGCGCCACCGCTTCGGGCGGCAGGCGTCGGTTGATTACTCTCGTCCGCGGCTCTCAGGCACGGCGATAATGCCGTATTCGAGAGGGAGGAGCACGATGCTGCAGCGGATCCGCGCCATCGTCGTCGACCCGGCGGCGCCGGGAAGACTGGCGATCAAGCCTGTGGAATTGCGCGATCCGGACCGCGACGAGGTCGGCGTGCGGGTCACCGCCATCTCGCTCAATCGCGGCGAGACCCGGCGGGCATTGCAGGCGGCCGAGCCCGGCTGGCAACCGGGCTGGGATTTCGCCGGGGTGGTCGAGACCGCGGCGGTCGACAGCAGCGGCCCCAAGCCGGGCACGCGCGTCGTCGGCATTCTGCCCTCCGGAGCCTGGGCCGAGCGCGTCAACTGTCGCACCCATGCGGTAGCCGCCTTGCCCGATGCGGTCAGCGACGCAGAAGCCGCGACGTTGCCGGTTGCTGGGTTGACCGCGCTGCATGCGCTGCGGCAGGGCGGATTGCTTCTTGGCCGCAAGTTGCTGGTCGACGGCGCCTCGGGCGGGGTCGGGCATCTCGCCTGCCAGCTCGCCGCAGCCGCCGGCGCTTTTGTCTGGGGGCATGTCCGGCGTGAGGAACACCGCGCCGCCGTCACCGAATGGTGCGGTGATCGGGTCGTGCTCGGCGCCGACCTCTCGGCCGCGAAGCCATATGGGCCATTCTGGCTGATCCTCGATTCGCTTGGCGGCTCGGCCTTGAGCGCCGCGCTCGGCATGCTGCAGCCGGGCGGCACCTGCGTGACCTTTGGCGTCTCGGCGGCGAGCACGGCCACTTTCGAGAGCCGCGAGTTCTTCGGCACCGGCGGGGCCAGGCTTTATGGCCTGACCCTGTTCCACGAGCTGATGAGCGTCGAGCGTGCCGGTATTGGGCTGGAGCTATTGGCGGAGCTGATCGCGGCGAAGAAGTTGCGGCCGCAGATCGCGGTCGAGGCGTCGTGGAGCGAGATCGGAACGATTGCCCGCCGCTTGCTCGACCGCGACTTCACCGGCAAGGCCGTGCTGCACATCCGGTGAACGCGGCTCAGGCGGCCGGCGACAGAACGTGGATCTCGCGGTTGGCGAGAAGGTCGCGGGTCTTGGCGCCGTAGGCCTGCATGTGCGGCGAGGCGGCGTGCGCCTTCAGATGGTCGAGGCTCTCCCATTTCTCGACCACGACAAAAGTGTCCGGGCCGTATTTGGCGCCGGGGCCGCCCTCGGCGTCGATCGCCGGACCGTATTCGATGCAGCCCCGCTCGCCATGGACGGCCGGCATGTTGGCGCGGAACGCGGCCAGCACTTCCTCGCGCTTCCCGGGTTTGGCGGTGATGATGGCGATGACGTGAATCATGGCTGCCTACTCCCGTGCGTTCTCTGAGCAATGCGGGCAGGATAGGGGGATCGCGGATTGGAGGATACAGAGATGGCCCGGCGCGGCAACCGGCGCCGGATTCTCGGCAACAACATCAAAGCGAGGCCGGGCCTTACTGACCCTGGCCCCCGTGCCTGCCGAATACCGCAGGACGTTCACCCGGTGGCGGGATAGGCCGCTGCCGCCGGGTGCGCGGCGATAGAGCCGCCGCTACAATCGAGCGGCGAGAACGGCCGCCTTGTTGTTGAGCATCGCGATCAAGCCGTTGATGCCCTGGGTCCGCAGGATCGAGGCGAATTCAGACCGCCGCGTTGCCAGCTCGCTGATCGTGCCGTCGAGATAGACATCGGCGATCTGCCAGGTCCCGCCGTTCTGCCGCACCAGGTAATTGATGTTCACCGGCTCGCCGTTGGACTTGACGATTTGGCTGGTGATGATAGTGCCGCCCGGCGAAGCTTGCTCGCCGGTGACCTGCAGGCTCTCGCCGGAATAGCTGTCGAAGCGCTCGGCGTAGATCGCCGCGACATAGCTCTCAAAGGCTTGCGTCACCTGCTGCCGTTGCGTCTCGTTGAGGCTCGCCCACTCCGGGCCGACGGCCAGGCGCGTCATGAACGGAATGTCGAAGACCTGCCGCACGACCGGCTCCAGCCGCGCATACCGCCCGCGCCCGCCGAGCGAGCGGCCGCTCTGCATCGTCGAGAGCAGCGTGCTGTAGAAGCTTTGGACCGTATCCCGACCCATCGCCTGCGCCCCCAGCGGCAGCATGGCCAAGCCGCCGAGCGTCAAGGCCGCTGCTACCGTCAACGCGCCGCTTCTGCCAATCATCGAGCGCTTCATGTGTGATACTCACTTAACCTGAGGTTGAGCCATTTCTAACGCAAGCGCGTTAACATCTAATTGCGCACCCGGCCGGCGCGTTCAAGCGCATGGCTGCGATGCGGTCGCAATGTCGCAGGTAATCCGTTCAGATCGGGCGCTTTCTCACCAAAGCCCCATATACCTGGCCCAACGGGTATGACGCATGTTAAACGCCGGTCTCGGCGTATGTCGCCCGAATCGCGGTTTAAGAGAATAACTAGATTGCGGCCAATTTTAGGTTGGGTCGGCAGTCAGCGAGAAAGAAGCCGACTGCGCGGGGGCTCAGTAGCGGCGCAACAGGCCGACGAGACGGCCTTGGACCTTGACCTGATCGGGGCCGAAAATACGCGTTTCGTAAGCCTTGTTGGCCGGTTCCAGGGCGATGGACCCGCCGCGGCTGCGCAGGCGCTTCAAGGTGACCTCGACACCCTCGACCAGGGCGACGACGATAGCGCCGTTCTCGGCTGTGTCGCAGCGCTGGATGATCACGGTGTCGCCGTCGAGGATGCCGGCATCGATCATGCTGTCGCCGGCCACTTCGAGGGCGTAATGCTCGCCGCGGCCGATCAGGCTGCCGGGCACGGCCACGGTGTTGCTCTGGTCGCGCAACGCCTCGATTGGCGTGCCGGCGGCGATCCGGCCATAAAGCGGCAGATCGACCGCCTCGATATCGGCGGCAACCGGCGTGCCCGGCAGAGCCGCGCTGAAATCGCCGCGAATGACCGTCGGCGAGAAGCGTCCGCGCTCGGTTGCCGTCGAGGCCGCGCTTTCTTCCGGCAGCTTGACCACCTCAAGGGCGCGGGCGCGGTGCGGCAGGCGTCGGATAAAGCCGCGCTCCTCGAGCCCGCTGATCAGGCGGTGAATGCCCGACTTGGACCGCAGGTTGAGCGCATCCTTCATCTCGTCGAAGGACGGTGCGATGCCGGTTGCGGACAGCCGCCGGTTGATGAACGTCAACAGCTCGTGCTGCTTTTTCGTCAGCATGAGAAATCTCCCGCATCGGGGAACAAATCCTAAACGTCAGCCGACGTTCTACTTTGGTTCGCTCGCGGCGTCAAGCCCGCGCTCGACGCTCCGCCACGCGTTTGTGCTAGCGTTCTCTTCGGCTGCACAAGGCTGAGCCGGAGAAATGCCGCGTCGGATCATCATCGACACCGATCCCGGGATCGACGATGCGGTGGCGATCCTGCTGGCGTTTGCCTCGCCCGAGCTCGAGGTGCTCGGGCTTGTCGCGGTTGCCGGCAATCTGCCGCTGTCGATTACCGAACGGAATGCCCGCGGCCTGGTTGAACTCGCGGGCCGAACCGATATCCCGGTTTTTGCCGGCTGCCCGCGACCGATGGGCAGACGTCTCATCAGCGCCGAGCACGTCCATGGTGGCTCGGGGCTCGGTGGCCTGGTGCTGCCGCCGCCCACTGTGCCGTCGCGGCCGGAACATGGCGTCGATTTCCTGATCGCGAGGCTCCGCGCGGCCGACCCGAACAGCGTCACGCTCTGCGCCCTTGGTCCGTTGACCAATATCGCCGTCGCGCTGGTGATGGCGCCGGAGATCACGGCGGCCATCGGCGAGCTGGTGTTGATGGGCGGCGCCTCGCGGGTTCCGGGTAATATGACCCCGACGGCCGAGTTCAACATTTATGTCGATCCGCACGCGGCGGCGCTGGTGCTGGACAGCGGGGTGCCGATCACGATGATTACCCTCGATGTGACGGCTGAGTTGCGCTGCACGCCGGAACATTTGGCTCTGCTCCGCCAGCTCGCGACGCGTTGCGGCGCCGCGGCGGCCTCGCTGATCGGCCCGGGGATGGCGATGCACGATCCCTGCGTCATCGCCTATCTGATCGCGCCGGAGCTGTTCCAGGGGCGGCAAGTCAATGTCGCCGTAGAGACGCAGAGCCCGCTGGCGACGGGCATGACGGTCGTCGATTGGCGCGGGGTCAGCGGCCGGCCGACAAACGCCCGCTTCATCGAGGCGGTCGATGGCGACGGCTTCTTCCGGCTCCTCACCGAGCGTATCGCCCGGCTCCCCTGAGAATGCGCAAAGCGGACTGGTGCGGCCGAAATCCCTCTCTACAATGCAGCGTCACCTTTTTCGGAGGAACGTCATGATCATCGAGATGCGCACCTACCGCATGAAGCCGGGTTCGATCCCGGAGGTCGAGAACCGGTTCGCCGAGGGGCTCAAGGAGCGGACCAAGGTGTCGCCGCTCGGCGCCTTCTTCCACACCGAAGTCGGCCCGCTCAACCGGATCATCCATTGCTGGCCTTATGACGATCTCGCGCACCGCACCAAGGTTCGCTCGCAGTCGATCCCTGGCTGGCCGCCAAAGATCCAGGAATTCATCGAGGAGATGGAATCGAAGATCATCGTCCCGGCGCCGTTCTCGCCGAAGCTGGAGCCGCGCCGGCTCGGCAATCTCTATGAGATCCGCACCTATACGATGCTGCCGGGCGCGGCGCCGACGGTGATCGAGAAATGGGCCGAGCGGATCGAGGGGCGCACCAAACTGTCCCCGCTCGCCTTCTGCGGCCATACCGAAATCGGTGGGCTCAACCAGTGGATTCATGTCTGGGCCTACAAGGATGCCGCCGAACGCTTCCGCATCCGCGATGAGGCGCGGGCGGCCGGTGCCTGGCCGCCGGCGACGCGCGGCCAGTTCGTCCGCCAAGAGAACATGTTTGTCGTCCCGGCGGAGTTCTCGCCGCTGCGCTAGGACTTCCGAACGATGTAGACCCACTCCCGCGACGTGGGAGTGGGTCTCAATTACCGATGCGCGGGCCGGGATAGCGGCCGGGATCGACCGGTAGCGCCGCGGGTGTCGGGGCCGTCGGCCCGCTAAACCAGCCGAAGAGGCGGTCGAGCGCGGTATCCTCGGTGGCGGGTGCGCTCGGCAGCGGCCGGACCGGCATGCCCTTGGTCGCCGCCAGCATGAAATCGCGCCAGGCGAGCGCCGGCAGCGAGCCGCCGGTCACCTTGTTCATCGGCGTGTTGTCGTCGTTGCCGAGCCAAACCCCGGCGACGAGGTCGGCGGTAAAGCCGATGAACCAGGCGTCGCGGTATTCCTGGGTCGTTCCGGTCTTTCCGGCGGCGGGGCGGGGGAGGGCGGCCGATTTGCCGGTGCCGTGGCCGATCACGCCAGCGAGCATCTGAGCCATCATACCGACGAGCTCGGGCGCGACCACGTGGCCCGGCCCGGAGCCTGAGCGCCGATACACCAGCTTTCCCGCAGTGTCGCGGATCTCGCTGATACCGTAGGCAAGAACCCCGGTGCCGCCATTCGCGAAGGGCGCATAGGCCGAGACCAGCTCCAGCAGGTTCACCTCGTTGGTGCCGAGCGCGATGCTGGCATCCTGGGCCAAGTCGGAAGCGATGCCGAGCCGGTTCGCGGTCGCGACGACATTGCCGATGCCGGCGCGCTGGGCGACCTGCACCGCGATCGTGTTGATCGATTGGGCGAGGCCCTCTGCCAGGGTCATCTCGCCGAGGTACCGGTTCGTGTAATTATGCGGCTGCCAGTTGCCGACCCGGATCGGCGCGTCGACAAAACGGTCGTCGGGCCGCAGCCCGGCTTCGAGCCCGGCCAGGTAGACAAAAGGCTTGAACGCCGAGCCGGGCTGGCGCTGCGCCTGCGTCGCGCGGTTGAACTGGCTCTGGCCGTAATCGCGCCCGCCTACCATCGCACGCACCGCGCCGTCGGGCGACATCGCCACGAGCGCGCTCTCGCTGACCGCGTCCTTCGCTGCGTAGCGTGCCAGCACGTCGGCGACGGACGCCTCGGCCGCCGCCTGCATGCGGGGATCGAGCGTGGTGCGGACGACAAGGTCGCGGTCGGCGGTGCCGGCGAAGTCGCCGATCTGGTCGGCGACCCAATCGGCGAAGTAGCGCGAACCCGGCCGGGCCTGAGCCAGAGCCGCCGAGGCGGCGCCCTGCTTCCCGGCGGCGGCTGCCTCGGCGGCATTGACGAAACCGGCCTCGACCATATTGTCGAGCACCTGCGCCGCCCGTCCGGCCGCCTTGTCGCGGTCGCGCGCCGGGCTGAACCGGGTCGGTGCCTTCAACAGGCCGGCGATCACGGCGCTTTCGAACAGGCTCAGCTGCTGCGCCGATTTCCCGAAATAGCGATGCGCTGCGGCGTCCACCCCATAGGTGCCGGCGCCGAGATAGACCCGGTTCAGGTAGATCTCCAGGATCTGGTCCTTGGTAAAGCGATGCTCGAGCCAGAGCGCGAGCAGGGTTTCGCGGATTTTTCGCGCGAAGCTGCGCTCCGGGGTCAGAAACAAGATTTTGGCCAGCTGCTGGGTGATCGTGCTGCCGCCCTGGACCAGATGACCGGCGCGCAGGTCGGTGACGGCGGCGCGCACGAGGCCCACCGGGTCGATGCCGAAATGGTGGTAAAAGCGGCGGTCCTCGGTGGCGATCACTGCTTCCGGCAGATAGCGCGACATCTCCTTCAGCGTGACCGGCTGGCCGAACAGGTCGCCGAAGCTGGCGAGCATGCTGCCATCCTCTGCCAGGATCGTGATGCTCGGCCGGCGCTCGCCGATCCCGAGCTGGCTGGTGTCGGGCAGGGTGAATGCGAAATAGGCAAGGGTGCCGCCACCAAAGATCAGACACCACAGGAACACGAGCAGCCCGAGCCTGGCGATCCGGCCGAAGACCCGGCGCGGCGGCTTCCGTCCGCGCGAGCGACCGGCCGGTTGGCGCGGCGGCGGCCGACGGGGCGGCGGATAGCCCGGGCGATCGCGCGGGTCGATGCGCAGCGGCCGGTCAGCCATGAACGGCCGCTCTCGTCCCGGCCAAGCGACGCTCCGGGCGCATCGTCGTGATCCCCCAACCGGCGGCAGACCCCCTCCGCCGCCTGCCGCGATTATGCCTCAAACTGTGGCGAGGTTTCGGCAGTTGGCGGTCGGCAGTGCCGGAACCGTCCCCGCGCCGCGATGTTCGACGGGAGCAACCTGAGGTGGATCGACCAATGGCAGCCAACGCGATCAACGTCGGCAACGCGGAGCGTATCGGCTCGGTAATCGGCGGCATGGCGCTGGTGCTGCGTGCCTTGGCGCGCCCGACCCCCGCACGCGTTATCGCCGCGATCGGCGGCGCCGCGCTGTTGCAGCGCGGGCTGACCGGCCATTGTGCGCTGTACAACCGGCTCGGGTTCGGTGAGGCCGGCAAGCCCCGCAACGAGCCCGCCAAGACGAGTGTTCGCCGCTGGGCGGCCGAATCGGATCCGGTGACGGTCGCCTCGGAAGACAGCTTTCCGGCGAGCGACCCGCCCTCCTGGACTCCGGTTGCCGGGACCGCGCGCTAGCGTAACAGCTCGCCCACGGATCTAAATCAGAGTTCGCGGGCGCGACGGTACGGCCTGCCGCTGCGCCAGCGCCGCAGCTCGGGCGCGGAACGACCACGGCCGTGGCATGTTGTCCAACAGCCCCTGTGAGGGGATCCTCCTCGTCGGAAGAGTAGGAATCGTGATGACACTGGTGAAATCTGTGCTTATCGGTTCAATGCTTCTGACCGGAACCGCACTCGTCGCCAACGCACAAATTCAATACCCGGGCTATCTCTACGGTTACCAAGCTTACAGTTATCAGGCCCCGGCAGCGCCGCAATCCTGGAGCTACGATCCCTACACCAGCGGGATGGGCCCTTGTCCGCAATGGTTGCCGGGCGATCTGGAGACGTGCAGCCAGCAGATGCCGCCGACCTACGGCCAGCCGAGCTACTGGTCGCGCTAGAGCAGCATCCGATCAGATTGAACCACCTCCCCCTATTCGTCATGGCCGGGCTTGACCCGGCCATCCCCCGGTGAACCGAACAGTTGGGATCCCCGGGTCAAACCCGGGGATGACGATCTAAGGTGATCGAATTTAAATGGATTCCGCGCTAGACGAGCCGCGGTTATCCCAATCGCCGGATCAGCTCGGCCCAGCGATCGAGGATCGGCAAGGTCTTGTCCGCCTTCTCCGGCGCCAGCTGCACGACGCCGCGCGCCACGCCTTGATCCTCGTAGCGGCGCAGGCGGTCGTAATCAGGCTGGACGCCCCAGACCGTCACCGGCACTTCGGCCAGATCGCGGCCGGCCGCGGCGGCCATCTGCCGGAACTCCGGCAGGAAGTCGGTCACGTCCTCGTAATGCGGCCGCCGCGAGTGCGGGATCCAGCCATTGGCGTAGCGCAATGCCCGGCGTGCGGCGTGCGGGAACATGCCGCCGACGATGACCGGCGGGTGCGGTTTCTGCACCGGCTTCGGCCAGGTCATCATCGGCGGGAAATCGACGATCTCGCCGTGATATTCGGGCTTGTTCTCGATCCAGATCGCCTTCATCGCCTCGATCTGCTCGCGCATCTTCTTGAAGCGCGTCGCGTAAACCGTGCCGTGGTCCTCCATCTCGTCCTGGTTCCAGCCGCCGCCAATGCCGAACAAAAAACGGCCGCCGGACACCTGGTCGATCGAGGCCACCAGCTTCGCGGTCTGGATCGTGTCGCGCTGGATCACGAGGCACACGCCGGTACCGAGCTTGATTGTCTTGGTCGCGGCCGCAGCCGCGGCCAAGGTCACGAACGGGTCCATGACATCGTAATACTGCTTCGGCAGCTCGCCGCCACCGGCGAACGGCGTCTTCCGCGTCAGCGGGATATGCGAGTGCTCGGGCGCCCAGACCGACTCGAAGCCGCGCTCTTCCAGCGCCTTCGCCAATTCGGCCGAACTCATCGAGTAATCGGTGAAAAACATCGCAGCGCCGATTTGCATCAACTGTCTCCTCATCGACCGTCATCCCGGCGAAGGCCGGGATCCATGCTTCTACAGGTCACCGACGTCCGGTTCTCGCACGATCAGCGCGATATTTTCGATGCTCTTTCCCGGCGGTGCCCGTGGATCCCGGCCTTCGCCGGGATGACGGGTCAGCTTACGCCGCCTGCTGCAGGGTCGGGGCGGAATCGGCGACGGTGGTGCGGTGCAGCTCGCGCACGGCGTTCGGGTCGTAGCGCCGCGCGCGGTGCATCATGCAGCGGTTGTCCCACATGACTAGATCGCCGACCCGCCATTCCTGAGCATAAACGAACCGTCGCTGGGTGGCGTGCTCGTTGAGGTCGCGCAAGAAAGCGCGTGCTTCCGGCACCGGCCAGCCGACAATCTCGCCGGCATGCGCCGACAGGAACAGCGAGCGCCTGCCGCTGCCCGGATGCCGGCGAACGAGCCGTTGCGGCACCGGCTGGTTGCGTTCTCGCTCCTCCTCGGTCCATTCCTCGAAGCCGAGCACGCCGCGCGAATAGATCTGGCTGTGCATGCAGACGAGATCGCGGCAGAGCGCCTTCGTCTCCTCGTCGAGCGCGTCCCAGGCCGCGCGCATGTCGGCAAATTCGGTGTTGCCGCCCTTATCCGGGATCACGCGGGCATGCAGCAGCGAATACTTCGCCGGGGTCGGCTTGAACGAGCTGTCCGAGTGCCACAGCATGTTGCCAAGGCTGAAGAGGCGCCGCCGGTCCTCGCGCGCCAGGATCTCGTTGTCGCGCCCGAGATTCGAGATGTCGGCGATCTCGGGCACCAATCCGCGCTGCTGTTGCCGCTCGATCCCGTGAGACGTCGCGTGTTCGAGCGGCCCGAAATGCCGGCTGAAGGCGAGCTGCTGCTCGTCGTCGATCTTCTGATCGTGAAAGATCAGAACGGCGAAACGGTCCATCCCAGTGGTGATCGCCGCGACCTCCTCGGGCCCGACCGGGCGGGACAGATCGATGCCCTCGACGACCCCGACGAAATCCGGCAGCCGGTCGGGCTCCGCCGGGCGGATTTTCAGCGGCATGGCAGCAGCGCTCCTCGACAATTGCCCTTCCGAGTGAGATTGCTTCGTCGCTGCGCTCCTCGCAATGACAATGAAAAATGAAAACGGCGTTATTGCGAGCGGAGCGAAGCAATCGCGGCCCGGCTCGGCTAAACGCGAAGGGCCCGTCGTCGCGTAATCCGCGAGCGTGTTACAATCGCGCATGGCGTCCGATGTCGTCGATCTGAGGGATTTCTACCGCACCGGGCTGGGTCAGGTGGCCCGGCGAATGATCCGCCGCGCCGTCCAGCGGGTATGGCCGGAACTGCGCGGCATGCGGCTATTGGGCATCGGCTATGCGACCCCGTTTCTGTCGGCGCTGGCGCCGGAGACCGAGCGCACGATCGGCGTGATGCCGGCTTCGCTCGGCGTGCTGCGCTGGCCGCCCGAGGGGCGCAACCTGGTGTCTCTCGCCGACGAGGGCGAGCTTCCCTTCCCCGACTATTCGATAGACCGGGTCCTGCTGGTGCACGTTCTGGAGACAAGCGAGGAAGTCCGGGCGATGCTGAAGGAGATCTGGCGGGTGCTCGCCGGCGGCGGGCGGCTGCTGATCGTCGCGCCGAACCGACGTGGCATCTGGGCGCGGCTCGACCGCACCCCGTTCGGCTCCGGCCGGCCCTATACGATGTCGCAACTGTCGCAATTGTTGCGCGACGAGCAGTTCACCCCGGTTGGCTCCGACGCGGCGCTGTTCATCCCGCCGGCCAGCAGTCGGGTCATGCTGCGCTCGGCGCTGGCCTGGGAGCGGATCGGACGGCGCTGGTTTCCGACCTTCGCCGGCGTGCTGCTGGTCGAAGCGACAAAGCAGATCTACGCCAAGCCAAACGCCGTCAAAGCGCCGCGCCGCCGGCTCGTCTACGCGCCGGCGCCGCACGGCCTCTGAGCGGCGAATTCCTCCTTGCTAACGCGGGTAGCCGTAATACGGCTGCGGTGAGTAACCGGTATAGGGCTGCGGTGCATAGCCGGCGGCCGGATAGCCCGGTGGCGGCGCACTGTATTGCGGCGCCGGGGCCTGGGATTGCATGCAGCCGTAGTAATAGGCGTTGTACTGCTGCTGAATGTAGCCCGCGTCGTACTGTGCGTTTGCCGCGCCGGCGCCGGTGCCGACGATCGCACCGGATGCGGCGCCGATCCCCGCGCCGCGGCCGCCCCCGACGGCCGCGCCGAGGGCGGCGCCGAGCCCGGCGCCAAGGAGGGCGCTGCCAACCGTGTTGGTATTCGACTGAGCCTGCATCGGAGCGACGGCCTGCTGGGCGTATTGCCGACAGGCGGCATCGGCCGCATAGGGGTTCTGCGCCATTGCGGCGGTGCTCATGACGAGCGCCGTTAATAACGTTCCAGCAAAGCCAGTGGTGGCCGGTTTCATTGAGGCTTTCTCCTCAGGGTCGAAGACCTGTCAATCGAGTATACAGAACTGTCGATAAGCCGTCTGCCGTCGTTGATTCGGCTCATGCGGGCAGCGGGGAGGGAGCGGGCCAGTCGCCGAACAACGCCGTATGGGTAATCAATCCGCCGTCCTGCCACAAATGCAGCTGATAACCGGGCGGTTCGGCGACAAAGCTCAGCGGCGCGTCAGGGCAAAGATTGAGCCGAATCTGGTGTGCCGTGGCCGGCGCCGTTCCGGCGACGGTGCCGGCAAAGCGGCGGTCGATCGCGCGGTGTAGATGGCCGCACAGAATACGCTCGACCTGGGGATGGCGAGCGACGATCTCGGCAAAAGCTGCCGCATTGGCGAGCCCGTGCTCGTCCATATAGGCGATCGCCGTCGGAAACGGCGGATGGTGCATCAGGATGACGGTGGGGCGGTCGGGCTGCGCCGCCAAAATCTTGTCGAGCCAACCGAGCCGCTCGGGGCACAGCGTGCCGTCGTGGCGGCCGGCGATCAGAGTGTCCAAGGCAACGAGGCGCAGCGGGTAATCCTCGACGGTGTACTGCAGATAGCCTCGTGCGGGGAAATAGCCGGCTCCGCGCATTGCTTCCCGCAACGGCTCGCGCGAATCGTGGTTGCCGGGAATCACGAACACCGGCATCCGCAACGGCGAGAGCAGTGTCAGCAGGTGCTCGTATTGAGCGGGCTCGCCGTTTTCGACCAGATCGCCGGTAACGACCGTGATGTCGGGCCGCGGCACCGCGGCATTGAGGGCAGCGACAGCGCGCGCGAGGCACGCGGCGGTGTCGAATTCGGCATAGACCGCCTCGGCGGTCGGCGAGGACGCCTGCACGCGAGCGCGATAGAGCTTCCCCGGCGCCAGGATGTGGGTGTCCGAGACCTGGGCGATCAGCATCGGCCCTCCCCGAATTGGCGTTATGCCGGCCGCGCTTCGCCCGAAAGCACAAAGACCGCCTGTTCGGCCAGCAGATTGGCGAGACCGCCGCGCGGGTTGAGCGTGAATGGACGACCATGCCGATCGAGGATCAGACTGCGCTCGATGCGAACCCCGATCTCGTCGCACAGCGCAACGAAGTCACGGATCGTGCAGAGATGGATGTTCGGCGTGTCGTACCAGGGATTGGTCAGCAGTTCCGACACCGGCATGCGGCCGCGCCGTAAGAGGCTGAGGCGGATGCGCCAGAAGCCGAAATTGGGGAACGAGACGATCGCGCGCTTGCCGATGCGGATCAAGGATTCGAGCACATGACGCGGCTGCCGTGTCGCTTGCAAGGTCTGGCTCAGTACCGCGACGTCGAAGGCGCCTCCTGGAAAGGCTTCAAGGTCGCGGTCGGCGTCGCCTTGGATTACCGACAATCCATGCCGCACGCAGGCGTTAACGCCTGATTGGCTCAGTTCCATGCCGCGCGCGTCGACGCCCTTTTCCCGCGCGAGATAGGCCAACAACGCCCCGTCGCCGCAGCCGATGTCGAGCACGCGAGCACCCGGCTCTATCATCTCGGCGATGAGGCGCAGGTCGCGGCGCAGATCGTTGGGCGCCGGGACAGGCGCCGTCGCCGGCTGCGCGGCATTAACCGCAAGACGGAGCGTGGCGCTGCGGCTCATCGGCTCACGCCCAGAAGCGGGTGATGCCGCGATGCTCGGCGCACCCGGTCAGGAAGCCGCGCAAGGTCGCGAACAGCTCGGGCTCGTGCAGCAGGAAGGCGTCATGTCCCTTGTCGGTCTCGATCTCGACAAAGCTGACATTCGCCGCGACAGCGTTGAGGGCGTGGACGAGCGCCCGGCTTTCCGAGGTCGGGAACAGCCAGTCGCTGGTGAAGGAGATGACGCAGAAACGCGGCTGCCGGCCGGCAAAGGCGGCCGGCAGCGACCCGCCATGCTCGGCGGCAAGGTCGAAATAATCCATCGCCCGAGTGATGTAGAGGTAGGAGTTGGCGTCGAAGCGGTCGACGAAGGTGCTGCCCTGATGGCGCAGATAGCTCTCGACCTGGAAGTCGGCGTCGAAGCC
>Ga0070766_10000483_pt1 | contig 17733 bp, 10 predicted proteins | sample HubBroMetageWFT6_FD_69782 | JGI IMG/M metagenome (GOLD analysis project Ga0070766, IMG submission 69782) | Warmed and freeze-thawed soil microbial communities from the Hubbard Brook experimental Forest, New Hampshire - Hubbard Brook CCASE Soil... | ecosystem: Environmental > Terrestrial > Soil...
GAGTTGAAGGTGCTGGTCGAGGACGTGCTGCTAAACCGCCGTCCCGACGCGACAGAGCGCTTGGTGGAGCACGGCGAATCCCTCAAGGGGACGGGCGCGGTAGCGAGTGAAAAACGGGCTGAAGAATGGCGCAACGGCACGGTCGAGGAGCGTCTTTCTCACGCACTGATCAAGGGCCTAGACGCGTACATTGTAGTCGACGCCGAGGAAGCCCGCCTCAAGCTGGGCCGTCCCCTATTGGTTATCGAAGGCCCGCTGATGGCCGGCATGAGTGTGGTGGGCGACCTGTTCGGAGCCGGCAAGATGTTCTTGCCCCAAGTGGTCAAGTCTGCTCGCGTGATGAAGAAGGCCGTGGCCCACCTAACGCCATTCATGGAGGCCGAAAAAGTTGCGATGGCGGCATCCGGCCAAGTGGTCAAGGCGCAGGGAAAAATCGTACTCGCGACGGTCAAGGGCGACGTTCACGACATTGGCAAAAACATAGTCGGCGTCGTGCTTGCCTGCAATAACTATGAAGTGATCGACATGGGCGTGATGGTCCCTTGCGAAAAGATCCTCGAACGCGCCAAGGCGGAAAAGGCGGACATGATCGGACTCAGCGGCCTGATCACGCCGTCTCTCGACGAGATGGTGCACGTGGCCCGCGAGATGGAGCGTCAGGGCTTCAAGTTGCCGCTGCTCATCGGCGGCGCAACCACGAGCCGGGCGCACACAGCCGTTAAGATTGCGCCGCATTACAGCGAGCCCGTGGTCCACGTCCTGGATGCCAGCCGGGCAGTTCCCGTGACGACCAGCCTTCTGAGTGACGAGGGCAAGTCGGCGTTCGTGGCACAGCATCGCGCCGACTACGAGGCGCTTCGCAAGGCCCACTCGGCGCCGCGGCAGACGGTCGTCTCCCTTGAGACGGCGCGCACAAGGCGGACTCCGATCGAGTGGCGTGCCGAAGACTTGCCCACACCCGCGTTTACAGGTGTGCGCGTGCTGGACAACTTTCCTCTAGCGACACTGCGCGACTTCATTGACTGGACGCCGTTCTTCCATACTTGGGGGCTCAAGGGCATTTATCCCCGCATTCTCGAGCACCAGGGACAAGGTGCACAGGCGCGCCAGATCTTTACCGAAGCCAATGCTCTCCTGGATGTCATCATTGAGAAGAACTTGATTACGGCGCGGGGCGTTTACGGATTCTTTCCCGCCAACGCCGTGGGCGACAATGTCGAGTTGTACGCGGAAGACACACGCGGACAGGTGCTCGAACGATTCCACTTCCTCCGCCAGCAATCAAATAAGGAAGGCAGTGAGCCATGCCGATCGCTCGCAGACTTCATCGCGCCGAAGGAAACTGGGTTGCTTGATCATATCGGTGCGTTCGCGGTAACCAGCGGGATCGGTTTGAAGGAACTGTGCGACGGGTTCAGGACCAAGCACGACGACTACAACGCGATCATGGCGGAGGCCATCGCAGATCGCCTGGCTGAAGCTTTCGCCGAATGCCTGCACAAGAGAGTGCGGGATGAATGGGGTTACGGTTGTGAAGAAGGCTTGAGCAACGTGGATCTCATCCAAGAGAAGTACCGTGGGATCAGGCCAGCTGCAGGTTACCCGGCGTGCCCGGACCACACGGAGAAGGGCGCGCTTTGGCGTTTGCTCGATGTGCAGGCGAACACTGGAATGTTGATTACTGAGTCGTTTGCGATGTGGCCCGGATCGAGCGTGAGCGGGCTCTACTTTGCCCACCCGGAATCGCGATATTTCAGCCTAGGCAAGATCGACCGCGATCAGGTCGCCGACTATCACGAACGCAAGGGGATGAGCGTGGCAGAAGTCGAGCGATGGCTCGGGCAAAATCTGAACTACGACCCTGCGGAATAGCCATCTGGACCTATGGCCGTTAGCGACCGTGGACGGGGGCGATGGCTGGCTGATCTTCGCGCTGCCACCGGGAGAAGCGGCATTCCAGCCGCCCGGAGAGAATGGTCTCCACGAACTCTGTTTCATGTGCGACGGCTTTAAAGCGGAGATGGCTTCGCTCGCGAAGAAGGGCATTAAGAGGGAGCACGACTCCTGTGCTTTTGTCATAATTTCTGAGCGCGCTGAAACATGGACCTAGAGCTGGGCCAGGCCCGATGTGAAGTCTGTGGAGATGCGGCGCTGTACTGTCCTGATTTCCATTTACTGCCTGCCATATTGGCAGCAGCTGTCTCCTTTGTCACCCTCCCAGTCTCCTTCCTGGGAATTGCCGCCTTCTTCGGATAGAGCTACCCTAACCGCCAGGGCCGGTTGCCGATGCCTGAACTCCAAAGGAGGAGTTTTCGTGGAAAGCATGCTCACTCGATGGCGCGAAGATACGCCCGGGTGCGCGAACTGTGTGCATTTGAACAACGCCGGCGCGGGTCTGATGCCGCGTTCCGTGCTCGAAACCATCACGGCTCATCTTAATTGCGAAGCCATGGTTGGCGGCTACGAAAGCTCGGATGAAGCCGAAGGTGCCGTAAGGGCAGCTTATTCGAACATCGCTGAACTCCTCGGCGCGCAGCCTCACAATATCGCCGTCGTCGAGAACGCCACCGTCGCGTTCTTCCAGGCACTCTCCGCATTCGATTTCCGTCCGGGCGACGTCATCGTCACCACTCGAAATGACTACATTTCCAACCAACTCGCCTATCTCTCGCTGGCCAAGCGTCAGGGCATCGAGGTCCGCCGGGCGGAGAATCTGCCGTCCGGTGAAGTGGACCCGCAATCCGTGCGCGAACTGTTGCGCGATCCACGAGTGAAGCTGCTCGCCGTCACCTGGGTGCCGACCAATTCCGGTCTCATGCAACCCGTCGAGGCTCTCGGCGAAGTTGCCGAAGCTGCAGCCGTCCCGTATCTCGTTGACGCCTGCCAGGCCGTCGGTCAAATCCCAATCAATCTTTCGCGCCTCCGCTGCGATTTTCTCTCCGCGACAGCGCGGAAGTTTCTTCGCGGTCCGCGTGGCATCGGGTTTCTATATGTTTCCGATCGGGCGCTGCAGCGGGGCGACTATCCGCTTTACATTGACATGCGTGGGGCCAACTGGGTCACCACAGACGGATTCGAGCTCGCGCCGGATGCACGCCGTTTCGAAAACTGGGAATTTGCCTACGCGCTCCTACTTGGCCTCGGCGAAGCGTCGCGCTATGCCTTGAGCGTCGGTATCCACCGAGGAGGCGGCCGCGCGCGCGAACTTGCCGCCACAGTGCGCACCAGACTTTCAGCCCTTCCCGGCTATCGTCTGCTCGATCGGGGCAAAGACCTTGCCGCTATTGTCACCGTGGCGGTCCTGGGCTGGGACGCGATTGCCCTCGTAGGCGCTCTGCGTGGGCGCGGCATCAACACTTCAGCCTCTCTTGGCGCCTACGCGATCATCGACATGGCGGAGAAGAACGTTACCTCTGCTCTCCGAATTTCGCCGCACTACTACAACACCGAGTCGGAGTTGGACACCCTGATCGAGGCCCTGAAGTCCTTTCCTGCCAAAGCGGCCTGTTCCTGAGGTGGTTGTGGGCTTCACCGAACAGATGGACGTTTTCACTAGGGACAGAGAAATCAGGTTCGAGGAGATCGGGCCGCGGGCGGCTTCGTCCGAGTCCCGTTCGAGGAGGTTTGTAGTGGCATAGCACTCGCCGGGATAGATCGCGAGTAACGCGCTGGTGTTTATCGATTCTTGTAAGTTGGCTCGGATCCCATTCAGGTGCCAATAGTTCTACCCTGCGCGACAAGGCAGGAGCTATTTCCCACAACGTTTCTGGCTGGTGACCGGACTTGTCCGGCTTCGACATAACGGGAGCCTGCCGCCGCAGGGGCCGACCATCGGTCAAGAAAGTGATTATCTAAGTGGTTTGAAACGCGTAACGTGCAGCAATCATTTTCCGGGAACGGCCTTCTGCAAGTCTGGGTCATCGGGGAAGAGGCGAAGCCCTTTGCGCAGAGTGGCCATTGCGGAGCGGGAATCTCCAAGAGCAACATACACGCCTGCCAGGGACCTAAAGATAGTGGGGTCATAATCCGGATAGAAACGCACGACTAGCTCGAAGTGTTGACGCGCTAGGGGAAGTCGACCGGTTTCACTATACAGTTCACCGAGATCGAGGTGGCAGGCGTAGCTATAGGGGTCCTTCAGGGTTCCTTTGAGCAAGACTGCTTCAGCCGCTGCGAGATTGGACATTTTCATCCAGATCGCTCCCAAGCGGCAGTATTCGGACGCGGGTGGATCCGGCATCACTGACATCCGGTTCAACTGCGCAAGGAGGGCGATCCGAAAGTCCTTGCGATCCGCCGCGAACTCCATTTCATCGGTGAGCGCAGGAAGGGAGCGAGGGTGCCGCAGCAGAATCTGGTCAACGAGGGACCGCGCGGCGGAGTCCTCGCCGCTGCGATGTTCGACGATGGCAAGCCAGTGCATTGCTTCGAGAGAGTCGGGGTCTTGCTTTAGGGCAGCCTCCAGAAAGGACTTAGCTTCTCTGAGGGCACCGTGCATCAGTGCAAAGCGGCCTTCAGCGAGAAAATGGAGAGCGGAATCGGGCTGAGATTCGAGAGCTCTGAGAAAATTTGCAGCATTGGCTGCGTCACCGAGATCGAGTGCTGTAAGGGCACCGGATTCCAGCGCACGCTGGATTTCTGAGTGTTCCAGATTTTCCGGCAGGGGACCCCCGGTGCGGAGTTGTGCAATGAGTTCCTGATTTGCACTAAATAGGCCCGAAAGTAGCACGGTTTGCGGGGCGTGGTATTCGAGCAGAGTGCGATCGTCGGTATTCAAGACGCTGCCCTCCGCCAGTTTTCGCACTGCCGCATCGTCCAACAAATAGTAGGCGACGAGTCCTTCGGGTTGGTGAACATCGATGGACTCAAAATCATCACGGAGAGCTTGATTTTGCCAGAGAGAACGCAGGCGGCCGAATTGGAAGGGGGCAGCGTCGGTGCGGCCTAGGAGCAGGAAGTCTTGTTCCGCGCCGCGCCAGAGGGTGACTTCGGCGAAGTGCGGCGCAAGGGTCGCGGCAATCATTTGGAGATCGGCCGGTGCAAGCGAATATGCTTGCACCCACTGAACGAATTTTCCGCCTTGCGCGAGCTGCCGGCGGACCGCAGCGTAATACTCATCCGTGAAGAGCGTGGCGATTCCCGCGATCCAAGGGTTCGAGGGCTCGGAAATGATCAGGTCATACTTCTCGCGCGAAGTAAGCAGGAAATTTCGCGCGTCATCTAAAATGACGTGAACGCGAGGATCGCTCAAGACATTGCGATTGAGGCTTTTGAGATACGGCGCCGCGCGGATCACGGCGGGCTCGATTTCAACACAATCAATTCGCTCGATGTCGGGGTAACGCGCAACTGCCGAGGCGGTCATCCCGCTGCCGAAGCCGATGATAAGAACTCGCCGCGGCGCAGGCTGAAACGCGGCTCCCAGGTGACCCAAGAGAAGCTGTGTGGGTGTATCACCAGTGGATGCGTCTACTTTACCGTTGACACGCAGGGCCACGTAATTATCGGAGCGGAAAACGGCAATCGAGTCGTTTACGCCGTCTGCCATAAACACGAGATCGTTCGTCGCAGCGATTTCGCGTAGGGTGAGATGACCTTGAAAAGAATTCCCGTACAGAACTGCTGATAGGGAGAGGAGCGACCGGTTATGTAAGAAAGAAGATGATCCGACAACAAAGGCAATCAGAAAGCAAACGAGGTTAATCGCCAAATGTAGGTGGCGGCGTTGCGATGAACGAAACTCCAGGGCTACCGCCAGTAGCAGATTCACGCCGGCAACGGCTGCAATCACTCGAAAACTGCCCACAACTGGAACCAGCCAGAAACCAGTTATCAGTGATCCGACGATGGCGCCAAAAGTGTTTGCGGCATAAGCTCTGCCGACGGTTACTGACGCGCCAGGGTTGGCTCGCACAGTGAGGTCGAGCAAAACGACAACCATCGGAAAATTGAAACCGAAGATTATAGCTACTGGGAGCACGGTCAGAGCGCTTGTGACAAATTGCGCTAGAACTAGGCCACCAAACGTCTGATGGGTCGCCCGCAGCAATGGGGGGATGAGGGCTGGGATCCAATGAAAAAGTATCAGAGAAGAAAGTGCCGCGATTCCAATTCCGGTTTGAGTCCGGGAGAACGTGGTGAACGAGACTCGCCCCGAGCTTGCGAAGAAGTGCTGGAAGAATGCACTCCCGATCACTGTGCCCGCAAGAAACGTCGCGAGCATCAGTGTGAACGCGTATGTGGAACTGCTGATCGTGACCGCTAGGAGCCGTGTCCAGGCAATCTCGTACGCAAAGGCTGTGCTGCCCACGACGGCAAATAGAAAAAGCAGGAAGGCGAATGTGGGCTGCTGCGGGTCAGCGGCGGCGGAAGTCACCCGTGATGGTGAGCCCTGGACGCCTCGCAAATTACCAGACACTTTCGCGGTCCGCAGGGCGATCAGACCGGCAAGGATATTTAGAGCCACGGCTGAGGTAACGGTCCCACGCAAGCCCAGTGCGGGAAGGAGGATAAATCCGGCGATCAATGTTCCGGCAACCGCGCCTAGAGTATTGACCCAATAAAGCTGACTGACGCGGACACCGAGTTCGGCAGAATTCTGCGTGATGCCTCTAGCGAGAACGGGAAGTGTGCCGCCCATCAAAAAAGTAGGAATGAACAGCACTACGGCCGCGCCGAAGAATCTCAACGCTAGCAGAAGTGGCTGCAAGCCGCTAACGCTCGGATATGCCGCTACGTAGAGCGCACGGACGCCAGCTAGACCCGCAAGCGACAGGGCTCCTGTCGCAGCGACCATAAACTCGATCCACGAATACACGGCGAGAGATCCCGCGCGTTGTTCGCTCCAGCGACCAATGTAGGCACTGCCCGCGGCGAGGCCAGCCATAAAGACAGCGAGAACGGTTGCGATCGCATAAACAGTATGTCCAAAGATCAACCCCAGGGCTTTGACCCAAGAAACTTGGTAGATGAGACCAGCTGCGCCGGAGAAAAAGAAACAACCCAGAATACTGAGGAATTTCTCGCGCGCGATCGCTTTTGTTCTCATTGTCGATAACTGGTGACGTATTCTGAGCGCGTCAATAATAACGTAGGGGATAGGCGCGAGTGGAGATGTCCATGACCCTTGATCGTATTTATGAACTCGCGATGGCCTTCAAATTCCTGATAGTAGACATCGTATCCTTCGCCCTCAGAACGCCCCTTAGGTTTCGATTTAAAGCCAGTGCTAAGCTAGCGGTCAACAAAGGTCCGGTCCCTGGTTAACCAGGAACCGGGGGAGTGAGAACCCTGCTAACGCCGTTTGTGGACCGCATGCGAGTTTCCCGCGTACGCTACACGAAAGATTCAAGAACTGTTGCAGGCAAGTTTAAGGAGGAGAATCCATGATTATTTGCGATCTCTGCGGCCAAGCAAAGGATTGTCTGCAGAAGGAAATTGACGGCAAGGAATACGATGTCTGTTCCGAATGCTGGAACCCGTTTGCACAAAAGCTAAGAGGGAAAGGCAGAGCGAAGAATCGCGAAACTGTGTTCCTGGCAGCGCCAAGAATAAACAAAGCACGGGGAGATGAAAAGCCGGGGCCGCTACCAGGAGAGCCACCAACGATCTGGGGCGCCGTGGAGAGGCCACATTAGGAAACCGTACAACGAGCGGTGCGAACTTCAATTGAGACTCGTCGACTCATCCTGTGTCCGTCTGAGTTGGGCGACATTGAGGAGGCGTTTGCATGGTTCGGCGACCCGATCGTGATGCGCTTCGTTCACAGCTCTTTGACCTTATTGTGGCCGAATCTGGCACCAGGGTAGAACGTGAAATACAAGGAGCACCTGCCTCACCCAGCGCTTCAGGATCACGTGAAGTGTTTCTGGATCATGGAGCGTGAGTACACATCTCAGCATCCCGCGGAAGACGTGACACCCGACGGGTTCATCGAGCTGATCGTGAACCTTGGGGCGCCGTACGTGTTGCAAAGGGAAGGCGCACCTGACCGCGAGATGCCAAGGGCCATCCTGGTAGGCCTACAGAGCAAGCCGCTGATCTTTCGCTGCGACGGGACGGTCAGGCTCGTGGCCACGAGATTCTACGCCTGGGGCGCGCTGCCCTTCCTTGCCGATCGAGTGCGGGGACTCAACAAACTGTCGGCGACGCTGGGGCGGGAGTGGGAAGACCTGGCGACCCGGATCGAACCCTTGGTTCGCGAGGATGACCATGCTGCCGCGGTCGCCATCGTCGAAGATCATCTCATCAAGAAACTGCTGACCGCGAGGGTTGACCTGAAGAAGATGCAGTCCGCGGCGAAGATGCTCTATCTCCAGAAGGGACAGTTTCGCACCGCCGACCTAGCGGAGCATTGCAACCTCTCCAGCCGGCAGCTGCAGCGGCAGTTCCAGGACGTAGTCGGCGTCTCGGCAAAGACGCTGGCGCGCTCGATCCGCTTCGAGGAGGTCCGGAAGCGACTGATGCTCGACCCAGACCAGAGCCTGACCGCACTGGCCTATGAATACGGGTATGCCGACCAAGCCCACTTCATTCACGACTTCAAGGGATTCGCGGACCGCACGCCCGGCGAGTTCGCCCGCGAGATGCGGTACATCCAGGCCATTTTCCGCGATCGCGATAATGTCGTTTTTCTACAAGTCCCCTCGGCCCGCCACCGCTAGACTGGGGCCGCAGTCAATCAACCAAAAGGGGAGAGGCTCTAATGAACAAGGTAAAGATCATCGCAGTGCTGGTCCTCGACCAGGACGCCGCCATCGAGTTCTACACGCGGAAACTTGGCTTTGAGCTCCACGAGGACCAGCCCTTCGGAGAAAGCCGCTGGGTTACGATTTCGCTGCCGAAGAACAGCGACGTTACAATCGCGCTGGAGCTGGCTAAGACGCCCGACGACAAGGCGCTAGTGGGCAAGCAGGGCGGCAGCCACGCTTTCCTGGGGTTCGATACGTCGGACTGCATTGGCGACTACCAGCGCATGAAGCCGCTGGGCGTGAAGTTTCTCGGCGAGCCGCAGTCGGGACCGTGGGGCACGGGGGTACAGTTTGAAGACCTCTACGGCAACAAAATCTTCATGAGCCAGGAGCCATGAGTTCGCCATTACAACGCGTTAAGGGACGGCTACGGCCTGACCGTCCGACCTAATCCAGTGCCTCGGCTGCATCTCGCGAGCGCGACAAAATTGCGGATGGTGAGCAGGAAAAGACCGACGCCCGATTGACCCCAGCCGTGGCGGACATAAAATCACCCGTTCCTTCCGCAAACAAAAACCGCAGATCCTCCAATGTCAGACTTTGCGCAAAGCGTTCCTCGCCCAGCACGTCGGCGGCGAGCGCGGCCTTTTGCTTTTGCAGCGCGCGGATTTTTTGCTCGATGCTCTCCCGCATCAGCAGCCGGTAGGCCATCACCTTGCTGGTCTGCCCGATGCGGTGCGTGCGGTCAATGGCCTGGTTTTCCACCGCCGGGTTCCACCACGGGTCGAACAGGACAACGTACGACGCGGCTGTCAGGTTCAGTCCGAAACCTCCAGCCTTGAGTGAAATCAAAAACACAGCGCTGTCTTTGGCGGATTGAAATTCCCGAACCAGTTCGCCGCGATTTTCCGTCTCGCCCGCCAGGTAAAAATGCGGCCACCCGCGCTGTTTCAGTTTTTCGCGCAGCAAATCCAGCATCGTAGCGAATTGCGAAAACACCAGCACCTTGTGGCCTTCTTCGATGAGCGGTCCGAGCAAATCTTCCAGGGCCGAAACTTTTGCGCTTTCCGCCGCGCGCAATCTTGCGTCCACGAGTGCCGGGTGACAACAAATCTGCCGCAGCCGCAGCAGCGACGTGAGAATGTTAAAACGCTCCTCGTTGAGTTGCTCGTTCGTCTGCAGGCCGAGGATGAGTTGGCGAGCACGTTTGAGTTCGGCGAGATAAAGTGTCTTTTGCTCGCCTTCCATTTCACAGAGTAAGTCTTTCTCAACGCGGTCGGGCAAATCCTTTTCGACCTGCGCCTTGGTGCGGCGCAACAGAAATGGCCGCACGCGCGCGGCGAGGCGGCGACGGGCAAGAGGATCGTCTTTGGCGTCAAAGCAGCGGAGAAAATGAGCGCGATTGCCCAGCGCGCCGGCCATAGCAAAACTGAGGATGCTCCACAAATCTAGCAGGCGATTTTCAATCGGCGTACCTGTCAGCGCGAGGCGATGTTCGGCCTTCAACGCACGGGCGGCCTGCGCCGTTTGGGAACTGGGATTCTTAATGTATTGCGCTTCATCCAAGATCGCCGCGAGCCATTGCGCGCTTGCTATGCCGGGCGAAAGTGAGCGCAACTGCGCGTAGTTGATGACGAGGAGGTCGGAATTTTCGCGCGCCGCGGAGAGTTCCGTGGCCGGTTCGCCGCGCCACAAGCGGACGCGCAAGTTTGGATAAAACCGCTCGGCTTCGGCGTGCCAATTGTCCATGACGGATTTGGGACAGACGACCAGGGACGAGTTGAGGGTTGCGGGTTGAGCCTGGAGCGCTGTTTCCCGGAGCCAGGCCAGCCAGGCCAGCGTTTGCAGCGTTTTGCCCAGACCCATGTCGTCGGCCAGCACACCGCCGAAACGGTTCGACGCGAGGTAAGCCAGAAAATGAAAGCCCTCGGTTTGATACGGCCGCATTTCGGCGCGGATGGCCGGCGGCAGCGGCGGCGCGACGCGTGTTTTCAATTCGCTCGCGCGGCGCTGGATTTCTTCAACACGTTCCGGTGCGAGAAATTTTTTCGCAGCATCGTCGGCCAGTTGCAGCGCGTGGAATCGCTGCGGTTCGGCGGAGAAATCGCGCGCGTCGAGGCCGAGCCGGGCGAGTTGTTCTTCGTCTTCCGGCGTGAGACTGAATTGCAACCGCCGCCAGCCCCTTTTTCCGAGGCGTGCGTAGCCGCCACGCGCGTTGAGCAACAATTTCAATTCCTGCGGTGTGAGCGTGGTATCGCTGACCTTGAGCGCGACTTTGAGATCGAACCAGTCAATTCCGGCTTCGGCGACGTCGAGCGAGACGAAGCCACTGACCGGCGCGTCGCGCAGCGTGGCCAGTTCATCGTCCAGCAGAACTTCAATTTCTGGTGGGAGCGACTGGAGCCACGCGACGAACAGTTCCGGGGTTTTTTTGATAAGCCGCAATATCCACTCGCCGGAGTTATTTTGCCATTTCAATTCCAGCGATTCGAGCGCGCGCGGAAAATATTTTTGCGCGGCGCGATCGTGGACTGCGACGATGTCGTCGGCCAACTCGGAATTTCCTCCCGCCTTGTTTTCCCTTTCCGCTTCCCAGCCAGTCGGTGCGAATCGTTCCGATTTCATTCCGGGCGCTTTGGCGGCGACACGCAGGACGATGTCCTCGAATTGGCTGCCCGGATAAACCGACCTCAGCGCACACGAAATCGTCACTCGGACGGGCACGATGCGGATGCGTTGCGACAGATGTTCCGGCAACGCAATGCCGGCGGCGTGGAGAAACCGCAGGCCGTCCGCGGTTTCGAGCGCGGGCGCGGGAATGTTCTTAGGCAATTCGGTATCCAGCGCGTCGACCAGCGGGCCGGCGAACAAGCCGCGTTTGGTCAAATACAGAGTCGGCTGGCCGGCGAGCGTGCAGAGAATTTTCGGCGGCGGCGAACCGTCGGAGGTGACCAGCGCCAGCTGGTAACTGCCGTTGCCGTTTTCGGGCGAGCGCAGATTCAGGCACAGTGGCTCGGCGACGCGCGCAAGCGGCCGGCCGTCGTCGGTCACGACGCGGTCGGGAGCGAGCGGCATTCGCAGCAAGCGGTTCAGCCCGGGGCGGGCAGTGCCGCTGGCGTATCTGAACAACCACCAGCTTTCGTAACCCCACGGTCGGTAAACAGCACTCCACAGCGGCAGCGAATCGGGCGCGATGGCCTGCGCGCCATTCTCGAATTGCTCGGCAATTCTTCTTGCCTGCGCCTGTTTAAGTTCGGCAAATCCCGAGTTCGCGTGGGTGCGCCATTGCAATCGCGCCTCTTCCGCGCCGACGGCTAGACGCAATTCGAGACCGCCGGATTCTGAAACGGGCGCGCGGCGGTCGAATTCGCGGAACCAATTGTTCCACTGCTCGATGGCCTTGTCGCGCTCCCATTGCTTTATCGCCGGTTCAATCAAATGGAAATCCGTGATGCCGGCGATGAATTGCGGATACTCCCAATTGCGCCGGCGCAATTCCCACGCGACATAAAGCCAGAAATAAAAATCGTTGGGCGGAAAATCGGGCCAGAGATCGAGTTGTTTCCAGCTGTCGTAAGTGTTGCCACGGCCGGCCATTAAGCGCAAGTCGGTTTCCATCAGCTTGCGGACGCGGGCATTGGCAAAAGACGTTTGCAGCTGGCGGACGAAGCTAGCTTCGTCCGCCTGAAATTGGCGCCCGAGATTTTCAACGAGTTTGTCGCACAGCGGCGAGCGCGGCGGCTGCGGGACGCGCGGCGGTCCGTCTTGCGGGGCAAGTGCTGCTGCTCTGTACTTCTGCCAGCGCTTTCGGGTTTCGACAGCAAACCGCTCCCGTGCCGAAGCCGACAATTTGTCATTGGGCCACGAGCGCTTTTTCAATTCGAGCCACCCAAGTTAGCTGGTCCAGCTAATTGTGCCATCCCCTGATACTCATGTCACGGTCTGTTGCCTCAGGTCAGCCGCCACAGCCCGTTCACTGGTCGAACCAGCAGCTTGCCCAAAACCGAGTTACAGCTCCGCCTCTTTACTGCGAAATCCAGCATATCGTTTTTTAAATATCACACAAATCTACCGCCTGTCGCAGAGAGGTAAGGGGGTCGCGTGTGGGCACGAACTCATGCGCCACGTAGCCTTGGAAATTAGCCGCGGCGATTCCGCGCATAACTCCGTCCCACTGCACTTCCTGCGTACCGTCCAGTTCGTGCCGGCCGGGAACTCCTCCGGTGTGGAAATGACCAAGCCACTGGATGTTCTGCTGGATAGTGCGAACCAGATCTCCTTCCATAATCTGCATGTGGTAGATGTCATACAGCAGTTTGACGCGCGGTGAGTTCACCGCTTGCACCACTTGCACTCCCCAGGCGGTGTGATCGCACATGTAATCCTTGTGGTTCACCTTGCTGTTCAGCAATTCCATGCAGATGGTGACACCGTGGTCCTCGGCAATTTTCTTCACGCGATTGAGCCCCGCAATCGTGTTTTTCGCGCCCTCCTCGTCGGACATGCCCCCGCGGTTTCCGGAGAACGTGATCACGTTCGGAACGCCGGCCTTGGCCGCCAGCGGAATGTTTTTGCGGAAACCATCTTCGATTCTTGCGTGGTTTTCGACACGGTTTAACGCGCTGCCAATCTCGCCGCCTCCGGCGTAAGCCATGCTGCAAACCAAACCGTGACGCCCCGGTATTTCGTATTCATCAGGATTCAGCAGGTCGATGGCCTTCAAACCAATCTGCGCCGCATAGACGCAGAGTTCTTCGAGCGGAATTTTCTCGTAACACCACCGGGAAACCGATTGCTTGATTTGGCCCTTACGCCGGATTGGAGCGTTTTGCTGCAGCCGCAGCATCGAGGGGATGGAAACCACCGTCACGCCCGAGATAGCACTCTTCAGCACCGTGCGCCGCGTTAATTTAATCATGGTAAATCACCCAGAATGTATTCGGTCTCCTGCCACACAATTAGCGTCGCGACAGGATTGCGCCGCGAATCTTACCAGTTTCCGGGCCTATCTTTGGCGATTCTTCTTCTCAGTCCAGATGGGCAAGGACAGATTGTCCGTCCTCTCATCCGCTGTAGGATACTTGTCGACCCCGGCGGCGTGGGACAGCGGCGGAGAAGACCTTGACTTTTTTTGGAGGCAGGCTATTGTCGGCGCTCCAGGATTTCGTGCGACAGCGAATCGGGAAGAATGGGGTGAAACAAATGATGCGCAAGTGGTCTGAACTTGGAATGTTGAGTTTCCTGTGCGCGAGTTTTTTAGCGGTTGCGGTGGTGTCCGGCCAGGCGCAAAAACCCACGAGCAAGGCGTACGTGCTCAAGGCGGCGCGGATGTTTGACGGCAAGAGCGATACGCTGGGGAAGCCCGGGCTCGTGGTGGTGACGGACGGGAAAATCGCGGGCGTGGGCGCCGGGACGGCCATTCCAGCCGGCGCGGAAGTCCTCGACTTTGGAGATGCGACCCTGCTGCCGGGATTTATCGACGCGCACACGCACCTGACGATGATGCACAGCGACGACTACAAACAAAGCGAGTTGGATGTGCTCCAGAAAACGATTGCCGAACGGGCGCTCGACGCCAGCGCCAACGCGCGTGTCACGCTGATGGCGGGCATCACAACAGTACGCGACGTGGGTTCATCGGATTACTTGGACGTTGGTTTGCGGAATGCGATTCGCGATGGCGTCGTGCCCGGTCCCCGCATGCTGGTTACCGTACACGCCCTGGGAGCCACCGGTGGGCATTGCGACTATGAGGATGGCTTTCGCGCGGGACTTTTCGGGCACGAGTCCGGACCACTGGACGGCGTGATCAACGGGCCGGAGCAAGCGAGATATGCAGTGAGACTCGACCACAAGTACGGAGCCGACATGATCAAAGTCTGCGCCACAGGCGGCGTGCTTTCGCTGACGGACGATGTGGACACACCGCAACTCACTCAGGAGGAATTGAACGCCATCGTGGATGAAGCCCACGCCTTACGGCGCAAGACGGCCGCGCACGCCCACGGCGCAGAAGGTGCAAAACGCGCCATTCGCGCAGGCATCGACTCGATCGAACACGGCACGTTTCTCGACGACGAGGCGCTGGACATGATGAAAGAGCGCGGAACGTACCTCGTGCCGACGCTCATGGCTTCGCATGGCATCCAGGAGCAAATCGACAAGGGGACCTATATTCCTCCGCCGATTTTGGCCAAGGCAAAAGCCGCGATTGCGTCGGTGCATCGAACGTTTCAGAAAGCGCTGGCGAAGGGCGTCAAGATCGGAATGGGAACCGATGCCGCTGTGTATGCGCACGGCCGCAACACGGAAGAGTTTTTCCAGATGGTGGACTTGGGCATGAAGGCCATCGACGCGTTGAGAGCAGGAACTTCGGCGGACGCGGACTTGCTCGGCTTGGCGGACAAAATCGGTACGTTGGAAGCGGGCAAACTGGCAGATGTGGTGGCGGTGCCGGGCGATCCGGTGGAGAATATCCGGCAAACCGAACACGTCTTTTTTGTGATGAAAGAAGGCGTGATCTATAAGAATGATCGTGGGACGCCGGAGCACTGAGCGTCAAAGAAGGCTCCACGAACAAAGGGACTCCCATGGATGATCTTTCGAGCACCATTTCCTCGGACTTTGCAGCCTACTACAAATACATGGCGGCCCAAGTGCACAAGTGGGCGGACCCCCTGACGCCGGACCAGTTCTGGCACAATCCGTTTGCGTTCGGAAACAGCGCCGGGCACTTGATCCTGCACCTGACCGGCAACTTGAATTATTACATCGGCGCGCGGGTTGCGGAGACAGATTACATTCGCAACCGTGAGCGCGAATTCACGGAAACAGAAAAGCCAGACAAAGCGAAGGTAATGCATGTTTTCGACCAGACCATAGCCATGGTCGTGGCGACGATTCAAAAGCAAAAGCCCGATGATTGGACGGCCCCTTATTCCGGCGAGCGCGAACCCGAAGCTGCGGAGCGATTCATGATTTTTCTTCGATGCGCGGGGCATGCTTATCATCATGTGGGACAACTTATTTTCCTGAGCAAAGAACTGAAGAGAGAAGCGTCGCCGCGACCCGCTTCTGCCTGAGTGGCGTCACCGGAAGACACGCCCAACCGGGAGACCCGGGAGCGCTTGTGGAGCACCGGGAGATCTCGAAGAGCAGGGCCACCTTGTGGTCTCTCTCGCCGGGCTTGCGTCTCCTGATCTGTGCACCAGGTTTGCATGGCTGGCTTGGGTGTCTGGCACTGAAGCGCATTGGCTAAGCTAGCCATCGGGTTCTTCCGCTGCTCGCGGACAAACGGGGCGATCGAGCGCAGACGGAGATGCAAGGAGAGGAATCACCCGCAAGCCGTGCTGCGCCGCCGGCCGGGGCGCCAGAGGACAGAGGAGAAAGAGTCCAGCGATCGGCGCTACGTTTCCAGTTTGAAACGCGTCGAGGCGAGACGGTAGAGGCGTCGCCACAGCGTGCGATTGATGAGCACGACGATGCCGGCCATGATCAGCGTGGAAGCCAGCAAGATATCGAAGCGGCCGGCGTCGCTGGCGCTGCTGATGGCGCTGCCGAGTCCAATGGTCGAAACAATGCGCCCTTGAAAGTGAAAATACTCCGCGATGATGCTGGCGTTCCAGGCGTTGCCGGAGGCGGTGACCATCCCGGTGACGAGATAAGGAAAAATTCCCGGCAGAATTAAATAGCGCCAGCGATCCCAAGAGCCGAAGCGGAAAATGCTGGAGGCTTCCTTGAGGTCCGTGGGAATGGCCATGGCCCCGGCGATGACATTGAAGAGGATATACCACTGTGTTCCGAGAAGCATGACGAGCATGGCGGCAAGTTCGAGACCACCGCGAAATCTAATCAAGAATAGAAGAATGACGGGAAAAAGCGCGGTGGCGGGTATGGAAGCAGCGATCTGCGCGAGCGGCTGAGCGATGCGCGCGAGGCGCGGGCTGAAGCCGACGGCTACGCCAACGGGAACGGTCCAAAGAGCGCCGAGGAGAAGCGCGGCGTTGACGCGAAGAAGCGTGAAGCCGGAGCTGCGCAGGAGGGTGAAATAGTCCGCGCGGCTGAGGTCGGATAGTTCGCGAGCCGCGTGAAAGACTGCGAATGCAACGCCGGCGAGAATCACAACCGCGAGAACAATGAGAACGGAACGGCGAGTGCCTTGACGTTTTGGTACGGTGAACGACTCCGCGGCGCGGCGGGCGCTGACCGCAACATTGACGGTGATCCAATCGATGACCGGGTGCACGACCAGGCGGTATAAGCGAATCACGAAAGAAGCACGCCCGAGAAGACTGAGCAGATTGTGCGTGGCTGCTCTGGCGCTCTCCACTTGCTCAAACTTAAATTTATCGGCCCAGGCGATGACCGGGCGCCAGATCAACTGATCGAGCAGCACAATGACGGTGACCATGGCGGCGAGGCCCCACAGAACGGCACGGGTATTACCGTGGCTAGCGGCAGTTTGGAGAAAAGAACCAAGCCCCGGCAAGCGGAAGTCGCGATTGCCGAGGACAAACATTTCGCAAGCCATGAGGAAGAACCATCCGCCAGCGACGGACATCATCGAGTTCCAGACCAGGCCGATGGTGGAGTACGGCAAATCGAGTTCGACCAACCTTTGCCAGCGGCCGAAGCGGTAAATAATGGCGGCTTCTCTGAGTTCACGGGGAATGCCTTTCAGCGAGGAGTAAAAACTGAACGCGATGTTCCAAACCTGGCCGGTGAAGATGAGAATGATGGAACCGAGTTCAATGCCAAGCTGGCTGTGTGGAAAAAGCGCGACCATGGCCAACATGACGCCCGGAAGAAAACTAAGAACGGGGATGGATTGCAGAATATCGAGAAGCGGCACGAGAACGATTTCGGCGCGTTTGGAACGGGCCGCAAGATAGCCATAAGCGAGCGCGAAGGCCAAACTCAACGCGTAGGCGACCCCGATCCGCACGACCGAATAGAGCGCGTAGAGAGGGAGCGCGCGCGGGCTCTGAGAAATGTCGGCCTGGGCGGGGACGGGCCCAAGCCAGGTGTGGCCAATGGCGTAGAC
>Ga0070766_10000486_pt1 | contig 17715 bp, 10 predicted proteins | sample HubBroMetageWFT6_FD_69782 | JGI IMG/M metagenome (GOLD analysis project Ga0070766, IMG submission 69782) | Warmed and freeze-thawed soil microbial communities from the Hubbard Brook experimental Forest, New Hampshire - Hubbard Brook CCASE Soil... | ecosystem: Environmental > Terrestrial > Soil...
GTAATCGCGGCTCTTCGGGGAGAAATACACACCCACGGGATGCATCGGGGTTCGGGGTGAATATAAGGCCTTTTCGTTCTTCTCGATCCACTCAAAAATCTGCTTACGGGTCGCGAGATCATTCGATCCGGCCATCGAATGTCCTGGAGCATCCCAGAAATTCGCTCCCGCCATCACGATGGAGTTGGCCAGATTCTTCATAGGCTCCGGCGCAGTGACACCTTTTTCTCCATCCCAGGAATAGTTCAAGATCCAGCTGGCCTTGCCCTGCGCAAAAGCCCGAAACGATAGCATGCCTGCCTGATACAAGAACCAGTCCACCTGTGAGCGCGAGGCCGCCATATGCCCGCCATTGCCGAACTCGTACTCGTGGGCGATGACGTCCACCACGTCGTACATTTCGTAAACGTCCGCACCAACTCGCGGCGCTTCTTCTTCGATTCCCGGATAAATCTCGGGAATCAACAGGATTTCAGGATTTACAGTTCGGGCAGTGTCGCGAATCTCCTTAACAAAATTCGTCATCGTCTCGATCCGGAAATCAATCCATTTACGAAAATTAGTGTCCTCGAAATCGCCCAATTTAACGTCTTTCTTTGCATCCAGCCCGGTCTTTTCTCGAAAGGCGGCGACGGTGTAATCGTCAAAACTCGCCCAGCTTTCTTCCCAACCATCGAAGTGCGTCATCCAGTAGGGGATGTCCACATAAATTCCGTCAATGCCCGTGGCTGCGATTTCGCGCACTCGCTGCATGTATTGCTTGCGCCACTGTTTCGCGTAAGGAGTGATCCACACATCCTCATCGCCCTGTCTGATCCAGAATGCCGCGCCGCCAGTAAACACTGCCGGCTCCCCCGTGATCTTTCGCTGGATCCAATCCGGATGATCTTTCAGCACCGTATGCGCGAATTTGTCTGCATTGGCTGTGATGCACTCCGTGCCGGCGATGTACACAAAGGCCTTATTGTTAGCCTTGTGCACCTGCTCCGCTACTTGGCGAATGACTGCAAGTTTGGCTGTAGGGTCGAGGAAGCTTTCATAGCGCCCGGGAATGTCATTGTCCACTTCAATCCCGTATACATGGTCGTCGGCCGCTTTGCCGGCGATTTGATCCATACCGTTGCGGTTCAAACTGTAGGCACCGATGCGAACGGTGTGCGTCCAATTCTGCTTGGATTCCTGCGCGGGAGAATTAGTCAACAGGCCGGTAACAAGCGCGACAAAATAGCACACTGATGAGAGCTTCATATCCCCGACATTCTCCCGTTTCACTCGGCTATGGTTGGACCTTCGACTTGGCTCGAGCCTTCCGCGTGCCTCTTCACCATCCGGTTTGCAGCCCATGGGCACAGTCGACTGAAGAGAGGCATGAGTTCAGACGGTCTCGAATGCCCAGTCCTGAACCAAGACCATATTGATCAAAGTTGCGTGGGGGAATACAAGGGGGCCGAGGTCCCCAGCATCCCTGTTTTGACGAACTCAGAGCATCTCGCACGGTGCCTCTTTGATTTAGAACTGGAACCTTAATCCGGTCCGCGTGTGGCGCGGGTTGTCTGCTGTTAATCTGACCAAAATCCGAGTTGCCAAACCGTATTACTGGGGCGCAGCCTGAACAGCCACGTGTAGCTCAACGCCTTTCGCTTCTATTCTCTTCTGCAAATACTCGGTGACGACAACCTGCGAAAGCACTGGAATGTTTGACAGCTCTGATACACCCGAGCTTAATTGGTTGTCAATCGAAATGTAACGGAATAGTTCGAAAACGATGCCTCTTCTTCTTCTCTCCCCCTCCATGAGATTTGCCAGCCACTCACATAATTCCCGTCGAGGGAACGGCGCCGATTGAGACCCTAGTTGTGGGATTTCACGGCCGGTGTTTCCCCGCTGGGTTCGCTACTTGGAATAAGGGACATACCCTGCGGTTTTCGTGCGGAGGCGGTATACAGAAGTAGTGGCTGTGATGTAGAGAGCACGGTAGTCGTTATCCCCCCAAGCGAGATTTGCCGGTTGTTCTGGAAGAGTGATGGTGCCTAGGTGCTGGCCATTGGCATTCCACACCCATATACCTTTCGGGCCAGTGACGTAGAGGTTGCCATCCATGTCGACCTTCATGCCGTCGGGGACACCCTCGTCATGTTCTCCCGGTTCTGCGCCAAAAATCCGACCATTTGCAAGCATGCCATGGGATGTAACGTCGTACACGTGGATGTTCTTTTGCTCGCTATCGTCGACATAGAAATGTTTGCCATCGGGCGAGAAGGCTAGGCCATTCGGTTCGCTCAAGTCCTTGACGAGAAGCATCAGTTCCCCGTTTTTGTCCAATCGGTAAACGCCTTGAAATGGGAGTTCCTGTTTTTCGCCGCGTGCCAGATCCATATTTGGATCCGTGAAATACAGGGCGCCGTCGGGTCCGACCGTCACATCGTTTGGAGTATTCAATTTCTTGCCTTCGTAGCTGTTAGCCAGTATGTTGTATTTCCCAGCCGGGGTGATTTCAACCAGGGCCCGCAGGACACTTGAGCAGTCAATCAGGCGGTGCTGCCGGTCGAAAGTGTTCCCATCAGGATCGCCTATCGCGATTACTGCTTCTTTCCTGCCGCCCGGGTATACGCGATAGATTTTGTTGCCCTTCTCGTCACTCACGTAGAGAAACCCGCTCGGATCCCACACGGGACCTTCAGTAAACCTGAATCCGCCGGCAATCGTCTCCAATCTGGTGTCGCGACTTATGAGACTCCAAAAACTAGGATCCTGCGCCTCCAAGGCAAATGTTCGTCCCGCCACCTGTGCTGTGCCTGAAACGCAGAGCACCAAACATGTCAGGACAGAAACCGTAATCCGGAAACTGCGTTTCATTGAACTGGCATCCTCAGCAAAATACCGCACTCTCTTCTAATCAGGGAAAATCCTCGAGATCTGAGTGCTATTGCTTGACGGCGATCACGGAGACCTCAATGCGCGCATGGTTTACCAAAGCCGCTGCCTGAATTGTGGCACGGGCGGGCTTCGGATCAGGCATGAGCTCCTTGTACACTTTGTTCATGTCCCCAAACTCCTGAATATCTGCCAGATAGACGGTCACGGAGACGATGTCGGACATTTCGAAGCCCGCGGTCTTAAGCACTTTCTGAATATTTTCAAGTGCCGCTTTCGTCTCGGCCGCAATCCCGCCGGCCGCCAGTTTGCCCTCCTCATCGGATCCTTCCTGTCCGGCCACATACAGAGTTTTTCCTGCAATCACCCCGTCGCTGAAGGGAAGGCCCTTGCCGCCGGCAAGATTGATATGCGTGTGCTTCTCGGCGTAGCAGTTCGAACTGGCGATCAGTCCCCATGCGAACACGATGAATACGGCGACGGCGCCGGGGAACAGTCGTTGTGGCGTTTTCATTTTTTGATGTCCTTTCGCGTGAAATGAGTTCTTATGTCTTTCCGGAACGCAACTCGCATTAAAGTTTCGAACTGTATCGTACAATGTTTCGGATTGGTATTTTCCATTTCATAATATATCTTTCTAGCGGATCCCTGACTGCCGGAATTCTTACTTGCGGGCGGCTGTGCGCGACACAGCTCTGAGAATTTTATTCGCAGCTCGCAAGAATCAAGGGAAGCGGAAATGAAAAAGCTGTTTTTAGGCGGGGAAAAGAACACGACATGGGGAGAGCGATGAATACCGATTCTCGACACAAAGCGGCGTCTGCTTTTCATTTGTTGCTCGCGGCTGTTTGCAGTTTGGCCGTGTCGCAAGGATGTGAAAGACAACCAGCCAACACCCCCGCCACTTCCGAACAATCCAAACCCACCACGGCAACCGTTTCTCAGGTGGAGGTTCAGCCCGCGGGAGCAGGGCCGCTTGTGATAAAGACTTCAGTAGCCGAGTATGATGTCACGTCGCGTGGCTACGTGCAGGCCTTCCTGCTGCGCGACGGCCAACGTCTCACCCTGGACGATCCGACGTCCAATACAGCGGGTGGCGGAGTCACTCTGGATGGGAAACCGGTGCGCGATTTCAGATTTGATTTGAGCCGGGCGGCAGTCGCAAACGCCGTTGGCAAACTCGGCGCTCTTGGCAAGCGTATTGATGTGCCTGCTCACAGCGCAACATCTGGTTTGGACGAAACGCTTTCCATCGAGGTATATGACGACTTTCCCAACATGGCGTTGGTAACGGCGTCTTACAAGAACAGCGGAGCGAAAGACATCACACTCGATCGTGTGAGCACGCAAGAACATCGCATCAATGCTTCGCTGACCGACAAGATGGTCGCTCCGCACGAGCTATGGTCTTTTGAGGGCGCAAGTTTCACCTGGGGACAGGATGAAGTCCTAGAGATTCCTCGAAAGTTCTCCCGCCCAAATCTTATGGGCGGAACGGTGCCGAAGGAAGGCACGGGCGGCGGAATTCCGGTGAACGCTTTCTGGACGGCGAACGTCGGCGAAGCCATCGGTCACATTGAAACTCTACCCTTACTGTTGTCTTTGCCCGTGAGTGTTGCGGCGGACCAGCGAATTGAGACCAGCCTCACATTGGAACCCAAAACTATTCTTAAGCCGGGTGATTCCTTTGCGACTCCCCGTACTTTTGTCGCCGTGTATCACGGCGATTTCTATGAGCCTCTGCGAACGTATTCGCTGGCGTTGCAAAAGGAAGGGTGGACGCCGGCTAAGCCGAATGATCAGGACTACGGGATTGCCTGGTGCGGCTGGGGCTATGAGTTCAACGTAACTCCAGCGCAGATGCTTGGCACCATACCGAAGTTGAAGGAAATGGGAATCAAGTGGGCCACGCTCGACGACCGTTGGTTCACGACCTATGGCGACTGGGATCCGCGTCCGGAAACCTTTCCCGGCGATTCCATCAAGAAAATGGCGGATGATTTCCACAAGCAGGGCATCTATGCGCAGCTCTGGTGGTATCCGCTGGTGGTGGAAGACGGACGCGGCAGGTGGGAATCGCACAAATACATCGTTTCGAAGGTGGTGAAGGAGCATCCGGACTGGCTCGTGCTGGGCAAGGATGGCAAGCCCGCGCGCGTGTTCCGCGGCTTAGCCATGCTCGATCCGTCGCTGCCAGAAGTGCAGGAATACCACAAAAAGTTGACGGAAAAGTTCATCCGCGACTGGGGTTTCGACGGACACAAGCTGGACAACATTTATTCCGTGCCGGCCTGCTACAACCCGAAGCATCATCATAAATCGCCGCAGGAATCCACCAACGCGATGGCGGATGTGTATAAGGTCATCTACCAGACCACCCGGGCCCTGAAGCCGGAGAGCGTCACGCAAATCTGTCCGTGCGGCACGACGCCGAACCTGGCGTGGTTGGGTGCGATGGACCAGGCGGTTACCGCCGATCCGGTAGGAGCTGTGCAGGTGCGCCGCCGCATTAAGTGGTACAAGGCGCTGCTTGGACCGAATTCTGCAATCTATGGAGACCATGTCGAGCTCTCCGATATGAAACTGCTCAAGCCAGGGGAATATGCGGAAGTGGGTCAAGACTTCGCTTCCACAGTCGGAACAGGTGGAGTAGTGGGCACGAAGTTTACCTGGGGCGATTCGAATCCGAAATTTCAGAGAACTGCCCTGACTCCTGAGAAAGAAGACCACTGGAAGAAGTGGACGGCGTTGTACAACTCCAAGATGCTCTCGAAAGGGGAGTTCAAGGATTTGTACGTCTACGGCTACGACTCGCCCGAGGCCTACGCGATTGCGAAGGACAGCAAGATGTATTACGCCTTCTACTCCCCGAAAGCGGATGCTGAGTGGAAAGGCAAAATTGAACTACGCGGGCTCACTCCTGGGAAGTATCGCATCCATGATTACGCTAACGACAAGGATCTGGGCGAGATCGATGCCGCCCGCCCTTCCCTGGAGGCGCAGTTTACCGGCAGCCTGTTGCTCGAAGCTGACCGAGAGTAGATGGGTTTGCTTCATAAGGAGGGTTAAGGAGGGTGAAGTATTCAAGACTTCCTTCTTCCAAGCCAAGTGAAGCTTCCGTTTTCCAATCGTCGCGAAACCAGAAGGGTCCAAAGGATTGCGAGGAATGGCAATTGACCCGGAGCGGGCCAATCGATGGAACGAACCGCGACGCGCCGGTCTTCACCTCCGGTCTTCACCTCGCCGTTCCTGGCGCGTTCGACGCGCGACTCGTGCACGTGCAGCATGCTGTTCGGTTCAAACCAGGAGAGATCCAAAGCGCACTTCCGTGTTTTGTGGGCCTCCCCTTCGCTTCAGGCGAGGCCATTCGCCGATTGCGCAGCCGCGCCTGCCACGATCCCCACGACCCCACTCCGCGTAGCCCCTCCCGTCGATTGATCACACTTTTCTCCCGCATTCGGCCTGACGTTCCGATTCGAACGCTGGAATGTCCAATCGGATGCCTATACCCGTCCACCTCCGCCGCCCCCAGCGGAATGAAAACTGCTCCGAAGTGCGCCCCGGGCAAAAGAAAAGAAAAACAACAGCAGGTTACAGAAAGCGAAAGGAATGTCATAGCCAGCGACATCCGCCCCCGACAAGGGCATCACTCGCCCGCAACCGGGAGAGACCACATACATTGCGATTCTGTTTGCCATCACCGCTTCTACGTTTGACGCCACCATCGCCTGAAAGCAGGATATGCCAATCCAACCTGGATAGCCCTGCCGTAGCGGTTATTACTGCTCCCGGACCATCCTCAACCTGGGGCTGGGTTGGGCAAAATTTCATCTGCTCATCGGTTAAAGAAAGCTGCCAGCGGAACCCCCGCTGCTCCTCTGCCGTCATTTTCATGGTGTGGAAGGGGCTTTCTTTATACTGGACAAGCAAAACCAAAAGATATAAAACGATGCCACAAGAAAATGACTCAAGAGCAATTTCGCCTCGATCGACGTCGAGGCGGAAACGACTTAAAGAAGCCTGGAGAGCAGGGGTGCAGAAGAGTTGACGCCAAGGGGTCGTAATCGACAGTACATCTTGTCCGCGGAGGAGAATCACCCGTGAGGAAGACTACCTTAGCTGTTGTTTTTCTATGGCTGGTCGGCGCCGCGGTGACAGGTCTGGCGCAGGTCGATACCGGGACCGTGGTTGGAACCATCAAGGACGCAAGTGGCGCAGTGGTGCCGAACGCCACCGCAACCGCTACGAACGTGGACACCGGCATCAAGACCGCCGTCAAAAGCGCCTCCGATGGCAACTATGTGATTACTCCAGTCAAGATTGGGAGATATTCTATTTCAGCTGAGGCGGCTGGCTTTCGGACAGAAGTCCGCCAAAACATCGTGCTGGATGTGCAACAGACTATTCGGCTTGATTTCAGTCTTCGAGTTGGTTCGGTTACCGAAACTACCAACGTTACTGGAGACGCTCCACTGCTGGACACGCAGGACGCGTCCTTGGGCGACGTAGTCGCCAGCCAGCAAATAGAGCAGTTACCCCTGAACGGGCGGCGTTACACCGACTTAGCTACGCTCACCGCTGGAGTCACTAAGATCACAGAAGGCCCGGTCGATGGCAGCAGTTCGCCAACCAACGGGAATGCCGGCGGAAATTTCTCCGTCAATGGAACCCGAGGGGACCAGAACAATTTCATTCTGGACGGAATTGACAACAACTCCAACGACAACGGCGACCTGGCGATATTGAGCAGCGTAGATGCCGTCGCCGAATTCAAGATTCAGACGTCGAATTACTCGGCTGAGTTTGGACGGAGTGGAGGTGGCGTAGTCAACGCCACCACCAAGTCGGGTACGAACCGATTCCACGGAAGCGCCTGGGAGTTCCTGCGCAATGAGGCCCTCGATGCCGCGCAATACGGTTTTGGCACGGCTCAGCCCAAAGCGCCGCACAAGCAGAATCAGTTCGGAGTCACTGTGGGCGGGCCGATCTTAAAAGATAAGCTATTCTTCTTTGGCGACTACGAAGGCACGCGGATTCACTCGGCGCAAACCGACATCGCCACCGTGCCGACCCAGAAAGAAACCACGGGAGATTTCAGCGACCTTCTGAACCCCGTCGTGCAGACAGGTCTGGATGGGCTGGGCCGACCAATTTACCAGGGCGAGATTTACAATCCCGCGACCACTCGTACTGCCCCAAATGGTTCCACGGTGCGAGACGGCTTCGGATTCGATGTGACGACTGGCCAGCCCATCCAGGGACAAGCAAACATCATTCCCGGAGGCATGAGTCAACTGGGTCTGAATTACGCGGCCCTCTATCCCGTCGTCACGACGCCCGGAGGCGGCAACTATAGCGTGAATGCCTTGGGTACCAACCGGGTAGATCAGATGGATGTGCGAGTGGACGAGAACGTCTCGTCCAAGATGCAACTGTTTGAAAGGTTTTCCTTGAGCCAGAGTCAGCGCTTTCAAGCGCCGGTATTCTCAGGAATTGCTGACGGAGGAAATTACAACACTGGCAATCGGCCGCTCACCACGCGCGGTTTCGTGCTCGGCTCCACCAATGTAATCAGCCCGACCCTGGTGAACTCACTCCGCGTCGGATTCAACCGCAGCCATTACATTGCCAACATCCCCGCTTACGGCCAGAATCAACCGCCCGCAGCATTGCAATTTCCTGGCGTTCCCAACAATCCATCCGTCAACGGACTGACGCATTTTGGGTTTAGCGGGTACCAGGGACTGGGCGAACCCCTTTTCACGCCTACCAAGAGCACCAGCCAGGTGATCCAGGTCAGCGATACGATCAGCTACGTACGTGGAAGACACTTGCTCAAGGCGGGGCCGCAGATCCGGTTTGACCAGTTCAATCTGCTGCAGATTGCTCAACCCCGGGGCAACGTTCAATTCACCGGTCAATTCACGGCGGTGGATCCTGGCAACCAGCAGGGCAGCGGCAACGCGATCGCCGACATGCTGCTGGGCTTTCCCATTTCTGCCAGAATTTCCACGGTCACGGCCTTCCACAATCGCCAGCATTCTTACGGGGCGTTTGTCACCGACACTTACAAGGCGGCCCAGAACTTGACGCTGGACCTTGGGTTGCGTTACGACTACGCCACACCGTTCTATGAGGCAGACAACCGGGAGAGCAATTTCGACTACACTACCGGAAAAATCATCCCCGCCGGCACGCCGGGCTACCCCAAGAATCTAGCGAATGTGGACAAGGCCGATTTTGCACCCCGCATCGGACTGTCGTACAACCCATTCCCGTCTCGTCCGCTGGTTGTTCGCGCCGGATACGGGCGCTTCTTTCTCTTTAACGAAATCCGGACCGGCGATCCGCTGCAACTCGATTACAATCTGCCGTTCTTTTTCGAGCCCAGCTTCCAAAGCGATGGACTGACGCCCGCGATGACGCCCGGTGGCACGCCTGTAACGTTGGCGACCGGTTTCCCGCCTCTGGATCCAACCCAGGCACTGTCCGGCGTTACCAGCCAGGATTGGCGCCAGCATACCGGTGTTTATGACGAGTGGAACCTGGACATCGAGTACCAATTGCCCGGCAATATCCTGATTACTCCCGCTTACGTGGGCACCAAAGGAACTCATCTTCAGTCTCTCGTCGATCGGAACCAGATTCCCACTCCACAGCCGACGTTTAATCAGGCGTTGCGACCCTATCCCCAATTTGGGCCTTTCACCTCGATCGAGAATCGCGGCAACTCCACCTATCACGCGTTTCAACTGAAGGCAGAAAAGCGAACCGGCCACGGCCTCTATTTCTTGAGCGCCTTCACATTCAGCAAGAGCATCAATGACCAGCCGGAGATTTGCTGCAACGCCCCCTGGCCGCAGAACAGCTACAATCTCGCCGCCGAAAAAGGGCTCTCGGATTTTGACAACCGTAAGCGCTGGGTCACGAGCGTGGATTACGCCCTGCCGGTCGGGAAGGGGCAAAAATTCTTAGACCACGGTGGCCCAATGGACCTGGCGTTCGGTGGATGGCACCTCGGAGGCATCATCACCTTCCGTTCGGGCTTTCCTTTCTCCCCGCAAATAGGAACTGGCGATCCGACCAACACAGGGTCTCAGGGGCTGCTGCGGGCCGATCGAATCGGCAGCGGCCATGTTGCGCATCCCAGCCCAAGTTTGTGGTTTAACATAAACGACTTTCCGGTTCCTGTAGGACACTTCGGCGATGCCGGGAAAAACATTCTGGAGGGTCCGGGGGAGAAAGGTGTGGACCTTTCTGCCCGAAAAATCTTCAGCATCCGCGAACGCATTCGACTCGAGTTTCGCGCAGAATTCTTTAACGCCTTCAACCATGCGGTTTTCTCTCAGCCGGACCCGTTCGTCACGGACGGTCCTGGAACTGCGGCCGTTATCACGTCCACCGTAATCCCGCAGCGTCAGATTCAGTTTGCACTGAAGTTGGAGTTCTAGCCTTCTGAGCTCGCAAGGGCGATGGGGGGAAGGATCTCTGGGAAATTACGAGGCAGCTCGCAAATGCCGCGGACCATTGGCTAACCCGCTATCTGTGTGGCGCTGATGTCGTCATGGATGACTGATCTGTTGTGGGTAGCGCGCCGAAAATAGAAATTACCTGCAAAAGGTAAGGAGGATCCATCTTCGATGCAGCGTAGAGACTTTCTCAAAAGCAGTGTTGCCTTGACTGTGGCGGCTGAATTCGGAATCAGCAAAGCGCAGGGACTCGTCTCCGCTCACAATTGGGGAAAATACGACTTTGGTTCTGGGCCTCCCGTGACCGATCGCCTTAATCAGGGCCCTTTCCCTCAATATTCACCCGATGCCGTCATTCCTACCGACGAAGTGGTAATGACCACCACGTCCACCGAAGATGTCGTGCCGAATTATGGCAAAGGGTTGGTCACCTATATCACGGCAGACAGTGGTACCGATGAAATCAAATCGGACAACATTCCCCAGGCGATCGAGGATCTGGTTCGATTTCCCTTGGGCCAGCAGCTTTATATCCGCCCGACGTGGAGGGAAGTTCAGCCGCGACCTGGACGTCTGGAAATGCCCGACTACCTGAAGCTCGTGTTTGACTTGGCGAAGAAGAACAACAAACGGGTCGGATTGCGAATTCAGATGTGCGCACCGGACTACACTCACGACGCTGCGCTGCCGGATTTTGTTCTCGACAAAGTGCCGAAAGTTGATCTGGTGCTTAGTGATCGGGAAAGCAGCGCTTCGGCACAAAGGTACTTGAAGAATCCGCATTCGCGCTATCAGCCCCGTTATGACCATCCATTCTTCCAGCAGGCTTTCAAAGAGTTGGTCGGTCAACTCGCGGCGGAATTCGATGGCAGCCCGCTCATCGAGTTTATTGACACCTTCATGTACGGCTTCTGGGGAGAAGGGCATACCTGGCCATTCGGCAACAATCCTTTCCCTGATTACCTGACGGCAGAGCGCACCTGGACCAATATGCTCGAAGTTCAGATCGAGCACTTCAAAAAGACTCCCCTGTTGACCAACACTCAACCGGATTACAGTCGTGTCGGCAATTCAGAACTGCTAGATCGCACCGTCCGCAGCAATAACTGGATTCGCAGCGACACTATTTTTATCGAGAATGAGCAGATTGAGGCGCTCAGCAATCGCCCGCCGTGGATCGCCGCATTGCTCGAGCAAGGGATTCCTGGGAAGCCTCCCGATCCAAATGCCTCGCATGAAGCTGTCTCGCCGGCGGAGAACATGATCGCTCACGTAATCGATATCGGGGCAAACTACTGGTCGCTTTGGAACTTTCACCAGATCAGTGCAAAAAATCTGACGACTTACTATCAGGCTTATCCGGCAGCGTTTGACCGGATCAATCGCCGGATTGGCTATCGCGTGAGGCCGTCGTTTATCTGGAGCTACAAGGACGGCGATCAGTTGGGATTGATCGTCGGTTTTGCCAATGACGGCATCGCGGGTGTGCCGGGCGTGTTGCGGGTGACCGTCGAGGCGGAGGATGGAAAGGTGCTGCAGAGCGGTTGTCTGGACGCTGGCTATCCCATGCCGGGCAAGATTCGGCAGGCACAGTTTGTGGTGCCGAACGTCAAGGATTGGAAGGGATTGAAACTTAGAGCTGAAGTCGAAGTAAAAGCAATGCGTTATCCAGTGCGCTGGGCTTGTCATCAGAAGCTGAACGACGACGGCTCGCTCACCCTGCGCCCCAACCTCCGTCAGGATGTTTAGCGCCTGCAGTGGTTGCGAGGAAAATCCCGATCATGAGACGGAGAGGTTCGGAGGGCAGACCATGCGGCGACGAGATTTTGTAAAGGCGGGAGCAATGCTTGCTGGCGCCAGCAGTCTCATGCGTCCACCTATGTGGGCGGATGTGCCCGACCATATGTGGGAGGGCTATCCATTTCCCTCGCCCCAAGTGACTGATCGGCTTGACCAAGGGCCATTTGGCATTGATCAGGATGAAGGCTGGTTCACGATCTTCGCAACCCAGCCGTCTCGCGATCACATCCGGAATTTTGGCGCCGGTCTGGTCGGCTATACCTGGGAGGAAAATGGGCCGGCGCTCGGAGTGCAGTGCGGCAGGGAAACGTTGGAACAAAGCGTGGAAAAAATGGCTTCCTTGCCATTTGTGGATGTGTTGTACATCCGCTGCGACTGGCGCGACGTCCAAACCGGCCCCGGCAAGTTGAACTTATCCCCGGTTTGGGAGATCACATTCGACGCGGCCAAGCGCCACAATCTGGGGGTTGCATTCCGAATCCAGCTCTCCAGTCCAAATATCCAACCGCAAAAGCTTTCGTTGCCGGATTTTCTACAGGACAAAGTACCCATCGTCAACATTGGCAACAAATCCAAGGAGCACCAAGCCCAGTTCGATTTCCGTGAACCGCGTTACGATTCTCCAGAATTCCAGAAGGCGTTTGCCGAATTGAATGAACTGCTCGCCGCGAAATTCGGGGACAACCCGCGTTTGGAGTACATGGACTTGATGATGTACGGATTTTGGGGGGAAGGTCACACCAACGACATCCCCGGTCCATTCCCCGATTATTTGACCGCGGAGAAGACTTTGGTAGGCATGACACAACTCCAGATCGATACCTGGAAAAAGACGCCTCTCGCGGTGAACACTGAGCCCGACATCAGCCATGTAGGCAACCGGCAAGTGCAGGATCTCGCCGTGCGCTCCGGTTGCTGGTTGCGCTCGGACAGCTTGATCATGGATGAGCCCATTCAGATCGAAGAACTGGCGCACCGCCCGCCCTGGCTTGCCACCATACTCGAGGACGGCGCCAACCGGCATTACGTGCTCTCCGACTTCGCCGACGAGGAGCAAGCTTGCTTAAGCAAGCTTTCGCCAGCGATGCTGGCGTTTGTTGGACACGACAAAGAATTTCAGCCCACGGATGACTACCCTCACCAGATCGGAGGCCCGATCAATCGTCCTTATCGCGAGAGTGCTGGCTTCCATGCCTTGGACATTGGCACAAGCTACTTTGGGCTCTGGACTGAGGCGGATAACATTCGGCGTTATTACGAGAAGCATCCTGATTCGCTTAAGGCCATGGAGCAAAGGCTTGGTTATCGTGTGCGTCCATCGCTCATTTGGCAGCGAAAGCGCCATGACACCATGGAACTGATTTTGGGAATCGTCAATGATGGCGTGGCCGGTGTGCCGGGAGTACTCGGTGTCTACGCAGAGAGTTTGGATGGCCGGGTCAGGGTCGGAGGAAATCTCGATGCAGGCCAACCCTATGCAGGACAGTTCCGGCAAGCCTCCCTCATTCTGCCGAAAGGAATGGACGGCCAGCAGATCAAACTGCGGGCTGAATTGGACGTCAAGGGGCTGAAGCGACCCGCCCGCTGGGCGTGTGACCACCCAACGAATCCTGACGGCTCCCTCACGATTCGTCTGAAGAAGGGCAGTGACTCGGGCTGGAGAAAGGGAGTATAGGTTCCCGTTCCTCCCCGCGCCTTGGCGCTCATAGGCAGGGCGAGAGACCAGAATTCACAGAATCGAATATAAGGAGAATTCACATTGGTTGAGCAAGGGCTTCTCAATGGCGTGAATAACCGGCGATCGTTCATCAAGTTCTTTGGCGCAGCCCCTCTATTTGTAACCATTGCCTCACGCAGTGTTGCGAGCACGGTGGCCGCGACTGCCGGAAGATCTGCTTCCGCGGACGTTTACACCCGTCTTGGGGTCCGGCCATTTATTAACGCGCGGGGAACGTGGACCTACCTCAGCGGCTCGCTCGAACTGCCGGAGGTGCGGCGCGCGGTAGAGGCTGCTTCCCGGCATTTTGTCGACATGTTTGAACTGCAGCGCGCCGCAGGAAAACGGCTCGCGGAACTGTCCGGGGCAGAATCTGGAATGGTCACATCCGGCTCGGCGGGTGCAATGGCGGTGGCGACGGCGGCTTGCATAGCTGGGTCTAATCCCAAAAATGTTTGGCAACTGCCCGACACCACCGGATTGAAGGAAGAGGTAGTTATGCTGGGAGGCCGGAGCGCATTCGATAGCGCGATCCGGCTGGCTGGAGGCAAGTTGGTGCTCGCCCAGGGGCTGGAAGATCTGGAGTCGGCCATTAACGCGCGAACGGCTATGGTCTACACAACTTGGCGAGACGACCGTCTTCAGAAGGCGCTGGAAATCACACGCAAGGCGGGGATCCCAATGCTGCTGGACGATGCAGCCGGCATTCCCCCGTTTGAGAATCTCACGCGCTACTCAAAACTAGGTGTTGACCTCTATTGTTTCAGCGGCGGAAAAGGTCTGCGAGGCCCGCAATGTTCCGGAATACTGTTAGGACGGAAGGATTTGATCGACGCGGCCCTGGCGAATAACAGTCCATGGGAGGGCGCCGTATGCAGGTCCTTGAAGGTAGGCAAGGAAGAGATTGTCGGCATACTTGCGGCAGTGGAGTATTGGTCGCATGCGGACCTCGAAGCACTAAATAGAGAGTGGAAGAGTCGGGTCGAACGCATCGCGAAGTTGGTGCAAACCGTGCCGGGAGTTACAACCTCCATAGAGATCCCGAAAGGGGGCAACAGCTATCCGACTCTGACCGTGATATGGGATGAAGATCGGTTCGGTTTGACAGTGGCTCAATGCGACCAACACCTGCGGGAGGGGCAACCCCGTATTGAAGTACTGACGAGTAATAATCCGAGTCTGGTTCGGGTTGTCCGGGAAGGCAATGACACCAAAACAAAGCAGGCTCGTCCGAATCAATTGAAAATTGTCTCAATGACCTTACGAGCAGGTGAAGATCTCACCGTCGGCAATCGTCTGCGCCAGATTCTGGCCAATGCGCGGAGACAAACGGCGTGAGCGGTGTTTGGGGACAGCAGAGAGCGCCAGCCACGACGCGGCCTGCCCGGATTCGTCGCCACCTGCCAGGCCGATCCTGCCAGAGGGGTGCCGCAGCACGAACCGGATTCCCTTCCAAGCAGAAGATTCTCGAAGCGCGTGATCGTGTGCTCGCCAACGATCCCCAATTGCATCTGGTGGGGGTCCATCTCATAAGCGCTTCTATCAGAAGGTCATAAAAGTCAAGGCCGACGTGGCGGCCCTCCATTGTTTGATCTCCTTTTTGGTTGCGTTTGGGTTGTCAGGTCCCTCCGTCTCTTGTTCTTTGTGGCTTTCGCCACATTTTCCACAGAAAATCTTGCGTCAGGATCGCGCAGGAGCGACGACTGGCAACTCGGTCGACCGAGAGTACCCCCCCGTTTTGTCCGTCTTGCCGTGAAACCTTGCTTGTTTTCTTCCGTGCTGCATAAGAGCTCCGGGGTGACTTGCGGGGCTGTCAAGGGCGCCGCCGAAGGGCGGCGTTCATCTGGACCCTTGACAACCCCGCAAGTCACTTCACAATCGAGCTGGGAACGAAGCGAAACGCAGTTCAGTGGAACTTCGTTTCTTAGCGGAGTGGGTCGACTTTTTCTGGAGCGCCATCGTTGGCTTCCAAACTCCGCCTTTTGGCATTCGATCATCATCTTTGATCTTTGTCGTTTCGGCCACAGAACATTATTGATCCGCTTCGCACCAAGTGCTACGAGAAACTCTGGTCGACGCCGCCCACCTTTGCCGTGCTTCTATCCGCACTCTGAATGGGCTTCTGGGCCCGGTGCAAGTTGGGGTTCGATCCTAAGCCCAGGTCCATCACTAATGTGGATGAACCTGGGATTGTTGGGTGCTGCTATCTAGCGTGCGGTCATATGGACCTAGCGCTGTAACGTAGTCAACCCGAACAAGGCGGTGGATGTCGTCGCTCGCCAAACGTTCCCGAGAACCCTTGGTTTGGCGCCATCAACTCATGTCTGCTCCCTTGATCTTGCCTTCTACAGCAATCGCTCCGACTCGCCCGCTCGGATTGGACGGCGTGCTTCCCGCCGCACTAGGCCTCGCGGCTTTGCCCGCTTCATCGACCTTCACATCCCATCTAACTTAAGCAGGCGGCCTAGAGGTTGGCCGTTTTTCGGTGAGAGCTCGGCTTCGTTGACGTAAGTCCCAAACGCAACCTAGCATGGGCGGGGAGGCAGTGAACTGTGATCGGCCAGGTTCTTGGTCATTGCCGTATCGTCGCGAAGATTGGCGAAGGCGGAATGGGCGTTGTCTATCGCGCATATGACGAAGTCTTGCACCGCGATGTGGCAGTAAAGGTCGTTAATAAGGACGCTCGCCTTGATTCATCGGGGAGCCAGCATCTGCTTCATGAGGCGCGGGCCTCTTCTTCGCTCTCCCATCCCAACATTTGCACCATCCACGAAGTCGGTGAAACCGACGGCGACCTCTACATCGTGATGGAACTGGTCGAAGGTAAGTCTCTCCGCGCTATGAGCGCGGACGCGGGGCTCCCGCCACAGTCAGTTCTGCGCTACGGCGTTCAGATTGCCAGCGCACTCGCTCGCGCTCATGACCGCGGCATCATTCATCGCGACCTCAAGACGGCCAATATCGTCGTCACTTCCGACGGTCTGGTCAAAGTCCTGGATTTCGGTTTAGCCAAGCAAGTGGGTGGCGGCATCTTCGAGGGCACGACGCGCTCGTTCGCAACCGTTCAGGGCGCCTCCAGCGTAAGCGGCACCTTGCCGTACATGGCACCAGAAATCCTGCGGGGGGATCCGGCCGACAGTCGCAGCGATCTGTGGGCCCTAGGAGTCGTGTTGTATGAGGCGGCTTCCGGGCGCCTGCCGTTTGAGGGGCGCACCGGCTTCGAGATCAGCTCGGCTATCATGCGCGAAATCCCGAGCCCGCTTGGCCCTCCAGTGCCCCCCGGCCTCTGGGCCACTATTCAACGCTGCCTGACCAAGGAGCCGATGCAGCGTTATCAACGCGCAGGTGAAGTTCAGGCCGCACTGGAAGCCATTCAGTCTGGCGCAATTGTTTCCGCCGATCCCGGGGCAGATCAAAATACACCCAGGACCACGACCTTTCACAGCGTGCGGCATGCGCAGGTCAAGAAGGGAGACTCTCTTCTGTTAGTGGGAACCACAAAGGGAGCGTTCATCCTTCGCGCAAATGCCCAGCGCAACCGTTGGGAGGTTGGGGGTCCCTATTTCCATGGGCAAAGTGTTTACTCGATGGCCTACGATCCCCGCGGATGCCAACACCGAATCTGGGCCTCAACGGCGAGTTATTGGGGAACCCTGCTTCGATCAAGCGATGATTTTGGGAAGAGCTGGACCAATCCCAAACACGCGCCCATTCGATTTCCTTCCGATACCGGCGTTTCCCTGAAGAACATCTGGCAGATCGCGCTCGGTCGGCCGGAGGAACCCGACGTACTCTATTGTGGCGTCGAACCCGCCGCGCTTTTCGAAACCCGCGACGCAGGCCAAACATGGTCGT
>Ga0070766_10000493_pt1 | contig 17656 bp, 16 predicted proteins | sample HubBroMetageWFT6_FD_69782 | JGI IMG/M metagenome (GOLD analysis project Ga0070766, IMG submission 69782) | Warmed and freeze-thawed soil microbial communities from the Hubbard Brook experimental Forest, New Hampshire - Hubbard Brook CCASE Soil... | ecosystem: Environmental > Terrestrial > Soil...
GATTCTCTGGATCGTGGTCGCGATGGCATTCTTGACGCGACCCAAACGGTTGGAGACACCGGATCACGCAATGAGTAGAACGAGAGCGCATTGACGCTGAGGCCGCTGTCCGCCTATCAGCCGCCCCGGTACCAACCGCGGATCGTCGCCGTTGCCGGCTTCGTCTCGGCTGCGGTCCTCTACGCGTTCTCGATGCCGCTGCAATGGGTGGGGGTGGTCACGGCCACCGGCGCATACGTGATCGTCGATGGCCTGCATCAGGCGAACTGGCTGTTGCTCATCGCGCTGATCGTCATTGGTCTCGCCGTGCGTCTCTACCGCGCCCCTCCAGGAGGAGTCATCCGATTTGTCTTTCTTCTCGTGATCCTCCTTGTCCTTCTGGGCTTCTGCAGCGAGTATTTCGACAACCTCGGTCGTGCGGAGAGCAATGCCGTCAAGCCGTACCTCGGACCTGGATTCTTCCTGGGGCTTGCGGCCACGGTCGTGCTGATCGCCGCGACCATGCTGGGATGGAATGAGCGCGACATCTGGCAGGGTCTACAAGGCGCAGACCTGCGTTGACAGCCTTGGCGTAAACCACACAAATCATCAGCTGAACACGGTGCCGCTTTGTGGTGACCCGTCGCGTAGGCTGAGTGGGAGTAGGGTCAGCCAGCAGCAGCAGCGACGGCGCGAACTCGCGCACGATGCGCGGCCACCTTGGCGCGATTCCCACAGCCTGCTGAACAATAACGTCGCGAAACTGCCTGCGTGACGTCAACGTAGACGTCAGCGCAGCGATGCGCGTTGCAGACGCCGAGTCGATCCAGCGAGCCGCGGCCGATCAGCCACTGGTAGAGCGCAAGGGCGCAAGCCGCCTGCAGCCTTCGAATCGCCCGGTGCTCGCCCGTGCTGCCGGCAGCGAGCCTCCAGGCAGGGACACCTCCATCCTTGGCCCAGGACAGGTGCGGGGCGACCGGGCCCTCCCCGAGCAGGGCGTTCACGGCCTCGAGCGACGATTCGGGTTCCGCGGCCGCCTTGGCAAACACCTCGTACAGCCGGTCCGCCAAGGTCACGAGGGGTTGGCGGAGGTCGGTCAAGCCTGCACCCGTCACGAGGCCGAGAGCCACGGGCGCTTTCGTGGCGAGCTCTGCGAGATCCGGGTAGGGACGGTCCTGTTCGCCGCCTCGGAGGCGAGGTTCGTTTGCGTACTCGTTGACGAACGCGACCAGGAACTCCAGTTCGACCGGCTCGACCACCTGCTCGTCCACGTGCACATTGTAACCACTTCGACGCCTTGAGGGTGTTGCAAGGAGTGGTTCGACTCAGGTAACCTACTTGAACGCCTGAACTGGTTACCCCGAGACCTACGAGGAGACCCGTGGCTTCACCCCTCTCGCCCCTGGCGGCGTTGGCATCGGCCGTCACCTTTGGTGTCGCGGACTTCGCCGGAGGACGCGCCGGCCGGCGAACGAGCGCCTCGAGCGTCGCCGCAGGGATCGAGTTGAGCGGGTTGGCGGTGCTGCCGCTGGCGATCATGGTGCTGCCGCTCGGTTGGCGACCGTCCGCCGCGCTGCTGGCCTTCGTGGGCGGCGGCATCGGGGGTCTCGGCCTGGTTGCGTTCTACCGTGCGATGTCACTCCACATGATTGGCGTGATCGCGCCCATTGCCGGCTTTGTCGGTGCAGCGCTCCCCACGGCTGTCGGTCTGATCACCGGCGAGCGGCTCGGGATCTGGCAATTTGGCGGCGTCGGCATCGGCCTCGGCGCCATCGCGTTGATCAACGGCGCCGATCGAACCACCGCGAAGAAGTCTGGTTCTGGAATTGTTCTTGCGGTCCTTGCCGGGATCGCCTTTGGTCTCTTCTTCGTACTCCTGCACGCCGCCAGCGCGGGCGGTGTCACGGCGTTTCTGAGCGCCCGCCTTGGTTCCTTTCTCGCGGTGTGCTCCGTGGCGATGGCCAGCGGCACCCCGCTGCGGGTTCATCGCCCCGCATGGCGTCTGATAGCGATCGGCGGCATCATCGACGCCGTTGGGTCGGTCTGCTACCTGTATGCGTCAAGCGGCGGTCTGCTCGCTATCACCGCGCTACTCACATCCTTTTACCCGGGGTTCACCGTGCTCTGTGCACGCCTCTTCACCCGCGAGCGGCTGACCCGTTTTCAATCGCTCGGCGCTGCGATGGCGGTTGCGGCGATTGCGATGATCGCCGTCACCTGACCGCCCTCGTATGCCGAAGCGCGGTCTTCGCCGGTGACCTCAGGTGAGGATGTTCACGGCGCGAGCCGCGACCAATGCCACAGTGAGCAGCGACGCCGCTGACTGCAGTCCCATCAACGCTTTGGCCACGACAGTCATCGGCATCGTGTCGGTCGGGCTGAACGCTGTGGCGTTGGTGAAGCTCACGTATAGGTAGTCGAGGAATGACGGCGACCAGCTTGGCCGTCCCGCCCCCGGAGTCGCCATCTGCGGAAAAAGGAAATCGGGCTCGCGATGCTTTGGGTCGTGGCGTCGATTCGGTCCACCGCGATCGAGCTCGAAGTACCAGAGCCCGAACACGATCACATTGGTCAACCAAATGCCAACTGACGCAAGGATCAATGCGCGACCGTTTTGGACCCCGCCCTGCAGCAGCGCGTGGACGAGAAGTCCGAGGTTCATGAGGTTGGCCACCGTCACGAGCGCTATCAGCGCGACGACCAGCACACGGCGAGGTGGAGAGGCCTGCTTGGTTCGATGCGGTGTGAACGTTGTCAAAACCAAGAGAATCACGGCCTCCAGGGCGGGCACGACCCAGCGAGGACCGGGAATGAGCTGGTCGGGGAGGAACAGGTAGAGAAGCGCCGCCACCACGATCGCCCCTCGTGCCGGCCAGTACGAGCGATCCGCGGAAGGCACGCCCCAGGCGAGCGCTTCAGGTCGAACCCCCGACGTATGGAACCCTCCGTCAGGGCTATCGACCAAGTCGCCGATCGCCGAGTCCGCCTTGCTCGAGTTGGCCGCCATCGAGCGCGAGCGTAGCCCCTCCCGCCGGCGTGTGGGGAATTTGCAATGGCGCTCTCCAATGGAGAAGGGCACAGGTGGCGCCGCCTCGACGTTCTGTTTCTTTCGGCGTATCGCCAAACCCTCCCCCGTCCGCGGCAGTAGACTCCGCCGCTCATGGCTGGCCTCACGACGGTTCATCGCGCGTCGCCGTTCGCCGGATTGCTGCGGCGTGGAATGGTCGCCGGAATCGTGGCGATGGTCGTCTGCGTCGCCCTACGAACCACCGCATTCGCGGCGGAAACGCCAATCGTCGTCGAGAGTTTCACGAATGCAACCACGACCTCGACTGCGTGGACCCTGCCGGCTGCCCCCACCGGAACAAATGTCGCCTGCTTGACTGCCTCGTCGAACTCAGCGCAGACGCCGATTCCCGGTTGTGCACTGCCAACACCGGATCCCGCTGGAAGCGGCGCCCTGCGCCTCACCGACGCGGTCGGCAGCGAAGAGGGCGGTGTGGCGTTCACGCAGACGCTGCCCACGACCAAGGGCCTCGACGTCACCTTCAACAGCTATCAATACGGGGGGTCGAGCGCCGATGGAATCGGTTTCTTCCTGGCGGCAACCAACCCGGTCAGCCCCGCCCCCCCGAGCAACATCGGGTCGCCCGGCGGCGACCTGGGTTACTCATCGGGCACCGGCACCACGGGCCTCGCGGATGGCTACCTCGGCGTGGGTCTCGACGTTTATGGCAACTACAGCAACAGCGATTTCGACGGAACGGGCTGTTCGGATCCGTCGTGGGTGGGAGCATCGGCAACTGTTCCCGGCCAGGTAACCGTACGTGGTCCGGGGAACGGCACCACCGGCTACTGCCCGCTGGCCAGCACCGCCGCCGCCGACTCCGGGGCACCGCAAGCGCTCGACGGCGGACCCGGGGGCACCCGCGCCGCCTCCAAGGTCCCTGTGGAAATCGCGATCAACCCCAGTGGCGCGTCGCTCACGACCACCTCGGGCCTGGTGGTTCCAGCTGGCGACTACGCCGTGGCCGTCACTCCCATCGGAGGCTCGAAGGAGAGTTTCGTCGGGGTGCTGCCCACCGCAAGTAACGGGGAGATCCCCGGTGGAACCATCCCTCCAGCTTGGATCAACCCGAAAACCGGTCTTCCCTATCAGCTCACCATAGGATGGGTCGGCTCCACCGGCGGCGCTACCGACATCCATGAGATAACCGACGCCAAGGCTGAAACGCTCAGCGGCAAGCTGCCCGGGCTTGCAGCCAGCCTGAGCGTCCAGGGAGCAGCAACGCATGCGACTGCGACGTACACGCTCCACGCCGCGACGACCGCATCCGGGGGTCCTGAGACTCAGTCGATCGTGGTCACAGACACCTTCCCTCTCAGTGTCACGCCACGCTCGTCAGGTGCGGGCGGCACCGGCTGGGTCTGTTCGGTGACAGGGCAAAAGGTGACGTGCACGTACGCGATCTCCGGTGCACTTGCTCCCGGGACTGCATTGCCGCCGCTGTCGATGCCGGTCACGGTCGACGGCCCGGCCGGAACCACGATCACGGATGCAGCGGCAGTGGGCTCGAACGACGTGTTTCCGATCACAGTCTCGGCAGCGTTTACGGTGCCGGGCATACCCGTGCCTTCAAGCGGTGCGCTGCCGGCATTGCTCTACTCGACGCCGATGGGGCTAATCCTGGTACTCGTGGGAGCTGCCGCGGTCGTGTTCGCGCTCGGTTTCCGCCGCCAACGACCTTATCGACAGTGACGTCCTGAGGGACAGGTTCGAACTGTCAACTCAGGATCTTGCGCGCTACGGTGTGTACCTGCCCCCAAAGATATCGCTGTTCCCAAACGTGGGCGGACAATCCGATGCCGGCGAGGGTGTTGGCAGTCGCGTGGTGTCTAGGTAGGACTGCCGGTAGGCATCTATCGCCGGGCAGTCCGCTGCATCACGGACATCGTTCCAGTTCGCCACAGCATATGTACGCGTGGCCGACACATAGTTGTAATCGCCAAGGAATTCGCAGCACAGGTTGTTCTCCGCCGAGCCGCGGGCGTCGCCAACAGCGCCACGGTGCAGCGTTTCAAAGTTGCCCAACGAGCCGTCGATGCCGACTCGCGCATGCCGGACCACGCCCAGCATCGGGCGAGAGGCGGCTGTTGTGTTCTGCCACGGCGCAAGGAAGGCGTCGTAGGTCAGGTAGACGTCCTTACCGTTCGGCGAGATGGCCACGGCCGGGAAGTCCGGTCGGTCACCACTCTGCTGAATCGCAATGGGCTTCGTCCATTCACGACCCCCGTCTGTGCTCGCTACGAGGAGCGCCTGCTCGTGGTTGAGCCCGCGCCGCGCATCCGACCAGGTCATGACAATCTCGTTGGTGGCGTCACGTCCCGACGGGGCGCCATTGGCGATGTCGACACTGAGAACGCTCCACGTCCTCGCGCCGGCGATACCGTCGAAGGTGAAGCGCGGATCGCTGTTGGCAACGTGTACTGGGTCCAGCGCGCCCACATCGACAACGCTGGCAACGGTGCGGGGTTCACTGAAGGTCGCCCCGCCGTCAAGCGAACGCGCGAACATCTGCTGCGACGTGTTGGGGTAATTGTCCTGGAACCAGAAGACGTACACGGTGCCGCGGCTATCGGTGCGCAGCGTGCATCCGCTCGGGCCTGTGAAGGTCGTTGGGATCGCGTTGAATACTTTCACAGGATTGGACCACGAACTCCCTCCGTCGGTCGAGTGGGCCACGACGATTGGCGAGTGGGTCGCCCCAAACGAGGTCCAGCAGACGTACGCATTGCCGAAGAAGCGGCTGCTGGCGGCGTTGTCCGCCCAGATCGCATCCTTGTCGCTGAACGTGATCGGGGTGAGGTTCTTCGAGGCGATGACGGGTGCCATCCATGCGTCCTGGTCCCCGGCCGCCGCGGCCGCGACGTTATCGGTGCGGGCCACCGCGATTGCCTCGACGCCCTTGATCGTTGTGGAATTGGGGAAGTTGGACGCCAGGCTTCCGTAGTACAGCCGCGACCCGTTCGACCATGAGAACCCGTGAGGCCCCGGGCGCGGGCCGAATGCCAGCGCCGGGTCACCATCGCCAACGATTCCCTTTTCGAAGTAGCCGGGCACAGTCCCGATCGGTCCAACCTGAGCTGTTCCGGTGCGCGCGCTCCAGCCGGTGTAGGTCGGCTGTGTGTAACTCCGACCGCCGTTGAACGAGAAGTAGACACCGTTGTCGGTCACGCCGGGAGTGAACCCACAATTGGTAGCCGCGCAAGGCGCATTGTCGATCTCGTCGTTGGACCCGGACACGACGACGTTGGGGTGGGACGGATCGATGGCGACCGATACCGCCGGCTCATTCTGTTTGTTTCTTGGGAACTGTGTTGACGGGCTCCCGACATTCACCAGGGTATCGCTGCTGCCGTTGCCGGCTCGGACCGGTGTCGCGCCGCCGGCGATGACATTCGCAACGAGCGCCAGCGGGACGATCCCGACGGTCAACACACGATGGCGCATGCTCGCTCCCCCCTTGTTCTTGATCTCGCGACGATTATAACCAGCCCCAGGAAAACTCGCGGAGCAGGTTGGTGTCGCGGAGGGCGACTCGGGCCGCCCTCCGCGATTGGTGTTCATGGTTTACGGAACGCGGATCCGCCATAGGCCGCGACCATGAGTTGCGGCGAGCACTGTGGTCCCGTTCGGATCAAGACGAAGATCGTTCAACGACGTGTTCGGCAGGTTGGTTCCGAGGCGTGACCACGCGGTGTTGACCCCGCCTCCTTCGTTGGCGACGAACGCGCCGATGTCGGTTGCGAGCAGGAGCTTGCCGCCGCTCAGCACGAGCGCGTCACTGGGCACGTCAGGCAGAAGCACCGAGATGTCGGTCCATGTAGCGCCACCGTCGGTGGATTCGAAGACGTGTCCGGTTCCGCCACCGGGGATCCAGCGGCGCGAGTACCCGTTGTACACGGCGAACACGTGTGCCGCGTTCGCGGGGTCGACGGTCAGGCCGGCGACGAAGCGATTCGGCAGGTTGGGTGCGGAGATCGTGTGCCACGTCCCACCGTAGTTGGTGTCGATCCCGGACGCGAAGGGCGGTGTGCCGCCGATGTTGCAGTTGCCGCACCAGCCCGCATAGGTGACGCTACCGTTCACCGCGAGAGCGGTGATCGAGTGACCGGCACCGGTGTCATGGACGTTCGTCCAGCTGCACGGTCCGGGTGGGGTCGTCGACGGCTGGCAAACCGTGGCCCACGCGGCGGTGTCGTCCCAGACGTACTCACCGCCGGCAACCCAGTGGTTCGGATTGTTGACATCGGTTGCGAGTGGTGCGATGAAGCGTGGCGTCGGGTCGCACTTGGTGGGATCGAATGGTCCGATGACGCTGGCGCACGCCGGCGAGATGGTGAGGTAGGTGTGTCCACCATCGGTTGTGAGATATGGGTTCAGATCCACGTACTCGCCGACCATGTCCATCGCGTTGGCTGGGTTGACGATGACGTCGCCGCCGTCACCACCCGCAGGCGTGATGCTGTGTCCCGATCCGGGTCGTAGCAGCGACGTTCCGTTGTCCTGCAAGCCTCCCCATTCGGCCAACCCCGACCCCATCGCGCCCGCTTCGGCGTCGTAGTACTGCAGCGTATGGAGGGTGTTGTTGAGATCGGTCCAGCCGCCCATCGGCGCGGTGTTGTCGAGGGCTCTCGAATAAATGCCGCCGTCGTTACCGATGTAGACCTTGCTACCGAGAATCAGCACTGCGTGCTGATCGGGATGGGTCACCGGAGGGCACGTGTTGGTAGCGTCACACGCGAAGGCGTAGTTCCAGTACGGGCTGATCGTCGTCCACGTCGAGCCGGCGTCGAAGGTCTGATACACCTCTTCGAGACCCGCGAACACGTGCTGGTCGTTGTTCGGGTCGACTACCAGGAACTCGTTGTACCAGGCTTGTACTCCCGGCGGAACACCGGTCGTGCATCCTCCTGATCCCGAGTTGCAAAGCGTCGTGGAATTGGCGATGAGCGTCCAGGGACCGCTCGGGTTGCCGTTTGCAGACAGGAAGATGCCCTGGAGGTTGGTGTGCGAAGGTGCCTCGATCATCGCGTACAACTTGGAACCAGTCTTCGAGTACGCGAATGTGGTACGCCCGAGGTCGCTGGTGTTGATCGCGCCCGTCAAGGTGAGTTCCGAGAACGTCCCTGCCAGTCCGTGGTTCGTCGAGAGGTAGAAGCCGTTGTATGCGGTGTCGGTAGGAGGATTGCCCTGGCCGCGCCAGCCGTCCGCGGCGAGCACTGCAGCGCCGTTGCTACCCGGGACGACGACCACGTCGGTGATGAACGACGTCTGGTACGGGTTGTGCGTCGGATTTGGATCGGGTTTGAGGACCAGCTTCCAAGCCGAGTGAATGTCACTCGCGCTTCGGCGCCAGAGGCCGTTGTTCGAGGCATCGTAAACGTTGCCGTGACCGTCGAACACCAGGCGGTAGCTCGTGAACCCGGAGAGTTCGCCGCCACCCACGAGCGACCACGAATTGCCGCCGTTCGTCGACCGGAAGACACCCTGTCCGCCGTACGAATCGGCGTTGGTGTTGGCCTCGCCGGTTCCTACCCAGATGGAGTGGTCGGCCGGGTTGATGGCCAGAGAGCCGATCGACAGTGTCGGGGCGTTGTCGAAGATCGGCTTCCAGTGCTGACCGGCGTCGGTCGTCTTCCAGACGCCGCCGTCCGCGAAGCCGGCGTAGATCGTGTTGCCATCAGCCGCCAAGGCGGTCGCTCGCCCACTGACGTTGCGGAAGCCCGCGCCCGCGTTCGACCAGACCGGGTCGGTGTACCCGTTCGGCTGAGCATTGTCGGAACCGGTGCTCAACTGGGTCCAGTTACCGCCGACGACCGGCAGTTTCGCGGCCTGCGCCTCGGCCGTGGCCAGCGCCTTGCCGGACACGGTGAGCGCTGGAGCGGTGCGCTCCAGACCGTAAGCACTCGCTTCCTCGATGCTCAGGGCATCCGCTGAATGCGAATTCGCGGCCAGGGCTCGGAACGTGTTCTCACTCGCCGCGGCGCCATACAGGCCGGGTGAAGCCCCCGCCTGCGTCCCCGAGATCGCGAGTGCCACAAGGGATGCGGCCCCCGCGAAGCCGACGACATAGGACCGTACCTTGCTTCGTCCGAAGACAGACATGCTGGCCTCCCAAAAGGCGAGTGATGCTCGCCGCTCTCCTGGATCGAGGACAGGATGTACTCCTTTCGTCTGGCGCGTGTCAAGCATTTGACGCAACAGGGACCTATGCTGTAGGCCGAAAACCCCAGTTCGGAGGGCTGGGCTGAAGGGCGGGTCGATCGTGCGTCTGACACTTTTTGCTATGGCGATCGCCAACGACGACGTGACGACGCGGTCATGATGGTGACTACACGCGATTTGCAGAGAGTGAGAAGTGCGCTACACCCCCGCCGCCACGCTGCAGGTTCCCTACCTCAAGGCTCACCAGTTCCTCTACCGTCACTCGGGAGGACTCATCGGCTCGCGGCTCGTGGCCGGCCGTTCGTTGCTCCTGACGACCACAGGGCGAAGAAGCGGTCAACCGCGAACCACCGCCCTAATCTACGCCAAGGATGGCGAACGGTTGGTGGTGGTGGCCTCCAACGGAGGGTCTGATCATCCGCCGTCCTGGCTGCTGAATCTTGAAGCTCATCCTGGCGTCAGGGTCCAGATTGGCCGAACCCAATTCTCAGCGCGAGGCCGGGTGGCCTCACCCGAGGAGCGCAAACGGCTGTGGCCCCTCGTCAACCGGCACAACATGGGTCTCGCTCCGATCGTGCACCCCGGCGCGCGGGGTCGATACGACGTGTACCAGCGACACACCACGCGCGAGATTTCTCTCGTGCTCCTGGAACGAGACACGTGAGAGCCGGAAACGCTAGGTTGGTTCCCTGACGGACCACAGCTGAAAGACTCGCGGACGCGCAATTATCGTCGTCGCGTCATCAGTGAACTGTCTTAGGCTAGCCAGGGCGGCGGCCAGCTCGTCCGAAGAGGCCACGCCCTCGGCAACGATCGCCTCCCTTGTCGCATCCAGCGTCGACCAGGCCAACTCCTTGCCGTCACCACTGGCGAACACGGACTGCACGAGAGCTATCTGCGGCGTTGCGATGCCGGCTTCCAGAAAGTACGAGTACAGCTTTCGCCCGGTGGCGTGGTCACCGCCCCTCCGTCGAATCACTTCGGCGTAAGAACGCACGAAGAAATCGAAGCCCTGATTGGAGGGATGACAGCACCATCCGTCAAAATCCGCGTCCTCGACGATCAACCGGCCACCGATTCTGACAGCGGCCCACATCCGGCGAAGAAGGCTCACCGGCTCGCTCAGATGCTGGAGAAGAAACCGCGCATACACCACGTCGTACGTGTCGGGCTCGTCCCACTTGTTCACGTTGGTTGCGACGAATTCAACGTTGGTGACACCGCGCGCACGCGCGGCATCGCGCGCCAGGCCGAGCTTCACCTCGTCCATATCCACGCCAGTGACGGAGCCACCGGGCTCAACGAGCCGCGCCATCTCAAAGCTCACTTCACCACCGCCGCACCCCAGGTCGGCGCATTTCATCCCGGGGCGGAGTCCGGCTCGGCCAAACAGCGCGGCGGTGTCGGGCCAACTCGCTCGCGCGAGTAGCAACAGGCGGTCGTATCCTTCACGACCGCCCCGGATCACATACCGCTCCACCGTCTCGACTCCTCGTGGCTGCAGTCCTCGCTCGAACAGTTCGCTTGCAGACATCGCATTCCCTCCGTTGGTTCGTCAGCCTGGATCATCATTCCTCGCAGCGCAGGCTCAGTGACGTGGCTTCCTCGCCGTCGCCCAACCGAACTCAGAGGTGACCCGGACGCCAACCTGGGGATCATCCATCTCGCCAAAGACTTCGACCAGTTCCTCGACAAACTCGTCGTACCCGATGTTTTCGATCGCCGGTACCGCGGGACCGCTGGAGGCCAGCGCCCGCGCCGCGGTCGCGAGGTCAGGCCATTCATTGACGACCTCGACGCGACCGCGCTCGAGAAACTCGAACCCTGACGCGGCCAGCATATCCTCGACCACGCCCGGCCGCCCGGTGTCCCCCTGCTCGAGGGTTGCCGCAACATGCTCGGACGGGGAGAACTCGCCCATCTTCATGAAGAACGGCAGGAGCCCAAGTTTCTTGGGAGGGCCCCAGAAGGTCATGTCGAACATCCCATCCGACCGGAGCACACGGTGCGCCTCGGTCAGGGCGCCGGCGAACCCTTCCCAGATGCCGTTGAAGCTCGTCGCGACGTCGAACTCGGCGTCGTCGAAGGGCAACTCGAGCATGTCACCGAGACGGAAGTCGCCCGCCGGGGTCCTCGCGCGCGCGATCGCCAGTAGGGGTTCCGACGCATCCAAACCTGCCACGGTGGCTCCGTGATCGGCCGCCAGGTGTGCAGCGAATCCAGACCCGCAGGCAATATCCAGCAGGCGCAGGCCCTCGCCGACGTGGAGCCGCTCGAACAGCAGCTCGTTGGCAGGTCGCGCATATGGCTCGACGAGGTAGGCCCAATCCCGGGCCCGTTGTCCCCATCCTCGTCCAGCCAGCTCCCAACCCACGTTTCAATCCTCTGACGCGGAAGCTCTCGATCGCCCAACCGGTGGAGTGTGGAACCTTCTGACATTGTTCGCCGCCCGCGGCCTGAAGACAGCTGCGCGGACGTCCTTTGGCGCACGGCGCCACTCGACTTGCGGCTGGCGCGCTATCAGCCGCCGAGTGGCTTGCCGACATAGTCGGCATAGTTAACGTCGATCCACTCAGGCTCACCGTCGAGGTACTCGAGCTGCCGGTTGTAGTCAGTGTTGGTCTCGACTCGGCTGGCATTCGCCATGTAGCTCTCGCGATCCTTGAAGTGGACGATCAGCACGATACGGTCTGGATCCTTCTCTTCCCAGGCGACCTCATATGAATGCATTCCCTGGCCGTACGCCTCGGCGCTGGGTACCATCTCACGCATCACTCGCTCGTACTCTGCGCGTCGGCCAGCCTTGACCTTGGCCCGCATGATGGTTCCGTACATCCTCTCCACCTCGACATATGTCCGCGAGGGCTGAACCTCGAGACAAAGTATGCGCGCAGCTCAGCGCCGTAGCCCGGGCAGCCTGGTCGATATCGCCGGCAGTGACACCTCGCCCCGATTGATAACCGACGTTCGACCAACCAACGCTGGAGCAAGCCCCCGCGCCTCAATCACCGCTCGGCGTCGCCCTTCCCGTCTGGAGTGCGCGTGCGAGGCCGCCCCGGGAGCGAATGTCGAGCTTGCGGTAAACGCGCGTGAGGTTCGACTCGACCGCCTTCCTGGTGAGGAACACTCGCTCGGCGATCTCTCCATTGGCCAAGCCCGATGCAGCCAGCTCGGCGACGCGCAACTCGGTCGGTGTCAACATTTGCGACGACGCCGACCGCCCGCCCAGGCGAGCGAGCTCGCTCCTCGCGCGCTCGGCCCAGATCGGTGCGCCGAACTGTTCGAAGGCTGCGATCGCCTCGCTCAGCTTCGCTCTGGCCTCTCCCCGCATGCCGCCGCGACGCTGCACTCGCCCTAGGACAAGGAGGGTTCGCGCCCGCTCGAACGGCATGGCACAGCGATCGTGCGCAGCCAGCGCGCCATCGAGCGCAGCGAGTGCACCGTTGACGTCACCGCGGGAGGCATACAGAAGACCGCGGCAGCGACCGGCGGCAGCCAGCGCCCATGCCCGATCGAGCTCCGTGGCGCGCCCCTCGAGCCAATCGATGAGTGATTCGGCGCGATCGCGATGGCCGAGCTCGACGAGCGCCTCGATCTCCTCCGGCAGGCACACCCCGAGGAACGGATCGCCGCCGCCCATCGCCGTGAGCATGGTCGCCAGTGGACCAAGCGCGGCGTCGACGGCCGCCGGGTTGCCGGTCGACAGTTCGGTCAGCCCGAGCGCCCACAGCGGCCAGCCGGTTCCCATCGCCCAGCCCAGATCCTCAAAGAGGCGAATCGATCCGAGCGCCTCCTCGCGGGCTAGGTCGATCGATCCATCGTGCGCGTGCACGAGCGCGCTGGCGGCGAGGGCGATCGCATGCGCTGCACGATCGTCCAGCACGGCGGCGGTCTGCCTCGCTTCCTCGGCAAGTCGACGGGCGGCGACAAGGTCACCGCGCCAGACACAGACCCACGCCTGGAAGAAGCAGGAGAACGGAGCGTGGCTCTCCTCGCCCCGCTCGAGGGTTTCGGCGTGCAGCCTGCTGAGGATCGTAAACGCCGGCTCGAGGAAACCCGTGTACAGCAGTATCGATCCGTGGAGGAAAGCAGGAGTGTTTTGCCAGACCCTGGTTCGATTGGGGTCCTCCAGATCACGCGCTCTGCGCATGCGATCCTCGTCGTAGCCGCCGCCGGCCGCGAACTCCGCCATGGTTGCCGCCGCCAGCGCATCGGCAAGCGCCCCGGGATCGTCTGCGCGTTCCGCGGCGGTCAGAGCGCCTCGGGCGTGCTGCAGGGCGCCCCGCAGGTCGCCCACGTTCACCGTGTAGTAACAGAGGTCCAGTTCGACGTCCGCGACCAGCGCCGCGTCATCGCCGGCCGCCTTCAGCGCCTGGAACGCCACTGCTGTCGCCTCTGTGAAGGAGTTACGTCGGGCATGGATCTGTCCCAACAAGTGCAGCGCCCTGGCGCGCATGGGGTCGTCAGGGGTGGCGGCGAGTGCCTGACCGAGCGTGGCCTGCGCACGCGCCAGGTCGCCTGCAGCAAACCACGCGCTCGCAGCGGCGACCAGCCGCACCGCGCGATCAGCAGCGTGCGCGGGCGTCAGGTTTTCGGCCAGCTCGAGCAACTCCGCCGCCGCGCCCGGGGCGCCACGCGACCTTGCCAGCGCTGCCGCCGCTTCCAGGTCGTGAGCAATGGCAGCGTCGGGTTCCGCAGCGCCCAACGCCGCGTGCCGGGCGCGCTCCTCAGGTTCTGTGACGGAACGTGCAAGGCGGCGGTGCAGTGATTTGCGTTCCGAGTCGCCTGCGTGCCCGTACACGGCTGAAGCGAACAGCGGGTGTGAGAACTGAATGCGGCCCCTCTCCATGGATACGATCCCTGCTCGCTGCGCGGCACCGAGGGCCGCGGCGCTGACGAGGTCGGTCGTCGGCTGCGAGAGTGCGGCTGCGGTGAGCAGCGCGCGGCGGGTCGCGGACGGCAGCTGCCCCACCCTGGCCACGACCAGCTCACCAAGGTGGTCCGGCACCGGCAGGTGTCCGCTCTGGAGTGGCCGATCCGGAAGCACAGCTGCGATTTCGAGCGCGTAGAACGGGTTGCCGCCGCAGACCCTCGCGACCTGCACCAAGGTCGGTCGTGGCAATGAGCGCCCCGTGTGCAACTTGAGCAACTCGTGCAACGCCGCGACGCTGAGAGCGCCCACAAGGATGATCTGGTGCCGGCTCGGGTCGGCTGCGCGGTCGACCCTGAGGGACCCTGGCTCGTCGCGCATCCGGGCAGTGATGACGAAGCCGATCGCCTCCGCGTCCAGCCTTCGGACGGCATAGCTCAACACGCGCGCAGACGGCGAGTCCAGCCACTGGGCATCGTCGACCCCCACCACCAAGGGTTCGGTCGCCGTCATCAACCTCAGCAGCGACAGGACCGCCGCGCACAGCGCGCGCTCATCGATCCCGCGGTTTGGGGCGTGAGCTCGGAGCAAGGCAGCCGAGATCGCCACACGCTGAGGCGCAGGGAGCTGACCGATCGTCGCGTCAGGGACAGCGTCGAACAAGTCCGCCAGCGCGGTGTAGGACAGCGTCGCTTCCGCCTCGTTGGGACGGGTCGCCAGGACGCGCGCTCCCTGAGCCCGCGCTCGACGCAGCGCCTCGAGCCAGATAGTGGTTTTCCCGATCCCGGCCTCGCCCTCGAGGGTGAGCACCGCGTAGTGGGTTCGCGCGGTTGTCAGGAAGGCGTCGACCGCCGTCATTTCGGGATCGCGGCCGACGATCCGACTCCCAGCGACCGACATCATCTCGGATGATGCTCGATCGACGTCCCCGGGGGCTCACCGGCACCGACGATGCACTCGCGTTCCAGGAAGTCGTCGGTAGCGAGCAAATGTAGGGTCGTCCGGGGTGACGCATGGGGTTTTCCCGGTTTCGGCGCATCGCGCAGCCGCCTAGCCTGTGGCTGTGCAGCAGCGAAACACGACCGAATACCTCGCCGAGTGCTTCTGGCCAGGCGTGCACGAGTCCGACCTCATCGCTCTCGACGCGCGCGTCAACGCCAGTGCGGCGGAACTTTCAGCAGCCGGGGACGTCGTTCGCTACCTCGGCTCGTTGCTCATGCGCGAAGACGAGGTCGTCCTGTGCCGCTTCGAGGGTTCCGAGCCTGCGGTGCGCCGCGTAGCGGAGCGAGCGGCCATTCCCTTCGAGCGGATTCTCGAGGCCGGCCACTCCCCTTGGACCGGCGAACGGGCCGCCGCATCGCGGGAATCCACCGAGGGCGAGCGCGATGGGCCACCTTAAGTCGGCCTTAAGGCCACCCGAAGAGCGGTGCGTAGCCTGCCGCCATGGATACATTCCTGGTACGGGTCTGGCGGCCCGATGGGGAACATCGCCCCGAGGGGTTGCGGGGGACGGCGGTGCATCTGGGCTCGGGTCGAGAGGTCACCTTCACAAGGCCGGAAACGCTGGTGACCTTTCTTGCCGACGCCGGCCCATTACAGGACGAGGTTGCACCAGCACAGCCAACCGATGGTCGCGTCCAATCGGAGTCTTAGCCATGTATGTCAGTAACTTTGATCAACCTGAACCAACCGGAGGACCTGGGAGATGAAACGAACCATCCTGATGTTCACGGCGATTGCCCTGGGGTCGTTGCTGGCGGCCTGCAGTGCCTCGTCCACGACCGGCACACCCACGCCGACGAGCGTGACGACGCCAACAGCGGCACCCACGCCGACGCCGACGCCAGTGCCCGCGTCCACCGCAACCCCGGCGCCCGCTACGGTCGACCTCACCGGTACGTGGTCCGGGACGTACAACGGCTTCTACATGGGCACATTCATGCTCACCTGGAACCAATCGGGGTCGAACGTCAGCGGCAGCATCGCCCTCTCCCGTCCCAACGAGACGCTGCACATCAACGGAACTCTGTCGGGCAGCGCGATCAGTTTCGGCGCGGTCGGCACCGTGACCTATACGGGAACGGTCTCCGGTAACAGCATGTCCGGCACGTACACGGTCGTGGGTGGCCGCGGCGGCGGTTCCTGGAGCGCCAACAAATCCTGACAGCAGCGGCTCCGGTTAGCGTTGAAGATGAGCGGTGACGGTGTAGAGAGACGTGCGTCAGCAACTCACTACCGGGGAGGGCGGAGCACCCGGCCGAGCACGACCCCGAGAGGAGGAGGCGACTTCATGAGAGTGTGGCTCCGAGGCATTCGCCCAACCATGGTTGCTGGGATGGGTCTGGCGCTCGTAGCGTGCAGCGCGAGCACCACCGCCGGACCGACCCCGACGCCGGGCCGGACGAGCAATGGGGGCAGCGGTACACCCGGGAGCGGCAGCAGTGGCGGACAGGACGCCAACCTCAACTTCGAGGTCAACTTCAGCGGCACGGACACCGTTCAGGGCTCGTTCAGCACCACTGACTGGGGCTCGTTCTCGTGCCCCGATTTCGCGAAGAGCTCATTTGTCTGGAACCTCGGTATCGGACCGCAGGAAGGAATGCCCACGACCGTGGGCGGCAAGCTGATCAACTTCCTGATCAGCGCGCCGAACAAGATGTTCCACGGCCCGGGTACGTACACGGACGTGTTGCCGGCCGGTGTTACGGTCGAGAGTGACGACTTCTCTGGCACGGGTTCGACCATGACCGTAAACAGCGACGGCTCCGGCAATGCGTCATTCACCAACCTGCCGGGATCGGGGTCGGTGTCGGGGCAGATGGAGTCCGGCACTGTGACCTGGACCTGCGGGTAATGGGTCCACCGGAAGCGTACGGCTGACGGAGTGTCTGATCAGACTCAGGTCGCGGGTGGGGTCTCGCCGAGCGAAGGTGCGAGGTGGTGGCGAATTTCGGCCGCCACGCTCTCGGCGTCGGGTGTGGTCACGACAAGACGGCCATAGTCGGCGCCCGCGAGATCCACGACAACGGCCCGTTCCCGACCGTGCACGGCCGCGAAGTCCTTGCCGAATGACCCCCTTCGAGTGCCGACGGCGATCACGCCAGGGATCCCGGTCCCGGGTGCGCGAATGCCTCGAAGCTCGGGCCACGCATCATCCACTATTCGAACCGCCTGGACCGCGGCGAGCGGAACGCGCACGTCGCCGTGGAGGGCCTCGACCCTCTCAAACTCCGACATCTCGACCACCAGGTCGGCGCCGTCGACGATCAACGAGGCCACCCGCGTCCCTACCGCGGTTGCGGGGTGATCCTCAGGTACGGCTTCGGCGCCGTGTAGCCGGGGAAGATCTGCTTCGCCTCGTCGTCCGAGACAGAGCCGGCGATGATCACATCCTCACCCTGCTTCCAGTTCACCGGCGTCGAAACGCGGTGTTTGGCGGTGAGCTGTAGCGAGTCGATCACTCGCAGGACCTCATCGAAGTTGCGCCCGGTGGTCATCGGGTACACCAGGATCAGCTTCACCTTCTTGTCCGGACCGATCACGAAGACATTGCGGACAGTCTGGTTGTCCGCCGGCGT
>Ga0070766_10000494_pt1 | contig 17655 bp, 17 predicted proteins | sample HubBroMetageWFT6_FD_69782 | JGI IMG/M metagenome (GOLD analysis project Ga0070766, IMG submission 69782) | Warmed and freeze-thawed soil microbial communities from the Hubbard Brook experimental Forest, New Hampshire - Hubbard Brook CCASE Soil... | ecosystem: Environmental > Terrestrial > Soil...
GAGAAGATCAAGGACTACGAAGGCAACATCATCGTCGACATCAACCAGGAGATCACAGAGGAGCTGTCGGTCGCTGTGCAAGCCGCCGGTATCGAGCGGGTGAAGATTCGCTCCGTGCTGACCTGCGAGTCGAAGCGTGGCGTTTGCGTCATGTGCTACGGCCGCAACCTGGCGTCCGGACGACTGGTCGAACTGGGCGAGGCTACGGGAGTTATCGCAGCGCAGTCCATCGGCGAGCCGGGAACCCAGCTCACCATGCGTACGTTCCACATCGGCGGTACGGCGTCTCGCGTCAGCGAGCAGTCGCGCCTCGATGCCAAGAACAATGGTGCGGTGCGCTTTGTGAACCTGATCACGGTCCGTTCGAAGGAAGGCTACCTGGTCGCGATGAACCGCAATGGTTCGATCGCGGTGGTAGACGAGAAGGGCCGCGAAAAAGAGCGCTACGCAGTGGTGTACGGCGGCAAGGTGAAGGTCGAAGACGACCAGCAGGTTTCACTCGGCGACGTTTTGGTCGAGTGGGACCCGTACACCTTCGCGATCCTGACCGAAATCGGCGGAACGGTGCAGTTCAAGGACCTCCAAGAGGGCCTGACGCTGCACGAGGAAGTCGACGAAGTGACCGGTCTTTCGCGTCACGTTGTGATGGATTCGCCGGATGAGAAGCGCCAGCCTGCGATCGTCATCAAGGGCGCCAAGGGCAGCAAGCGTTACCTGATGCCCTCGCGTGCTCACTTGATGATCCTGGATGGCGACGAGGTCACGCCGGGCGAAGTGCTGGCGAAGATCCCGCGCGAAACCACCAAGACCAAGGACATCACGGGCGGTCTGCCGCGCGTGGTCGAACTGTTCGAAGCTCGCAAGCCGCGCGAAACGGCTGTCATCAGCGAAATCGATGGCATCGTGAAGTTCGGCGACGTGGCCAAGGGTCAGCGCAAGATCTACGTAGTGGCCGACAACGGTACCGAGAAGGAATACCAGGTACCGCGCGGCGTTCACATCAATGTTCAGGAAGGCGAGCGCATTAAGGCTGGCGAGCCGCTGATGGATGGCCCACTCAACCCGCACGACATTCTTGCCGTGCTGGGTGAAAAGGAACTGCAGGCTTACCTGGTGAACGAAATCCAGGAAGTCTACCGGCTCCAGGGGGTGAATATCAGCGACAAGCACATCGAAGTGATTGTTCGCCAGATGATGCGCTGGGTGAAGGTGGAAGACGTAGGCGATACGTCGTTCCTGCTGGAACAGCAGATCGACAAGTTCCGCTTCCGCGAAGAGAACGAGAAGGCGATTGCCAACGGTGGCAAGCCGGCCACGGGCCGTCCGCTGCTGCTGGGCATCACCAAGGCGTCTCTCTCGACCGACTCCTTCATCTCGGCGGCCTCCTTCCAGGAGACCACGCGTGTGCTGACGGAGGCCTCGATTCAGGGCGCCGTCGATCACCTGCGCGGCCTCAAGGAGAACGTCATCGTGGGCCGTCTCATTCCCGCGGGAACCGGCATGGAGTACTACCGCAATGTCCGGCTGTCGGAGGAGATGGAACAGGCTGCAGCCAAAGTGCAGGAGGAAGTTACCGCCGCGTACGAAGAAGCCGAACGCGCGCTGGAACTGCTCCGTCACGAAGGCGAAAACGAGGCAGAAGAACTCACAACCGAGTAATTGGTTCGCAAATCAACGCCGCTCGTGTACCCACACGGGCGGCGTTTTTCTCAGCAGCGGTGATCAATATTCTTTTCCGGGGCGAATCAATTCGCCCCTGTTTTCTAAGGGTGTGTAGACTTTAGACGCGCCCTGTTTTCGACTCTGGCTACTATGTCGAAGTTCTTCAAACACCTGCGGATTGCATTCTGGCGGGCCTTTGAGCACGATGCTTTCGCTGTGGCCAAAGGGGCGGCGTTCTCCGCCATTCTGACGTTCTTTCCCGCCATTCTGGTGCTCGCCTCCGTCCTGTCACGCTCGCGCAGCAGCGAGCTGTTTGTCCGCGAGATTTTCCGCGCCATGGGCCGCATTCTGCCCCAAGGAACCAGCTCTACCATCGCACAGTACATGACTGGCACCAGACCGGTACAGACCAAGTTCCTGGTTTCCACCAGCATCCTTACGCTGTGGACGGCCTCCGGCGTCATGATTTCCTGGATGGAAGGCTTTCGCAAAGCCTACCAGATGCCCAAGATCTGGGGACTGGTGAAGGAGCGCCTGATCGCCCTTCAGCTGGTGGTGCTGGCGGGGTTCCCCATGGGCTTCGCGTCGTTCCTGGTGGTGTTCGGCAACCAGATCGAACGCTGGACCATATTTCATGTTGGCCACGACCTGACGCCTTATATTCTTGGGCTGTGGGCGGCCGTCCGCTTGATCATCGCCACCCTTACCAGCATTGCTGTCATCGGGCTGGTTTATCATCATGGCGTTCCCCGCACTCAGCCCTGGCACCGTGTGCTACCCGGAGCGGTAGTGGCGACCATACTGTGGGTTTTCGTTACCGTTATATTTGGATATTACCTGCGACGCTTCGCAAATTACGACCTGGTCTACGGCTCGGTGGGGACCGCCATTGCGCTCCTGATCTGGCTCTACCTGGTGTCGATGGTGGTGCTGGTCGGCGCGGAATCCAATGCCGTGCGGTATCCGCGCTTTCTCTTTGGAGCGCATTCGGACTTCAAATCTGCGCCCAAGCGCGTCGCGGCAATGTGAGCCATGCCAGACATGCACAGCACTAAGCCGGCCATGTATGAGCCCAGCGACGATCCCTTTCGGAGCCCGAGTTCGTCGCGCCGCCGCGCCAAGATCGTCTGCACCATAGGTCCGGTCAGCAACTCGGAAGAGATGATCCGCGACCTTATGCTGCTGGGCATGGACGTGGCCCGCTTGAATTTCTCCCACGGCACGCACGAGCAACACGCGGTGGTGATCGAACGGCTACGAAGAGTAGCGAGGGAGCTGAACCGCAGCATTTGCATCCTGCAGGATCTGCAGGGCCCCAAGATCCGTACCGGCCGCCTGGTATCCAAGGCGCCGGTGGCCCTCAAAAAGGGCCAGACCGTCACTATCACTCCGAAAGATGTGCCGGGCACGACCGAAATTATCTCCACTACGTATCAGAACTTGGCCGACGATGTGAAGCCGGGCGAACGCATTCTGCTGTCGGATGGGCGGATCGAGTTGGTCGTCCGGGAAGTCCGCGACGGCGAAGTTGTGTGCGAGGTGCTGAATGGCGGCATGCTCGGCGAAAACCAGGGCATCAATCTTCCCGGAACCAACGTCAGTATTCCTTCGCTGACGGAGAAAGACCTGCGCGACCTCGAATTCGGTCTGAAGCAGGGCGTCGACCTGGTTGCAATCTCGTTCGTGCGTACGGTGAACGACGTGGTCAGGGCGAAGAATGCGATTGCCGCCCACCGCAGCGATGTCGGGCTGATTGCCAAACTGGAGAAGCCCCAGGCCATCGACAATCTCGACGGCATTCTCGAGGCCGCCGTCGGCGTGATGGTGGCGCGCGGTGATCTCGGCGTCGAGGTTCCGCCGGAGAAAGTTCCGCTCATTCAGAAGTACGTGATTCGTCGCGCACTCGACTTCCGCCGGCCCGTAATCACCGCGACCCAGATGCTGGAGTCGATGACCGACAGCCCGCGGCCTACTCGCGCGGAAGCCAGCGACGTCGCCAACGCCGTGTTCGACGGTACCGACGCCGTAATGTTGTCAGGCGAAACTGCCAGCGGCAAGTATCCTCGCGAAGCGGTCGCAATGATGGCGCGCATCGTGGCCGAAACTGAGGCCCACACGTTGAACCCTCTAACGCCGGGACATCGCGAGGCCCGCCATCTCTCGGTCGCCGAGACGATCTGCGAGTCCATGGCGCACGCGGCCAAGGACCTGAGGATGCGCGCTATCGCAGTGTTTACGGAAACCGCTACCACTGCGCGAATGCTGTCGAAGTACCGTCCCGCGGCGGACATTTATGCATTCACGTCTTCGGAAACTGTGCGCAATCGGATGAACGCGCTGTGGGGAACGACTCCGCTGATGTGTCCTCCGAAGCTGTCAGTCGAGCGCATGGCCCAGTTTGCCGAAGAGGAGTTGACGCGGTTTAACGTTCTATCGCCCGGCGATGTGTTTGGCCTGGTTGCAGGCACGCAAAACACGACGGGGGCAACCAACTTTATGCGTTTGATCCAGGTTAAGGACGACGCAGAAATACCAAGTCAGGCCGCCGGGATCTGATCCCCCCGAGCGATCCGAACCTTGCGAAGCTGAGAGGCACATACGATGGTGAACGAAGTGGTGTCGGTGGCAGTTCTGGAAGCACTACCCGGTAAAGAAGATGCACTGCTCAAAATGCTGAGCGAGCTTTACGCCATGATGCACAGCAAGGGCTACTGCAGCGATTTGCTGTACCGCGATAGCGACCGTCCCGACCGGCTCATTCATCTGCGCCGCTGGAAGTCGGCGGAGCTTCGCAGCGAGGCCCAGATCGATCCGGAAGTGCACCGTTATTGGCAGCAGCTTCCCAGCCTCTGCGTCATTCCAACGGTGTACGAGAACCTGGAGACGATGTTCGAGAGTTAGACCGCCCGCACGTCGCTGCCGCGAACTTCGACATTTTTGTTGTTGGTGAAACAATCTCGCGGGAGCGGTTGCAGTATGCTCAAGGCGCTAAGACGAAAGGTTTCTGCGTATGACCAAAGAACTCAGAACCGTGCTGGACGCTGGCGGAATACCGCTGCTTGAACTTGTCAAGGACAGTGGCACGCTGGTCATCTATGAGGCCGACGACATGGACCGGCAGATTCAGTTTCCGCAGTCCGCAATTCCGGCGCTGATCAGTTATTTGGAAGACCTGAAATAAGCTGAGCCGTGCGTCTCAATTGCGCCTGTGCGGTGATGGGCAGGCGGTTTCGCCGGTGTTCAGTTCACCCACGGCGGCCGCGCGTCGCCGTTTTTCTTTCGACTATCGCGAGCGGCAGGATCGCGCATGTTGCCGTTCTCGTCGAAGTAATCGTCGTGACGATAGTCGCCGCGGTCGTGCTTCCGCATATAGACCTCGAACTTTCGCGCCGCACGCTTGCGCTTCCAGCGGTAGTACGAATTCCGCAGCCCATAAAGCCGCTCGGAACTGAAGAAGCCGAAGCCTCGCCGCGGTACGAACTTCAGGAAGAGATAGCCGAATAGTCCGCCGCCCAGATGCGCCATGTAGGCGGTCGATTGCCCGATGCTGTGGGCGGCCGAGAGCGCGCCATACATCGCCAGCAGGATCAGCCCGATCACGAAGTAGCGGGCCTTGATCATGAACGGGATCGGAAACAGCATGATCTCCGAGTCACCGTGCAGGATGCCGAACGCGATGAGGATGCCGTATATTCCGCCGGATGCGCCCACTGTCGGAATCAGCGGAGACGCGCCCAACAGTCCGGTGAAAGCAACCACCGAGGTTGTGATTGCAGCTCCGATTACGCAGAAGAAATAAAACTGCATAAACAGGCTATAGCCCCAGTCCATTTCCAACTGCGCGCCGAACATCCACAGCGCCAGCATATTGAACAGGATGTGGAACAGGCCGGCATGAAGAAAGGCGTAAGTGACGAACTGCCAGATCCAGCCGTGCAGCACGGCCAGGGTCGGGACGAGCCCGAAATGAATGTTGGCCCAGCTTGCCGCGTCAAAAGAGGTGAACGCGCCTACGACTGCAACCAGCAGGAACACCGCGCCGTTGGCGATGAGCAGTTGTTTCACCGCGGGTGTAAACGGCGGAAAGCTGAGGGACATCGTGGTACCGCGTCGCATTGCAAATACTCCGTTCTGACTCGTCCTAGGACTTACCGCTCCGGCACTGGGACTACGGGCAGACTGCGATGCCCCTTGGCATCCACTGCCTGTACGGCAAAGACCACGTTATCCTTTGATAACGGCACCGTGGCCTGCGTGACATTACCGAAAACCTGCGCGTGCTCCCAATCGGGAGCGCCCGTGTCTCGCCACAAAACGAGGTATCCGGTGGCCAACCCTCCGGGCGATGCTTCCCATACCAGAGTGGAATCGTTTACCAGGGCCTTCGTCAACACCCGCACTTTTGCCGGAGGCGCCGGGCCCGATGCCAGCGAAGCCAGCGTCGCGGCGTTTACCCGCGCAACGTTCGCGACATAGTCATAATCGACGAACTTCGCAAGGTCACCATATTCGATGCCGTTCTCGGTACGGACGTTCTGGTGCTGGTGATCGTAATTCTCACGATACTCCGTGAAACGTACGGCCGCGAAGCCCTGTTCGTTGAACGAAATGTGGTCGCCGCCGCGCAAATAACGGTCGCGCCGGAACACCACCAGCGGATGAAACTGATTGGTGGAGATGTATTCCTTCGAAAGGCCGGCGATGTAGCGCGCCAATTGACGCGATGCCCCATCATTCTCGCCACCGAGTGCCCGGATCATCTTCAACTCGGCTTCGGTTGCCGTTGCGGGAATTCCCTCGGAGAAGACACGCACGGTATGCGGGTCCTGCTTCGTGTCTCCGGGAGTATGATCGCCTCCAACGATGTCATTGTTCAGCGCCGCCTCGATATTCCAGCCCTGCGCTTTGGCCATCTTCGCAAAGTGCGCGCTGCCGTAGAGCCCTTGCTCCTCGCCCGCGACCGTCAAAAAGATGATGGTCGCTGGGTACTTGTGTTTGCTCAGCACCCGCGCGCATTCCATGCTGACGGCGGTGCCGCTGCCATCGTCGTTGGCACCGGGCGACGCAGCCGTCGCATCGTTGCTTTCGGAGTTGCGCGAGTCGTAGTGTCCCGTCACCAGGACGATTCGCGACGCATTGGGTGCATCGCTACCGCGCAGGATGGCGTAAACGTTCGTCAGCTTGGTTGGCTGAGGAATGCGGGTCCCCGGATCCTGCGTAAACTCATCGGTCTTCACCTCCAGGCAGCCGCCGCATGCTTTGGAGTAGCTCTCGAACTCTCCCTTGATCCACTCTGCCGCAGCGTTAATACCGTGTCCGGCGGAGGCGGGAACATCGGATGACAGCGTGTGCCGGGTCTGGAAGCTTACCAGCTTTTCGATGGTCTGCTGGATACGCTGGGCAGACACATCGCGCAGCGCGGCCGCAATCTGCGGATCGGGAGGCGCCGCCGGAACACCGTCACTTTGACCGGATGCTCCAACAGCTAGCGCCGACAAAGTCAACAACAAACCAGCAGCTCTGCCAAGAAACATTTTCAATTTGGGCATCGAAACCTCGCAAAACTTCCTCGCATCAAACGTGTCTATTACTTGACGCTGGTAGCAAGAGATTCTAAATATAAAAGGGTGGATGGCGCTGGGATTCTCACTGGCCCCATTTGCCAAGTGCCTATCGGAGGGAGCCGGTCATGGTGATCTGTCCTGAGTGCGAGAGCGATCTGGACGTTGAAGAAGATGATGTGGACGAGGGCGAAGTTGTCTCCTGTCCCGAGTGCGGCACCGATTTCGAAGTGGTCGCGGTCGAGCCGCTGGAGCTGAGCAAGGTCGACGAAGCCATCGTCGATGAGGAGGAAGTCGCCGAAGAAGAAGAAGAGGAGTAGCGTGCGTCCATGGTCGCCTCATCGGAGTGCCGCCTTGTTCGCTGTTTGCGCGATCCTGTTGCTGGTGCTTCCGGGAAGTAACGAACTCTACGGGGCCGCTCTCCTTTCGCCTGATCCCGGTCTGCAGTCTGACACCACACACAAAGACTACGCTCTGATCATGGGAACCGTTTGGGGACCAGACGATCGCCCAGTCGCCGGTGTCCCGATCAAGATCCAGAGTGCCACCGGGAAAAAAGCCAAGTGGGAACTGGTGTCTGACCGACAGGGTGAGTTTGCGCAGAGAGTTCCTGTCGGCAGGCGGGACTATACGATCGAGGCCGAGATCAAGACGCCCAAAGGTGAGCCCAAGCCCGAGATTACGGTCCAGATCGAAGACAATGAGCGGAAAGACGTCAGCCTGCATCTAAAGAAGCAGGCACCGGGCAAGAAGTAGGCCCGGTCGGAGATTCCATGAAAAAGCTTTTGGTTTTGCTGGCAATTGCGGCCCTTTCGGTCGGTTGCATGGCCTGGCAAATCAACCTCCCCATTACCGGCGGGGGACTCGGATCCACGCCGAAAAAGACGAAGCCAACCTCGAAGATGCTGAGCGGCACCGTACAGGACAAGGACGATCAACCGATCGCCGGTGCAGTGGTCTATCTCAAGAACATGAAGACGCTTTCGGTGAAGAGCTTCTTCGCCCAGCAGGACGGCACCTACCGCTTCCCGCAACTGGCGCTCAATACCGATTACGAAATCTACGCCGAGAAAGACGGCAAGAAGAGCAACGCCAAGACCATCAGCCAGTTCGACGACCGCTCCAGTCCTACCGTGAACCTCCAAATCAATCTGAGCAAGTAGCCAATCTTTCCGGACGACACCAAAAGAATGGCCGCCATCGCTGGCGGCCTTCTTAGTTCAGAACTGCGGTTTCAGAACTGCGAAACCTAGTTGTTCTCGTTGCTGGCGCGCTTCCACGACATGAACTCGCCTATGGTTGAGCCAGCTCCCGAGGACGAAGAAGACGACGTTGCCGCCGTCGGCCCCTTGTAAGCCTCCACATCCGCGCGCGTGGCTTCTTCGCCTACTGCCCGGATGCTGAGTCCCACTTTTTTCTCCGCCGGATTCATCTTGATGATCTTGAAGTCGAACTCCTGGCCGGGCTCCAGCTTGATCTGCGTGCCGTGCGAATCCACTGCCTCGGAGTTATGGCAGAGACCCTCAACTCCATCGGCGATTTCCACGAACGCACCAAAGCTGGCCAGCCGCAGCACCTTGCCGTGGATGACGTCGCCCACCCGGTGCTGGTCGAAGAAAGTCTCCCAGACATCCGGCTGCAACTGCTTCACACCCAGCGAAAGACGGCGCTGCTCGGGTTCGATGGCGAGCACAATGGCCTTCACCTTGTCGCCCTTCTTCAGCACTTCCGAGGGATGCTTAACGCGCTTTGTCCAACTCAAGTTGCTCACGTGTACCAGGCCGTCGATACCCTCTTCGATTTCGATGAATGCGCCAAAATCGGTCAGGTTGCGGACCTTGCCCTCGACCACGGCGCCGACCGGGAACTTCTCGATCAGCGATTCCCACGGATTCGATTCCAGCTGCTTCAGTCCAAGACTGATGCGGCGCTCGGTCGGATTCACGTTCAGCACCACCGCATCCACCTCGTCGCCGACATTCACCAGCTTCGAGGGATGCTTCATGCGCTTCGACCACGTCATCTCGCTGACGTGCACCAGGCCTTCGATGCCCTGCTCCAGCTCGATGAACGCGCCGTAATCCGTAACGCTGATTACCCGGCCATGAACATGCGCGCCGATCGGATAACGCTCCGAAGCGTCGAGCCAGGGATCAGGCGTGAGCTGCTTGAAGCCCAGCGACACCCGCTGCTTTTCGCGATCGAACTTCAGCACCTTCACCTGGATCTGGTCGCCCACCTGCACCAGGTCGCGCGGATGCGTCAGCCGTCCCCAAGACATGTCGGTGATGTGCAACAGACCATCGATGCCGCCCAAGTCGACAAACGCGCCGTAATTCGTCAGATTCTTGACGGTGCCCGTCAGGATCGAGTCTTCGCTCAACTGCTCCAGCGTCTTGGTGCGCTTTTCGCCCTGCTCTTCTTCCAGCAGTTGCTTGCGCGAAGCCACGATGTTGCCGCGCTTCTTGTTCAGCTTGATAATGCGGACTTCGAGATCGGTGCCTTTAAGAGCATCGAGATTGCGCACCGGACGCAAATCAACCTGCGAGCCCGGCAGGAAAGCGCGCGCGCCCAGGATGTCGACCGTCAGGCCGCCCTTGATGCGATCGATAATGCGCGCCTTGACCGGCGCCTTGTCGTTGTAGGCCTTCTCGATCTCGTCCCATGCGCGCAAGCGCTGCGCCTTGTGGTACGAGAGGTTGATATAGCCCTCTTCGGTGTGTCCCTGATCGCGCACCACGGGAATTTCTTCACCCGGTTGCACGGACACGTTGCCCTCGGAGTCGGTGAACTCGGCGACGGGGACGACGCCCTCGGACTTATAGCCGATGTCCACGACAACGTACTGCGGCGTGATCTTAAGAACGGTGCCCGTAACGATCTGTTCGTCGTTCAGAGCGGCTTCGGTTTGCGCCTGTTCCTGTTCAAAGGTTTCCAGCGCGGTGGCGAAATCTTCCATTGACGGTTCTTTTTCGGACCGAGGCGTGGCAGCAGCCACAGGCTCGGCGCCAGTGGGATGAGTGCTGGTATGAGTGGTTTGGGCGGTCGGTTGCTGCTCGGCCGTACCGGATTCTTCAGTTGGGGTGGTCGGAGTATCGTTAAGGGTTTCTTCGAGAGACATTGATTTGAGTTCGAGCCCAGCAATCTTGGAGATTAATGGGGAGCCTGGCCAATACGGACTGCTGGCTTGAGTCTTCAGATAATATTTCCCCGTACTAGGGGGAGGTCGGACAACCCAGCGGCCGGATCCCGGGCAGTAGGCCCCCACTTCCCGAGACTCTTTGACTATAGCAATCGCTTCTAAGCAGTGTCAAACGCGTAAGTCCAAGCAGGACGCGATTTTCCGTAATTTTACCTGTTGTTCAATTGCCGCTTCATCGGCTTTTGTGCCTTCGTGCTCCCCCACCGTTTGGGGATGCCGCAGCGCTTTGGTACTCTGCCCAGTGATGGATTACCTCTGGACCCCATGGCGCTATGCTTACGTCACCACCGTCGACCAGGTGTCGGATTGTATTTTCTGTGTCCTGCAGAACTTGGGCGATGACCAGAAAGCCCTCATCGTCCACCGTGGCGAGCACAATTTCATCATCCTGAACGCCTACCCCTACACCTCGGGTCACGCCATGGTTGTCCCTTACGCGCATTTGGATCGCCTGACCAAGCTACCCGAGCCCGCGGCCAACGAGATGATGGCATTCACGCGGCGTCTGGAGGCCGTGATGATCGAGATCTACCACCCTGATGGCGTCAATCTCGGCATGAACATCGGCAAAGCAGCCGGGGCCGGAGTGACGGGACACATCCACATGCACGTGCTCCCGCGCTGGGTCGCCGACGCCAACTTCATGACCGTCGTGGGTGAGACCCGCGTGCTGCCCGAATCGCTGGAGGATACTTACCGGCGCCTCAAAGCGAAGTTCTAGTCGGTGAAGTTCGCTATCTGCATGCGTCGGCTGACTGGATCCCAATTGCTGCAGCCCCGGAGGGGCGGCATATCATAGCCCAGCACGCAGCGAAGCGGAGTGCTGGGTAAGCTGTCAATGAATCCCGAGTCCCGCGAAGCCGGACGGCACTCTTCCGCGAGGACGTGAGTCCGAGCGTCTTTGAAATAGCGATGAGGACTACGCAACCATCCTGACGGTGACTCACATCACGGCGGGGCCTCGCCGTAGTGGTGTAATGAGCCGTCTACATGATCGCGATGGGGAGGTTCGCGCGATATGCGAGCACTGCTCCTAAGAAGCGCTGTTGTCATTTGCCTGTTGTCGACTTGCATGGCTCAGTTTCGCCCGTTTGCCCCATGCAGGATCACAGATCCCTCCACGGTTGAACACAAGGAATCAATCGCCATTCATCGCATCAGCATCACTGAGTCGTCAGGTGTGTTCGGCGCAACTGCCTTCATACCGGATGGCGATGGCGAACTCCCGGGTGCTTTGTTCTCCCATTCATCGATTCACGGCAGCGAAACGGATGCCAACCTCACTTCATTTGCGTGGGCACTAGCGAAAGCTGGCGTCGCTGCTATCGTCATCGACGGCACCCTCCAGTGGCAGAGTCCTATTAACGAATCAGTGCCTGATCCTCATCTGTTGGCATGTGCAGGTCGATGGCTCGTCGTCCACGCGAGGCTCGTCCCCGTGAGGTCGGAACGTTGGAAGGCTGTCTTTGTAGGAACGTTGGGGCATTGGGGTGGTGGCGACACTCCATTCTGCCGGGAAGGCCAACCCTGCTTTCAGTCCTCGTGCATTGTTGGTATGGGAGCGACTGGGCCAGCTGAGTGGACGCACACGGATCAAATGCTCACCAGCCAGGGACAACGGTACCTTGCCCGGTGGGTGCAGAGACATTTGAATCTCAGTGAAATCAAGCCCGAGTGGCTTGCTCCTGCTGTTGTCTCGCGGCAACCCGGCTCTCAGTAGTTGGCGTAACATCACTTTCTCACTTGAAAACCGAAAATTGCTCAACTGGATGAATGGTCGGTCTGTCTGGCCTCAACCCCTCACCAACTCCTCCATCTCCTTCTCGCCAATCACCGCGACGCCAAGCTCCTTGGCCTTGTCCAGCTTCGATCCCGCTTCCTCCCCCGCCACCACGTAGTCGGTCTTCTTGCTGACCGAACCTGCCACCTTCCCACCGGCATCTTCGATCAGTTGCTTGGCCTCATCGCGGGTGTGCCGCTCCAGCGTTCCCGTGAGAACGAACGTCTTGCCCTCCAGGGTCGTGCCGCGTTGCTTCTTTTGGCCTTTAAACGTCAGCCCAGCCTCACGCAGCCGCTCGACCAAGGTTACATTCTTCGGCTCGTCGAAAAACTCGCGAATGCTCTGCGACACTCGCGGACCAATCTCGTTCACCGCCTGCAACTCTTCTTCGCTTGCGGCCATCAGCGCATCCATCGACCCAAAATGCTCGGCCAAAAATTGCGCGGTGCGTTCGCCGACCATGCGAATTCCCAGGCCGTAGATCACGCGCTCCAACGGCAGCTTCTTTGAGTTCTCGATCTCGCGCAGGATGTTCTGCGCCGACTTCTTCCCCATGCGCTCGAGTGCGACCAGCTTTTCTTCCGTGAGGCCGTAGATGTCGGCGACGCTCTTCACCTCTTTGGCGTCTACCAGCTGATTCACCAGCGCATCGCCCATGCCTTCGATGTTCATCACCCCGCGCGAGGCGAAGTGCCGGATGCTCTCGCGCAATTTGGCCGGACAGTTCGCATTTACGCAGCGATGGTCGGCCTCGCCTTCGGCGCGCACCACATGTCCACCGCAGACCGGACAGCGCTCTGGCATGTGAAATTCGGGCGTGCCGCGAGGCCTGTCCTCCAGAACCTTGACGACTTTGGGAATAACATCGCCGCCGCGCTCCACCGCCACCCAGTCGCCGATGCGCACGCCTAGCCGGTCGATCTCGTCCATGTTGTGCAGGGTTGCGCGTGTGACCGTCGTGCCTCCAATTGACACCGGCTTCAGCGCCGCTACTGGAGTCAGCTTTCCGGTGCGACCCACCTGCACCAGGATGTCTTCGATCTGCGTCTCCCCACCGCGCGCCGTGAACTTGTACGCGATCGCCCACCGTGGAGCTTTGCCGGTAAACCCCAGCTCGTCCTGCAGGCCGATGCGGTCTACTTTGACCACCACTCCGTCGATCTCATACGGCAGCTTGTCGCGCATCGCGTCCGTCTCGCTGACGAACTCCATCACCTCCCCGAGGTCATGCGCCAGCTTGTGGTGCGGGTTTACCTTGAATCCCACCGCCTGCAACGCCTTCAGCACCTGCGAATGCCGGTCGAATATGGGGCGACCGTCTTTCAGCAATCCGTATCCAAAGAAGTCGAGCCGCCGCTGCGCCGTTACATTCGGCTCCAGCGTCCGCACTGTTCCCGCCGTAGCATTCCGCGGATTGGCAAACACCGGCAGCCCCTGCGCCTCGCGCTCTTCATTCATGCGCTGAAACGCCGCCAGCGGCATCAGCAACTCGCCGCGCACCTCGAAGTCGCGCGGCAAGCCCGCCTTGTCGAGCGTCTTTTCCGCAATCGTCAACGGAACACTGCGCACCGTGCGCACATTCGGCGTCACATCTTCGCCCACCGTGCCATCGCCGCGCGTCAATCCCAGCGCGAGCTTGCCGTGCGCGAAGCGCAACGCCAACGACATGCCGTCGAGCTTCAGTTCGCATACATAATCCACCTTCGACTGGCCCGTGAGTTCGTGCACTCGCCGCTCCCAGTCGCGCAGCTCAGCGTCGCTGGTAGTCTTCGCCAGCGAAAGCATTTGGGTGGAGTGCCGCACCTTGGCGAACTCTTCGCTGGGCTTGCCGCCTACGCGCCGTGTCGGCGAATCGGGCGTGACCAGCTCCGGATGCGCGGCTTCCAGCGCGATCAATTCGTCCATCAGCTTGTCGAACTCAGCGTCGCTGAGCTCCGGATCGTCGAGCACGTAGTAGCGGTGTTCGTGGTAGCGGATCTTGTCGCGCAGTGCGTCAATCTTCTTCTGCACGTCTTTGGTGGTGGCAGGCATGACGGCAATTATAGGAGGGGCAACATCCCGGGAATGAAGTGGATTACTGGGCCTTCTGTCAATGCATGGAAGCAAACTCGTGTTAAAGAACAGCAGTAAGCTGGCATTCGCGAGCAACCGGTTCGACCACTCTAATGCGCCCGTGGCCCGGATTGGTTCGCTCCCGCGTTCGTACGACTCCTGCCAGCTCCAATTTCATCACGTCCCGGCGCACAGATTTGGGGTCGCGCCCCAGCGCGGCTGCAAGGGCTGAGATAGACGAGGACTTGATTCGTACCTTTTGTACAAGCCGGATTCGCTGGGCGGTAAGCACTTCGAGCATGGCAAGCGGATTGTCGAATGTGATGGTAATCTCCGGCTGGACACGCTCTCGCCGGTCGAGCTTGCGTGCCCGTACCACAGCCCGCTTCGCGTATCCTTCAAATCCATCCGTGTTGATTTTCAACTTCATATCGGCTCCTTCTTCTCGCGGAGTTTCCGTACTTCATTCAGAAAGCGCTGCAGCAGCTTCTCGTAACTGATAAAAGAGAACTTCTCTTCCGCTCCGGTGTGATGCCGATGGTGATGGCTGTGGCTGTTGTCGTATCCCACCACCCTTCCGTTATCCCTGGCCCAGAGGGAATGATTGATGAATGCCAGGTTGTACTTAACGACCTTGCCTTGGGAATCCTGCCAGACCTCCTCGCGTATGATCCCTTTCCCCAGAGTGCAACGTACTTGCGTCGTTTCGTCCACCACCTTGCGTGGCTTTCGCGTCTTCTTCACCTGATTCATCATGATATCACAGGTAGGGCATGACATGACCTATCTGTGCTGGACTATGCCGCCGACCAGCCGACATTCACGTAAAATAGAGATTTCCCCGGAGACAAGTGAAGCACCTACTAGCCAAGTGGACACACCTGATCCTCGCCCTGCTCGCCCCCCTCGGTATCTGGGGCGTTCTGGGCTTCGCCTTTGTCGACGCGTCTTTTCTCGGCATGCCCCTCGACGCCATCGTCGGCGGCTATGTGTACGCTGCCCCAAGCCGTTTCCTGTTGCTTTCGGCCATGGCTGCCGCAGGGTCGGCGCTGGGCAGCATCGTTATCTACTGGATCGGCTACAAAGGCGGCGAAGTCCTCCTGGTCAAGCGCATCGGCGAAGCCCGGTTTAACAAGATCAAGGCCTCGTTCGACAAGCACGAATTCTTGGCGATAATGCTGCCGTCCATGCTGCCTCCGCCGACGCCGTTCAAACTGTTTGTGCTCTCGGCCGGCGTCGCGGAGATGCGTTTTAGCCACTTTCTCGCCGCCATCTTCTTCGGCCGCTTTCTGCGCTTCTGCATCCTGTCGATCCTGGTGATTCGATTTGGACCGGAGATCATCGGCTTCTTCGGTAACGTCGTCCACAACCACGCCAGGCTCGCCATCGCGGTGGTCGCCGCCGCTGCTTTGATCGGCTGGTGGATCTGGCGTTTGCGCAAGAAGACTCGTAGGCGCGATGTGGTGTTGTAGTCGACTACAACACTTAAAAATGCCTAATGCACGGTTGTTTAGAATCAATGGTTTGGCAGGAAATTGTTCGCATGTAGTTGATAAATAATAGAGTTATACGTATCCAAGTCTGCGCGTAGGACTTAGCTGGCATTGTCGAGCGTTTCGCGAGGTTGGCGGCGTCCCAGAATGGGAAAATGTCGAAGAACGCTAGAATGCGCGCGCTGGGCGCGATATGGGCAGGGACACGAAGATCCCAATCCCACACGCTGGTTCTAATCGGTTGAAAGATTCGACGCAACAAAAATCAGCGGGCGAGGAAAACTAAAGTAACCAGCAGCAAAAAAGGGCCGGACGCCATGTCCGGCCCTTTTGCTCGAATCTGAACTGAGACTTACCGCGCGACTGTAACGCCTTGCTCCTGGCGATGGCTCACCAGGTACCCAATACCGAAGAATGCCGCCGCGAAGAACAGGTCCGAAACTACCGCATTGCGGAAGAACGGCAACCCGGCAACGTAGCACGCGGCCAAGCCGCTAGCCGTCTTCGGATACATGTACCAAACAGCCCACACGGCAAAGTTGCTGATCAGGAAGAACGACACCGAACCGGCCAACGACGCAGCGCCAACCCGCAGCGCGGATGCGTTCTTCGCCAGCAATCCTCCCAGCAGCACCATTCCCGCGTACCATGCCCATGTCACCAGTAGGTCGGGCGAAAACGCATAGGCGTAAACGCTGCGCGACAGGTACAGGCCCGCCACCGCCAGCGCGGCTACCGGAATCCACATCTCCTTGCGCGGCCGGCGCGCCCCAAAATACAGCAGGGCAGCCGTCACCGGAGCAAAACTATAGGGCAGGGGCAGAAACCGCGCGTGTACTGCCACGGCAAAGATGAGAAACAGGTACGCCAGCATGATCACCTCAGAAAATGTACGTTCTGGAAACAGAACGCCTCTTGATTCTGTACGCCCCGCGCGGTTGCGTCAAGCGCGATTATCTACTCAGGAAAAATCACTTGCCCACCACGACAATCCCGGCCGCCTACGGGTTCTCCCCAATCGACGGCTTCCGCGAGTTCGTGCCTTCCTCCTGCACCCGCATGTCCGGACCCACCAGCACCCAACCTCCCAGGTTGCCGCGCCCGCGCATCTCCGGATACTCGAAGCGCAAGTCTTCAAACCGCACCAGGTATCCCTTGAACGCTCCCTGCAGTTGTTCCGTCTGCGTCAGCGGAAACACCGCCCAATCCAGATACACCCGCCCAAAATACGAGGCTTTGGCCGCCTGTGTCGCAGGGGTCTCTTCCGGTTTGAAATAGGTGTGCGCCTCTCCCTGCTCGTCCACCTCCGGCGCCAGCGAATTCACCGGCACGCTTTGGAAAAAGTTCTCCGTCTCCACTACGCCATGCCAGCGAAATGGATTGACCCAGTACGGATACGCGCCCATCCTGACCGGAACTGCACCTTGGTAGAGCAACGCTCCCATGGCATTCAGCGCGCGCCGATGCTGATAGTCGCGGACTCCCCAGATGAGCACCACACACACCAGCGCGAAGATCGCCCCGGCGCGTCCGCGCGGCCCCTTGCTGCGCGCCCCAATCTCCTGGTTGATCAGCCCAAACAGCGATGGCAGCACCAGGCCCGCAATCAGTGCCAGCAGCATCACTGGCTCCACGATGAACACGATGTCCCACGAATACCAGCGCCAGTTGAAGGGCGCGAACATGCGGATACCGTACGCCGTGGTGTAGTCGAGCAGGATGTGGCTTAGCGCCGCGATCAGCGCCAGCCAGTAGAGATAGTCCCAGCGCACCGGCAGCTTCGACCGTAAGATTCGCGGCTTGCCCGACGGTCCCCGCCACAGATAGAGCAGGTACACGAATCCCACGGTGGCCGCTGCCACAAACGGCGCTCCCAGGAACGTATGCGTGATCCCGCGGTGGTGC
>Ga0070766_10000495_pt1 | contig 17649 bp, 20 predicted proteins | sample HubBroMetageWFT6_FD_69782 | JGI IMG/M metagenome (GOLD analysis project Ga0070766, IMG submission 69782) | Warmed and freeze-thawed soil microbial communities from the Hubbard Brook experimental Forest, New Hampshire - Hubbard Brook CCASE Soil... | ecosystem: Environmental > Terrestrial > Soil...
CCTACGGCAAAAGTTTGGGCCCGAATACGAGCGAGCGGTGCTTAAGCATGGGTCGGAACGAAAAGCAGAAGCCAAACTAGTGGATCGCCAGGAGCGGGTTGAGAAACTCAACATTCGCGCCCTCGATCCGATGGAATACGAACGTTTTTCAAAACGATGGGAGTCGGTCCAGTCTCGTTTTGTCGATTCCCCAAAAGGGGCAGTCGCAGAAGCCGATGACTTGGTGTCCTCTTTGATGAAAGCGCGCGGCTATCCTGTATCCGATTTCGATCAGCGTGCCGCTGACATTTCTGTGGACCATCCCCGAGTGGTCGAGAACTACCGGTCTGCTCATGAAATTGCGCTGCGGGTTGGGAAAGACGCGGCGACTACTGAGGATCTGAGAACGGCGATGATTCACTACCGCTCTCTATTTGAGGAACTGGTGCAGGCACCGACAATTGTGGAGAGGAAAGAGGTGGCGTAATGGCTGAATTGATGGCAAAGGATGAGGATGTTGTCACGGCAGATTTGGTGAGCATTTCGCCGAAGCTGCCCAACGGACCCGCGCTGGTGAAAGTCCAAGGGACGGAAACTCCGGATAACGCGGCTGCAGTCTCAAAGCCCATGCCGTTGTTTTCTGAATCGGAAATGGGAGATTTCCGATCGCAGTGGAGCAAGGTACAGACTAGTTTCGTGGACGAACCACGCCGGACGGTTGAAGACGCAGACAAGCTGGTAGCTTCGGTGATGCAGCGACTCGCGGAAGGTTTTGCCAATGAGCGATCGGGTTTGGAGAAGCAGTGGGAAAGTGGCGACAACGTGTCCACTGAGGACCTGCGGCTTGCCCTACAGCGTTATCGTTCCTTTTTTGACAGATTGCTGAAACTGTGAGGACAACCCCCCTTTCGGATGCAGAAAGAAGACCTAGACATCAGGATGCGGGGATTCAATGTTATTCAACGACAAGGGAGAAAACAGATGAACTCCAGTACGAAGGATGAGATTAAAGGCAGTGTTCATGAAGTGAAAGGCAACATCAAAGAGACGGCCGGCAAACTTACGAACAATCCTAACTTACAGGCCGAAGGCGCTGCGGAAAAAAACACCGGGAAAATCGAAAAAAAGGTCGGACAAATCGAAAAAGTGTTCGAGAAGTAAACTTCGCGGCGTCCGCCAGGAGCTTGTTCGAGCCCGCGAGACACCTGAAGTACCGTCGCTCTCGGCTCAGTTCTGCAGAGACCGGTGGGCGTCTTAGTGGTCGGAGTTCCGGAGTGGGGCAGGGCCGCCCTTGTCAGCATCAAAGGCCGAGCACCGCTAGCCTCTCTCCCGACAACGGCGCATCTGGGCGCCATAAACGCATGTCTGATCAGGTTGCGAATATGAGCGCGGTTGCTGAACAAAGTCAGGGGCAGGTGCTGGAAACGGCGGTGCTGCCTTCCACCCCATCATCCGATAAGCTCCTCAGCAGAATCGCGATACTGCTGTTCATATTGGTCGCGGGCTTGCTGACAGTGTTCGGGTACTACGCGAGCTCGATCTGCATCACAGTCGTCCTGGCGGGATTTCTCGCGATCCTGTTTGACCCCGTGGTAGTCATACTGGAGAAACTGCATCTGCCCCGCGGTGTGGCCGCGGCGGGCATTGTGCTTGCAGGCATGAGTCTAATCGGGCTTCTGGGTTACGCGCTCTACGGAAGAGCGATGAGCTTTGGCGAAGAACTGCCAGTGTACGCATCGAAGGTTCAACAAACCATTGAGCCAATTAGCCGGAAGATCCAAGACTTTCAGAAAAGTGCCGGAAATTTTACGAACGACGTGCATCCCACTAAGAAAGTCCCCGAGGTTCGCCTGCAGGAGTCCCCAAACTGGCCTGATTATCTGGTGCGCGGTGTGGGATCTGTGTGGGGTGTGCTGATTATCGCCGGCGTGGTGCCGTTTCTAACGTTTTTTATGCTCTGCACGAAGGATCAAATGGCAATCCGGATGGATGGCCTCTTCGCTTCCAAGCTAGACGCGGCTCGATTCATCACGAACCTGAACCAGATGGTTCGCGGCTTCGTAGCCGGAAACCTTATCGTCGGTTCCGTGATGGCGTTGGCGACCACGCTCGTGTTGTGGGGGGTTGGCATGAGAGGTGCCGTACCCCTCGGGATCGCCAGCGGGCTCTTGAATCTGCTGCCGTTCCTCGGTCTGATCGCTTCGCTTGCTCTTCCTTTAGCAGCGGCGCTCCTTCAGTTCAGCACACCAGGACCATATATTGTCATCACTGTGACCATTCTCTTCCTCCACGTCGTTTCCGCAAATCTTCTTATTCCGAAATTTATTGCCAATCGCTTGAGTATCGGGCCGGTGGCGGCGACGGTTGGAATTCTCTTCTGGGGCTGGTTGTGGGGTGTGACGGGCTTGCTGCTCGCCGTGCCGCTGACAGCATTCATCAAGCTCGTCGCCGATTTGCACCCGTCCTTATGTCACTTGTCCAACATGCTGGCGCTGACGCCGCGTCCGACTCCACGTTGGGTGCGCTACGGCGAAACGGCCTTGGACCGGGCAATTCCTTACCTGCGCCCCGTCCGAAAAAAGTTCCTCTAGAGCACCAGCCCTAGGTGACCGAGAACTGAGAAGTCAATGATAACCAAACAGTAGTGTTTGGGTTCTGCGCTCCCGTGGCATTCTCGCGATTGCTTGATCTCATTTTTTGGCGGTGACCCGGTCTGCAAATGGCACCGAGTGGCCAAAATTGAACAGCTCGGAAGGAGCTAGTTCTGCCAAACTCTGGCCATGACAACGAAAACGATTCCGCAATACCTTGAAGACGAGCGCCAAAAAGATGGGGACGCTCAGGTGCGAATGGAAGAAGAAGCCGCGCGCATCCAGCCATTGAATCATGGCCATCATCGCACGGCGAAACAGCCCAAGCTGGAATTGCCAGCCTCGGTTAAAGCCGCACCGAAATCGAAAAAACCTGTGGCACGAGTGCGGAAAAAGACAAGCACCGCGCGAAAAACGGTGACGAAAGCCCGCAAAGTGGCATGACCAAAGGGCGAATCTGCTCCCAATTTAACCTCGTGGGGGCGATAAAGCGCTTGTTCGCGGCACGGAGTTCGCCTGTGAATACCTCCACCCTACTTCGTCACTGACCCCGAACCCAGGCGGTCATGCGTCATACGAAGGCGGAGGCATCGATCCGCATGCATACAATTGTGCGATCATGGGTAACAACTGCCTGGCCAAACCATCCTTGGCTATGAAAGCGTCCACCACCCTCAAGGCCTGTTCGGGAACATCCACTGCCGCGGAAAGCATGATGATTGGGGCTTCTGGCTTAAGCCGCCTCATTTCCTTAGCGACCTCTTGCCCGTTCATTTCTGGCATGAGGTAGTCAACAATTACAACGTCAACCGAGCACGTGGAGGCCAGTTCTAAGCCCTTGCCGCCGCTCGAAGCCGTCAGAACCGTATAGCCAAAGCTTTCAAGAAACGACTTCTCGCATTCCAGTACGTCCTCGTCATCGTCGATGCAAAGAAGTACTGCTCTTTGAGGTTCCGGATCCACCAACAGCGGCATCGTTCACCCTTCAACAAACCCATTTCAACACTTCAGTCTTAAGCGACTCTTCAAAATTGCTCAGTTATTCGAAACGGAGTGGACGGCCTGCAGTTCCCCGTGGCGGTTCCTAAAGGGTGTTCCAGCTCTCGCAGTCGTTCTCTCATCGCTTCCCGCTTCAATACGATGTGCACCCGCATTTTCTGCACATCCAATTCCACTAGAGCAATGATGTGTGGGTCTTCCCATTTTTCGTATTGGCTGCTAAACATGCGCCTCGCTTGCACTCCGAGAAAGCAGCAAATATACAGACACGCATCCTGACGAATCTGTTCAATATTGATCACTTGCCCGGAAATTCTGAGGTCTCGAAAAGCATGACTTGAAGGACAGGAAACAGGTGTCGATCGCCCTACGCCGCCCCTCCGAAATATCGCCAAGCTCTGCAATCGAGTACCTGGTTTTCCACCCAGTCGCTCACGATTCCGCCTTCGGATGCGGTAGGCAGCTAGGCTGCCGCTTCGTTCTGCATGACTTTCATGTAGCTGTCCATTGACTGTGTCAACTGCGCGTCAACTTCGTCCGCGATCGTCATGACATCGGGTAACAACAAACTGAAATCCAAGGAGTTTAGATTACTCTGCAACGTTCCGAAGATGGTTACCTGAAGTATTCGGGATTCATGCACCAGCATAGCCGGTGTGTAGCCTTGCTGATAGCGCAGCGTGCCATGGGCGACGGCGGTAGCGGAAAACGCTGCGTCGCTGTCCTCGCTGGTCCTGCTGGCCTTGCTCAGGCGTAGAGCCAGATCTGCAACCAGTCTGGGAAGATGTCCAGTGCGCTCATCATCGCTAAGTGGAAGGCATTTCAGTTCACTACTCTGCTTGGCACGCAGCAACCACGCGTCAACGATACTCTCGACGCACCGTTGCAGGATGGCGCCCACTCTTTCCTTCTCCAACCGGACAGCAGGTCTCCGCGTAACCATCTTTTCGCGAACGAGTTCGGCAAGTCTCCCAGCTTCGAACGGCTTCACGATGATTTCGTCCGCTTCCAGAAGGATAGCGGCCATGGCACTCTGCACGTCTGGGTAACCGCTGACTAGCAGGGTGAGTGCGTCTGGTTGAGAGTGGCGCATCGCTGTAACCACCGTAAAACCATCACCTGGGTTCGGCATATGCAGATCAGTAATAAGCACGTCGAAGCTCTCGGTTGCGATACATCGCAAGGCTTCTGACACGCTGGCGGCATTGACCACGTCGAATCCCTTCCGTTCAAGGGTCGCATTCATCATGGCACGAACGGCTTCATCGTCATCCACCAGCAGGACTCTATGGGCAACAGGTGGTTCGGTCGGAGTCATGCAGCACTGCCTCTCGTCACGAATAATAGTCAAAGTGTTGCTCAGATTCATTTTGGGAAATGTGCAAAATTGAACAGTTATTGAAACCGTCAACAGCTATTCTGTTTGAGTTCGGAAGCTCGAAACGGCGGTCATGGGTTAGTGTCGGAGACCGCGACGTTCAGACCCTCACGACCGCGTTTAAGGACTCTACATCAGACGCACATGTTTTCAGGCTGGACTCACATAGGTCCAGCCTTTTTTCTCTTTACGTGGATTCAACCTAGGTCCGAGTTAGCGTCCAAGGTTGCTGCAGGCCTGTTTTAGCTTTACCAATTCCATGCTCCTTACCATCGCAGGAACTGCTTGGCCATCCTTGACCTATGCATTTTTGACCAGACTTGGAAGTATCCGAAATGAGAAAGTTCCAGCCAGAACTATTTGTGATTGCGACGAAGACGTGAAATAGGTCTCGCTCGGAAATCGCGCCTCTTAATCCACGCAACCCGGAGCAGCAGAGCATCACCAGGCAAGCGAAGGATGAGGCAAGAGGAAGCACAATGCGTATCATCTCCCCCTTACGTCCCCTGCTGTTCGTGTTTGTCCTCCTTTCCCTTGCGGCAGCATCATTTGCCCAAATCAGCGTATCGGTCAGCTTCGCCCCGCCTGAACTGCCCGTCTACGAACAACCGCTGTGTCCCGGCGATGGTTATCTTTGGACGCCTGGATACTGGGCTTACGCCGACGACGTCGATGATTACTACTGGGTGCCGGGCACATGGGTAATGGCGCCGGAAACCGGCCTGCTCTGGACTCCAGCCTATTGGGGTTGGAGCGGCAACGGATTTGTTTTCTACGATGGCTACTGGGGTCAGCAGGTAGGTTTCTACGGCGGGGTCAGTTACGGCTATGGATATTTCGGCGATGGCTATGAAGGCGGTCGTTGGCAGAACGGACAGTTTTTCTACAACCGTTCGGTGAACAACGTGAACGTCACGAACATTCACAACATTTACAACACCACCGTGATCAACAGCACTACGGTGAACCGGGTCAGCTACAACGGCGGCAGTGGCGGGCTCAGCGCTCGCCCAACGCCTCAACAGGAGGCGGTGGCACGTGAGAAACACATTCCTCCTGTAGCAGCTCAGACTCAGCATTCGCAGGCCGCCCGTGCGAACCCTGAGCAACGTGCTTCCGCGAACCACGGCAAGCCAGCGGTTGCCGCTACTCCTAAGCCCGGAGCATTTAGTGACCGAGCGGCTGTACCAGCGAAAGCGGCAGGAGCCCCTTATATCCCACCGGTCAATCGTGCCGCAGTTCAGCCAACAGCAAATATGCCGGCCGCGCATCCAGAGAGCAATGCCGCTCCGCGGGGACCGAGGTGTGCCGGATAACCCGCCAGAAACAAACCGTCCGCCAACAGACCGCCCGAACAATCGACCGGAGCCTAACCGTGCGGAGCCAATTCCGGCTGAATCAAATCATCCACCGACGGTACATCCGAACAATTCGCCAGAACCCAACCGGAATGAGCCTGCTGCCAAGTCACAAACCCCTCCTCCTAGCGAGCGTTCGCAACCCCAGCGAACTCCTGCTCCTGAAGAAAAACAGCGTGCGGCGCAGGAACAATAGCGTCCGCAGCCGGCGCCTCTGAAGCCGGAAGAGAAGAAGGAACAGCCAAAACAAGAGGAGAAGCCGCCGCAGTAAAGGCGTTTCATATTGGAACTCCAAAGGACAAAACATGACCAACCAAGCGAGCGCCGTAATGCCCGGAACTGTCGAAATGATCATAAAATCGCCGCTCCCCAACGAAAGTGAAACAGCACAAATCACTGTCGAAGGGGCAGATCACCCGTATGAGCAGATCCGCAGCGAGAACACGCTGACCGACAAGAACGGCGACGAGGTCCAGTTGAAAGCGGGTGCCAAAGTGCAGGTTACGGTTCGAAGTAGGGCCGCGGATGACCGCTGCGCCAAGTGATGGAGAGGGTTCTGAGGTCTTTTCGGGAGCGAGGGCTTGTCTGCTGCCTCCGAATGTCTACCCGGATTTGTTCGCCAGACATAGCACCGTGCCGGAGAGTGCAGAGTTAACAGAAACGAGGACTGTTCCATGAAAAAAATAGTGTTCGTGCTCGCAATGTTGGGTCTCGGCACACTGTGCTGGGCAGCGTCGGCGCGAGAAGATGCCACCGACCGACTGGATAACGCCACCTCAGTGATGCACGAAATCATGGGGATGCCAGACAAAGGAATCCCGGAAGAAGTGTTGGAGCATGCAAAGTGTGTGGCCGTTATACCGCACATGGTTAAGGGTGGCTTTGTCTTCGGAGGTAAAGGGGGCAAAGGCGTAGCCACCTGTCGCACAGCGAACGGCTGGAGTGCGCCAGCATTCATCACCATTTCGGGTGGAAGCTGGGGACTGCAGATCGGTGTAGAAGCTGTGGACGTGGTACTGATCATTCAGAATGACAAAGGGATGCAAAGGCTGCTCTCCAGCAATTTCCAAATTGGAGGGGACGCTTCAGCGGCAGCGGGTCCAGTTGGACGACATGCCGAGGCTGGTACGGATTGGAAGATGGATACAGAGATCCTGACCTACTCCCGCGCCAAGGGTGCGTTCGCTGGGCTGACGCTGGAAGGTGCATCGCTCCGTCAAGACAATGATTCACGGCGTGCGATCTATGGAGGCAACGTTACAACTCGGGCTTTGCTATTGGGAAAAGTGCCGGCTCCAGCCGCGGCTGAGCCGTTCCTTGCGGAAATTCGCGGAGCAAAGGCGGAAGCCAGGGCTGATAGGAACTAGCTTAGCTAGGGCTTCCGGACTCCATCTGCCAATGGTTGGATTCAGCCGACGGCTGCGTTTTCGAAAAGACAGTTCTGAGTGTTCGCGAACGGAGTTTCCTTACCTTTCTTCCTTCTGGTTCATGCGAAACAGCTCGGCCGGTCGTGAAGAGATTCACCTCAGCGTGCGTGAATGGGAGACCAATATGCTTTAGACCGTTTTCGTTGTTCTTCTGATCTTGTGGCTTCTTGGTCTTAGCCTGCATATCGGTGGCGGCCTGATCCACTTACTCCTGATTGTGGGGTTGGTCGTTCTGGTCATTAATCTACTGACGGGACAACGAACTGCCGGTTGAAGAGAATTCTAATACCGAGCATCCCTACTTGCGGCATTCGGGCAATGAAGTTATATTTTCCGCGGAACCCCACCTGCACGCTATGGCTCCGAGGTGAATCATGATTCAGACTGCTCTCGGGATAAACGGCAACGATTGCACGTCCGGCGATGGCAACACAGCCGAAGAGTATGAGGCCATCGCAGTAGCGCTGCTGCGAGCAGCGGAGGCGATCCACAATCGAGAAGAAGGCAGGGTGGAATGCCTGGGGCAGGATGGCAAATAACTGATGAAGACCTTGCAGATGCGGCCACGATTGAGGAATTCACCTGTGTTGGCGGCTCCGGTTCATCGCCGCGTGTCACCTCAGATCAATGCTCGACCAGTACCGCCGGGCGTCAAGACAGTAGAACCACACGCGGCTCCGTAAATTAAGGACCATTCTCCCGCGTCGCTACGAAGGACTAAGGTCTCGACTTAGTGATTCTCTGATCTTCTGAGCCAATTCCTCTGGATCAAATGGCTTTTGGATCAGTGTCATGCTCCTCTGGGACGACAATCGGTTTTCCATTAACGCGTCTTCAGAGTACCCCGACATGAAGATAACGTGGATATCAGGATGAAGTTCGGCTGTACGTTTTGCCAATTCGAGCCCACGAATGTGAGGCATGATTACGTCAGTGACCAAGACGTCAATCGATCCAGGATACTGCTCGGCGATATCAAGGGCCTGCCTTCCATTCTGCGCTGACACAACCTTGTAACCCTTGGACTCGAGGAATTCACACAGCACACTCCTAATGGATTCCTGATCCTCAGCCAAAAGCACGGTCGCCGAACTGGCCACGTCCGGACTCGATATCCTGGCGACTCTTCGTGGGCTTATGGTCTCCTCAGCGATGGGAAGATAGACTCTGAAAGTGGTCCCCTCCGCAGGGACACTGTCTACTTCGATGAAGCCGCCGCTCTGTTTCACAATTCCGTACACGGTTGATAGCCCGAGGCCGGTGCCTTTGCCCGTTGGCTTGGTGGTAAAGAACGGCTCGAAGAGATGGGCTTTGATTTCCGCATCCAGTCCGCATCCCGTGTCGGTCACTTCCACCATTGCGTAGGCGGTTGAAAGGTTCCTCGCGACCGGTGCGGAAACCACCTTCGATACTCGCGAAGTCCTGATCTGCAACACTCCTCCTGATGGCATAGCATCGCACGCATTCACGGCCAGATTCATTATCACTTGCTCTATCTTGCCTGGATCGACCTTTACAGGAAGTGGTCGCGAACTGGGTATTACCATCAACTGGATCTGCTCCGACGGAAGGGTGGAGAGCATGGCCTGGACATCGGCGAGCAGTTCGTTCAGGTCCAGCACTTGCAGCATCAAGACCTGCTTCCGGCCAAACGCCAGTAATTGCTTCGTTAGCGACGCCGCCTTTTCAGCAGCCATTCGAATCGTCTCAATGCCCTTCAGAAGTTGCGGTCGGTTAGACGAATCCCTGCTTTTCGCGGCCTGTGTGAGAATCACCATCAGAAGATTATTGAAGTCGTGAGCGATTCCCCCGGCTAGTCGACCGACCACCTCCATTTTCTGCGCCTGACGTACTTCTTCCTCGAGACGCTTGCGTTCGGTAATATCTCGAAAGATACCCTGAACTATCCTCTTCCCTTCGAACTCTGTCAGGCTGGTGTTGACTTCGACTGCGATCGCGTGCCCGTCGGAATGAGTCAGATGTAGCTCTTTGCCGGCGACACTTGCTCCCTCGAACGTGTTATCCAGAATTCCGTTATATTCTGCCCGGTCCCGGTCAACAACAATCAGCTCACCGCGAATGCCCACGATCTCTCGCAATGGTCGTCCTAGGAGTTTGCTGCTTTGCTGGTTCGCTTGCAGGATGATCTTTGTTTCCGCGTCCACCACGAGAATCGCATCATTGGCAGTATCGATGAGATGCTTGTATCGCTCTTCAGTCTGGCGAACGTGACGCAACATAAAGAAAGTGAATAACACGCCGGCGATCACGGACGAGGCGGTCGCCATGAATGTAACCACGAGGAATGAACCTTTTGCCTGGCGTGCTCCTGTCCCCAACGCATAGGAGAACCTGTCCTCGAGTGGGGTAAGTTGATTCCCGACAAGGTCCACCTGACGCGCGATTTCCTTGACTCTCAAAGGATCCGCCCTTCCCGAGGAAATCTCAGCGTGCAAATTGTCGCCAAGTTTCTGTAGTTGTTCTATGAGAGCATCGCCGTGGGTCCAGATCTCTACTGCCTCGGCCATGTATTTGGAATGCCGAAAGCGTCGGAATAACGTCGCCATCCCTTCCACGTCTTGCGGACTATTGCGGCCCTGGATGAAGCCGCTGCGGACAATACCCATGTCGGGAATGGGCTTCTCGAGTTCCATGCGGGCTTGTTTGTCTCCCAGAGGGACCAGGAGAGCTTGACGATAGTCTTGATAGTCCGCGTCGGAATGCGAAATCGAGTACTGCAGCAGGTCGTAAACAGCTTGCTTCTGAGCCTTCGACCAAAGTCCTTCCCCTCCGACGTATGCCCGCGCAGCGGAGAGGTTCTGTATTGTTTCGTAGCTCAGGTCCAGCAAACCTATGACAATGACCAGGAAAAGCCAGAGAATAACGACGAGTTTCCTCGCGATTGGCAAATCTAGGAACAGTTTGCGAGCAATAGACACGAATGCTGCTCCGATTACTGAACTCTACTGGGAAGCCTCGCTTCCAAGATCGCAACCGACACCTCAACTTTCATGAAGAAGATTTCCGTCGAGATAGGATCGGCATCCATGGGGATCGTCGCGCGATAAGCGCGCAGTTTTGTCCAACTCTCGATTAGCCGCTCTTTCGGCACCCGTACAGTCGCCATGTACGCATCGAGTTGATCAGTTAAGTCTTCGAGGGGCAGCGCCACCACCTGTTCGTAAATCTGGTGATGACAGGCAAGCATTGCCCGATCAGCGACCTCTACCGAGAACCGTTGAGCCACCTCGGGATGGTAGTAGTGACCCGAGTTGTTGTCGCGCAGGGTTGCTCAGAATATCAGCCGGGACAAGTCATTGGGCAGCGACACGCGGAGAGCCCGCATAACGTCTTCTCTCACGGCATTCCGGCTGGACTCTTCACGGGAGACCGCGCTGGAAGTCTCACTGAGAATCCGTTCCCGGCTAAGGGCCTTCGAGGTTGGTTTGTCACCGCGTTCCGTGTCGACCAGTAGATTTCCCACGTTTGTCAGAATCTTCGCCGATACCAAGATCTGGAGCCACTGTGGAGTTCCAGCGCTTAACCCCCGCACTATCGCCAGTCCCAGTCGGCCGACTGTGCAGACACCCAACAGGAGTGCGTCCTTCAGTCTTGACACGGGGGACTGGAGAGTGCCGGAGGATCCGTTCACAAAACTGCCTTCGTTGGCCAATCGCTGAGCAAGCATGGCGCTCGCAACCTGTAAGGACAAACGGGCCAAGCGTTGTTGCTGGGTTCCGTAGGAACTCACGACTTCGGCAGGCGCATTGGCGGCAACGAATCTAAGACTATGGGTATTCAAGACGCTGCGACAAACTTCCCGAAGCCCGGGCACAGACTCGGGCTTCCTGCGATCCGAGCGGAAGTAACGATCATGCGTCCCTTGCGGATGCTCGCTGCTTCTTGAAAGCAAACTCATTACACTCAACGTTAAGAAGAGAATGGCGCCTACAACAAGAGTCATGCTTAGCACTGCCGCCTCACGTTGGCTAACTACGGCCAGTAATTAAGACACCATTTTGGCTAGCACTTATCCTCTGGTCCGACATGCGGACTCTTATGACTGAGACCGCTAGGATGCGGGAATCTCGGTGCGTGCTGTCGTTTCGTCGCACCACCCTGCCTGCTGAGAGCTCAACGAGGGCATTCTGTCCTGAGACTGCCATATTCTCCGGTACGCCTCGCACCTGAGGATCAGCTCCGCATGCTTCCCGGAATCGACGATCGCCCCCTCGTCAACTACGAGAATTCTGTCCGCCCACAAGATTGTCGCCGGGCGGTGCGATATCACCACCAGCGTCCGAGCCCGCCGAAAGAGCTCCAGTCCTTGAAGCAATCCGGCAGCGGCCGGTCCGTCGAGGGCGCTCGTGATCTCATCGACAATTAGAATCCGTGGCTGTTGCAGAAGAGTCCGTGCCAATGCCAGTCTCTTCTTCTCTCCGCCGGAAAGCCGGCCGCCGAGTGGACCCAATGGTTCGTCGAGCCCTCTTGGCAGCGTTTGGAGGACTCGGTCCAACTGCGTCAGAGCAGCGACGGTCTCCAAGTCTTTGCCGGTCGCCCGCGGATTCCCATACAGAAGATTTTCCCTGATCGTTTCGTCGAAGAGAATCGGATCCTGGGGGACCAGGGTTAGAGTGGCGCGAAGACTCCGGCGACCAACCTCCCGAATGTCCTGCCCTCCCACCAGAATCGAGCCCGCGTTTGGTTCGTATAATCGAGTCGCCAGAAGGCCAATCGTGCTCTTTCCGGAGCCATTCAGTCCGACTACTGCAACAGTTTCGCCTGCCTCAACGCGAAAACTCATATCCCGCAACACAGGCCGGGCTTCGTCGTAGCAAAACCACACCGAACGGAATTCCAATTCGAGCTTAATGTCGCACCGAAGTGGTGTCCGGAACCCTCGCTCCGCAATTTCTGAATCGCCGTCCGTAATTTCGAGAATGCGACGGATGCTGGCGCCGACGCGCTGCAGCCGCGACTGGAGGTCAATGGCAATGCTCACCGGCGCGAACAATCGGAAGACGTAGCCGTAGAAAGCCACGAGTCCACCAACGGTCAGAGTGCTCCGAGTTACTTCGTAGCCTCCATAGCCTAAGATCAGCCCCACGCCCACAACGATGACCGAAATGGAAGCTGCACCAAAAGACATCTCGGTGGCTCGTTGCCTGATCTGGAATTTTGCCCCTTCGGCTGCGAGGCGAGCGAACTTTCTGCCTTGTGTGCCAGTGCGATTCAGCAGTTGCAGCTGCAGCATTCCGGCCAAATGTTCCTGCAAGAACGCCCCGATCTTTCCCGACTGATTCTGAACGCTATCTGCCGCCTCTTTTAATCTGGTCGCGTACCTGCGCTGTAACAGGTAGAAGATGAGGAGCAGAGGAACGATTACCACGGTCAAATGCCAATTCAGGATTCCCATGGTCACTAGGACCATTACGCCCATGATCACCATCTGAATCGTTAAAGGAAGAATGTCTCCGCTCAACTCCGCCACGCGGTCCACGTCTTGCTCAATCCGGTAGAGCGTTTCTCCTACCCGAGAGTTTCCGTGGTACCGGGCCGGCAAAGTTTGGAGGCGACGCAGCAGCGACACTCGGATTCGAAAGACCATTTTTTCAGTGACGACGCAACTGATGAAGGAGGATAGGTAGCTCACGATCACGCTTGCCAAATACACAACGCAAAAAACGAGCGTGCCAAGCAGGACGAGGCGCAGATCACGTTTCGGCAGAGCGACGTCGATCAACCACCTTACGACCAGGGGATCGAGGAGAGAGAGTCCACTGCCTGCAATCATGACGATGAGATTTGCGATAAGCAGCGACAACACAGGGCGAGCCTGTCGGCTAAGCCAGTTTAGTTCAGAAGACACAGGTTTCCCTCTTCGCTCCGCACGCTCATTACCTAGCGCAACTCGGAGAAACTGAACAAATATTTTTTCAGTGCTGCAATTTCGACACTGTGGCCGGTGCTCTGGCCCTCTCTCGCCGGGCCTTCGCGAGCCCGTAACCGGTTGCGCTTCAGCGGCTAAGGAGGAGCGGCCCTCGTATCCAGCTATAGAAGTGACGCGACCCGCCTGGCCCGGGCCGTCGCCGTCGTGCACGAATTCCTGCACGCATTCGAGAACCTGTCCAGCCGGTGCGCCGCCAGTGAGAATAGCGGAACCAATATCTCGAGTCTTAAGGCTGGTTGTTTGGCGAAACGAATCTCAGTCAGCGCAAGAACTTAGAGTTGCCGATCGATGCGTCTTGTTCGTCGATCCGCCGAATTCGCCACTAGATCCGCCTGCATGAATTCCTGCAGCAAAAATGTTTCTTTGCAGATGCTCACGTGAAGAAGCATATTCTCCCGGATGCTCGGCCTGAGCAACAACAAGAGTCGAGTGAGGGGAGCAGCTATGGAAGATCCTATTACCACCAAAGACATCGTGATCGCACCGGGCGTCCGGGAAACTGCTTCCGAGGATGGAGCCGTACTGTTGGATATTGAGCAGGGGATTTGCTTCAGTCTCAATCCTGTCGGATTGAAGATTTGGGAGCTCTTGAAAACGCATCATTCCGTTGATGAAATCGCGGACGATGTGGCTCAGGACTTCCCGATTTCCCGATCCCAGATCCTCTCCGATGTTGTTGAATTCCTTCAATCGCTCGAAGCGAAGCGCTTGATTCGTCGCTCTGGCCACACGGTGCCCACGCGATCGTGGTTGACCAGGATTTTCCCGTGGGCAAAGCAACACGCGTAACCCATTACCACTTGGTGGGTGACTGGTCTGTTTTACGCCGGTGTCCTTTCGATGATCAAAGGAGGCCACACGTGAATAATGCGACCAATAATGGTCGCGGCGCGTGGCATCTTGAAAATCATCACCGGCCGGCGGGAAGTCGGATAAGGCACGATGAACAGGGTGTCACGTACGACGTTGCACCAGGAGCAACTATAGCCGTCTTCGTGCCATACAAAGTAGATCGGCCGTTCATGAATGGTTTTCCAGTCACGCATCTCGACCGTGTTATGCGATTTGTCGATCACAACCACGGAACCGCCCGGGACGAGATCGTCCATGGTGTCGTCATTCAAGCCGATAATGCCCAGTCGAAACTGACCTGCATCCAAGCGCTGGCGCACAATTGCAGGCACTCCCAGTTCTTCCGCGCTCTCGGTCACCAGTCGGGTTTTATCGAAGCTGATCTTGCTCTGAAATGTGAGGGAAAACGGCCGATCGGTGTCAGCGAAGGACCACTGTTTTGTAGTCTCGTTAGAGCGTGTCGGGCCCTGCGGCAGATCCGCAGAATCTTCCAGTCTCACGCCGAATGCCTGCAAGATCGCGGGATAGGTTACCTTGTAGCATTGGCTCAGGCTCTTGGCTTCGAAAATGTCCGGTGCGGCCTTGTCGTTTTCCATGTCGGCGAGCCGCCCACGTCGAATCCGATAGCGTTCGTCGTTGGCGCTGCGCGCGATGTCGCTGGTCAGGCGCTCGATCGCCATGCGCGTGATGTGAAGCTCTTCCCGAAGTCCTCGAAGCCATTCCCCTGGGCTCGTCATGACTACTACTCCGGCCATAGAGCAGACTCGGCGTTGGAAGTCTGCACTTGCTAGTCGATAAAACTACGTTCTTCGGGAAGTGTCGCAGAAGGCCCCCTCGGGATGCCGCTTGGCATCAGCCCATCTGTGCGTCCTAAATCAGATTGTGTCCAACTCCACTGCCGACTTGCTTTTAACGGCAATGTCCTTTCGCCTACTTTACCCGTACAACACGACAGCTCGCAGAAAGTTGTTCTTTGGTTCCGGTTCTCCACTGTGAGCACAATGCGGCGAGTGATACCTACGGGGGAATAACGCCACCATTTGCGCCTGAGTATATAGGCGCGGCCGGTTACGTCAACAAGAATCTTAGTTTTGTCCGGAAAGCCGGACAATGCAGAAGAATAATACGGGCAACTCAGGCCAATGCGCCTGGGAAACCGCAAGTGGTGTTGAATGCCCTCGATACGAGTACTAATCAAGTGTTATGACGTGAGCGCAGGCTTGTGCCCCCCACGGCACGAAGATGCGCTCCTGCACGATTTTGTGCAGGCTATGACAAACTCAAACGCGTAGCCGATGGCCCCAATCGCAGGTCCATGGCTCCGAACCGGCATTCAGCGTCGCTGACTCATGCTTCAACTTCTTTCCGCTCATTACGTTCCGAACTCGCGCCACAAACAGGTGCATCGAATCGAGATCGTTTGACCGGAGAACTAAGGTGCGCGATTTCATGCATGAAAAAAAAGTTTTCAAAACGGGTTAGCTGTGGATGTACGGTGCACTCATCGCTTGGCTCTACATCTGGGGATAGATCCCAAGTTCCCAAACTGCCACCTCAGTCGACCAGCACGTTCTGGAAGGTAGCACATGCCTCCTGCAGTAGTCGCACCCCCGCCGACCCCGGTAGAACCCGTGACTGAAGTCCTGCACGGCGTTGAGGTAACAGATCCCTATCGCTGGCTCGAAGATCAGAACTCGCTGCGAACAAGGGCATGGCTCGAAGAGCAGACAAAGCACACGCGTGCATACATGGATGCGATTCCCGGCCGAGAGCGAATTCGCCAGCGTGTCAAGGAACAGCTGAATCTCAAAGAAGTTATTTCTGATCCCTGGAATGTGGGCGAGCGCTACTTCTACGTGAAGCAATACGACGACAGAGAGCAACCAGTCATCGTCACCAGGAACGGATTCGCCGGGGAAGAAGTTATTCTCGTTGATCCCGCAACGCCTGCGACTGGCTCCCCTCCCACAGTAGGCATCGCCGCCATTTCTCACGATGGGCGCTTCCTCGCCTATTCGGTTCGCGAACATGGGACGGATCACTCCGTCCTAAAGATATTGGACACCGAGCGGAAAGCAGTTCTGCGGGATGGTCTGCCCGATGGTTTCTGCACGGGTCTTGCCTTCGCTCGAGACGGCTCGGGATTTTACTACGCACACCGCGAAGCTCAAGCTATGCGACTAGCTTATCGCACGGTGCGCTCGCATCTGTTTGGCACAGAGCTTTGGCAGGACCAAGAGGTGTTCGTTGTTGATGACGAACCGACCCGCTCCTTGGCAATCATTCATTCACCCGAAACAGGCTTGCTGGGCTATGTCGTGTCCTCGCTGGGCAAACGCGGTCGAACTTCAGTGTACTTGCACGACCTGCGACAGAAGCACGCGCCTACACCACTTCTGCAGGATATCCCGGACCGTTTTTTGCCGTTCTTTGCGCGAGGTCAGTTGCTCGCCTATACAGATACGAACGCTCCTAATTTCCGCATAGTGGTTATCGATACTGCCGCTCCTGACCCAGCGCATTGGCGGGAGATCGTGCCAGAGACAAACCGGCGAATTCAGCAGTTTGCCGTCGCTGGCGATCTTATATTCATCAGCCGCGTCGACCAGTTTTCCACATGTCTCGAGACGTTCAACCTCGATGGGACTAGGCAAGATAATGTTGGTATCCCTTTTCACGGAACAATCGATCTTTTGAATCAGACTACTGACAGCGAAAAGCTCTTCTACAGTCATAGTTCCATTTCGTGCCCTCCCATCATCGGTTGCTACGATCCGCATCTAGACGTGGCCTTTACTTGGGAGGAACCCAATAGTTCGATCAATCGCACGCAAATTGCCGTCGAAGAGGTCGTGTATCCTTCCAAAGATGGAACCCTCATTCCCCTCTTCCTTGCAGCTCGCAAGGATCTTTTGCATTCGGGTGATTTGCCTACCTTCCTTACCGGTTATGGTGGCTTTGGTAGTTGCGTGACGCCGCGCTTCACGGCTCTCGGCACGATTCTGATCGAATTGGGTTTGCTGTTCGCAGTCCCGGCTCTGCGTGGTGGTTCCGAACTTGGTGAGCAGTGGCATCTGGCCGGCCGGCGCAACCATCGCCAAACATCCTTCGATGA
>Ga0070766_10000497_pt1 | contig 17644 bp, 13 predicted proteins | sample HubBroMetageWFT6_FD_69782 | JGI IMG/M metagenome (GOLD analysis project Ga0070766, IMG submission 69782) | Warmed and freeze-thawed soil microbial communities from the Hubbard Brook experimental Forest, New Hampshire - Hubbard Brook CCASE Soil... | ecosystem: Environmental > Terrestrial > Soil...
GGCCGCCTAGCGATCGACCGCCGGGCCCGGGCAATTCTGGACCGGGCCGGCGACCACACTGGTGACGGGGTGCAGACGCGCCCCACACCATTTCGCTGACCCATCCACCACGCACGGCAAGGCGCGGCTCAGCCGGCTCCGAGCACCTCCTGCTCGAGCAGATCGAGCGGGAGCGACCCGAGGTTGAGCGCATCCATGTGGAATCGCTTCAGGTCGAAATTCGGGCCCTGCCTGGCCCTGAGCTGAGCGCGGATATCGAGCCAGGCTCGTTCGCCAACCTTGTAGCTGATCGCCTGGGCGGGCATCCCGCAGTAGCGATCGAGCTCGCTGCGCGCAAAGCCCGGTCCGGCGAAACCGCAGTAGCGGCTGACGAACGGCAGGGCGGTCTCCCAGTCCCAGACTCGGCCGGGATGGTAGGCCTCGCTCTCGGGGATGGCGAGCTGGAGGTGCAGCCCGATGTCGACGATCACGCGCATGGCGCGAAACGCCTGTGAGGCGAGCATGCCGAGCAGGTAGTCGGGGTTCTCGAGATAGCCGAGCTCCTGCATCAATCGCTCGGCATAGAGCGCCCAGCCCTCGGCATGACCGGCATACGTGCCCAGCTGGCGCTGGAACGTCGTCAGGCGCTCCTGGAACGTCATGGTGAGCCCGACCTGGAGGTGATGCCCCGGCACTCCCTCGTGGTACGCGGTGGTGACCTCGGTCCACAGGGGGAAACGGGTCTGGCCCTTGGCCGGGTACCACGTCCGCCCGGGCCGGCTGAAGTCCGCGGACGGCGCCGTGTAGTACATCGCCGCCGCGGTGCCGGGAGGCGCTTCGCGGCACTCCAGCCGGTGGAGCGGCCCGGGGATGTCGAAATGCGTGCCGTCAAGGTCCTCGATGGTGCGATCGGTCAGCTCCTGCAGGTGGGCGAGGAGCCGCTCGATGCCCTCGATGCTGCGCGCGGGGTCCTGGCGGAGCACTTGCATCGCGCCCTCGAGCCCCGCTCCCGGTGCAATCCGCTCCGCGGCCGCGGCCATCTCGGCCTCGATGCGATGCAGCTCATCCCAGCCCCAGGCGTAGATCTCCTCCGGGTCGCGGTTCATCCCGAGCCACCTTCGAATGCCGATGGCGTAGAGCTCGCGGCCCACCGCGTCGGCATCCGGTGCCTGCGGCGCGTACTCGTCGAGCAGGAAGCGCGACATCCGTGCGTACGCGTCGGTGGCCGCCCGAGCGCTCTGCCGGAGTCGCTCGCCGAGCCCGTCGTCGTGCCCGGCCTCGGTCGCGACGCCCGCGAAGTACGGCGCCTGGTCACTGTCCAGGCCGCCCAGCGTCGCCGCCTGCTCGGCGCAGACAACGGCCTGGCGCCGTGCGGCGATCCGGCCTGTCGCCAGCCCATAGCGCAGCGATTCGGTGAACCCGGCGAGCGCGTCGGGGACCCGGCTCATGCGGGTCGCGATCCGCTCCCAGTCGTCGTCAGTCTCGCGAGGGGAGAGGTCGAACGCCATCCGGATAAACGACAGAGGACTGTCGAAGGCGGACAGCTGGCGCCAGGGCGCACCGGCCCGATACCCCTCGACGTCCGCGTCGAGGCGGTCGCGCATCACCGCTGCGGCGACGCGATCGGCGTCATTCTCAATGCGCGCGTCATCGATCGCTCCGAGCGTCCGCCGATCGAGGTCGACGCGCGCGTCGACGCCGTCCGGGGAGTAATCGGTCACCTGATCGTTGTGTCCGGGTCTCCCGAGGTAGGTGGCCGCGAAGGGGTCGAGGACGCAGAGCTCGTCGACGTATCTATCGGCGAGGGCGAATACCTCCGTCATGCCTCGAGTGCGACCACCCCGCCGACGCCGGCGATGGACGCGACGCGGTCACCGTCGTCGAGCCGCATGATGATCACGCCCCGGGTCTGACGTCCGGAGATGCGGACCTGCTCGAGCGGGATGCGAATGACCTGTCCCGACGTTGAGATGACCATCAACTCCTCGGACAGATCCTCGACCACACGCATCCCGACAATCTCCCCGATCTTCGGAATCGCTGTCTGATCGACGGTGTAGACGCCCTGGATGTTGCGGCTCTTGACGGGATAGTCGCTCATCGGCGTCAACTTGCCGAAGCCGTTCTCGGTGATCACCAGCACGTGGCCGTCGGGGTTGACGATGTCGAAGCCGGCGACCTCGTCGCCCTTGCGAAGCCGGATGGCGCCGACGCCCATGGTGTCGCGACCCATCGGACGCACTTCCTTCTCTGTGAATCGGGAGCCCTTGCCCCGGCGGGTCACCACGAGCACCTCGTTGCCGCCCGATGAGCGGCGCACCCAGTTGAGCTCGTCATCGTCCTGCAGATTGATGGCGATCAGCCCGTTGCGTCGCACCGCCGCGTACGCCGCTGCGGGGGTCTTCTTGATCTGACCGAGCTTGGTCACCATCACCAGGTACTGCTCGTCGCTGAAGACCTCCATGTCGATGAGCGCCGTGACCTTCTCGCCCTGGTCGACCTCGATGAGGTTGATGATCGGAATGCCCTTGGCCTGGCGCTTGACATCGGGAATCTCGTGGGTTCGCAAACGGAACACGCGGCCACGATTGGTGAAGAACAGCATGTCGCTGTGCGTGCTCGCAGTCGTCGAGTGCTCGATGTAGTCCTCATCGGTGGAGCGGCGCGCGCCGACGACGCCCTTGCCGCCGCGATGCTGCGCGCGGTAGTTGTCCAGCGACATGCGCTTGATGTATCCCCGGTGGGTCAGGGTCACGAAGACCTGCTCCTGGGGAATGAGGTCTTCCTCGTTCATCTCGAGCTCGTCATGACGGACCTCGCTGCGACGCGGGTCGGCGAATCGCCTGCGCAGGTTGGTGACCTCGTCCTTGATGACGCCGTCAATGAGTCGCGGGTTGGCGAGCAGATCCTCGAGCTGCGCGATCTTCTTGATCAGCTCTTCGTACTCCTCGCGGAGCTTGCCACTCTCGAGCCGCGTCAGCCGTCCAAGGCGGAGGTCGACGATAGCCTTCGACTGCCGTTCGGTGAGCTCGAAACGCTGCTCGAGCGCGGTCTGTGCGGATTTCTCGTCCTGAGCGCCGCGGATGATCGCGATCGTCTCATCGAGGTTGTCGAGGACCTTGGTCAGTCCTTCCAGGATGTGCGCGCGTTCCCGAGCCGTCGTCAGCTCATGGCGCGTGCGTCGCGTGACCACGTTGCGCCGGTGGCTGATGTAGTGCTGGAGCATCGCCTTGAGGCTCAGCACCTGGGGGCGGCCGTCGACGATGGCGAGCATCAGCGCACCGAAGGTCATCTGCAGCTGGGTGTGCTTGTAGAGGTTGTTGAGCACGGTGTGCGGCCGCGCATTCGCCTTCAGCTCGATGACGATGCGCACCTTCTCCTCGCGCCCTGACTCATCGTGCAGGTCGGCGATGCCGTCGATCTTGCGGTCGTTGACGAGCTCCGCGATGGTCTGCATCAGGCGGGACTTGTTCACCTGATAGGGGAGCTCGCGGACGATGATCTGCTCGCGCCCCGACTTCGACTCCTCGAAGTCGACCTGGGCCCGCATCACGATCCGGCCACGGCCGGTGCCGTACACGTTGGCGATGTCTCGCGTGTAGACGATGCCGCCGGTTGGGAAGTCGGGACCCTTGACGATGCGGATCAGGTCCTCGGTGGTGGTGTCCGGGTCATCGATGAGCCGGACGACCGCGTCGCAGATCTCACCCAGGTTGTGTGGCGGGATGTTTGTCGCCATGCCGACCGCGATGCCGCTGGCGCCGTTGACCAGCAGGTTCGGCAGCAGCGACGGCATCACCGACGGCTCACGCACTCCCGGGACGTTCGCGAAGTTCGGGCCGAAGTCGACAGTATCCTTCTCGATATCGTCGACGAGGCTCATGGCCACCGCGGTCATGCGCGCTTCGGTATACCGATAGGCTGCGGGGGGATCCCCGTCGACGGAGCCGAAGTTGCCCTGCCCGTCGATGAGCGGGTAGCGCATCACCCACGGCTGGGCGAGACGGACGAGAGTGTCGTAGACCGCCGAGTCACCGTGAGGGTGGTATTTGCCGAGGACCTCACCGACGACTGCGGCACACTTCTGATACCGGGCTCCCGCGGTCATCCCGGTGTCCAGCATCGCCCAGAGGATCCGCCGCTGCGCCGGCTTCAATCCATCGCGGATGTCCGGAAGGGCGCGGCTGATGATCACGCTCATCGCGTAGTCCATGTAGGACGCGCGCATCTCGGCTTCGAGTTCGATGGGATGGATCTGGCCGGGCTCGAACACCGCCATTACGCAGGCACCTCCGCCGGGCTTCTCACCACGCCCGCGATCACATTGCTGACACCCTGGTCGGCCGCACGGGCCGCGACGCGAATCGCGTTCATGGTCGCCTCCGCGTCGGATCGCCCGTGAGCGATGACCACCTCACCCCCGACGCCGAGCAGGAGCGCGCCGCCGGTCTTCCGGTAGTCGACGCGATCTCTCAGGGGACGCAGCTTCGGCTTGAGCAGGGCGCCACCGACCTTGCCGGTGAAGCTCTTTCTGGCCTCACGCGCGATGCTGGCGAAGAGAAAGTCGCCGATGCCCTCGGCAACCTTGAGCACGACGTTCCCCGTGAAGCCGTCGGTGACCACGACGTCGCAGGCGCCCCGGAAGACATCCTTGCCCTCGACGTTGCCGACGAAATCGATCGGCAGCGCCGCGATGAGCGGATGCGCGGCCTGGACGAGCTCGGATCCCTTCTCGGACTCCTCCCCGTTGCTGAGCAGCCCGACCCGGGGCCGGTCGATGGCGAGCATGGTGCGCGCGTACACGTCACCCATGAGTGCGAACTGAGCGAGCCACTCCGGCTTGCAGTCGGTGTTGGCTCCGACATCGAGGATGAACGTCTGACCGGCATCGCTGGGGAACGACGCACCGATCGCGGGTCTCGCGATGCCGGGGATGCGCCTGATGGTGAACAGGGCCGCGGCGAGCATCGCGCCGCTGTTGCCGGCGCTCACCACGGCGCGCGCCTGACCGCCGGCGACCAGCGCGCAGCTGCTGACCAGTGATGAGTCGCGCTTGGCCCGGACCGCATTGGCAGGGTGCTCATCCATCTCGATGACCTCGCGGGCGTCGACGATGGTGATCCCATCGCGAGTCGCCGCGCCCGCACTGCGGAGCTCTTCTTCCACGGCCTCGCGGCGGCCCACCAGCGTGACCGCGATACCGTGCTCGCTGACGGCGCGGAGCGCACCACGCACGATCTCGGCGGGGGCTTGGTCGCCGCCCATCGCGTCCACCGCGATCGGTAGCGACATCAGATGTCGAGGTTACGCACGCTCGTCGCGTGAGTCTGGATGAACCGCTTCCGCGGCTCGACGTCTGATCCCATCAGGCGATCGAAGATGTCGTCGGCCTTGAGGGCATCCGCCACACCGACCTGGAGCAGGACTCGCCGATCCGGATCCATGGTGGTTGCCCACAATTCCTCCGACATCATCTCGCCGAGTCCCTTGTAGCGAGAAACCTCGGTGTCCCGCCCCATGGATTTGACCTTGTCGTCACGCTGGTCGTCGCTGAACGCGTACTCGGTCTGCTTGTTTCGCCCCTTGCCTTTCTCGAGCTTGTACAGCGGGGGTTGCGCCAGGTAGAGGAATCCGCCGTCCACCAGCGGGCGCAGGTGACGCCAGAAGAAGGTGAGCAGCAGCGTGCGGATGTGCGACCCGTCGACGTCCGCGTCGGCCATGAGGACGATGCGGTGATAGCGCAGCTTGTCAACGGAGAAGGTCTCACCGAACCCGCCGCCGAGGGCCATGATCAGGTCCTTGATCTGCTCGTTGCCGAGGATCTTGTCCGCGCGCGCCTTCTCGACGTTGAGGATCTTGCCCCGCAATGGAAGGATCGCCTGATTGCGGCGCTCGCGAGCCTCTTTTGCCGTGCCGCCTGCCGACAGTCCCTCGACGATGAAGATCTCGCAATGCGCCGGGTCCCGCTCGCTGCAGTCGACGAGCTTTCCGGGAAGCGTGGCCGACTCGAGCAATGACTTACGCTGGACGAGATCGCGCGCCTTTGCGGCTGCCTGCCGCGCCCGGGCTGCGGTCAGCGACTGGTCGATGATCCTGCGACCGTCGGCAGGGTTCTCCTCGAGATACTGCATGAGCGCTTCACTCAGCACCGTCGAGACCTGGCCGGCAACCTCGCTGTTGCCCAGCTTGGTCTTGGTCTGCCCCTCGAACTGCGGCTCGCGCAGCTTGACGCTGATCACGGCGGTCAAGCCGTCGCGCACGTCGTCACCGCTGAGATTTGGATCCTGCTCCTTGAGGATCGCCGCTTTGCGCGCATACTTGTTGAGGGTCGCGGTCAGCGCGCTGCGGAAGCCGGTGACGTGCGCTCCGCCCTCCTCGGTGTGCACGTTGTTCGCGAAGGCGAGAACGTGCTCGGTGAAAACCGTGTTCTGATACTGGAGCGCTATCTCGACGACGTTTCCCTCGATCTCCCGCTCAACGTACATCGGCTTCTGGTTGATGACGTTCCGGTTTGCGTTGAGATACCTGACGAACGACTGGATGCCGCCCTCGAAATGGAATGTGTACGCGTTGCCGTCGCGCTCGTCGCCGAGCTGGATGGTGATGCCCTTGTTGAGAAACGCGTAGCTGCGCAGCGACGTGCACACCGTTTCCCAGGAGAACTCGATCTCCTGGAAGATCTCCGGGTCCGGCCAGAAGCGCACATAGGTGCCGCGGCGATCGGATGTTCCGATGACGGCCACGGGGCCGTCGGGCACGCCTCGTGTGTACTCCTGGTGGTGGGTCTTGCCATCGAGATAGACCTCGACCACGAGACGCTCACTGAGGGCGTTGACGACTGACAGACCGACGCCGTGCAGACCACCCGAGACCTTGTAGCCTCCACCACCGAACTTGCCACCGGCATGGAGCGTGGTGAGCACCACCTCGAGCGCGGATTTCTTCGCGGTCGGGTGCATTCCCACCGGGATGCCGCGACCGTTGTCCAGAACTGACACGGACTTGTCGGCGTGGAGAACGACCCTGATCGTGTCGCACCAGCCGGCGAGGGCTTCGTCGATGCTGTTGTCGACGAGCTCGACCACGAGATGGTGCAAGCCACGGAGATCCGTGGATCCGATGTACATCCCCGGGCGTCTGCGAACGGGCTCGAGACCCTCGAGGATCTGGATCTGGTCGGCTGAGTAGGTGTCCTTGCCTGCCCGGCCGGCGCCGAGTGGACGCGGATCCGGGTTGCCGTTGCCATAGGTCGTGTCTGGCTCTGAAACATCCTCATCGAGGGGTTCGGGGCGTGCGATGTCGGCTATCTGTGTTGCTCCGGTTGTGACGTGAGTGTTGGAGAGGGGGCCAATGGTGAAACCGCTCGATTCGTGCAGCGGGGACCGCCTAAATCGGCCGTTCCAAGTACCTCTATTCTACCAGCCTGCGGCCTCACTTCGCTCTTTTTGGGTGGTGCGCTGCACTAGCATCAGAGGCGTGAACGACACTGTCCGTTCCGCACCCCATCGACCCTGTCACGAGGGTCGATAACGTGGCTGTGCCCACCCTTGAAGAGTACCGCCGAAAGCGTGACTTCAATCAGACCCCGGAGCCCAGCGGCGACCCAATCCCGCGTCCCGCGGCCGAGGTCTCGGCGTGGGAGCAGCTACCCCACGGTGAGCGGTTCTGCATCCAGAAACATCGAGCCACGCGAATGCATTTCGACTTCCGGCTGGAGCACGACGGCGTGCTGCTCTCGTGGGCGGTTCCGAGGGGTCCGAGCCTGGATCCGGCCAAGAAACGCCTGGCTGTTCAGACCGAGGATCACCCCATCGACTACGGGGAGTTCGAAGGCGTGATCCCCTCCGGCTACGGCGCGGGCACGGTGATGCTCTGGGATATCGGCACATTCGAATGGGTGAAGGAGTCCGCTGAAGACTTCGATCGTTCGCGGTTGAAGGGTGACATCAAGTTTCGCCTTCAGGGCACCAAGATCTCAGGCGAGTTCGCGCTCGTGCACATCGGTGAACGCGGGCGGCAGTACGGCGGCAGCAGCGACGGCGACAAGAACTGGCTGATGATCAAGAAGCGGGATGCGTCGGTCGTCGAGGGTTTCGAGGCCATCGACCTCGACGTTTCAGTCAAGACCGGCAGAAGCCTGGCAGAGATCGCTGCCGAGGGTGGTGGCGACCCTCGAGAGATGCGCCGGGCCGCCCGGACCCGAACCGCCCCCTCTGTCGTGGCGCCCGCCCTGCCGGCACAAGGCCTCGCGGAGGCGCCGCCACCGATGCTCGCGACGTCCGTGGACCATCCGTTTTCGCGGGATGGCTGGCTCTTCGAGCTGAAGTACGACGGCATCCGCGCGATGGTCAGCGTCGCCGACGACAGGGTGCGCATCACCGGCCGGCGTGGTGGTGATGAGACCGCTCATTACCCGGAGGCCCGGGCGATCCGCGCCGGAATCCGCGCCCGCCAGGCAATCGTCGACGGCGAGCTGGTTGTGCTCGACACCGAAGGGCGGCCATCGTTCGAGCGTATGCAGCAGCGTATCAACGTCACTCGCGAGACCGACGTGCGCCGCGTCGCGGCCGAACATCCGGTCACCTTCATCGCCTTCGACCTGCTCGAGCTCGAGGGGCGCGACCTGCTCAGCACCGAGCTGCGCATTCGCAAGAAGACGCTGCGCGAAACCATCGTCGACTCGCCGCACATCCTTTTCGCGGCGCACGTCGAGCGCGATGGGACGTCGCTTTTCGACGTGGCGCGCGGGTCGGGCGTCGAGGGCATCGTCGGCAAGCGCGCCGATTCGCTCTACCGGCCCGGGGTCAGGAGCCCGGACTGGGTGAAGATCAAGTCGTGGCGCAGCCAGTCGTGCGTCATCGTCGGATACACCGCCGGCCGGGGACGCCGGCTGAACCAGCTTGGCGCTCTCGTCCTCGCGGTGCTCGACGGCACCCGACTCGTTCACTGCGGCCAGGTGGGCACCGGTTTCGACGAGAAGACCCTTCGCGACCTGAGAGATCGTCTCCGCCCGCTCGAGGTGAAGACGTGCCCGATCGACATCACCCCCAGGACCTCCGAACCCGCGACCTGGGTCAGACCCGAGCTGGTGTGCGAAGTCCGCTTCGCGGGTTGGACTCGCGACGGCATCCTCCGCCACCCCGCCTACCGAACCCTCCGCCCCGACCAGCGTCCCGAAGACTGCACACGAGAAATTCCAATCGACCCAGCGCGCCTACCCACCTCTACCGACCCCCCCAATCACCCCCCGCCCCCAAGCGCCGAGGCTAAGAAAGGCGCCCGCCCACAACGCCGTCAGCGGAGCGTTCTCGAGCCGGTAAGTGCATCGACCCGTCCGGGTGGCGCAGCGGGGACAAGCGCCACCACAGGGGGCGAGGGGTCCCCGCAGCGACAGGACCCGGACGAGAGCGCGGCGCTGAACACTCTGAAAACGCTCCACAAAAACGCGCACTGGGAAATAGCCGGCCGCAGACTCCCGCTCACCAACTTGGACAAGGTGCTCTGGCCCGCCGACGGGATCACCAAACGGGACATGATCGAGTACTACGTCCGGATGGCGCCGTACATGCTGCCGTACCTGCGAGACCGGCCCCTGTCGATGCAGGTCTTTCCCGACGGCATCGATGGGAAATCGTTCTGGCGCAAGGATAAACCGGCCCACGCTCCGGTGTGGATGGAATCCTGGACCTATCACGGCGAGAAGACCAAGACGTACATCGTCGTGAATGAGGTCGCGACCCTGGCGTGGGTTGCCAACGCCGGTGTCATCGATCTGCATCCCTGGCATTCGCGTGTCGATGCTCCGAATGAACCGGACTGGGCAGTCTTCGACCTCGATCCCTTCGAGCCGGCGACGTTCCGGGAGGTCATCGACATCGCCAAGCTCGTCAAGGCGGCACTCGACCACTACGGCATGCACGGGGTGGTCAAGACCAGCGGCCAGACGGGGCTGCAGGTCTATGTGCCGGTTCGTCGCGGCCCGGATTACTCCGCAGTGCGCCACTGGGTGGAGGAGGTGGGCCGCGCTATCGACCAGGCTGCGCCGGGACGCGTGAGCTGGGAGTGGTCGGTGGCGAAACGTACCGGACGGATCCGCATCGACTACACCCAGAACATCATCAACAAGACGCTGGCGGCGCCGTACTCGCTCCGGCCCGCGCCCGGCGCTCCGGTGTCGACGCCCATCGGCTGGGACGAGCTCGACGATCCGGACCTTCGCCCGGATCGCTGGAACATCGCGACCATCGCCCAGCGGCTCGCTGCGAAAGGCGATCTCTTCGCACCGGTACTGAACGCCGACCAGGACCTGCCGAGTACCCGTTGACGCGCGTGCAGCGCGGAGAGCGGGTACCCTGCGTCGCGATGCGACGGGTGCTGGTCCCGACGGTGCTGCTCGCTCTGGCGGGTGCGCTGGCGGCGTGCGGGTCGCCGTCTCCCGCGGTGACGAGCACGGAGCCGACCACGCTCCCAGTGATCACGACACCGGTTGTCAATGCAACCCCCGGATCGACAGCGACAGCCAGCGCGACGCCATCGGGTCCGTGCATGCCAGGGCAGTTCGAGATCGCCATCCTGAACACACAGGGCGCCGCAGGCACCATCTACGCGACCTTCGAGATTCGCAACACGTCGACGAGCGATTGCACCGAAAACGGCTACGCCAAGGTGCAGATGCTGGCGGCGGGTGGAGGTCTGCTGAGCACCACCTGGTCCAATGACAACTCGCTGGCGTCCCCAGGGCCTGTGGATCTTCCTTCTGGCACGGAACCCCTCGGCGCGGTGGGAGCGAAGGGACACGGCTATTTCCTCGTCTCCTGGACCGACGCCACGTGCTCGGCGGCACAGGCGGAGAGGCCGAAGTTCTGGAGGGTGATACTGCCGACGTCACGGTTCCAGAGCGACGTCACCGACGTCGACTCGAGCATGGTCTGCAGCGGTGCCATCAAGGTCGGCCCCATCAAGTCGGCCCCCTACCCATGATCGACGCGAAGATCCCCGCTTCCCAATAGAATTCGGGCCATGGCAGTGCTGCTGCTCAACGCCTCACTGCAGCCGCTCAACGTGATCAGTCACCGGCGGCTGGTGGTACTCCTGACCAAGGAGCGTGTCGCCTTTGTCGACGAAAAGGCCGAGCGCGCGGCTGCCGAGGCGCTTGCCGGACGCAGGCTGCCCGAGGGTGTGGTGATCGTCCGTCTGCTGCGCACCATCCATGTTCCTCGCCGGCTGCTCCGCCCCAACCGTCGCAACCTGCTGCTTCGCGACGACCACACCTGCCAGTACTGCGGCCGTCTTGGCAGCGCCGCCGAGCTCACCGTCGATCACGTCATCCCCGTGTCCCGAGGCGGCGCGCCGGATCGCTGGGAGAACGTTGTCATCGCCTGCCGGAAGTGCAATTGGCGCAAGGCGAATCATCGACCCGAGGAGGTCGGGCTCGCGCTCCGGCGCAAGCCCGTACCGCTGACCCAGGAGTACGCGCACATCATCTTCCTGCGCTACCCGGAGCTCAAAGCGGCGTACGACAGGCTGCTCGCCGCCGCCTGACGGACGCCGCGTCCACACCGATCCCGCGCCTCTATACTCGAACCGCGATGCCTCGATCCATGTGGCGCGGCGCCATCAGCTTCGGGATGGTGGCGATTCCCGTGCGGCTCTACCTGGCGACCGAGTCGAAGAGCGTTTCCTTCCGGCTGCTCTGTCCGAACGACCAGACGCCGGTTCGCAACAAGCGCTGGTGTCCCGAGGAGGACCGAGAGATCGGCTGGAGTGAGGCGCTCCGCGGCTACGAGGTCGGCAAGGACGAGTACGTCATCGTCACCGACTCCGATCTCGACGACCTGCCCCTGACCACGACCCACACCATCGACATCGTGGAGTTCTGCCCGGACTCGGAGATCGAGGCGGGCGTCTACCTGAAGAGCGCCTACTACCTGGAACCGGAGGCTGTTGGCGTCAAGCCATACGCGCTGCTCCGGCAGGCGCTCGAGACGACCGGTACGGTGGCCATCGGGAAGATCGCCCTGCGCGACCGGGAGCATCTCTGCCGCCTCGCGCTCCACGAGCAGGGCCTGATGCTCAACACCTTGCACTGGCCGGACGAGATCCGATCGGCGGGAGAGCTGGCGATTCCTGAGGAGAGCCCCGCCGTCGCCAAGAAGGAGCTCGACATGGCGGTGATGCTCGTCGAGAACATGAGCGCGCATTTCGATCCCTCGCGCTACCACGATGATTACCGCGAGGCCCTGATCCAGGTGGTGGAGTCCAAGCTCAACAACCAGCCGATCGAGCGCCCCGAGGTTCGCGAGCCGGGCAAGGTGACCGACCTCATGGCGGCGCTCAAGGCATCGGTCGAGGCGGCGAAGTCACGCCGTGCCGACAGCGACGACGCCGAGGGATCCGCGGCCGACGACGCCGAGTCACGAGAACCGGCTCGCCGGCGCCGGGCGTCCTGAGGCTTCGCGAGCCCGGAGTGACTGGGAGAGCAAGCCTGTCTCGTGCCGCGCTCGCGGCGGCCGGCGACCCGTTGCCCTTCCGATCCCCCACGCCGCCACAGCTCCCCGGGTACATCCCCATCGAGGCGTCGGTCCCATGCGCCGAACCCTTCGACGATCGCGATTGGCTGTTCAGCGTCGACTGGGAGGGAGCCAGGGCATTGCTCTTCGTGGACCCGGGCGGATCCGTCCGCATCCAGGGAGAGATGCCGGGCGACCTCGCCCGACGTTTTCCTGACGTCTCGGCGCCCGCGGCCGTCCGGGGTGGCCGTGGTGCGGTCCTCGACGGCGTCATCGCCGTTCTCGACAGCGAGGGGCGGCCCGACCTCGCCGGCTTCGGGAGGCGACTCGCCGCCGGTCCGGCGGCGGCCGCCGAGCTTCCGGCGGTGTACCTCTGCTCCGACGTCCTCCACCTCGACGGACATCCGACGATGCGATGGCCGTTGGACCGGCGCCTCGAGGCGCTGAGTGGGCTGACGGGAGAGAGCGACTCTCTCCAGACCCCCGACCACGTCCGCGGACGCGGAACCGCCCTCGCCGCCGCCGCTGCGGGTCGGGGTCTTGCGGCCCTGCTCGCGCGCCGGGCACGCGCTCCGTACCGGCCGGGCGTCGCCTCGCCCGATCGCCTGCGCATCGCCCTCTCGAACCAAACGACGTGCGTGGTCGCGGGTGTCCTCCCGTGGCGCCGTGGCGGCACCAGGCTGATCCTCGGGGAGCATGTCGCCGGCAGGCTGACGTTCGCCGGGCACGTGGACGGGCCCCGCGATCCGCTCGTGGAAGGCTGGCTTGCGAAACGCGTGAGCGACCTCACCGTGACCGCCACGCCGCTGGATGGTGTGCAGCCGGTCAGGGCGACATGGCTTCGACCCGCCCTGACAGCGACGGTCCGGCACCACGGCAGGAGCTCCGGCGGGGCGCTGCTGCGACCGACGCTGCTCGCCGTCCGCGACGACGTGGACCCTCGCTGGTGCGTGCAGCGACCCGCGGTCGCGGGTCCGCTGCAGCCGGCCGGGTCGCGGTTCTCCCCCACGCTCCTGATGCCGCTGCCCCTGGGCGATGCGGCCGCCATGCCTCAGGCACGGCGATGACGCCTGCCGTCCTGATGTGCAGGCCGGACCACTTCGGCATCGAATACGAGATCAATCCCTGGATGCACGTCGCCGTCGAGGTCGATCACGCGCTGGCGGAGTCGCAATGGGAGGCGTTGCACCGCGTCTACGTCGACCTCGGTGTTGCAATCGAGCTCGCCGCGCCGGTCGACGGTCTTCCGGACATGGTGTTCACGGCAAACGCGGCCGTGCTGTGGGGCGACCGAGCCGTGCTGAGCAACTTTCACCACGCCGAGCGACAGGGTGAGGAGGCGCACTGGCGCCTGGAGCTCGAGCGGCTGGGCTTCGACGTCCACGAGCTGCCCCGATCGCTGTCCTTCGAAGGGGCCGGCGATGCGCTGTTCCTCGGGGACCGCCTCTTCTGCGGCCACGGATTCCGGACCGACCGCGAATCGCACCACCCGGTGGCGCGCATCCTCGAGGTCGAGTTCGTGTCGCTCGAGCTTGTCGATCCGCGCTTCTATCACCTCGACACGTGCTTCTGCCCGCTCGACGCCACCAATGTCCTGGCGGCTCCCGACGCCTTCGCCCCAGCATCGTTGCGGCTGATTCGCGAGCTGGTGCCGAACCTGATCGAGGTTCCGGTCGAGGTGGCCGCGGGCTTCGCCTGCAACGCCATGCCACTCGGCACCCACGTGCTCTCCTCGCTGACCATCTCGCAGATGGAGGCTCCGCTGAAGGCCGCCGGCTACACCCCGATCGCCCTCCCGATGGGCGAGTTCCTCAAGGCCGGCGGCGGGGTGCGCTGCCTCTCGCTGCCGCTCGGTAACGGCGAGCGCGAGACCGCCCGCAACGCCCAGGAGAGATCCAACAACCTCTGAGCCTTTTCCCAGACGTCCGCGCGAAGATGGTCGGGTGACCACAGGCAGCGCAATCGAGCCCAACCGAGTGCTCGTCGTCGACGACGAGCGTGCAATCACCGATCTCGTCGCGATGGCGCTCAAATACGAGGGCTTCTCGGTCCAGACTGCGGGGACTGCCAAGCAGGCGCGCCACGCCGTCATGGACTTCCGGCCCAACCTCATGATCCTCGACGTCGGGTTGCCCGACGACGACGGGTTCACGCTGGTGCAACGCCTGATCAGCGACGGCATCAAGGTCCCGGTGATCTTTCTCACCGCTCGCGATGCCACCGAGGAGAAGGTGCACGGTCTGACCATCGGTGGCGATGACTACGTGACCAAGCCTTTCAGCATCGAGGAGCTTGTCGCGAGGATCCGGGTGGTGCTCCGGCGCCACAATCCGAACGGAGCAGGGGAGACCGGAAAGCTCGTCCTCCACGACCTCGAGCTCGATGACGAGACTCATGAGGTGTTTCGCGGTGGCCAGGCTGTCGAGCTGACGCGCACCGAGTTCCGTCTGCTGCGCTACCTGATGATGAACACCGGACGCGTGCTCTCACGCTCGCAAATCCTCGACCACGTCTGGGACTACGACTTCGGCGGTGACGCGAGCGTGCTCGAGACATACATCAGCTACCTTCGACGCAAGGTCGACCAGGTCGAGCCGGCACTCATTCACACGGTTCGCGGAGTCGGGTACGTCATGCGCGTCCCGCGTACCACGTCGGCGCACGCGTGAGCGCCGCGCCGACCATGTGCTCAGGACCGTAGATGTCCCTCCGCCTCCGGCTGCTGCTCACCCTGGCCCCGCTCTTCATTCTCGGGCTCGCCGCCGCCGACGCCGGCACCTACGCGGCCCTGCAGACGTCGCTGCTCCAGGGGGTGGACAAGCAATTGGTGGCCATCGACGGCGGCGTGATGCACGTGCTGCAGAACCCCGGAGGCCAGAGACCGCCGGGTGGCGACGGCGGCATCGGCCAGCAATATGCTTTTCCGGCCGGGACATACGGTGAGTTCGCCGACCAGTCCGGCCCGCTCTACGGAGGCGCCCTGTACGGCGGCTACGTTGACACGACGACGACCTCGTACCCCGTCCTGCCCGCAACAATCTACAAGGACTCAAATTCGGCACTGACGGTCCCCGGCGCGGGTACCTGGGAGTCGTACCGCGTGTACGTCACCCCGACGAATCAGTCCGGGACCGAACTGGTTGCCGCAATCCCCCTCGACGGTGTCGACAGCACGCTGAGCACATTGCTGCTCTTTGAAATCGCCATCAGCAGTGGCATCACCATCATCGTCCTGGTAGTCACCTGGCTGCTCGTGCGTCGCGGCATGCGGCCGCTCGAGCGCATGGGCGCCACTGCGCGCTCCATCGCCGCCGGCGGCCTCGGCCGTCGTGTAGCGCCGTCAAATGAACGAACCGAGGTCGGCCGGTTGGGACTCGCGCTCAACGCCATGCTCGGTCAGCTCGAGCGAGCGTTCGCGGAACGTGATGTCACCGAGGAGAAGTTGCGGCATTTCGTCTCCGACGCCTCGCACGAGCTGCGCACGCCGCTCACGTCGATGCGCGGCTACGCCGAACTCCTGCAGCGCAACCCGGACATGACGCGTGACGACGTCGTGCTCGCGGTGCGGCGAATCGAGGACGAGACCCGGCGGATGGGCATGCTCGTCGACGACCTGCTCCTGCTTGCGCGACTCGACCAGGGGCGCCCTCTCGACACGGCCCCCGTTGATCTGACGTCGATGGTCAACGACGCGGTGAGTGACGCCCGCGCGGCCGACCCGGGGCGCGCGGTGATCGCGCACATCGAGACGCCACTGGTCGTCACCGGTGACGATCTTCGACTGCGTCAGGCGGTGGCAAACCTGGTCCGCAACGCGCTCGTGCACACCCCCGCAGGCAGTCCCGTTGAGGTCGCGCTGCTGGCGCAGAACGGGCACGCCGAGATCGACGTGATCGACCACGGGCCCGGGGTGCCGGCCGCGCAGCGCGAGCGGATCTTCGAGCGTTTTCATCGTGCCGATCCACTGCGCAGTCGCGACCAGGGCGGTAGCGGGTTGGGCCTCAGCATCGCAACCGCGGTCGTGTCGGCGCATGGCGGCAGGATCAGCGTTGCCGACACGCCCGGCGGAGGCGCGACCTTCCGGATCGAGCTTCCGGTGACTCCGGGAACCACGAACGATGTCTAGTCAGCTGCTCTGGTACACGACACGCGGCGCGGGCGCCGTGAGCCTCGTGCTCCTGAGTGCTGTGGTCATCCTCGGCCTGCTTGCGCGGCTGCGCTTCGAGTCACGCGGGTGGCCGCGCTTTCTCAGCGCCGCGGTGCACGGAGACCTCGCCCTGATGACGCTGGTCTTCCTGGTGCTCCATATCGTCACCGCGGTGGTGGATCCCTTCACCCACCTCGGACTCGCCGCGCTCGTGCCGTTCGGCTCGTACTACCGGACGCTCTGGCTCGGTCTCGGAGCGATCGCCTTCGAGCTGCTCATCGCGATCGTCGCGACCAGCCTGGTCCGCCGTCACATCGGCGCTCGTGTCTGGCGGGCGATCCACTGGCTCGCGTACGCGAGCTGGCCGGTGGCCGTTCTGCACGGCATCGGCACCGGCACTGACAACACCGCGTTGTGGATGGTCGTGATCGACATCGTCTGCGTCGGCGCGGTTGGGGGCGCACTCCTCTGGCGCATGATCGCCGCCCCGGCCGATCCGCTTGCGGACGAACGCCGCGTGGCCGCGGAGCGCGCGTCATTCGGGGCGGGACGATGAGCGTCGCGTTGCTGGCGGGGCCGCCGGGCGCTCAGGGTATGGAGAGCCTCGCGGCTCATCGCCATCGCCTCGGCGTTCTGCCCCACGCGCCGGCGCTCGTCGACGCGATCGCGCGAGCCGACCTGCGCGGCAAGGGCGGGGCGGGGTTTCCCGTTGCCACCAAATGGCGATCGGTTGCATCGCAGCGGGGAGGAACGCCTGTCGTGCTGGCCAACGGCGGCGAGGGAGAACCCCTCAGCCGCAAGGACCGCATGCTCATGGAGCAGCGACCCCACCTCGTCATCGACGGTGCGATCCTTGCCGCCAGGGCCGTCGGCGCGGATGACATCGTCCTGTACGTCGGCGCCGACCACGCCGGAGCAATCCAGGCGATGCATCGTGCAGTCAACGAACGCCCGGCGTCCGAGCGAGCGCGGCTCCGTCTGCTCAGCGCACCCGTTCGGTATGTCTCCG
>Ga0070766_10000502_pt1 | contig 17589 bp, 14 predicted proteins | sample HubBroMetageWFT6_FD_69782 | JGI IMG/M metagenome (GOLD analysis project Ga0070766, IMG submission 69782) | Warmed and freeze-thawed soil microbial communities from the Hubbard Brook experimental Forest, New Hampshire - Hubbard Brook CCASE Soil... | ecosystem: Environmental > Terrestrial > Soil...
GATTTCGGCGAGCCAGAACACGTCGAGACCCCAACGGTCGGCGGCCTCGACCTGCTCGAACCCTTGCTCGAAGGCATCGGCGTCGGATTGCCCCGGCACCTGCCGGTGAAACTCGTGATACCAGCCGAATTCCATGGCAGCTCCTTCACCGCGCGGCCCTGTGCTTAGATGATAGCGTAGGCGGGCGCCCGGCATCGCGCAAATGCCGTTCTCTGATCCGCTCCATAACAATCAGGCATGACGCCAGGTTTGTGTAATATCGGCGGCGATGGAGCTGCGCAGCCTCGCCTATTTCGTCCGCATCGCCGAACTCGGCAGCATCACTCGTGCGGCCGCGCATCTCCGCCTGGCGCAGCCGGCACTGACCCGCCATGTCCAGCGGCTCGAGGAGGAGCTGGGGGTGGCGCTGTTTACCCGCGCCAATCGCGGCGTCCGACTGACCGAAGCCGGCGAGAAGCTGCTCGAAAGCGCGCTGCGCATCCTGCGCGATGTCGAGCGCACCGGCGACGAGATCCGCGCGCAGGAGGCGCATCCGAGCGGCCGGATCATCCTCGGCGTGACGCCGACCCTGTGTCCGGTGCTGGTGCCGGACCTGTTCGCCCGGATGCGCGACGACTACCCCCGGGTCGAGCTCAAGGTGATGCACGCCGGCATGGTGCGGCTGGAGGAGTTCGTCATCGACGGGCGCGTCGATGTCGCCCTGTTGTCCGAGCTGTCGCGTAGCCGGCTCGTCGTCTCGACCCGGCTCGCCCAGGAGGAAATGGTGCTGGTCACGCAGCCCGGCGCCCGCCAGCACGGTGCCGTCAGCAGCGACGAATTGCGCCGCACCCCTCTCGTGCTGGGCGACGGGCTGCGCGCGGCGATGGACGCGCTGCTGGCCGGACGCGGCATCGAGCTCAATGTGGAGATGGAGGTCAATGATCACGAGACCATGCGGCTGATGGTGCAGCGCGGCGCCGCCGCTTCGGTGCTGCCCTATTCGTCGGTGGCCAGGGAATGCGAGCGCGGTCTGTTGGCGGCGCATCGCCTGACCGACAGCGGCGTCTTCCGGACCTTGGCGCTCGGCGTGCGCGCCAGCCGCACCGCCTCATTGGCGCGCGAGGCGGTGGTCCGCACCATCACCCGACTCGTCGCCGAGATGGATCATGAGGGCCGTCTGTCGCTCGCCTCCGCAGAGCCAGCCGCGCCACGGCGTGTCCGGCCGCGGCGAGCCGCTTCCTAGAAGATATCCGCCCCTGGACATGCCGCGCCGCTATGGCGGCGATAAGAAAGCGGTATTTTGAACATCACGCCGTTCGCCCCTACTCTCGGCGCCGAGCGACATGGGAGCGCATCATGCGGTTTGGTCTGTTCGGCAGCGCGGCGGCGCGGCGCCCCAATCCTTCGGAGGCGGCCGAGTTCGACAGCAGCGAGGGGTTTCGCGATTTCATCGAATACAATGTCGAGGCGGAAGCGCTCGGCTTTCACGGCAGCTTTGTCGTCGAGCATCATTTCACCGGCTACGGCCAGGTGTCGGCGACAATCAACCTGCTGACCTGGCTTGGTGCCCGCACCAAGACGCTGCGGCTCGGCACCGCCGTCATCGTGCTGCCGTGGCACAACCCGGTGCTGCTCGCCGAGCAGGCGGCGACCTTGGATCTGTTGTCGGGTGGGCGGCTGGATTTCGGTGTCGGCAAGGGCTACCGCTACAACGAATTCGCCGGCTTCTGCGTCGACATGGACGAGGCGGATGCGCGCTTCACCGAATGCCTCGACGTGATCGTCAACGCATGGACTTCCGACCGGCCGTTCTCGCATCGCGGCAAGTATTGGGCGTTCGACAACATCGTGGTCGAGCCGCCGACCGCGCAGCGGCCGCATCCGCCGATCTGGATGGGCGCCGGCGGCGAAAGCTCGGTCCGCCGGGTCGCCGAGGCCGGCTACAACCTGCTGCTCGGGCAATACGCGCAGCCGGCCGATGTCGGCCGCTCGATCGCCGCGTACAAGGCGGGGGTCGAGGCGAGCGGCCGTCGCTTCGACCCGATGCAGGTCGGCGTCACGCGCGCCTTTTTCGTCTGCGATACCGAAGAGGAAAAGGAATCAGCGTTGCAGCGGCGGCTCGCCAACCGGGTGCGCCAGCTAAAGCTCGCAACCCGCCCCGACGGCACCGTCCATGGCGGACCGGACCGCGCCACCGGCGATCCCGACGCGGTCAACCGCGGCAGCGCGATGTACGGCACCCCCGATCACATCGCCGAGAGGCTCGACGAATTGCGCCGGGTCGGGGTCGGCTATGTCCTGATCAACGGCGGCGGCTCCGGCGGCGGCGAGCGTGGCCGGGCCAGCCTGCGCCGCTTCGCCCGCGAGGTCATCCCGCTGTTCGACGACGCGATGCCGGCGCGCGCGGCGGAATAATTCCGCCCTCACGCTCGACGGAATCTCAGACCGGCTCGACGATTAACTCAGTGCCGCCATTCGTTGGCCGGCGCCTCGGCTTCGCCGAGCGGCGGCGGTGGCGCCGCTGGGAGTACCGTTGGCGGTGACGCTTCCGCCATCTCGGCTTCGCGCGCCTCGTAGGTGCTGCGCAACCGCGCCGCAGCGCGGATGGTCAGCGGTATCGAGGCGATGTAGATCGCGCCGACAAAGGTCAGGGTCGGCCAAGGTGCGGTCATGAAAAAGCCGGCCATGACGCCGACGCCGAGAAGGCTCGGCAACACCAGATGGTGCGGGATGCGGATACGCTTCAGCGATATGGTCGGCACGGTGCTGACCATCAGCAGCGCGACGCCGCTGATCCACACCGCGTTCAGATACGGCGAGCGGGCGATCCAGTCGCCCCATTCGAAGCTGATGAACATCGGCATCAGCAACAGGGCTGCTCCAGCCGGCGCCGGCGCGCCGGTGAAGAAGCCGGCGGTGTAAGGCGGCGGCTCGGCCCCGAGCTGGGTATTGAAGCGGGCCAGCCGCAAGGCGCAGCACACCGCGAAAAACAGCACGATGGCCCAGCCGATGGCGTGCAGCTGCGACATGGTCCACAGATACAGCACCGCCGCCGGCGCGACGCCGAAGCTGACGAAATCCGCGAGGCTGTCGAGCTCGGCGCCAAACCGCGAGGTCGCCTTCAAGAGCCGCGCCATGCGGCCGTCGAGACCGTCGAAAATCCCGGCGGCGATGATCGCGTAGACCGCGGCATCAAATTCGCCGCTGATCGCAAAGCGGATCGCCGTCATTCCGGCGCACAGCGCGAGCAGCGTCAGGACATTCGGCACCATGCGGTTGACCGAGAAACCGGACAGCCGCCGCCGCATGCGCGGCCGGCGTGCCCGTATCCGCTCCCGTACCCGCTCTTGCGGCGAGCGCATCGCCAAGGTTCTCCTCCGCGGCACCGAGTCTTCAGCCGCTCAATCTACACGAACTCGCCGCGCCGGGGGTTAATGCGCAAAACCTAGGCGCGGCGACTCCGTAGTCAGCCTGTCGGCGAGCACGGTTTCCCCGGCGACGGTGCGCTGGCCCGGGATGACGAGCGGCACGTAAGGCGGCGGACAGTAGATATCGACCCGCGAACCGAAGCGAATGAGGCCGATCCGTTCGCCGACGGCGAGCCGCTGCCCCTGATAGGCCTGGCAGACGATGCGTCGGGCGACGAGCCCGGCGATCAGCACGAAGGCGATATCGGGACCCTCCTCGGTCACCATGCGGATCGCGAGGCGCTCATTGTGCTCGCTCGCCTTGTCGAGGCTGGCATTGACGAAGCGGCCTTTGGTGTAGCGGGTGGCGGCGAGCCGGCCGCCGACCGGCGTGCGCGCGACATGGACGTCGAACAGGTTGAGAAAGATGCCGATCCGCGGCACCGGTGCGGCGCCCATCTCCAGCTCAGGCGGCGGCGGCGCCGGCGCCAGCGAGACGATCGTGCCGTCCGCCGGGCTGATTATCAGCCCCGGCCGGGTCGGCGTCACCCGCCAAGGGTCGCGAAAGAAATACGCCATCCATAACGTGACGATCAGCCCGGCCCAGCCGAGCGGCGACCAGAGAATGAACAGGATTATCGTCGCCAGCGCCGCGGCGGCGATGAATTTCCAGCCGTCCGGATGGATCGGGGCGAGGGTTTGGCGCAGCATCGGCGCCCGTCATCTCCCTTCGCGGCGCCACGCCGCGATCAGCAGCCCCAGGGTCAACAAAAGCGCGGCGATGGCCGGCAACAACGGCACCTCGCTGAAGCCGGTGACGACATAGTCGCCGTTTTCGCGAAAGCCCATCCAATTGTGCCCGGCGGCGGCGCGCCCGGCCGACACGCGGCGGACCTCGGGAATCGTCCCGTCGGCGCTCCAGAAAATCCCGCCGCCGGTGGCCTTTACGGCCGGTGCGAGCTTTTCCGGCGTCGCGCGGACATCGGCGAATTCGATCGGGTTGAGCGGCCCCGCCGCGGCGAGCGCGTTATGGCTTCCGTCGCTGACCCGGTACATGCCCATTTGGCTGATCGCCATCGTGCCGGTGCTGCGGCCGCCGTTTGTCGGGGTCAAAGCGAGGGTGCCGGTCGAGCCGTCGGGCGCGGTCACGGTCACCGGGCGGTCGTCCGGTTCGAGCGACTGCCGGGTCACAATGAGCCGGTCGCCTTCGATCACCGCGCGCAAATCGTTCTCTTCGAGGTCCGGCTCCTTCATCAGCCAGTAGGCGAGCCGGCGCAGCAGCTCGGCCTGAGGCCCGCCGCCCTCGAAGCCGCGCGCCCACAGCCACATCTGGTCCGACAGCAGCTGCGCGACGCGGCCCTTGCCGACCCGGTCGAGGATCAGCAGCGGCTGGTTATGGTCGCCGCTCATGACCTCGGTGCCGTTATGCACCCGCGCCTCGACCTGGCGGAACCAGCGGCCCCAGCTCGGTGCCTCGCCGGGCTTGCCGGCGCCCGGCAGATCCTCGGTCACCGGGTGGCGGCGGCCAACGTCGGTCAGCTGCGGCTTGAAGCCCTCCTCGTCGACATCGCCGGTCGGCTCGGTTGGCAGGATCTCGCCCAAGGGGGTTCGGAACATGCTCATCGGCGTGCCGAAATTCGGGCCGGCGGCTTCCAGGAACGCGCCGCCTTTCTGCACGTACTTAACGACATTCTCGATATAGGCCTGCGGGATGATGCCGCGCCGGCTGTATCGGTCGAAGATGATCAGATCAAAATCATCCAACTTGACGTCGAACAGCTCGCGGATCGGGAAGGCGATCAGCGACAGCTCGCGGATCGGCGTGCCGTCCTGCTTTTCGGGCGGTCGCAGGATCGTAAAGTGGACAAGATCGACGGACGGGTCGGATTTGAGAATGTTGCGCCAGACCCGCTCGCCGGCGTGCGGCTCGCCGGTCACCAGCAGCACGCGCAGCCGGTCGCGGACGCCGTTGACGACGACGGCCGCGCGGTTGTTGGCGAGAGTCAGCTCCTGCGGACCGGGCTCGACTTCGAGCTCGAGCACATTGGGGCCGCCATGGTCGATCGGGATCGACAGCGGCACGTCGCGGCCGATCGGCACCATGATCTGATGCGGGCCGCCGCCATCCTTGCGCCAAGTCAGCCGCGCCTGGCGCTCCGGCGCGCCGGGGGACGCGGCCGCGGGCGGCACTGGCAGATCCTCGACCCGGATCGTCAGCGGCGTCTCCTTGCCGACAAGGCCAAAGCTCGGCGCCTGATCTACAATCAGCCGCCGGTCGCCCTCGTCCGGATGCCCGGAGAGCAGAACGTGCAGCGGCGCGCCCAGCTCCTGCGCGATTGTCGCAGGATCGCTGACGGGAACATCGTGCACTTGGCCGTCGGTGATCATGACGATCGCCGCCAGGCGCTGCCGCGGCACGTCCGACATCGCGCGGCTGAGCGCGGTGAACAGCCGCGTGCCGTCATCGCCGCTGCCCGGCTGCGGCTTGCCGGCGCGGACGACGCGCAGGTCGAGGTCTTTCTCATGCCCGAGCCGCTCGGTCAGCGCTTTCAGCGCCGCCTCGGTCGCCTGCGTTCGGTTGCCGATCTGCTGACTCGGCGATTCGTCGACGACGACAATCGCGACATCGCGCAACGGCGACCGCTTCTCCTCGACCAGCGACGGGTTGACGAGGATTGCGAGCAGCATCAGCGCGACGGCGCTGCGCCACCAGACGCCGCGGGCCCGGCGCCACAACCCGAGCCCGAGTACCAGCAGCGCGGCGCCGGCGAGCGCGGCAATCGCCAACCAGGGCAACAGCGGCGCCGCCGCGATCGTATAGGCGCTGCCGCCGCCCGCCGCGATCATCGCCGCGCACTCATTGGCCGAGCCGTTCGAGGATCGCCGGTACGTGCACCTGGTCGGTCTTGTAGTTGCCGGTCAGCACGTACATGACGAGGTTGACCCCGAAGCGCATCGCCATCTCGCGCTGCGGCTCGCCGCCGGGAACGCACGGAAAGGCAGGACGGCCCTGACCATCGACCGCCCAGGCGCCGGCCCAGTCGTTACCGCCGACGATGACGCTTGCCACCCCGTCATTGACGCGGTCCTCGACCGGCTCAATCCACACCTGTCCGCTATTCCAACGGCCGGGAAACTCGTGCAGCAGATAGAAGGATTTGGTCAGCACGTGGTCGGGCGGCATCGGCACCAGCGGCGGGATTTTGACGCCCCTGACGAGCTGGCGCAGCCGGGCCTGCGAGCCGGCGGCGCTGCCGAACGCGCCGGGGGTTGCTTCGCCCGCATCGCGGGTGTCGAACAGGATCGTGCCGCCGGTCTCGAGATAGCGGTTGATGCGTTCGGCGGCCGGTGCCGAGGGCTGCTGTTGCTCGGCTGTAACCGGCCAATACAACAGCGGAAAGAAGATCAGATCGTCGCGTTCGATATTCACAGCGAGCGGCTCGGCGGTCTCGACCGCGGTGCGGCGGTTCAGGGTCGAGGTCAGCCCGACCATGCCGGCGCGGCTGACGGCGTCGACCTCGCTGTCGCCGGTCTGGATGTAGGCGAGGCGAAGCTCCGAGGTCGCCTTGACGACGAATTCGTCGTCGGCGCGCGCCGTCGCCGGAACCAGCATCAGCGCCAAGAGGATCGTTGCAGCGACCCCGGCTGACCGGCGCCGCAACAGCCCGCGCAAACCGTAGGCGATCAGCAGATCGATCAGCGCGAGCAGGAAGGCGGCGGTCAACAGCGGCGCACGGACATCCACCTCGGCGCTCTTGGCGAAGCTTTCGCGCGCAACCCCGGACGGCAGCTCGCCAAACGGCTTCAGCTCGGGAATTGCCGCGGACAGGTTCAGCGCCCGCCGCGCGTCGCTGCCGCCGTAAAAACCTGGCGGATGCCGCGGCGACGGCATCTCGTTGGCGATGTCCTTGCCCGAAATCGGCCGGGCGGTGGGCGGCGCGTGCTGCAGCCGGCCGAACCCATCGAGCGTCTCCAAGGGCGGCAACGCGCCCTCGCTCACGGCGGCGACGCCCTGGCTCATCGCCACGGTCCGGCGCAGCATCTCGACGAACAGCCCGGACAGCGCCAGGTTTGACCATTCCGCATTGGCGGTCGAATGCACCAGCACGACCCAGCCTTGCCCACGCTTCTCGGCCGTGACCAGCGGCGTGCCGTCGGCGAGGCGCGCCCAGGTCTTGTTGTTGAGGTCGAGATCAGGCTCGGCCAGGACCTGCCGCGACACGGTCACATCGGCAGGAATGGCAAGCCCGGCGAACGGGCTGTCGGCGGTGAAGGGTGCCAGCCGGGCGGGCTTTTCCCACGACAGCGCGCCGCCGATCGTGCGCCCGCCGCGGCGCAGCCGGACCGGGAGCAGGTGATCGCTCTGCTCGGCAAGGCGCGGCCCGGCGAAGCGCAGCAGCAGGCCGCCCGCTTCGATCCATTTCCCAACTGCCTCTTCTTCGGCCGGTGAATCCGGGCCGGCATCGGCATAGACCAGCACCGCCATGTCGCGCTTCAACAGATCGAGCGCCTGGCCGCGGCGCACTTCGGTGAAAGGTCCGAGCGCGCGTTCAAGATAGTAGTTCTCGCTGAGCAGCGGCTGCCCGGCGAGGTTTGACGCAGCGGCGATGCCGACCGGACGTCGGCGCCAGCGCTCGTCGACGAGCAGCACCGCGCCCGCCGATTCCTCGGCCTCGATCTCGATCCGGGTGGCCCGATTGCGCAGCTCGGGCGGCATGGCAAGCCGAACTGTCGCGTTGGCGTCGCCGGGTGCGATCGTTGCCGGTTCGCGCGCCAGCAGGGCACCGTCCTCAGCGCTGGCGCGCAGCGTGATGGAACGCGGCGCCGGAGCCGGAAGGGTCTTTACCGACACGGCGAGATCCTTCCCCGCCAAATCGCTGCCTACGCCACCCGCCGCGAGCAGGCGCGGCGTGTCGGCCTCCGCCGCGGCGACGTAGCGCACCGTGCCGTGGCCGGCGAGATAATCGGCGAGCGCCGCGCCATTGCCGTCCTCGATCCCGTCGCTGAGCCATACCGCCGCGCTGCCCTGCGGCAACGGCATCGCTTCGAGGCGGGCAAGTGCCGCCTTCCGGTCGGCGGGCCAGGGCTTCGGCTGCAACGCCTGCACCGCCGCGCGCGCATCCGCGGCGCGGATCGCGGCGAGTGGTGGAAAGGGCTGATCCGAGGCGAGAGGCGCCGTCGTCAGCAGCACGACCTGCCGGTCTTCCCGCTCGGTCTCGGCGAGGAGCTCGAGTGCCGCCGCCTGGCGTTGGCTCCAATCGCGCGCCGCCGCCCAGTCATCGTCGATGACAAGCGCCACCGGGCCGGTTCCGGCAAGTCGCGTCTGCGGGTTGAGCAGCGGGTGAGCGAGCGCGACGATCACCAGCGCGGCCAATATCGTGCGCAGCAGGATCAGCCACCACGGGGTGTGCGCGGGCGTCTCCTCGCGCGGGGTCAGCCCGAGCAACAGCCGGATTGCCGGGAAGGCGATCCGGCGCGGCGCCGGCGGGGTCACCCGCAGCAGCCACCAGATCACCGGCAAGGCCACGAGTGCGGCGAGCACCCAGGGTGAGGCGAAAGCGAGCGAGCCGAGCGCGAGCATCCGGGCCTAGCGCCTTCGGTCCGCGGTCAGCGCCGCATGCAACGCTAGCAAGGCGAGCTGCGGCGGACGGTCGGTACGGTGGAAGGAGAGCGACCATCCGACCGCGCGTACGATCTCGGCGAGCCCGTCGCGATGGCGCCGATAGCGCTCGACGTATTCATCGCGGAGGGTCTCGACCCGGCTGATCACGATCTCGTCGTTCTCCTCGACCCCCTCGAAGCGAACCCGGCCGGCGAAGGGCAGATCTTCCTCGGCCGGGTCGGCGATCTGCACGAGATGGCCCTTGAGCCCGGCGCCGGCAAATTGCGCGATGGCCGCATTGATCTCCTCCAACGGCGCCAGGAAATCGCCAATCAGCACCAGCTGGCCGGCGCGCGGCAGCGGCTCGAAGGCCGGCACACCCGCGTTGGCTGCCATCGCTTTCGGGTTGTGCTCAAGGAATTCTACGAGACGGGTCAACGCAACGCGCCCGCTCATCGGCGGAACCCCGGTACCGAGCAGGGTCAACCGCTCGCCGCCGCGCACCAAGAGGCTGGCGAGCGCGACGCAGAGCAATTCGGCGCGGTCGCGTTTCGTCGGCCAGCTAGCCCCGGCGATATAGCCGGCCGAGCTGTAATCCATCGACGGCGAGGGGTCGCGCCAAAGCCAGACGCTTTGCGCCGCCTCCCATTCGGTCTCGCGGATATAGAGCCGCTGCGATTTGGCGCTCTCGCGCCAGTCGATCCGGGCCGCCGCGTCGCCCGGCTGATATTGGCGGAACTGCCAGAAGGTCTCGCCCTGTCCGACCCGGCGGCGGCCGTGGACGCCTTGCGCCACCGTCGAGGCGACACGCTCGGCGGCGACCAGCAGCGGCGGCAGCGCGGCCGCAAGCTGCTCGCCGCGGTCGCGCAGCGGCGGCGGCGCGCTGCGTCGCGGCGAAAGTCCCCACCCTGACCCTCCCCCGCGAGCGGGGGAGGGAGGGGTGGGGGCGTTAAGGGCGCGGTCGGAGATCACCGCAGCGGCAGCGCCATCTGCTCGATCACATTCACGATCGTCACGCCCTCGGCACGGCCGGCAAAGCTGACCGCCATGCGGTGCCGCAGCACCGGCGGGGCCAGCGCGACGACGTCGTCGACCGACGGAGCGTAACGGCCATCGAGCAGGGCGCGGGCGCGGCAGGCCAGCATCAGCGCCTGGCTGGCGCGCGGGCCCGGCCCCCAGGCGACGTAGCGGCGCGGACCTTCGGCCGCCGCATCGGGCCGCCCGGTGCGCACCAGTCGCAGGATCGCGTCGACGACGCTTTCGCCGACCGGGATCCGCCGTACCAGCCGCTGCGCCGTCAGCAATTCCGCAGCGGTCATCGCCGGTCGCGGCGGTTGCTCGGTGACGCCGGTCGTAGCGATCAGCATCCGCCGTTCGGAATCGAGGTCCGGGTAATCGACATCGATCTGCAGCAGAAAACGGTCGAGCTGCGCCTCGGGGAGCGGGTAGGTGCCTTCCTGCTCCAGCGGGTTCTGCGTCGCCAGCACATGGAACGGCCGTGGCAGCGGGTGATACTGCCCGGCGATCGACACCCGGCCTTCCTGCATCGCCTGCAACAGCGCCGATTGCGTGCGGGGGCTGGCGCGGTTGATCTCGTCCGCCATCAACAGCTGCGAGAAGACGGGTCCCGGAATGAACCGGAACGAGCGCCGGCCGGTCTCGCTCTCTTCCAGCACCTCGGAACCGAGAATATCGGCCGGCATCAGGTCGGGGGTGCATTGGATGCGCTTGTCGTCGAGGCCGAGGATGGTGCCGAGCGTCTCGACCAGCCGGGTCTTGGCGAGACCCGGCACCCCGATCAGCAGCGCATGGCCGCCTGAGAGCAAGGTGATCAGCGCTTGCTCGACAACCTCCGTCTGGCCGAAAATCACCTCGCCGATCCGTTCGCGGACGAGGTTCAATCGTTGGCCCAGGGCCTCGACTTCGGCGACCAGGTCCGCCTGGCTACCGTTCAGCTGGGCGGTGTTTATGGGTGTGGTGGAATTCACGCTGTCCATTCCCTCTTGCGCGAGCGCACCGCGACACTGATGGAAAAACCCGCCCCGGGCAAATCCCCCGCAGCGCCTTCGGGCCGCCCGCCGCCGATCGAGTTGCGCGAGCTCGACATGCGGATCGCCCGCGACGGCACCTGGTTCTATCGCGGCTCTCCGATCAATCGGATCCCGCTCGTCAAACTTTTCGCCTCCGTGCTGCGCCGCGAGGACGACGGCACGTATTGGCTGGTGACCCCGGTCGAGCGCGGCCGCGTCGTCGTCGAAGATGCGCCGTTCATCGCCGTCGCGGTCGACAAGCAAGGCGCGGGCCGCGACCAGCATTTGATCTTCCGAACCAATCTCGACGAGATTGTGACGGCCGGGCCGGAACATCCGGTGCGCGTCGAAACGACGCCGGCTGGCACGCCGGCACCCTATATCTTGGTGCGGCCCGGTCTTGAAGCACGCCTCGCCCGGCCGGTTTTCTATGAGTTGGCGGATCTCGGCGAAGAGGCGATCGTCGCCGGCGAGACCCAGTTCGGGGTATGGAGCGACAGCGTCTTCTTCCGGCTCGGCGATCCCGAGGGCGACTGAGCGAAGGGTTGGTGGCCGATAATATGAGCCGAGAACGCGTTATCGAGCGCCTGGCGCGCTGGCAGCCGGGACGGCGCGGTTTTGGCGGCAGCGCCGACCCGGCCGAAGCCGCGGCGTTCCGCCGCGCGATTCGCGGGGATCACGACCTAAACCCCGGCATGACGCCGCCGAGCACGGCGTTGCGGCCGGCGGCCGTGCTGGTACCGCTGGTCGACCATACCGAGGGCATGTCGGTGCTGTTGACGCAGCGCACCGCGCACCTCTCGGCCCATGCCGGGCAGATCTCGTTTCCCGGCGGCCGCATCGAGGAGGACGATCAAGACGCGGTCGCCGCCGCCCTGCGCGAGACCGAGGAAGAGGTCGGGCTGCCGCCCGACCGGGTCAGCGTGGTCGGGCGTCTCGATACTTATGTCACCGGCACCGGGTTCGAGATCACCCCGATCGTCGGTATCGTCGCGCCGCCGGTGCCGATCTCGATCGACCCGTTCGAGGTGGCCGAGGCATTCGAGGTGCCGCTCGCGTTCATTCTCGACCGGCGCAACCATCAGCGCATCGAGCGCGAAAGCGGCGCGCACAGCCGCAGCTATTTCGTGCTGCCTTATCAGGGCCGCAACATCTGGGGCGCCACCGCCGGGATTCTGGTCAATCTGGCCGAGGCGCTGGCAGACTGAAAGAGCCATGCTCCGCGTCTTCGCCACGATCGTATTGCCGCTGTTGCTGCCGACAGCGCTTTATCTGCTGTGGATCCGATTGGCGGAACAATCGGGGCACGGCAGGCCGGTGCGCTGGACCGCGCTGCCGTGGGTGTGGCTGGCCGGCGCCGGGACGGTGTTGCTGATCGCGGTGCTGGTTTTCCTCAACGTGCGTTTCGGCTCGACGCGGCAGGGGGTGTATGTGCCGCCGCGCTATGAGAACGGCCAAGTCGTGCCGCCGCACTTCGAACCGAAGCCGAATCCGTGACCCGGAGCCGCAGCGCAAAAGCAGACCCGTCTCGGATGGCGCCGCAGCCGTGGATTCAGGAACCGGCGACGCAAGCGGTATTAGCCGCGTTGAGCCGGGCGAGAATCGCCGCGCGGTTTGTCGGCGGCTGTGTGCGCGATGCGCTGTTGAAGAGGGTGATCGCTGATATCGACCTTGCCACCCCGGCGCGGCCGGAAGCAGTCATGGCGGCGCTTGACAAGGCCGGGATCAAGGCGGTGCCGACCGGGATTGCCCACGGCACGGTCACAGCGGTGGTCAACTCCCCTGGGCCGCTCCGACATTTCGAGATCACCACCCTGCGGCGCGATGTCGAGACCGACGGCCGGCACGCCAAGGTGGCCTTCGATACCGACTGGGCCGAAGACGCGGCGCGCCGCGATTTCACGATCAATGCGATCTATCTCGACCCGGACGGCACCTTGCACGACCCGGTCGGCGGGCTCGAGGATCTCGCGGCGCATCGCGTGCGCTTTGTCGGCGAGGCGGCGAAGCGGATCGCCGAGGATGTGCTGCGGGTACTTCGCTATTACCGGTTCGAGGCGCGGTTCGGTGCCGGCGCCGGCGATGCCGAGGCGCGCATCGCCTGCCGCGCCGCGGTGCCGCTATTGCCGAAATTGTCGGCCGAGCGCGTCGCCGGCGAGATGTTGCGGTTGCTCGCTATGCCGAACCCGCTCCCGGCGCTGCGCATGATGGCGCAGGACGGCGTGCTCGCCGCGCTGCTGCCCGAAGCGACAAGGCTCGATCGGCTGGAGCGTCTGATCGCGCTGGATCCCGAGAGGGATCAGCTGCGCCGGCTGGCGGCGCTGATCGAGGTCGATGCGGCAGGAGCGGAGGTAATTGCCGACCGGCTGCGGCTGTCGAACGCCGAGCGCGACCGGCTCGCCGGTCTCGCCTCGCCGTGGCCCTTGGACCCGGCGGGCGATGCCCAGAACCAGCGCCGGGCGCTTTACCATCTCCGCGCCGAGCGCTACCGCAATCTGGCCTTGCTGCTCGCGGCCGAGGGGAAGATCGACAAAATCCGTCTCGACGAACTGCTCGGCCTCGCGGCGAGCTGGAAGCCGCCGCGCTTTCCGCTCGCCGGGCGCGACGTGACCAGCCTTGGCATCCCGCCCGGGCCACGCGTTGGTCAGCTTCTCGGCGAAGTGCGCCGCTGGTGGGAGGAAGGCGACTTCGCCGCCGACCGCGCTGCCTGCCTCGACCACCTACGCGAGATTGTCGAGGCAGAAGGGCGCGGCCCTCTGCCCAGCTGATTACGCAGCGGCGGCCCGGGCGACTTCGCCGATGACGAGGCCGAGGGGTGTGGCGGTGGCGTGGATGGTGTCGCCGTCGCGGATGCGGCCTTCGAGGATCTGCTGCGCCAGCGGGTTCTGCAACTCGCGCTGGATGACGCGTTTCAGGGGCCGGGCGCCGTAGACCGGGTCGTAGCCCTTGTCGGCCAGCCAGGTCTCCGCCGCTGGGTCGAGCTCGAGCGCGATCTTGCGCTCGGACAAGAGCTTCTGCAGGTGCCGCAGCTGGATCTCGACGATGCCCTTCATGTCCTCCCGCGAGAGGCGCCGGAACAACAGGATCTCGTCGAGCCGGTTCAGGAACTCCGGCCGGAATGCGGCGCGCACCGCCTCCATGACATGCGGGCGCGCCTCCTCGATATCGGCGCCCTCGGGCAGGAGCGCCAAGGCCTCGCTGCCGAGGTTCGAGGTCAAGACAATCAGCGTGTTGCGGAAATCGACGGTGCGGCCCTGGCCGTCGGTCAGCCGCCCGTCGTCAAGCACCTGCAATAAGACGTTGAAGACGTCGGGATGCGCCTTCTCAACCTCGTCGAACAGGATCACCTGGTAGGGCCGGCGGCGCACCGCCTCGGTCAAGGCGCCGCCCTCGTCATAGCCGACATAGCCGGGCGGCGCGCCGATAAGGCGCGAGACCGAGTGCTTCTCCATGTATTCCGACATGTCGATGCGAATGAGGGCGCTCTCGGAATCGAACAGGAACTCGGCCAAGGCCTTGGTCAGCTCGGTCTTGCCGACGCCGGTCGGCCCGAGGAATAGAAACGAGCCGATCGGTCGGTTGGGGTCCTGCAAGCCGGCGCGGGCGCGGCGGATCGCGTTGGAGACGGCAATGACCGCCTCCTCCTGGCCGACGACGCGGCGGCGCAGGTTTTCCTCCATGTGCAGGAGCTTCTCGCGCTCGCCCTCGAGCATCTTGTCGACGGGGATGCCGGTCCAGCGCGACACCACCTGGGCGATGTGCTCCGGGGTCACGGCCTCCTCCAGCATCCGCGCCTTTTCCGCACCCTCGGCTTCGGCGAGCTGGCGTTCCAATTGCGGGATCACGCTATAGGTCAATTCACCGGCGCGCGTGTAGTCACCGCGGCGCTGCGCCTGGTCCAACTCGGCGCGCGCCTGGTCAAGCTGCTCCTTCAATTTCTGCGCATCGGCGAGCTTGCTCTTCTCGGCCTGCCACTCGGCGGTCAGTTCGGCCGAGCGCTGCTCCAGCTCCTCCAATTCCTTGACGAGCTTTGAGAGCCGGTCCTGCGAGGCCGGGTCGTGCTCCTTCTTCAACGCCTCGCGCTCGATCTTCAATTGCACGATGCGGCGGTCGAGCTCGTCGATCTCCTCCGGCTTCGAATCGACCTCCATGCGCAGCCGCGCCGCCGCCTCGTCCATCAGATCGATCGCCTTGTCCGGCAGGAACCGGTCGGTGATGTAGCGATGCGACAGCGTCGCGGCGGCGACGATCGCGGCGTCGGTGATGCGCACCCCGTGGTGTACCTCGTACTTCTCCTTGATGCCCCTGAGGATCGAGATCGTGTCCTCGACTGAGGGCTCGGTGACAAAGACCGGCTGAAAGCGCCGCGCCAAGGCGGCGTCCTTCTCGATGTGCTTCCTGTATTCGTCGAGGGTGGTGGCGCCGACGCAGTGCAATTCACCGCGCGCCAGGGCAGGTTTGAGCATGTTGGAGGCGTCCATCGCGCCTTCCGCCTTGCCGGCGCCGACGAGGGTGTGCAATTCGTCGATGAACAGGATGATCTCGCCCGAAGCCGCGGTGACCTCGGCCAAGACGGCCTTCAGCCGCTCCTCGAACTCGCCGCGGTATTTGGCGCCGGCGATCAAGGCGCCGAGATCGAGCGCCAGCAGGCGCTTCTCTTTCAGGCTCTCCGGCACGTCGCCATTGACGATGCGCAACGCCAGACCTTCGACGATCGCGGTCTTGCCGACCCCCGGCTCGCCGATCAGCACCGGGTTGTTCTTGGTGCGGCGCGAGAGAACCTGGATCGTGCGGCGGATCTCCTCGTCGCGGCCAATGACCGGATCGAGCTTGCCCTCGCGCGCCGCCGCCGTCAGATCGCGCGAGTATTTTTTAAGGGCGTCGTAGCCCTCCTCGGCCGAGGCGGTGTCGGCCTTGCGGCCCTTCCTAATCTGCTCGATCGCCGCATTCAGGTTCTGCGCCGTCACCCCGCCGGCAGCCAAGGCCTTTCCGGCCTCGGTATCGGCCGCCAGTGTCAGGGCCAGCAGCAGCCGCTCGACCGTGACGTAGCTGTCGCCCGCCTTCTCGGCCAGCTTCTCGGCAGCATCGAACACTCGCGCCAGCTCGGGCGAGAGATACACCTGCCCGGCGCCCGAGCCCTCGACCTTGGGCTGCCGGGCAAGATCGGCCTCGACCCGCGCCGCCACCACCTTCGGGTCGCCGCCCGCCGCCCGGATCAGATTGGCGCAAAGCCCTTCCGCATCGTCGAGCAGCACCTTTAAGAGATGCTCCGGCACTAGCCGCTGATGCCCGCTGCGCAGCGCCAGCCCCTGCGCCGACTGCACAAATCCCTTCGACCGCTCGGTATACTTCTCCAATTCCATCACTACGCCTCCAATGAACCGGCCGCGGGTCCCCTATCAGGCAGACGCCGCAACCCTTCGGCGGTTCATGTAGGGAGGCAACAAAACCGCCTCAAGCAGGGAGATGCGCTACTCCGGCCGGCCGACGATGAACGAAGGCAGTTGATCCTCCTCGGGCATCGGTGGCTGCGGCAGCGGGGCATGCTGGACCTGGACGGGTTGCATCTGCTCCTCTTCGCTGGGCGGCGGCGGTTCGCCGTCGCCAGGGGCCATCTCGGTATCGGCGGGAGTCATCGGGCGCTGTTGGCCCTGGTTGTTGCTGCCCTCACCGGCCGCGTTCATGACGCGGAAATAGTGCTCGGCGTGCTGGTACAGGTTTTCCGCGGCGATCCGGTCGCCGCTCGCCGCCGCCTCGCGCGCCATCGCGACATAGCGCTCGAACACCTGATAGGCGTTACCGCGAATTTTGACGCTCGGGCCGTTGCTCTCGAAACTCTGCACGCGATGCGGCGGGCGGGGTCGATTGAGATGCGGGCCGCCGCCGCCTCCATGCGGACCACCGCCGCCTCCGTTGCGACCGCGTGAGCGCTTGTGCTGTCCTGGCCTCATGTCACCTGTCTTATCACGATGGATACGGCGGACCTCTGGGTCCAGCGAGAGCGTGGGCGACCGCCGCTGTTAGCGCCGGACCCGCGATGGTTGCGCCGCCACATTGTCCGGCGCGAGGCTCCCGAATACGGCAACCCTAAACGGGACCCGAGTGCATTCCAACCTTTTTTTCTTTGCGCCTCGCGCGGGGGAATCGGCCCTATTCCGTTGCGACGGCCGATTCTAGCGCGGTACAATTTCAGTTTGATGTCCGCGGCCATTCGATGGCCGTGCCCTTGGCGCACAACAGGCACGAGGATGGGATTGTAGGCCTGGGCGGCAAGGGTGAGAGCTAGCGAGCGGGAGGAACGGAAATGGCGGAAATTCTCGGGCTCGGCTGCACCCATTGGCCGACCTTGTGCCTGCCGAACGAGCGCCTGACCGACGTGTTCAAGCGGGTGCTCGACGCGCCCAATGTCGATCCGGCGCGGAAAGACCCGGCCAATTGGCCCTCGGAGTTGTTGGCCGAGCTCGGCAACGATGACGGCCTCTCGGCCGCGCAGCGTTGCGGCGAGCGGTTCGGCAACGATTTCCGCGCAACCCGCAAGATCCTCGACGATTTCAACCCGGATTTCGTGCTG
>Ga0070766_10000504_pt1 | contig 17506 bp, 16 predicted proteins | sample HubBroMetageWFT6_FD_69782 | JGI IMG/M metagenome (GOLD analysis project Ga0070766, IMG submission 69782) | Warmed and freeze-thawed soil microbial communities from the Hubbard Brook experimental Forest, New Hampshire - Hubbard Brook CCASE Soil... | ecosystem: Environmental > Terrestrial > Soil...
AGGAAATCGCGGAATTTTGTGAACATACTGGGCGATTGTAGCCCCTTGCGTCAGATGCACAATACTGACTTCAGTCGTGCCGATATGCCGTTCATTTTTTGATCCGCCGAGCGGACTTTAGTCCGCGCGCACCAGCCAAAAAAGCTTTCCAACAGCCAGTTCAGCCGTGCCGCACATGCACTCTGTAACCCGGGCCGCAGCCGCCGCGTCATTCTTTCTCTCGCCCGACCGCAGCCGCCGCTTCGGCGGCGCAGCGGAGGGACCTGCATTTCCCCCCCGCGCCAACCAACCCTTATCACAATGCGCTGTGTCCTACGTCCTTTCGCACCCCAGCGTTGGTCCGGTAAGAAAGCTATCGTGAGGCAAGGGACATGTGTCCCTGCCAGGACCGCGCTCAGGCTGCGGCCTCTCACGGCTCTTTGAAAACTACGAACTTACCCCGCCTAGTGTAGGAATGCCTGTCTAAGCCTATGCCGATAAGCGACTTACGCGGCGGCGACGCTGCGTGACATACTTGTATGTAAAGTATGTCGCAGGTTCGGCATACTTTACATACAAGTCATACTAAAATTAGCCGACTTCAGCGAAGAATCGACGAAAGTCGACGCCGTAACTACCTTTGAAATTACATGGATAGCTATAAGCTGCGTATGTTTCAATCAGTTGCGAACAATTTCCGCCTAACTGACTGATTCTAAACAACACGTGAAAAGCAATTTGTATGGACTTGTGGGGTCTCGCTAGGACGCAATTGAAACGTTCACACCGGCGGCGCGGCAGCACTCCATAATCTCCTCTTCAGTGAGCATGGTCGCGGAATTCTTGGCCCGCGCGAAGATGAGCTCCACCAGTTCTGGAGTGTCGGGAATGCCGCGGCGTTCCAGCCAGAAGTGCACGTTCGACTTGCCGCTCATGGGGCCGATCTCGATGATCTGTTCCATCCCGAAATAATGGGAAGGGACGCCCGAGTAAATGCTGTTCGCGAGCATCACATCGTTCTTGCGATAAGCCTTGATGACCGCAGCCGCATGCACACCGGTACCGGTGCGGAAGGCGTCTCCGCCCACCACCGGATAGTTCGCCGGGATAGGTATGCCAGTGGCATGGGAGACAGCGTCGCAATATTCCTTGAGCCGGTTAAGCTCCTGAGTGGCCCACGGTTCGATGCCCATGAGCTTTAGGTTCACCAGCATCTGGTCCATCTGGGTGTTTCCCACGCGCTCCCCGATGCCGCACGCGGTGCCGTGGACCACTTCGGCTCCCGCTACTAGCGCAGCGATGGAATTGGCAACGGCCAGTCCACGGTCGCAGTGCCCATGCCACTCCACGCGAACGTCTTGACCCGACGGCTTCACCACCTCGTTCACCACGAAGTGCATGAGCGCTACTGTTCCCATCGGAGTAGCATGACCGGCGGTGTCGCAGATCACGATGGCGTGCGCTCCGCAACTGATGGCCGTGGAATACAGCCGCTTGATCGTCTCAGGATCGCAACGGGTGGTGTCCTCTGTGACGTACATGACTTCGAGGCCCAGGGACACGGCAAACTTCACCGCTTTTTCGGTAGTGCGCAGCAGAAAGTCGTCTGTCCAATCTTCCGTGTAGCGGCGGATCGGGCTTGAGCCGATGAAAGTTGCGGCTTCGATGGGCACGCCGGTCCGCTGCACGATTTCCGCGATCGGGCGAATGTCATTCTCGTGGGTGCGGGCGGCGCAGTTGGGCTTGATCTTGAGACGGGCACGTCCTATTTCCCGCGCTAGCGCCTCGCAGTGTGCCACGGCGCGCGGCCCAGCACCCGGCAGGCCGATATCAAGCATGTCGATGCCGACCGCCTCCATTAAGTGGAGGATCTCGATCTTCTGCTCGATGGTGGGATCTTTGACGGAAGGAGACTGCAGCCCATCGCGCAACGACTCGTCATTGAGCAACACGCGCCCCGCCGGTACCATCGACCGCGCGTACACCTTGTTCCAGTCGTAGATCAGTTCAGAAACTTCTGTGGACACGATTCCCTGCCGTCATCAAGACTCTGGAGTTCAGTGCCATTTCGCGGTCGATTTGGGCCGAACGTTCATAGTTCGATTGTCAGTGCCCCACAGCACCAAAACAATCCTCCATCCCCACAGATGGAACTTGATCGCTACGCGTCGCAAATCATCGCAGCAATCGAATTACTGTTTCTCTTCCGCGGCCAGTGAACCGGGAGCGGGCGGCGCCTTCGGCACCACCGTGACGCCAAAGATCGACAGCTTGCCGACTCCTGCCACATTCTTGCCGCGCGGTTCCTCGGCAGTCGGCAGGTACAGCGTCTTGCAATGTTCGCACCGGTACACTTCGCCGTTGTCGCCGAAGGCCTGAAGCACATCGCCGCAGCCCTGCTCCATCACGTCGGCCGTGTAATACCAGCGCTTCAGATGGCCGCCACAGAACTTTCCCTTATCGTTTTTCTCGTTGCAGGCACGCTGCAGCGGCTTCTTGTATTTCACTTTATGGTTCGGCAACTGGGCTGGGGTATCGTCGGACTGATCAGGCATGATAGCTGCGGAAACCTCCGGATCGGGCCGCCCGCTGCCTTGCAAGGTTAAGAAACAGGGTGCCCGGTCGCGTAACCGTAACCGCACATTGTAACCCAGCTCCGTTGCTCGCTGAGGGCTGCTGTGCAGCCACGAAGCGTCGGATCATATCCGGTTAGATCTCCGCAACGCGCCGATAGCGCTGAGTGCGCCCTTGATGCGCCGTCCGACTCCGCTGCCGAACAACATGTCGATGAAGCCCGACATCTGCTGCTGAAAGTTTGAGCCGTAGCCGTACCACCACACCTTGGGCATACGAGGCAGCAGGTCGATGTCGATATATTTCACCTGCACCATTTCGGCGAGGCCGAGTTTGCCGTGGGTACGCCCAATGCCGCTCTGCTTGAATCCGCCATGCGGAGCCTCAGCGATCCCAAACCCCGAAATCGCGTCGTTGATCATCACGGTTCCGGCTTTGATTCTCGCCGCGATAGCTTCGCCACGTTTGCGGTTGCCGGTCCACACGCTGGCCGCCAGACCAAACTCGCTGTCGTTGGCCAGCGTCACGGCATCGTCGTCGGTATCGAAAGGCGCTACCGGCAGCGCGGGACCAAACGTCTCTTCGCGCATGATTCGCATCTCGTGACTTACATCGGCGAGCAGTGTGGGGGCGTAAAAGTTTGGTCCGAGCTCTGTCATTCGCCGGCCACCTGTCAGCAATCTGGCGCCTCGCGCAACCGCCTCGTTGACCTGATCCTCCACTGTGCGCAACTGGCGTTCGCTAATCAGCGGTCCCATTTCGACGTCGGATCCGAGTCCGACGCCCACACGCAGCTTTTCGATCTTCTGGCGGCTGAGTTCGAGGAACTTGTCGTAGACGGCGCGTTGCACATAGCAACGTTCAACCGACAGGCAGGTCTGGCCGGCATTCATCATCGATCCCCAAACCGCACCGCTGGACGCCACCTCGAGGTCCGCGTCTTCCAGCACAATCATGGGGTCCTTGCCGCCGAGTTCCAGCACAGCGGGCAGTAGTCTCTTGGCACACGCTTCAGCGACGCGCTTTCCCGTGGCGACGCTGCCCGTGAAGACCACTTTGTCGATGTCCGCCTCCAGCAGTGCTCCCCCAGTCGCGCCAGCGCCAATCACAACTTGCATCAAACTAGGATCGAGCCCAGCCGTCACCAACAGCCTCTGCAGGTCCAGAGCAACGAGCGGTGTCAGCTCCGAGGGCTTCAAAACAACGGCGTTGCCCATCACCAGCGCCGCCAGCGTCTCGGTGGCGGGCAAGGAGAACGGATAATTCCACGGCGCGATGATTCCGATGACACCGTAGGGCTCGCGCACCAGTTTGCCGCGCTTGGTCTTCATCGCGAGGTTGCCGTGCGGCAGCGGTTCGTCGCGCAGAAAACTGTGCGCAGTGCGAATACAGAACTCCGCGGCGTCCAACACTACCAGGATCTCCGTGGTCAAGGCTTCTACCGCAGGTTTGCCGGCCTCGCGAGAAATCAGGGTTGCCACCTGTTCGCGCTGCTCGCTCAGCAAATGTTGGAAGCGCTTCAACAGCGCGACGCGCTCCGCCACAGGAAGTGCCTGCCATGCGGGCTGGGCCCGCCGGGCCCGCCGCACTGCCTCATGGACCGCTTCCGGAGTGGCACACTGCAATTCCGCTAGTTTCTCGCCGGTAGCTGGATTGGTGCTGATGATCGTGCTCTGAGTCGCGACTTCGGTCACTGTGCTCATAACCTTCCGTACTCCACACTCACCAGGAACAGTCCGCAGGCGGGCGCGGTGGCTCCGGCGGCGCTTCGGTTTCTCGCAGCGATGATGGCGGGTATGTCGTCCGCTCTCAAGGACCCTTTGCCCACCTGCAGAAAGGTCCCTACCAAGTTGCGCACCATGTGGTGCAGAAATCCGTTACTGCGCACGGTAAAGCTGAACTCTTCGTCGGTCCTGGTCCACTGCGCCGAGTGCACGGTGCGGACGTTACCCTGCTTCAGGCTCAGAGCATCGACGGCATCCTCCCCGTCCGCGTCGACAGCCAAGTCGTGCGCTGCAATCGCGCCGGATTGTGCGCCTGTCTTTCGAGGGCTCTTAGCCTCAGCAATGCGAGCGGTGCGCTCCGGGTCAGTAGCTGCAAACGAAGTGAAATCGAAAGTCCCGACAATGTATTCCGAAGCCCGGATCATGGCCTCTTCGTCCATGGGATAGGGATCGTGATACACGTAACGCGCCAGAAAGGGAGAACAAATGTCATCCCGATAGATGCGATAGCGATATGTTTTCGCGGTCGCGGAATGGCGCGCGTGAAACCCGCCTCCGACTATTTCTACACCGGTCACGCGTATGGCCGCGGGAAGAATGTCATTCAGCGCGACCAGCAAGTTCCGTTCTGGGATGGGCGAGTTTAGACGCACCGAGGCGACTTGCGCCAACGCGTGCACTCCCGCGTCAGTGCGTCCCGAACCTTGGGGCAAAACGTTCTCGCCGGTGATCCGTCCAAGGCACTCGGCGAGCATGCCTTGCACCGTTGGGAACCCGGGCTGAATCTGCCAGCCGTGGAAGTCGGCGCCATCGTAGGCCAAAGTAATTTTCAGGTTGCGACTCACGTCGTCGTCCTTGTTCCGCAAGCGCGATCCAGAGTTGGAATGTTAAACAGTGTAAATCTGGCGCCCGCACTAACCGTTAAGGGTATCGCGTCAGATATACTAAGCCATTACTGCAACTTACGAGGCCCAATTAACAGCACTAAGCCTGGCGCCTGGTTGGATTTGAACCTTTCACGGCTCTCTCCCGTATTAGAGAGAGGCGACAGGAATTCACACTTAGGACATCGAGTTCACATGCACTTTTCTGGAGAAGAGGGAATGCCCGTTTTTCGTTTGGTGAATGTAGTGGTCCGCCAAGTCCTTGCTCTCGGCCTGGTTGGGATTCTGACGACGGGCAGCTTTGCGCAGCAACCAGCCCAGCCAGCGCCAACCACACCGAACCCCGTTTCCCAAGTCACGACACCGTTACCGCAGGCTCCTACGCCACAAGCCAACGCATACCAGTTTTACTCGGACCAGAATTACGCCAAGGGGCAGAAGCAGATTCCGAAGTTCTGGTCGGTTTGGGGCGTGCGCAGCGTGGCACCGGCGAATTTCACCAACTCTCCTCTGATCGACAGAGTCATTCAAGACGGCAAGATGGTTCTGTCGATGGACGATGCCGTCGCCCTCGCGCTGGAAAATAACCTTGATATCGCCATCCAGCGCTATAACCTCATCACCGCTGACACGGACATTCTTCGCACTTCGTCCGGTTCAGCCGCGTTGGGTGTTAATACCGGACTGGTGCAAGGTACTCCCGGAGGCACTCCTGGATCTACTGCTTCCGGTGGAACCGGCACGGCAGCTACAGGCTCGACCGGCGGCGGAGCCGGCGGCACGACCATTGGCGCAGGCGGAGCCGCAGCAGGCGCAGCCGGCATTGTTGCCTCCACCCAAGGCGAAGGCGCGCCGATCGACAATTTCGATCCGGTCCTTACGGGCACCGGCGAGGAACAACACGCAATCTCGCCAACCACCAACATTTTCGCTGGCGCCACGTCGCTGAACCAGGCCACGACGACCGCCAACCTCCTGTACACACAGGGTTTTCCCACCGGCACGCTCATGACGGTCGGCTTTAACAACAACCGCATCGGCTCAAATTCGACTTTCAACACGGTGAATCCGAGTCTCAGCTCCAACTTCCAGTTTCAGCTGCGTCAGCACCTGTTACAGGGATTCGGCTTCAACTCGAACCTTCGCTGGATCCGCATCGCGCGCAACGATCGCGCCATCATGGATGCCGCCTTCCAGAACCAGATCATGCAGACGGTCTCTCAGATTGAAAACATCTACTGGGACCTGGTCAACGCTTACGAAAATGTGAAGGTGCAACAGCGCGCACTGGAACTGGCAAATAAGACCCTCTCCGATACGCAAAAGCAGGTGGACATCGGAACCTTGGCGCCCATCACTGTGGTGCAATCGCAGAGCTCGGTAGCGTCCGCCCAGCAGAGCCTAATCAGTGCGCAGACTAATCTGCAATTGCAGCAATTGCTGATGAAGAACGCGATCACGCGCAATAACACCGATCCGATCCTGGCGACTGCACCGGTGGTTCCCACCGATACCCTCCAGATCAGCGAACCTTTCCAGGTACCGGAGGTCGAACAGCTTATCGACACTGCACTCAAGAACCGGCCGGAAATTATTCAGTCGCGCCTTAACCTGACAAATCGGGAAGTCGGATTGAGGGCGATCAAGAACCTGCAGTTGCCGACAGTGGATGTGTTTGCCTTTTATGGCGGCCAGGGTCTGGCGGGTAACCAGAATCCGTATATCACCTGCGGTAATCCCGCTGCCCCGCCCAGCCAATGCCTTCCCCCGGGGAGCATTCCTGATACAGGCTACTGGCACGGCTTTGGCAACATGTTCAACAGCTCGGCACCCGACAAGGGAGTCGGCGTCAATGTAAACATTCCGCTTCGGAACCGGCAAAACCAGGCCGACCAGGTGCGGTCAGTAATTGAGTACCGGCAGGCGCAGATGGCGGCCTTGCAGGCAGCCAATACGATCACCTTGCAGGTGCGCAACGCACAATTCGCCTTGCAGCAGAACTACGCGGCTTTACGAGCCGCAGTCGCCGCCCGCGACTATGCATCGCAAAACCTCGACGCCGAACAGAAGAAGTACTCTCTGGGAGCTTCTACGTCCACTCTGGTGCTGCAAGCATCCAGCGCTCTGACTCAGGCCGAGTCGAACGTGCTGGCTGCGGCCACCAACTATGAAAAGTCGAAGGTGCAACTCGATCTTTCCACCGCAGCTACGATCAGCCAGCTAGGCATCAACATGGATGAGGCGGAGTCGGGCAAAGTCCAGAAGATGCCGAAAGTGCCGGGTGTTGTGCCGGTTAATCCGCAAAACCCCGGCCCATTGGAGCCGAAGCCGAGCCAGGCAACGCCGCAGACCCCGAATTCACCACAGCAGTAGCAGGCAACAATGCATCCCAAACATGCCGTCCGACGAGGGCGGCATGTTTTTTTGCTTCGGTTACATTGGCCGCGCGGTTAGCATGGGACTGCTTGAGTCTCTCCGTCGTCATCATCACACTGAACGAAGAAGCCAATCTCCGGCGCACGCTGGCCGGCGTCACGTGGGCTGACGAGATCGTCATCGTCGATTCTGGCTCGACTGATCGCACAGGCGAGGTCGCCGAATCCTTTCACGGAAAGTTCTACGTGGAACCATGGAAAGGCTTCGCGGCACAGAAGAACTCCGCTTTGGCCAAAGCCACAGGCGACTGGATTCTCTCGCTCGATGCCGACGAAGAAGTAGAACCTGCGCTGGCTGACGAAATCCGCTCCGTCCTCAGCGCGAACCCGACGGTCGCGGGCTTCTGGATTCCTCGCAAGAACTTCTTCCTCGGCCGCTGGATCAAACACGGTGGCTTCTACCCCGATCCTAAGTTACGTCTGGTTCGCCGCAGCGCTGGTCAGTTTGAAGAGCGCTTGGTGCACGAAGACCTACGCGTCGACGGCACAACAGCTTCGCTCCGACACCACCTGCTGCATCACGCTTATCCCACAATCGAGGACTACCTTGAGCACATGAATCGATACTCGTCACTGGGTGCGGAAATGGCCGTCGCAAAAGGTGCGCGAGGCTTCAGCTTCCTTGATATTGTGGTGCGGCCTCGGCTTACGTTTCTCTACAATTATTTATTGCGCCTTGGATTCCTCGACGGCCGCGAAGGACTGTTGCTCCACATGTACCACGCGCAGTATGTGAGTTGGAAGTACGCTAAGGCGTGGGAACTGAGCCGCAAGAAGTAACACCGAACTCCGGGCCAGCAAATGAGGCGGGCACACCGGAGATGGTTACTTACGCGCGAAGGTCGTGATCGCCGCACGCTGCGCTTGTTCAGTGTTGGACTTGTCGCACAGACGGAGGTCTTCGAAGTGCACATCGTACGAAAGCCCGCAGGCGGCGCACACCACGCGGTACAGTATCTTTTCGTTGTCCCCGAACGGACGATGCGCCGACTCCAGGTTCACTAGAATTTCAGTGTGGCATTCCTGACAATCACAACCGTAAAGATCGATGCTCATGGCGAGGATCATGGTACCGCGTCCTGCAAGCTGCCGGTGATTTTCCTCACTCATTCGACGCTGACCGCTACAAATTCGGAGGAGACTCCAGTTTTGGCCGCCGTCGCTTCCTTGCTCAGTACCCGAGCATCAACTAAACTGCAGCGTCTGCCTTCAGCGCGGATATCGTGGGGTAGCACATGCCTGACAGCACCAAACCCAGCGGGAAAGTTCTCGCCGACACACCGGTCACCGATCTCTTCGCCGACGGCCGCCATCCCTCAGCGTCCGAGCAACGGTGGACAGAGCAGACGCTCGCGCCGTCCCTAGAGAAGTCTCCCGAAAAACCAATCGGCGCGCCCACTGGCACCAATCTCGACGAGCACGGCAACGCCCGCTTCACCACCATCTCGGGCATGCCGATTCGACGCCTCTACACCCAGGCCGACCTTCCCGCCGACTGGAATTACGACCGGTACCTCAACTATCCCGGCCAGCCGCCTTACACGCGCGGCATCCACGCCAGCGGCTATCGCGGCAAGATGTGGACCATGCGCCAGTTCTCGGGCTTCGCTTCGCCCGAGGAGACCAACCAGCGCTACAAATACCTGCTGGAGCACGGCGGACAGGGACTCTCCGTTGCCTTCGATCTGCCCACGCTCATGGGCTACGACAGCGATCACATGATGAGCGAAGGCGAAGTCGGAAAGTGTGGCGTCGCCATCGATTCGCTTGAAGACATGGAGATCCTCTTCGACGGCATCGACTTGGAGAAGACCACGGTTTCGATGACCATCAACTCGCCCGCATCGGTGCTGTGGGCCATGTATCTCGCAGTCGCTGAAAAGCAGGGCGCGGACTGGAAGAAAATCTCCGGCACCATTCAGAACGACATCCTCAAGGAATACATCGCGCAAAAGGAATACATCTATCCGCCCGCACCGTCCATGCGGCTGGTAATCGACACTTTCGAGTTCGGCACCAAATTCACGCCGCGCTTCAACACTGTCTCCATCAGCGGATACCACATTCGTGAAGCCGGTTCGACTGCGTTGCAGGAACTGGCCTTCACCATCTATGACGGCGTGGAATACGTCGAGTGGGCGCAGCGCCGCGGCCTCGACGTCGACGAGTTTGGTCCGCGCCTCAGCTTCTTCTTCAACGCGCACAACGATTTCTTCGAGGAGATCGGCAAGTACCGCGCCGCCCGCAAAATCTGGTACCGCCTTATGAAAGACCGCTTCGGCGCGAAGAATGAACGCACCTGGCTTATGCGATTCCATACCCAGACCGCGGGCGTCTCGCTGACGGCGCAGCAGCCCATGAACAACATCGCTCGCGTCGCAATTCAGGCGCTGGCGGCCGTGCTGGGCGGCACGCAGTCGCTGCACACCGACAGCTACGACGAAGCCCTCGCGCTGCCCACCGAAGAAGCCGTACGCATTGCACTACGCACCCAGCAGATCATCGCTTACGAGTCAGGCGTGGCGCAGACCGTCGATCCGCTCGGGGGCTCGTATTTCGTGGAGCGCGTGACACTCGACATGGAGAAGGGAGCATTCGACTACTTCGATAAGCTCGACGCCATGGGAGGCATGGTCGCTGCCATTGAAAAAGGCTACCCGCAGAAAGAAATCGCCGAGGCCAGCTATCAGTTCCAGCGCGCCACTGAAGCGAAAGAGAAGATCACTGTCGGTGCTAATGAGTTCATGGTCGAAGAACCGTCGCCGAACACTCTCTACATCGGTGAAGAAGTCGCGCAGGCGCAGACAAAGAAGCTCAACTCGCTACGCCAACGCCGCTCCAACGACGAAGTCCGCCGCTGTCTCGACGCGCTCAAGAAGGCTGCCGCACAAGAGCCGCAAGCGGGCACCGATGGCAAGATTTCTCCCGTGAACACTATGCCATTCATCCTTGACGCAGTGAAGGCCTACGCGACGGTCGGCGAAATCTGCGACGCGCTGCGCGAGGTGTACGGGACCTACGAAGAGAGCGCCTTCGCATGAGTTCTTCGCCTAGGAAATCGCCAGCCCTGCAGCCTTTGCCAATCGTTCCTGCCGCTGATCGAAGGTCCAGAACTCTTTTGCTCCCAACTCAAGCGCGCAAGCGACGTGCAGGGTGTCGAGGGTTCTGGTGCCCAGCCGCGGAACATACATTTGGGCAAGCTCTATCGCGGTTTCAAACGCCGACTCTGCCATCTCCCGTTCAAGATACAAGCCGAGCTTGCGGTCCGCCTCGAATGCGGAATAGAACTGCGCTGCTTCGCTGAGAGATATTTCACGGCGAAACACATGCTGCGCGATTGCGTGGACCCACTCCACGTGATTGAGCGGAAGCAGCCAGATGTCTGGATGTGTCGCCATCCTGCGCTGCGCTTCGATCGAATGCGCATCGTCCATGTAAAGCGAGACAAGGAAACTGGAATCCGCGTAGACGCTCAATATCGTGACTTCTCGCGTTCCTCGATCAGCAAATCGGCGCCGGAAACGCGTCTGCCTCTGAGAATCGCCTTTGCTCTCGCCGCGAAGTCTGGCCATTCCACAGGCGCATCCTTGGCTCGCTCCGGCACAATGCGCCCAATCACCCGATCTCTATCCCGCAACTCAACCGTCTTTCCTGCCTTCAGCCAGGCCTTCAGACGGCGGGTGTCCCGGAGCTCTCGCATGTTAACGCTCGGCATAACCAAAATGTGCCACATCATGTGTCACATTGTCAACCGAGATCAGGCACCATTCCTGCGCAAGATGTAAGGAACCTACGAAGAGAGCGCGTTCGCTTGAACGCACGGTCGCTTACCCGGCTCGCGGCATGGGTATTGGACGTTCGGCGTTGAGGCTCTCATACAGTGGCACGGCTAATCCTGTGCCTGCACGCTCAACTGCTCGCATCAACTCGAGCAGCAATTCCTGTTGAATCCCCAGGAACTCGTCGAAGTCTGGCGTCAGAACGTAGGCAAATATCTCAATGTCGAGCGAATACTGTCCGATACCGACAAAGCGAACAGGAATGTCTCCGACTTCCACCTTCGGATTCTGTTTCAAGACATCCCTGACCGAAGAGAGCACGCGCCGCAGTTGCTCAAAAGTCGTGTCACGGCGCAGGCCCAGTGTTTGGTGAAACCAGATTTTGTCGCGCTCGCTGAAGTTTTCCAGTTCCATGGCCGAGAACTGACTATTGGGAACGCTGACCACAGTCCTGTCTAGAGTTCGGATGCGCGTGGATCGCAATCCTATATGCGTCACTGTGCCGACGCGGTTGCCGAAGCGGCAGAAATCCCCCACCAGAACCGGCCGATCGCCAATGACCGAGATGCCACCGAAAAGGTTTTCTATGGTCTTCTGCGCCGCCAACGCAACCGCTAGTCCGCCCACTCCGAGGCCGGCCAAGATCGTAGTTGTGTTGTACCCCCATGCGCTGAGTACCGCGAGGAACGCAATCAGGTAAAGAAACAGCTTGAAGACTTGCCTGCCCAGCGGGAGGATGGAATAGGTCATGGCCTTCATGCGTGGATCCAGCCGCGAGCGCCACCGCTCGGCAATATAGTCGGTGACCACCGCGCCCGCCCAAGCTAACGCGAGGAAGAAGCACAAGGCCAGCGCTCTCCCCAGGTACAGCCGCACAATCGCCGACGGCGGCGCTAATTCCATTGCAACACGAAAGGCGGCGATGGCCAGGCACACCCGCGCGGGCTCAAGCAACATTTCCGCATTGACACTCCGGACTTTCGCCAACCGGCGATATGCCATGCCAATCGCATGCGTTACTAATCCCGCCGCAAACCAAATCACCACACCGCCCAGCAGAAGTGCGATCCAGCGCCACAACTGGGTATCCAGCACCTCGTGCGTCACCAATACTTGAGGCAGCTTCTTCTCAAAGGGAGTCTCACCCAAGAGTTGATGGGCTTTGGGAATCAGCGGAATGCTGTCTGCCGAAACCAACCAGACCTTGAGTCCGGGCTTGACCTCCACGCGCTCAAGCTCCAACTGCAGGGGGCGACCATCGACTTGAAAAGTGACAAGCCGCTCCCGCCCCGGCGCCAAGCCATCATCCAAATCTCCAAGCGGACTCCGGCTGAGCGTTGCAATGTCGAACGGGGTATCGTCCAGCAGATCTTCCAACTGTTTTGCAAGCTCCGGACCTTCTTTCTCGCGGTCCGTGGACGACATTTGGCGCAGATCGAGATAATGCCATGCCTTGCCATATTGGCGGGCGTGGCAGGCCTCAAGGAACTGGACGATGGCGTCCTGCGGAGTTGTGCGGCCCAGCGGATCGTTGGGCGACGGCTCAGTACCTTGTGCGGCGAGAGCTGCCACTAACAACGGAACAAGCAAGACTTGCAGGATCGCAAGCCCGACGAACCTCGACGCCGTCCAGCTGCAGGGTCGATCACCGTCAAAATTTCTAAGGCCGCGAGTGCGACGGCCGGGGACAACCGCAATTGCTTCTTGCTTCTGGAACATCACAAGCACCCCATTTATCCGAACAACGTCGTGTCTTGGTTCACACGAAACCGGAGCCGCCGCTCGTTGCCAAAGACTACGTTCTTCTTGCCCGTGATAAACGCAGTGGTGGTGCCTGCGACTGCGCCAATTCCGCTCCCGATGAGAGCTCCCTGGCCTCCCGCGGCCAATGCACCGATCGCAGCGCCACCACCAGTGCCGCCACCAATCCAGCCCCAGTTACGCTTCTTGTGCGAACCGCCACGCGCAACAACATGCGATGTGTTGAGCACTATGATCTGCCGGTCGAGGGTCACTCTGTCCAGAGTCAATCCCAGCTGACCGGGGTGGTGGAGCCTTCCTGAGTGGCGTGCAACGATGACATGCCCCTCAGCCCGCGCACCAACCGGTATGACGACCCGATCTCCCACCACGACTGGCTCATCGACGACTGCCTCAAAACGCTCACCCGGAACCGCCGAGGCACTGGAGAGCCGCTGCTGCAGACGAACTGTAATCGGTGTTCCTGCCGGTATTACCGATTGCTCGGGAGCTGCGTTTTGAGCAGTTGGCGTGCCCTGCGTCGGGGGCGTCGCCTCCTGAGCAACTTGTGTACCCTGCGTCGTGGAGGCCACCGACGGGTCCGCGGGATTATTGTCGGGAGCCGCTCCGTTTGCGCTCGTCTGGGTCGTAGAAGTCTGGGCTCCAGTGGCCGTAGTGTTCGGTGTGGATGCCTTGTGGCATCCGTTTGCAAATGCCAGTGTGAGCAGTATTGCTACTACCATACTCCGTCTGTAGTGCATAGTTCGCCTCCACTTTCCATAAGCGATAAGTGCAAGCACCGTGCCATATCAATCGGTTGATAAACCTGTACTTAGGTGTGGAGCAGCGCCCATCTGCCGTGCAATTTCTACAGGATTGTAAGAGTTGTAGCTCTCATAAAATCTGGAGTTGCCAGGGCAACCAACTGGCAGCATTGGGCGCGTGCGTCTCGCTCAAGCCGCACCTTATTGCCGTAGACTGAGAGAAATGCTCCAAAAACTATCGGTTGCAGCCACGCATGCGGTGGTGTGTCTCGCTGCCGCTGCTGCTTATTTTTGCTCGCCGACCTGTGTGCTCGCCCAGGAGCGCCCATGGTCGGTGTCGTCCTGCGAGTTGCTAAAGCATCCTGGTATGTACGACGAATCCCTGGTCAGCGTGCCCGGACTGGTTCTCTACGGTCAGCAGGAGTTCTCCTCGCACGGCTACGACTGCACCGACGACTACGGTGTGTTGCGACTGGAATTCGGTGGCAACCCTTCTGACCCAAAAGACCGCTTCCGGCTTTCCCGAGAGCGGCTCGAGGCCAGCACCGTCCCTTTGAGGAGGGACTCCGATTACGACACCATGCAGCTCCTGATGAAGTCCGCTGCTGCCACCGGTCAAACCAAGATGCTTCGCGCAACGTTGATCGGCCGGTTTTTCGCTGGGCCCGCTGTGGGCATGAAATCCGGTGAGATCAAGCATCCCAATGCGCGCCTGGTGATCTCCGAGGTCGAGTTGGTGACGAACCGGTTCGAGGACCCCTTGGACTTCACGCCGCTTTCACACGCTGCGCCGAAACTCGCCAAAGGCTGCAAAAGCACGGAAATCGAAGTTCCCTCGCGTGAGGAGGAAGACAAGCTGCAACGCCTCAGCCGCGAGCCGTCAGAGAACCTCGGTTATTTGACTGACCCGAAACAAGTAGCTGCGCGTTTCGTCGCCGAACAAGAGAAGATTCCTGCCGATGAAGTCGAGCGCAATTTACTTGCGTCCAGTGATGGTCCAGCGCTCAAGGACTACGCCTGGACATCAGCTGACGGATTGCGCACGTACAACATCACCGTCAACCGGCCGTACTGGCTTCTTCCGAGTACATATTCGGCAGACACGCTGATCTGGGTCCCGAAACGCATGGTCCTTACCACCTGCGCAAACAAGACTGCCCGCTAGGGCTTCGCTCTCGGACATCACTTACGAAACTGCCAGCCGAGGTTTATGATTCTGGGTTCAGCGAAAAGTTGTGAGCTGACGGCTGAGAGCTGCCCACATGCCCAACGACCGCAAGATCCGTGTACTTGTCGCCAAACCCGGCCTCGACGGCCATGACCGCGGCGCGAAAGTCATCGCCCGCGCCCTGCGTGATGCCGGAATGGAAGTCATCTATACCGGCCTCCGCCAGACTCCCGAGATGATCGTCACCGCCTCCCTGCAGGAGGACGTTGACGTCATCGGCCTGAGCATTCTTTCGGGAGCGCACAACGCAATCGTGCCCCGCGTCATGGACCTTCTGAAGCAGAACCAGATGGACGATGTACTGCTGCTAGTGGGCGGCATTATTCCCGACCAGGACGTCGACGCGCTGAAGAAAGCGGGCGTGGCCGCGGTGTTCCAGCCAGGCACGCCGATGGATTCGATCATCGAGTTCATTCGCGGCAACGTGAAGCCACGCGGCGTAACGGCCGGCGGCTGATGGCCCCGCCCCATCCCCAAAGCAGTCGTCTGCATCGCCTTCTCCAGCAGACAGTGGGTCCGGCCCCATGGTATTGGGAAACATTTCCCGAATTGCGTGGCCCCGCCGGACAAGTTTTCACTTGGCAGCATCATGGCAGCGAAGGCCAGCTCGCCTACCTTGTCACACTGCATCTTAGGTCTGAACCCGACAAACCCAGGCTGGCGCTGAATTCGTACTGCCGGCCGTTCGCAATCGATCCGCACCGGTTGGGAATCTGGTGTCCTGATGGCCGCAACCTGCGCTTCGTGATGTTCGAGCTCGACGCGCTCAAGATTTTCGGCTACGAAGAAATTGCAGGCTGGTTTAAGCCCTCGCCCGAACGTATCTACTCCGCGACTGCGCCTCTGGCTGAGTTCGCGGTGAGCGCGATGCTGAAAGAGGGCACGCACTCCATCGACGCACCCGTAGAGTTTCAAGGCGTCGAGGAGTTGTTGATCCCCGCGCAGTACGGCGCCAAGACGAAGGACGATGCAGCGGCGGCGATCTACGTTGTGTATCCGTATGCCGGACTCGTCGAAGTCTTGCCGCAGCGCTGGTTCACGCCAAACCAGTTTGACGTTGGCATGCAGTGGATTACGCGGCTCGCGCGTGATCCGGTATCGCACCGGATTATCGGCGAGGCCATGCGCTTCGGGAGCTTCGAACTGTCCGATGACGGCTGCGAGCTGGCGCATATGATCGAAGCGTAACATTGTTCACCCGCTGAGTACTGAGACAAAGAAAAAGAAAATGCCCGGTGTTTGCTACTCTGCTCCCTGTTGAACCAAGCACCCAAATCCGCCGAGACCCTTTACTCCGTCGAAATGCGCGACGACGCTGCAGTCCTGCGCCTGCTCTCCGATGACGGCACGAATCGGCTGACACGGGAGCGTGTCACCGGCCTGACAAATGCCTTGGAAGAACTGGCTCACCGGAATTTCATCCGGCTGGTAATTACCGGTAATGCTCATTTCTTCTCTGCAGGAGCCGACCTCAACGAGATTGCTGAACTTCACGGAGCCGAGGCATTGCGATTCGCCCAGTTTGGGCAGCGCCTGATGAATGCCGTAGCCAACTTCCCTGCTCCAACTATTGCGGCAGTGCATGGTTACTGCATGGGCGGAGGGTTCGACCTCGCATTGGCGTGCTCGCGTCGTATCGCAGGGCCTCACGCTATTTTCGGCCACCGCGGAGCGGCGCTTGGCCTAATTACAGGTTGGGGCGGTACCCAGCGGCTGCCGCGCCTCGTGGGCAAAGCTCGCGCGTTGCAGATGTTTCTCGCGGCCGAGAAGCTGCATGCAAGCGACGCTCTTCGCTTTGGACTTGTCGAATCGATCGCCGATGATCCATTGGCGACAGCACTGTCGCGCATCTGATCTCGTCCTTCGATGTTCGTCCCCAGCCACAAGTCCCTGATCATGGGCTATGCTAGGCGGATGGGTTGCTCTCTCCCCCATCTCGACGGCAAATTGGTGCAGATCGTCGACAACGCCCTGGCTGACGCCGAACGGCGCAGTGGCGAGTGGCTGATCTGCAAACCAGGTTGTACCCCCTGCTGCATCGGAGTCTTTGCCATCGATCAACTGGACGTTCTTCGCCTGCAGGAGGGACTAACCCAGTTGCAAGCCGACGACCCGGAGCGATTCGCGCGGGTACGCCAGCGCGCCCAGGAGTCAATCGCGCGAATCGGTGCCGAGTTCCCAGGCGATTTAGCGACAGGCCTGCTCGGCGACGACGACGAAGCTGCCGCTCGCTTTGAGGAATTTGCCGACTTCGAGCCCTGTCCCGCTCTTGATCCGGAGCGTGGCACCTGCGACCTATACCAATGGCGTCCGATCACGTGCCGCGTGTTCGGTCCTCCCGTTCGGTCAGATGGTGGCCTGGGCGTGTGCGAGTTGTGCTACCACGGTGCAACTCCTGA
>Ga0070766_10000505_pt1 | contig 17485 bp, 19 predicted proteins | sample HubBroMetageWFT6_FD_69782 | JGI IMG/M metagenome (GOLD analysis project Ga0070766, IMG submission 69782) | Warmed and freeze-thawed soil microbial communities from the Hubbard Brook experimental Forest, New Hampshire - Hubbard Brook CCASE Soil... | ecosystem: Environmental > Terrestrial > Soil...
ACCGAGCTACCGTCCTTGACCCATTAGAGAACACAATCGGTCGAGAGCAGACCGGAATGGGTGTGTATGAGTAGACGGCCCTAGTCCTCCGGCGGCTCTTCCACCATCAGCGCCCGTAATTTCTCCATATCCGCCATGACGGCCGTGGCCGCGCGATCCTCCATCGCCCGATACAGCGCCAGCACCCGCTCGCCTGTCGCGGTGAGCCGGGCGCCACCGCCGCCGATGCCGCCCTTGGCGGCTTCGATCAACGGCTCACGGAAACACGCGTTCATGGTCTTGGTGAGCACCCACGCCCGACGATAGCTCATGCCCATGCGCCGCCCGGCGGCGGCGATCGAGCCGGTGTCGCCGATCGCCTGCAACAGCGCGGCCTTGCCCGGGCCGATCGCGATCGACGATCCGAGCAGGATGCGGATGCGCGGCTCTAACCGGTCCATCATCGGCGGCAAGTTCTTCGCGGACCCATGGCGCAGAGGGTCGCACAAAACGCGAGCCGGCGCGCGCCTCGGCGCGCCGCCCCACGAGCGCATGCAAATGAGCCCGGCCGCGATGGCCGGGCTCATTGCCGAAGAAGAACTATTGGTGCGCTACTGCATGTGTCGGGCAAGCCCTGGCGGCATCGATCCGCCATGCCAGCCCGTCTTGTTGCCGTGGCTCCAACCCGGTGGGGTACTGGCGCCAGCAAACCCGGATCTGCGGCCGGAACTGCTGAACCCGCGCGGCGTCCCCATGGTGCGGGCGCTGCCGCCGCCGGAGCCGCGCGACATCGTCATGCCGCCGCCCATTCCGCCCCCGCCCATTCCGCCGCCACCGTGGGCAAAGGCCGGCGCGGTCACGGCAACCGCGGCTGAGACCGCGACGATGAGCGTCAGAGCACTCAACCGCTTGTTCATATCGGCACCCTTCCTCCTGCTACTTTTTCGAAACGAAGCGAGGGGAACATTCGTTCCGCTCGGCGGCGCGGCGACGCTAATCGCGCCGCGCCTAGAGAGGCTGTGGCCTTTTTATGACCAGAGGCTTAACCCGCCTCAGCTCGGCGCCCGGGTCGGGCCGACGAGGGTCGCGCCGCCATCGACAACGAGCGTCTGGCCGGTGATGTAACGCGCCTGCTCGGACAACAGAAACCGCACCGCGTGGCCGATGTCCCAGCCGACCCCCTCGATGCCGAGGACGCTCGCCTTGCGGCGCGCCTCGCGGCCGGCGGCGCTCATCTGTCCGGTATACATGCGCGGCGTGTAAATGGGCCCAGGCGCGACGCAGTTGACACGGATACCCTGCGCCCCGTGATCGACCGCCATCGCCCGGGTCAGCGCGATGACCGCGCCCTTCGAGGTCGAATACGCCGTGAGACCGCGTGGCCGCAGCGCCGATATCGACGAGACGTTGACAATGGCGCCACCGCCGGCGGTCTCGATCATCGCCGGGATCGCGAAGCGCGAAACGAGGAACATGCCGTCCACATTGACCTGCATGATCCGCCGCCAATCCTCGACCCTGGTATCGACGACGCTGCCGCGCCCGCCGATCCCGACATTGTTGTCGAGGAGGTCGAGCCGGCCGAACCGCGCCAGCGCCACATGGACGATCGCCCGGCATTGCCCTTCGTCGGTGACGTCGGCGACGAAGGGCGTGGCGGCCCCGCCCTCGCTCGCGATCATCGCAACGGTCTGTTCGGCCGCCTCGCGGATGACGTCGACGACCAGCACCCGGGCGCCGGAGCGGGCCAGCAGGATCGCCGCGGCGCGGCCGTTGCCGATCCCATCATCGGGGGCGCCCCCGCCGGTCACGATCGCGACCTTGCCATCGAGGCCGAGTTCATCCTTCGAAAGTTGCGGATCGCTCATGGCCAAAACCTCATCTGCCGGGGATGACGCACGATACCGGTCGCGATTATATCGCGTCGACGACGGCCGCTTTCGAGCAAGATACCGGCATGGCGAAGCTCAAGGTCAGCATCGTCTTCGACTCCGGCGCGCGCATCGGCCCCGGCAAGGCGAGACTGCTCGAATGCATCCGCGACACCGGCTCGATCTCCGCCGCGGCGCGCGACATGCGGATGTCCTACAAGCGCGCCTGGCTGCTGCTCGACAGCATGAACCAAGCCTTCAGCGCGCCGGTCATCGTCGCGGCGCCCGGCGGGGCCAAGGGCGGCGGTGCCGCCCTGACCGAATTTGGGGTGGAAGTGCTGGAGCGCTATCGCCGCATCCACGATCGCGCCGCCGCAATGGCCGCTGACGATCTGGCGGCATTGGTGCGCCGCACGCGACCGGAATCCGGGCCAAAGGCCTGAATATTTCGCTTGCATCGCTCCGGCGTTCCGATAGGTACGCTATAGCCAAGGAGCCATAGCGCAGCAACGCGACACATGGAGAACCAAATGAAGCTCAGCGCCCGCAATCAAATCAGCGGCAAGATCGTCGAGGTCCGCAAAGGCCAGACCACCGCGCATGTGCGCATCGACATCGGCGGCAGCGTCGTCATCACTTCCTCGATCACCAACGAGGCGGTCGACGAGCTGGGCCTCAAGGTCGGCGATAACGCCATCGCCGTGATCAAGGCGTCGGACGTGATGGTGGCTACCCCATGAGGGCTGCCCTTCGTCTTTTGCCTTGCGCCATACTGATAGCGGTCGCGCCCGTTATCGCTGCCGCCTCCGATCAGCCGAGCCTGTCGATCGAGGGGCATGTCCACCATCCGCAAAAATTCGACCTGGAGACGCTGCGCAAACTGCCGGCGGAGACCGTGCAGGTCTCGTTCGAGGGCGAGCGCGCCGCGCAGAATTCGAGCTTTACCGGCGTGCGGCTGTGGACGTTGCTCGACAAGGCCGGCGGCATCGACGACAGCGCGAAGGGGGCCGAGCTGCGTCACGTCATCAGGGTCTCCGGGCGGGACGGATATATCGTGGTGATCTCGACCGGTGAGATCGCGCCCGAATTCGGCGGCAAGCCGGCGCTGATCGCGTATCAGCGCGACGGCGCGATGCTCGGCGAAGCCGGGTTTCGCCTGGTGATGCCGGGCGACAAGCGCGGCGGCCGCAACGTCCGTGATGTCGTAACTATCGCCGTAGAGTAACGATGGGATCGGGCATTCACATCCGTCGCCGGACGATTCTGGCAGGCATCGGTGCTCTCGCTGGCTGGTTCGTGTTCAAAAGTGCTTCCGCGCAGGACAAACCCGTCCTTGTCTTCGCCGCTGCTAGCTTGAAGACGGCGCTCGATCAGATTGCCGGGAAATGGCGGCAGGAGACCGTGAAACAGGCGACGATCTCCTACGCGGCGAGCTCGACCCTGGCGAAGCAGATCGAGAACGCCGCCCCGGCCGATCTTTTCATCTCGGCCGATGAGGATTGGATGGACTATCTGCAACAGCGCAAGCTGATCGACAGCGCGACCCGGATCGACCTGCTCGGCAACAAGCTCGTGCTGGTCGCGCCGAAGGACAGCCCAGTCACGACGACGATCGCGCCGGGCTTCCCGCTGGGGAAATTGCTCGGCGACGGCAAGCTGGCGATGGCCGATCCCAATTCGGTGCCGGCCGGCAAGTACGGCAAGGCGGCGCTGACAAAGCTCGGGGTCTGGCCGTCGGTCGCGGGGCAGGTCGCCGCCGCCGAGAATGTCCGCGCCGCCCTCTTATTGGTGGCGCGCGGCGAGGCGCCGCTCGGCATCGTCTACCAGACCGACGCCGCCGCCGAGCCGGGGGTCAAGGTGGTCGCCGCCTTCCCGCCCGAGACCCATCCGCCGATCGTCTATCCGATGGCGCTGGTGGCCGGCGGCAAGAACCCCGACGCCCCCACCCTCGCCGCCTATCTGCGCGGCGACGCCGCCCGTGCGCTGTTTGAGGCCCAGGGCTTCACCGTGCTCGCCAAGCCGGGGTGAGCACGCTCCTCGACTTCTCTCCGGAGGAGCTGGTAGCGATCCGACTGTCGCTCAGGGTCGCGTTCTGGGCGATGCTGACCAGCCTGCCGGTCGGCATTGCGGTCGCGATGCTGCTGGCGCGCGGCCGTTTCTGGGGGAAGTCGCTGCTCAATGCGGTCGTGCATCTGCCATTGGTGATGCCACCGGTCGTCACCGGCTATCTCCTGCTCTTGCTGTTCGGCCGCAACGGGCCGCTCGGCCGCCTCCTCGCCGAATCTCTCGGCATCGTCATCGCCTTCCGCTGGACCGGCGCGGCGCTTGCCTGCGCCGTGATGGGGTTTCCGCTGATGGTGCGCTCGATCCGGCTGTCGCTCGACTCGGTCGACCGCCGCCTCGAGGACGCCGCCGGCACCTTGGGCGCCAGCGGTTTGTGGATCTTCGCGACGATCACCTTGCCCTTGATCCTGCCCGGCATCCTTGCCGGCATGATCCTCGCCTTCGCCCGCGCCCTCGGCGAGTTCGGCGCGACGATCACCTTTGTCTCCAACATCCCGGGCGAGACGCAGACGATCCCGACCGCGATCTACACCTTTATCCAGGAGCCCGGCGGCGACCTCGCCGCCTTTCGGCTAACTCTCGTGTCGATCGCGATATCGATGGCGGCGCTGATCGTCTCCGAGCCGTTGACCGCGCGGGCCGCCCGCCGCGCCCTCGGGCTGTGAGGCATGCCTTTTAACCTAACGAGGTCATTCCGGGGCGCGGCCAACGGCCGTGAGCCCGGAATCCATATTCCAGAGGCCAGCGTTCATGGATTCCGGGCCGCGCCTTTCGGGCGATCCCGGAATGACAGGACTTGCTGCGCATGCTGAGCGTCGCGGTCGAGCATCGCCTCGGCGATTTTCGGCTCGACGCCGCCTTCGACAGCGAGGGTGGCCTCACAGCGCTGTTCGGGCGCTCGGGCGCCGGCAAGACCTCGCTGGTCAACGCCATAGCTGGCCTCATCCGCCCGGCCCGGGGCCATATCGTCATCGACGGCACCGTGTTGACCGACAGCGAGCGCGGCATCTTTGTGCCGACCCGCCGGCGCCGAGTCGGCTATGTGTTCCAGGAAGGCCGCCTCTTCCCGCATCTGACCGTGCGGCAGAACCTGCTATACGGCCGCTGGTTCGCCCGCCGCTTCGTCAAACGCGAGCCCTCACGCCCCGGCGAGGTCGAGCACGTCATCGATCTGCTCGGCATCGGCGACCTGCTCGCCCGCCGCCCGGCGAACCTGTCGGGCGGCGAGAAGCAGCGCGTCGCGATCGGCCGCGCGCTCCTCGCGCATCCGCGCCTGCTGGTCATGGACGAGCCGCTGGCCTCGCTCGACGAGGCGCGCAAGGCCGAGATCCTGCCCTATATCGAGCGGCTGCGCGACGAGACCCGGATCCCGATCGTCTATGTCAGCCACCAGGTCGCCGAGGTCGCGAGGCTGGCAACGACCCTCGTTGTGCTGTCGGAGGGCCGCGTCGCCGCGATGGGCCCGACCGCCGCGATCATGGGCCGGATCGATCTCTTCCCGCTGACCGGGCGCGCCGAGGCCGGCGCCATCCTCTCGACCCGGGTTGCCGAGCACGACATCAGGTTTGGGCTGACCACATTGCGAGCCGCCGCCGGCGATTTGCGCGTGCCCTATATCGATATGCGGCTCGGCACCCGATTGCGGGTGCGCATCCGCGCCCGCGACGTGATGATCGCGTTGTCGCCGCCGGACGGGCTCAGCGCCCTCAACGTGCTGCCCGGCATTGTCGCCGAAGTGGGCCGCGCCGACGGCCCCATTGTCGAGATCCGGCTCGACTGCGCCGGCGAGGCGCTGGTCGCGCGGCTGACCCGCCGTTCCGTCGAGACGCTCGGCCTCGAACCCGGCCGGGAGGTCTATGCGGTTATCAAGAGCATCGCCTTCGACCACCATGCGCTGGCCGGCGCCATGCCCGCCGCCCCCGGCGCCGACGCCGAGACGCGGCACGGGTGACCGGGCGTAACTGAGGACGACGCACTGCGTCGACCAGGTGATGAATTTATAGGCATGGGGCTATGCCCTGCCGAGCTGATGCGCGCGGGCGGCCACCAGGCCGCCTGCGCGACAGCGATGGCACGCGCATTGCTCCGCATCGGTAACCCAAACCGACGGAGACCCCCGATGTGCGATCGGTCTGCCCCACTCCCGTTATCGTCGCTGCACGCGACGGACTTCAACCGGCGCGGATTTCTGCGCACGGCTGGAGCCGGCGCCTTGACCATCGCGATCGGCGGCGGGTTGCACGGTCACGCCCAGGCCGCGGATTCGCATATCAAATCGGTGCATGGCAGCGGCTTCTGCAACCTCAACTACTTCCTGACAGAGGCGAAGCAACTGGCCAAGGATGACGGCGTCATCCTCGATTTCGTGGTGACACCGACCACCGCCGAGATGGTCACTTTCCTGGGCGCCGGCCAGGTCGATGCCGCGCTGATCCCCTATACCAGCTTCATCGCGCTCTACGACAAGGGGGCGCCGGTTAAGATTGTCGCCGGCGGCGGCATCGAAGGCTGCATCCTCGTCGCGCAGCCGGGGCTCGACTCGCCCGAGAAGCTGAAGGGCAAGACGCTCGGCACCTTCCAGATGGATACGCTCGAAGTGCTGCCCTATGACTGGCTGAAGAAACGCGGGGTCAGCTTTCGCGACATCAACGTGCGCTACATGGGCAACACGCCCGAGGCGGTCGAAGCCTTCAAGGCCGGCGCTCTCGACATGATCTGCACGATCGAACCGTACGGCACCGCGCTGCTGAACGATGTCAAGGGCAGCGTGATGCTGTCCGACGGCACCGACATCTACGGCAAGGGCTATACCGACTGTGTGCTGGCGGTGCGCGACACCCTGATCAAGGACAACGCGGCCGGCATCAAATCCCTGATCAAGGGCATGATGAAGGCGCAGCACATGGCGGAGACCCAGCCCGAGGAAGTTCTGAAGCTCCTGGTCGGCCCGTACTACAAGACCTCGGTCGAAAATGCGCGCATCGCGATGTCGAAGCAGCCTTCGGTCGTCGACGCCCGTAACCAGGCGAAGTTCATTCTCGAACGCGTCAACTCGCTCGAGGAAATGGGTTACATCAAGAAGAAGCCGGGTCCCGACGCGCTGGATTGGACCTTGCTCGAACAAGTGATCGCCGAGAACAAGGACATCTACGACCAGCTCAAATACAAATCCGCCGCCTGAGGCGCTTGGGGCATATGGAGCCGCTGCAAATCGGTATCGGGCGGGGTTCCACTCGGACCGCCCGGCTTGAGCCGGCGCGCGCGCAGCTGCGCCAATCGGTTGTTCGGCTCTGGGCGAGCATCGCGCATGTCGCCCCGCGGCTGCTTTGGTCCTGCCTGTCGCTCGCGCTATTCGCCGGGATCTGGGAAGCATGCTGGGCGTTGGGTTGGTCCGATCCCAAGCTTCTGCCGCCGCCGCATGTCTTCCTCGGCGACATCGTCGACCAGGCAAAATTCTTCAACACGGTCAGCCGCTGGCAGGTCGGCGTCGGACAGGATTCGGGCCCGAGCCCGCCGATGGCCGTGCTTTACACCGTACTGTCGACAACCGGCCGGGTGTTCGCCGGTCTTGCGATCGCCGCGAGCCTCGGCGTCTCGATCGGGGTGGCGATCAGGTACTTCAAGCTGTTCGAAAAGCTGACCCTGCCGACCGTGACCCTGCTGGCGCCGGTATCGCCGATCGCCTGGCTGCCGGTTGCGATCTTCCTGTTCGGCATCGGCAACAAGCCGGCGATCTTCATGGTGGTGATCGCGCTCCTCTTTCACATGATCCTGGCGACGATCACGCAGATCGACAACGTCAACCGCAATTTCATCAATGTCGCGCGCACGATGGGAGCCACCAAGCGTCAGACCTATGCGCGGGTGATCATTCCGGCGATCCTGCCGCAGCTCTTCGTGGTATTGCGCTTCAACCTGTTCGGCGCCTGGATGGTCGTGTTGGTCGCCGAAGCGACCGGCGTCGGCTACGGCCTCGGCCAGGTGATCATGCTCGGCCGCAACACCTTCAACCCGTCGCTGGTCTTTTTCACGATCGTGCTGATCGGGGTGCTCGGCTATTCGTGCGATTGGCTGATGCGGTTTCTGCAGCGCAGGCTGCTCTATTGGGCGCCGCAAGGCGCGGAGACATTGCGTGGCCTATGATGGCGTAAGCGCCATCTCCTGCCGCGATCTCGGCAAGATCTGGAGCGCCGACACGGCACGCGCACACGAGGCTTTGCGCGAGATAGACCTCGATATCGCGCCCGGCGAGTTCGTCGTGCTGCTCGGTCCCTCCGGCTGCGGCAAGTCGACCCTGCTCTACCTGATCGCCGGTCTCGAAGAGGCGACCCGTGGCCAGATTCGGTTTTTTGGCGACCCGGTCGAGGGTCCCTCGCCGGAGCGCAGTCTGATATTTCAGGAGACCTCGCTGTTTCCGTGGCTCAGCGTCTGGCAGAACGCGTCGTTCGGTCTGTCGATCCGCGGTATCGGCGTCACCGAGCGCAAGGAGCTCGCGCGCCAGGCATTGCAGCGGGTCGGGCTCAGCGAAGCCGTCGACAAGCGACCCGATGAACTGTCCGGGGGCATGCGCCAGCGCGTCGCGGTGGCGCGGGCATTGGCGATGCGGCCCAAGGTATTGCTGATGGACGAGCCGTTTGCCGCGCTCGACGTGCAGACCCGCGCGAAGATGCAAGATTTTCTGATCGATGTCTGGCGCACCTCCGGAGCCTCCGTCTTGTTCGTGACACATCACATCGACGAGGCGGTCGCGCTGGCCGACCGGATTATCGTCTTTACCGCGCGGCCGGGCCGGGTCAAAAAGATACTACCGGTCGAGCTGCAACGCCCGCGCAACCTGTTCGCGCCGGAAGCCGAGCGGCTGCGCCTCGACCTGACCGAGCTGTTGCAGGACGAGGTCGAGCGTGCCTTTGCCGAGCAGGAAGCGCTCGCTGCCGATTGAACCTTGCCGAGGGAGGCCAGGATGCCTGCATCGCTGATCCGCAGCCGCGTGATGGTGACTCATGCGGTGGACCGTCACCGCTGGAATGAAATAGCGGACGGGGCGGTGCTGCAGGAGGATTGCATCGTCGCCGAGATCGGAACTTATGCCGCACTGCGCCGCAAGCACCCGAATTTGCCTGTGATCGGCACCGGCAACGAGGTGCTGTTGCCCGGTTTTGTCAATGGTCACCACCATATCGGCCTGACCCCGGTGCAGCTCGGCTCGCCGGACATGCCATTGGAGTTGTGGTTCGTCACCCGCATGGTGATGCGTAGCGTCAATCTCTACCTCGACACGCTCTATTCCGCCTTCGAGATGATCGCCTCCGGGGTGACGACGGTTCAGCACCTGCATGGCTGGCTGCCGGGGAGGCTGGCGGAGGTCGACAAGGGCACCGACGAGGCAATCCGCGCCTACGAGGATGTCGGGATGCGGGTCTCCTATTCCTTCGCGGTGCGCGACCAGAACCGCCTCGTCTACCAGCGCGACGAGGATTTCGTTGCCAGCCTGCCAGCCGAATTGCGGGGGCCGATGCAGCACTGGTACGAGCGCTTCCAGCTTACTCTCGACGATTACATGGCCCTTTTCGAGAGCCTTTACGGCCGGCATCACAACAAGCGCCGTGTCAAGATCCAGCTCGCCCCGGCCAATCTGCACTGGTGCTCCGACGACGCGCTGGGCCGCCTCGCCGACGCCTCGCGCAAATACGGCGTGCCATTGCACATGCACCTGCTGGAGACGGCATACCAGAAGGAATATGCGCACCGGCGCGGCGGCGGCACGGCGGTCGAGTACATCGACCGCTTCGGCCTGCTAGGTCCGCAAATGACGTTGGGTCATGGCGTCTGGCTCAACGAGCACGACATCGAGCGGTTGGCAGAAACCGGCACCTGCGTCTGTCACAACTGCTCGTCCAATTTCCGGCTGCGCTCCGGCGTCGCGGCGCTGAACGCGTTCGAGGCTCATGGCGTCAACACCGCGATCGGCATGGACGAGGCCGGCATCAATGACGACCGCGACATGCTGCAGGAAATGCGCATGGTGCTGCGCGCTCACCGCGTTCCGGGCATGGATGACGACGTGCCGACCCCGGCGCAAGTGTTCCGCATGGCAACCTCGGGCGGCGCCAAGACCACCGCCTTCGGCGATACAATCGGTACGCTGGAAGTTGGGAAGGCGGCCGATATGGTGCTGATCGACTGGGGCCAGGTCAGTTATCCCTATCTCGATGACGAGACACCGCTGCTCGACGCCGTGTTGCAGCGGGCGAAGACGAGCGGCGTGCGGACGGTGCTTTGCGATGGCGAGGTGATCTATAGCGACGGCAAGTTCACCAAGGTCGATCGCGACGCCGCACTGCGCGCCTTGCACGACGATCTGCAACGGGCGCTGTCGGATGACGAGGTGGAACGGCGCCGGTTATCGAAGGCGCTGTTGCCGCATGTGAAGGCGTTCTACGCGGGCTATTTCGACCCCGCGCAGCATCAGCCGTTTTATCGGCCGAGCTCGCGGATGTGAGAGTGGTATGCCCGCAACAGCCAGGCATTGAACTGCACCAGCGTCGTCTCCAGCGGGCCGTAGCAACCCTTCGGCATGAATCGCGAGCGTTTGCCGGCCTGCATCGCGTTGTTGACCGGTATGTCCTGCGCCCAGATCTTGCTTGCTCCTTCTCGAACCGCGGTCGCGCGCTCGGCGAAATCCGGCAGTGCGACCGTGCTCCTCGGCAGGATCCAGCCGCCCCCGGTAACCCGATCGCTCGACGCAAATGTCGCGTCCGCGGCAACCGGCGTCAGCAATGTGTACGAGACCGCGCCCGGCGCGAACATCAGCTGCAGATTGGGCGGCATCATCGCGAAGGTCAGCCAGGCGCGCTGCTTCGGCGATAGGCTCGCGATTGTCGGAAACATCGCCTCGGCGCCCCAGCCGTCGCGCATCATGCCGCCATCCGGCTGCAGCATCGGCACGCTGCGCACGATCGCGTTGTCGCCGTCCTGCATCGGGGTGAACGCAACGCCGCCATCGGGATGTATGCTCGGCGCGAAATCGTGCGTGCCGCGATGCACGAACTCCGGGTGATAGGCGTCGGTGAAATTTTCGAGCTGCACCTTCCAGTTCCAGGGCACCGGCGTGGCCGCGGCGACCGGCGGCACGGTGACGAGGTCAGCCTCTTCATAGCCGCGCCAGCACGGTTCGACCTTGGCGAGGCTCGGTGCCAGCGGCGGCGCCTCGTTGTCGAGATTGGCAAAGATAAAGCCATGCCAGAGCTCGATCCGGACCGCTGGCAGACGAACCGTGTCGCGCAGGCCCGCGAGCATGTCGCCCATGCGCGGCGCGCCAACGAGGCGCCCTTCGAGGTCGTAGGTCCAATAATGCAGCGGACAGCGCAAGAGACCGCTTGGCCGTTCGGCGTCGCAGCTCAGCACATGGCCGCGGTGCTGGCAGACCGCGCTCATCGCATGCAGCCCGCCGCTTTGGGTGCGAGTGACGATAAGCGGCTCGCCCGCGACCGAAACCGAGAGGCAATCGCCCCGGTGCGCAAGCTGGTCGGTGCGGCCGACGCAGACCCAGCTATGCCCAAACACCGCCTCGCGCTCGAATTCGAAGAAGGCCGGCGAGGTGTAGCAGAAGCGCGGCAGCATCGGCGCCGCGGCTTCGTTGCCGGCATAGGGCGACAGCGCCTCGACGATCGTCCGGAGTTCGGGGTTCACCGAAGCGCGCTCACTCTGCCGCCGACGGCTGGCTCGCCGCGACATTATCCGGCGCGGTTCCGGCCCTCGCCCGCTGCCGCGCATGCTCCACCGCATAACGGCGCCAGGCGACGACACCCATATCGCTACGCGACAATGCTTCCGGACCAGGGATCACCGCTTCGAGGATGCGCTTGTCCTGGTCCGAGAACACCCAATCGTGCACCCACGACACCCAGAACACCCAGAACAGGCGGTCGAAAAAAGTCCGCCACCACCCGCGCCGGCGGAACAGGCTCCAGCTGTGGTAATAGCAGCTCTCGGCGTCGATCGGCGTGACCCAGCGCAGCGCGAAATAATTGCCATTGGGTCGCCCGATGAACGTGGCGCCGGGCATTAGCGACGACTGTCGATACTTGACCCCGTATTTGACGACCGCGGCGGATTTCGTGTCGATCTCGCGGCCCCTGCCGGTCGGCTTCAGGAAGCGGTACCAGGTCTCGTGCGGCGGCGGAAATTTGCCGAGCCCAGGATAATCCGCCGAATTTATGCCGTCGCGTGCGGCATAGCCGAGACCGTTGCCCTCGTCGAGCGGCATCGCGGCGATACGCGAGGCGAACGGAAAGACCGGCTGAAACATCAGCTCGGGCGCGTGGCGGTGTACGAACGGCGCGTGCAGATCGTGGCACAAATTGTCTTTCATGATGCGCCAGTTGCAACGATAGGTGCGCCAGGTGGAGAAGCCGTGCCAGTCGGCCGTGGCGGTCAGGCATTCCGGCACATCATCTTCGAGCGGCGGTGCCTCGATATCGCCGACAAAGAGCCAGATCGCGCCGCGCAATTCGCGCACCGGATAGGATTTCACCACCGCCTGGCGCGGCAGCGGCGCATCCGGCCCCTCCATCAGCTTGGCGACGCACCGCCCGGTCTCGCCGGAGAAGGTCCAGCCATGGTAGGGGCAGCTCAGCGTCCCGGTGCCGGGGTAGAGGCATTTCCCTTGCGACAGCCGTGCGCCGCGATGCGGGCAGCGGTCGCTCAGCGCGTAAAGCTTGCCGCGGTCGCGAAACAGGACGATGTCCTCGCCGAGCAACTTGACCGATCTCGGCTTGCGGCCAAGCCGCCACCCGGCAAGAACGGGATACCAGTAATTGCGCAGCCCGAGCTCCGGCAGACCGGTGCCGGCATAAGGATCATTGCTCGGCAGTCGCTCCACGCTCATCCCGCGCTCTCCGCTCCAGCACTCTCTGGTATCTTGATATTAGCTGGGGCTGCACGAGGTGTGCCATTGAAATGGCACGGTTCCTGCGAGCCAAGTCGGGTTTCCCGCCCGGGGTTTGCAGGAGAAGATCATGAGCATCGAACGCCGGCTCTCGCGCCGTCGGGTACTCGGCGCGGCAGGCCTCGCCGCCGGCAGTATTGCGCTTCCCCGCCTCGTCTTCGCGCAGAACAAGAAGGCGGTCACATTCACCCTGCCTTGGGTGGCCGAAGGCAGCAACCTCTTCACTTTCGTCGCCAAAGGTATGGGGTTTTGGGAGAAGCACGGGCTCGATGTCGATATCGCCCGCGGCTCGGGATCGGTCGTCGCGGCGCAAGCGATCGGCGAAGCCCGCTTCGAATTCGGCATGGCCTCCCCGTCCGCCTCGATCCTGCAGGCGGTCAAGGGGCTGCCGACGGTGGCGCTCGCCGCCTGCGCATATGATGCGACGATGGGCATCGGCGTGATGAGTGATGGCCCGATCAAGACCGCGAAAGACCTCGAGGGCCGGCAGATGGCGTCCACCGTGACCTCCGGCGAGTACCCGTTTCTGCCGGCATTCGCCGAGAACGCCGGCGTCGACCTGGCGAAGGTCACACGCATCCAGGTCGACAACAAGGTGCGCGACCGCCTCTTATCCGAAGGCAAGGTCGATGCGATCTCCGGATATGCCAGCAGCGCGATGCCGACCTACATCGCCACCGGGGTGAAGGCGCGCTTCATGCTGTTCAGCGACTTTGGCCTGCTCAATTACGGCACCGCCGTGTTGACCCAGCCGAAACGCGTCGCCGAGGAGCCCGAATTGTGCGCGGCGATGGTCGACGGGGCTCTGGAGGGCCTGAAGGCAACGATGCTCGACCCGGCCGAGGCGATGAAGGTCTTCTTCAAGCAGGTCCCGGAAATGGCGCTGGCCACCCAGGCGCGCGAGCAGATCCGGTTCGGCACCGGCATCAACATCTATGTCAGCGCGCGCGACATCATCAATACCAACGGAATGGGCTACATGGAGCCCAAGGATTACGAGGTGATGACCGATCTGGTGATGAAATACATCGCCCGCGACACCGACAAGCGGCCGGCTGTCGCCGACATGATGACCAACCGGTTCGGCGGCGGCCTAAAGCTCACGCCGGCCGAATGGGAGCAGACACAGAAGAACGCCCAGGAATTCCGATCCTTCGTGAGCTGACCGGGGACTTCCCCGGCCCGCTGCCGCGGCTGGCACGTCGCTTGCGACACCGGCGCCGAGGGAGCGTTTCATGTCGGTTGTCGCGCCGGAGCGGTACGTCGAGGTCGCGGAAGTCAGCAAGGTGTATCGCAGCGGCACGGCCGATGCGGTAGAGGCGGTCAGCTCGGTCGGCTTCTCCGTGCCGCGCGGCCAGTTCGTCGCGATCCTCGGCCCGTCCGGCTGCGGCAAGAGCACATTGCTGATGATGGTCGGCGGTCTCGAGCCGGTGACGGCCGGGCAAATTACCGTCGCCGGCACGCCGATGACCGGTCCGCGCACCAGCATTGGCATCATGTTCCAGGATTCGACGCTGCTGCCGTGGAAGAGCGCGCTCGACAACGTGCTGTTCCCGATCCGCGTATTGAAGCGGCCGCTAGACTCCTATCGAGAGGCCGCCAACGAGTTGCTCGAACGGGTCGGTCTGCACGATTTCGCGCGCAAGAAGCCGCATGAGCTGTCCGGCGGAATGCGCCAGCGTGTCGCGATCTGCCGCGCGCTTGTCTACGACCCCGAGCTGCTGCTGATGGACGAACCGTTCAGCGCGCTGGACGCGATCACCCGCGACGAGATGAACGAGCTGCTGCTGGGTTTGTGGCAGCAATACACCAAGACCGCGCTGTTCGTGACGCACAGCATCCGCGAGGCGGTGTTTCTCGCCGACCGCGTGCTGGTCATGACCCGGCGCCCGGCAACGATCGTCGAGGATTTGACGATCCCGTTTGGCCGGCCGCGTCCGATGGCGATCGGCGAGAGCCGCGAGTTCAACGAGATCTGCGGGCATTTGCGCGAGCGTATCGAGGAGAGCCACTACCGCGAGCGGGCGCGGCGGGCAGAGGCTGCACCGACTCGACGGGAGCTGGTCGCATGACCGCCGAAAGCTCGGTCACGGCCCGGATCGTCGCGGCTCCGGGCTGGATCGCGACCCGAGGCATCATCGCGGCGAATTTTCGGCAGCTGCGGCCCATCATCCTGCCGCTCGCCACGGCAGCGGTGGTGCTGCTGATCTGGCAGGCGATTGTTACGGCGTTACGCATACCGGCGGTGATCTTGCCCCCGCCCGTCGAGATCGCGGGCGAATTGTGGTGGCACTTGCCGGTATTGCTGAGCCACGCAGTGCCGACGACGCTCGACTCGCTGATGGCGTTTTCGCTGGCGACCGCGCTCGGGGTCGGGCTCGCCGTCGTCCTGACCTATTCGCCGCTGCTGCGCGACATGCTCTATCCCAATCTGGTCGCATTCCAGCTCGTGCCGAAAGTCGCGCTGGCGCCGCTGTTCGTCGTCTGGCTCGGCATCAGCAGCGAATCGCGCGTCACCTTCGCCACCTTCATCAGCTTTTTTCCAGTGGTGATCTCGGCGGCGGTCGGTTTCGCCAGCACCGAGGCGTCGGCATTGCGGCTCTGCCGCTCTCTGACCGCCTCCCAGTGGCAGCAGTTCCTGATGGTGCGCTTTCCATTCGCGCTGCCGGCCATTTTCAGCGGCATGAAGATCGCGATGACGATGGCGATCATCGGCGTGATCATCGGCGAGTTCATCTCCGCCAAGGCGGGCCTCGGCTTCTACATCCTCTACGCCAGCTCGCGCATGGAGACCGGGGTTATTTTCGCGGCGCTGTTCGTGCTGTGCGTGATCGGGGTCGCGCTGTTCGGCGCGGTCGCGCTGGCCGAGCAGCTGGTGCGCCGGTCTTATGGCAGGCGCTAGCTTCCAGAAGGAGGAACCACAGCCATGACCACCGCTGCGGAAAACGAGCTGCTCACCCGGGTTGGACCAGGCACGCCGATGGGCGAGCTGATGCGTCAGTACTGGCTGCCGGCCTGCCTCTCATCGGAACTGGTGACGGACGGCGATCCGCTGCGTCTGATGCTGCTCGGCGAGCGATTGATCGCTTTTCGCGACAGTGCCGGGCGGGTCGGTGTTCTCGATCACCGCTGCCCGCATCGCTGCGCCTCGCTGTTCTTCGGCCGCAACGAGGAAGGCGGGCTGCGCTGCGTCTATCACGGCTGGAAGTTCGACGCCGCCGGCAACTGCCTGGAGATGCCGAACCTGCCGGCCGACCAGGACTTCCGGCACAAGGTGAAGGCCAAGGCCTACCAGGTCGCCGAACGCGGCGGGCTTATCTACGTCTATATGGGCGAAAGGGAAACGGCACCGCCGCTGCCCGCAATCGAAGCGACGCTCTGTCCGCCGGCCGAGATGGACCTCTCTTGCCGGCAGCGGGAATGCAATTGGCTGCAGGCCATGGAAGGCGATCTCGACACTTCGCATTTCAGCTTTCTGCACACCGGGAAGATTACGATCGAAGACATCGACCCGAACCACCTGGAGCGGTTCCAGCTCACCGATCGCGCGCCCCGCTATCATTTCAGGGAGACCGAGTGGGGCACGATGTATGCGGCCTACCGGCCGGCGCAGCCGGGTCATCTCTATTACCGCTTCGGCCATTTCGCGATGCCGTTCTGGACGCTGTTCCCGAACGGTCCGTTGACCGACAACGTGCTCACCCAGGCGTGGGTGCCGATGGACGACACCCACACGATGTCGTTTCTGTTCAGCTGGAAGCGCAAGACTCCGGTGCTGGGTCTCACCCGGGCCGGCGAACCGCTGCCGCTCCTTGCCCGCAGCACGCCGACGCTGCCGAATACCGCCGACTGGTTCGGCCGCTGGCGCCCGATAGCCAACCAGCACAACGATTACCTGATCGATCGGGAAAGCCAGCGGACCATCAGTTACACCGGGATCGACGGCGTCTTTCCGCAGGATTCGGCGGTAACCGAGAGCATGGGCGAGATTTCCGACCGGACGCTAGAACATCTGGCGCCGAGCGACCGGATGATTGTGATGACACGCCGACGGCTCCTCGACGCCGCGAGAGCGTTGCGCGACAGCGCAACCGCGCCACCGCTCGTCCACAACCCGGATATTGCCGCCAGCGCGCGCTCGGGCGATCTGATCGCGCCCGAGGGTCAGCCATGGTTCGAGGCTTACGACCAGACCCTGCGCCAGGCGCTGCATCCGGTCATGCTCCGCGCCGCGGAATAGGATTACACTCGCGGCATGGCCGTTCTGCAGGAAACCGCTCTAACTCCCGTTCGGGTCGGCGCTGCCGACATAGTGGGATGGTCGCGGCAAATCGGCCGCGGCGTGCTATTGCCGCTCGGCTTCGCGATACTGGCGACCATCGCCTGGGAAATTCTGTGCCGCGTGACCCGGATTTCGCCGTTGCTGCTGCCGCCGCCCTCCGCGGTTTGGGAGGTGTTGTCCGAGAATTCCGAGATCCTATTGCAGCATGCAGTGCCCACGACAATCGAGACCGTCGTCAGCTTCGGACTTGCGACCTTGCTCGGGATAGCCCTCGCCGTCGCGATCACCTTCTCGGCTTTGGGTGCGCGAGGCGCTCTATCCGAACATCGTGATGTTCCAGCT
>Ga0070766_10000508_pt1 | contig 17431 bp, 19 predicted proteins | sample HubBroMetageWFT6_FD_69782 | JGI IMG/M metagenome (GOLD analysis project Ga0070766, IMG submission 69782) | Warmed and freeze-thawed soil microbial communities from the Hubbard Brook experimental Forest, New Hampshire - Hubbard Brook CCASE Soil... | ecosystem: Environmental > Terrestrial > Soil...
GATTGCAAGATTGATGAAGAGGGACACGCCGTGCACGACGAGTGCTACGCTGCCAAGCTTGCACTTGAGAAGGGCAGCCGGTCGCCCGAATCCTAGACGCTTCAAAATGCCCACCGTCATCCGATGCCCGTACTGCATTGAAGGCACCACCTTCAAGGCCATGACGGGAAGACGCGATGGGTCGTTTCTGTGCTCCCGTTGTAGCCACAGCACGGTGCCAGATGACCCTAATTATCATTGCAACTGTAATAAGTGTGCTGAGCTAATGGGCGAGCCGGATACGAACGGAGTGGTTTGAAATCCTTAAACGCCTTGAAGGCTGACCTTAGGGACGGATAGCTTGTTTCGCGGTCGGTTTTGGGTTCGCTTCTTGGCTTACTTTCGTGTCCACTTTTCGGCAAGTCGATAGGTCCGCTCGCCGAATCGTTTTCGCGTTTGCGATATGGTTGCTTAGCCTCCGGCTGAGGGGATATCGGATTCGGAGGTCTTGTTCCATTCGCGTCGTTGGTCTTCCGTTTCGGTCATTCCCACCTGTTGAGGCCCCTGCGCTTTTGAAGTTCGGTTTCCAGATCGTGAATACGAGTTTTTCCTATATCGTATTCAATCTGCTCCGCAGTCGAAAACCCTCCGAAAATCCGGTCATGTCGCGCCTTGCTCTGAAGCTCAAGAAGTCTCTTCAATTCGGACTGAGTTTTTTTATCTTGCATGATGCACGCTCGATTCGGACTGGAACTTCATTTAGCGGAGCCATAGACGGCGGTCAACGGCTCTCCCCTAAAGTTGCAGCACAGTGTACGCTATCGTACCGTTCGGTATCGAAATCCGGGTGACCAGTCACTCACTCACCAAACTGAATTTCTGACTGAGGTTGGCACCCTTTCCGACCATTTCACCAGACTTCCGCTGGAGTGGAGAGCGGCCCAAAGTTTTTGTCGTTTCCATTTCTTAGACTCGACCTAAGAGAACGGCATCAGGCGAGTCACGTTGTCATTACGTTCAGAAAGAATTCGCATGTTGCTACTGATTCTCGTCTTGGTGTTGGTTTTCGGAGGCGGTGGAGGCTTTACGGTCATAGCCGCTCGGGACATGGCGGGGGAGCGGGCATTGGACTGGGGACTATATTGCTGATCCTCCTCGTAGCCTACCGGTTGGGGGTCTTCCACTAGCAAGAGCCGCGCCATGTCGCGCTTTCTTTGTTCGGGATTTGTAACAGGTACCGCACAACGTCATGTACGTTAGCGAACGGTATTTACAATGAGGGATGTCTCTAACCTCCTCTGCTCGGAGCAAAGGGGACTTCGACCCCGCTGTGTTCCTCGCTACCATCGGCGAGGGTCGGAAAGCTATGGTGTTTCGTAAGAAGCAGCCCATCTTCTCGCAAGGCGATTCCGCAGACGCGATTTTTTATCTCCAAACAGGCAAGGTCAGACTTACGGTTGTTTCCAAAACTGGCAAGGAAGCAACTATCGGCATAATGAGTGATGGAAGTTTCTTTGGCGAAGGTTCGCTGGCTGGACAAGCCCTCCGCATGGGTAGCGCAACCGCGATGACGGATTGTGCGATTCTACGCATTGAGAAGAAGGCCATGATGCTAGCGCTCCATCGAGAACACGCCCTCTCTGATGTGTTCGTGGCGTACTTGCTTGGGCGGAATATCCGTTACGAAGAGGATTTGGTTGACCAGCTTTTCAATTCCAGCGAAAAGAGATTGGCCCGTGTGCTTCTGATGCTTGCTCGTTTTGGTAAAGAAGGCATATCTGAAGCTGTTATTCCCAAAATCAGTCAGGAAACGCTGGCGGAAATGGTGGGCACCACTCGCGCACGCGTAAGCTTTTTCATGAACAGGTTCAGAAAGCTGGGCTTCGTTGACTACGGCGGCGGAAGCCTGCAAGTTCACAGTTCACTTCTCGACATCGTTCTTCACGACTAGCGTTCGCGGCAGCACCGAGCCGCGCATGATGAATACACATTCCCCAGTGCAAATCTTTGAATCCCTGCTGCGTCCGCATGAGACTGCGACTGTTGGCGGATCGACGGCGACGTATCGCAAGCTCTTTAAATCTTTAAATTTGCAGCCTGGCCAAAAAAACGGTGGTCTGTATGCTAAGCCTTTTGGGATTCGGGTTTCGAAATGGGGAGCGGAGACTTTTATTGTGCAAAATTGAACATACGGGCGCTTTGGGTTTGGGGCATCATAGTCTCCGACATGCAGAAGAAATCCGCCTCCAGAGATGCACTGGCCGTGCGTTGTCCGACCTGCGGTGCTCCTCCCAAAACACCTTGTCAACTTATCACTGGTCAGCCTCGCACAACTCCGCATCGTGACCGCCGGGAGATCGCGAAAGACCACCCCTCCGCTAGGAAAGACCACCCCTCTGCTAGAAGGATGGCGCGTAGCCGAGCAAACTCCTGCCAACTCCACAACTGCGATCTGATAGGCCGGTTCCATTCGGGTGAGTGGCCAATTCAGTACAGTTTCTCGAATCTACAAGCGTAAGAACCGGTGGGGATGATTGAAACCAAAAACCCCTCCCTCAAGAAAAACGAGACCGCAGCCTCAATACTTGAACGCGATCTCGACTTGACAATCGAGCACTGGCTCGCGCTGGTGCTTAACGAGAAGGAACTGACTTGGTGTCCCGCTGAGCGTGGACGCCCGCACAAATCATCTTTCTCGACTCATCCGTGATCTCGTTGATCGTCTCCGCTCAGATACCCAAATAGCCGCGACCTCGTCTTCTGTGCGGGAGCATGGAGTGCTTCGAAGGAAGCAACGCTACACTGTTTCCAATGCTGATCGGGGAGGCACGAATCCTGCAAGTGAGCCTCTTTACCATCCTGAACCGCAGTCTCGCCGCACTAGATTCCACCAGAGTGTTGCTAGACGTAATCACTATCGCGGACGAAGGCGGATTCTCAGTTGAGACAGGCAACGCTTTGCTTCATGGAATCTGCGGCGGCATAGCGCGTTACGGCTGAACGTCGCCGGCTATTCTGAATCTCGCAATCGTCTTGCGGACGTATCACTCTGAATCCTTCGTAGCTCTGGAATCAAGTCTTGAAAAGCAGCAGCCTTCACGACGTACCCACTTGCACCTGACGCTAATGATTCTCTTCGATATGCCGGGAAATTGTGTTGACTGACCATGACTATCCGGATCGACGGCGATTCTTGATTGATGAGTCGAGCGGCTTCCAGCCCATTCATGCCGGGCATAGTAACATCCATCAGTACGAAATCAGGTTTGTGCTCTTTTGCCTTACGAACGCCATCAACTCCGTCCACGGCTTCGCAAACGACCTCGATGTCAGGTTCCAAATGGAGCACTTTGCAAATACCGCGACGGATTACCTCACTATCATCCACGACGAGCACACGAAGAATGGGTGCATTCATTAGGAACTCCGGTTTATTTCTTGGTGAATGGGTGCGACGAGCGCCAACGGGAAAACGGGGGACTCCGACGGCCCGTGATGCGCCAGATCGGACTCCCAAACCACAATTACAGCCCGACCACAATGCGTTATAACGCGATTATGGCGATGGCCTTACTGAGAATTGCCGTCCCAAGACAGAGTACTCCTTTCCCCGGACCGCTGTGCCATACAGTTGAATGGGTACGTCAAAGGAGTCGCTTTAGGCCGGATCGCCTGAAAAGCGCCCGGACGAATTTCAATTGCCGAAAACCCGTTTTATGAATTCATGCGGGAGGTAGCGCCGGGAGACCTCGTTTTCTCCTTCGTTGATACTTCCCAAGACGTAAGAGGATCGCTGGCCTCACTCGGATCGAATTTGCCTTGGCATCAATGCTCTGTTTTCGGCAACTCCACGGGGCCCCAGAGAAAGGTACAATTGTTCCTATATGCGGACAGTCGTGGACATCTTCGCGCAGATCTTCCGCAACCTTTGGGCGCATAAGCTTCGCTCGTTTCTCACCATGTTCGGGATCGCCTGGGGCGTGGGATCCTTACTGCTGCTGGTCGGTGTGGGCGAAGGCTTCCGCTCCGGCAACAAGCGCGAATTGGCCGAGTTCGGCAAAGACATCATGTTTCTTTTTCCCGGGCGCGCTCCGGCAGTAAAGGGCAGCATGAACTCCTCCCGTCCCTATCTGCTCACTTACCAGGATTACCTGGATGTCCGCACGCAAGCACCTCATGTCCGCAACGCTTCCCCGATGCTTTCTCGCACCGACCTTCACCAGGTGAGCGAATTCGCGAGTGCGGGCGTCGAGATCCTGGGTGTAGAACCCCAGCTCAACGAGATAAGTTTTCTTCCTCTCAAGGAAGGCCGCTGGCTCAATGAAATGGACGAAGTGCAGCGACGAAATGTGATCGTGCTCGGGAACGAACTACTGAAGACGCTGTTCCCCGGGCGACCGGCGCTTGGCGCATTCGTCCTGCTGAACGGTGTCCGGTTCGAAGTGATTGGCAGCATGCCGCATCTCGGTCGCGGCGACAACACCTGGCTGAATATGCGCGGCTACATCCCTTTCACGGTGATGGCCACGAACTTCCCGCTCAAGGGTGAGAACCATCAGAACTCCATTTCCTTTATCGAGTACCAACCGACTACCACCGCCGAGCATCTGCTGGCGAAGGAGGATGTCCACAAGATCGTTGCCCGCAATCACGGCTTCGATGCCAGCGATGAGAACGCCTATGACGAATGGGATTCGATCCAGGAATCAAAAATGGTGGGGACCATTTTCGATGTCATGAACATGTTTCTGGGCGCAGTCGGAATCGTCACGCTCGCTCTCGGAGCCATCGGGGTCATCAATATCATGCTGGTCGCGGTATCCGAACGCACCCGAGAGATCGGACTGCGGAAAGCCTTGGGTGCCACCAACCGCAGCATACTCTTTCACTTTTTTCTGGAAGGCTTACTTCTCACCCTGGGCAGTGGGTTGATCGGCCTGGTGCTGGCGGGCGGTTTGATGGCATTGATGGGAGGAGTGCAAGGGCCGCAGGGATTTGATCCGCCAAAATTGGTGCCGATGTCTGCCTTGCTGGCAATTGGCAGCCTGACTCTGGCGGGAGTGGTCGCGGGCCTTTATCCCGCCCGTAAGGCCGCGATGCTGCAGCCGGTCGAAGCCCTCCGGCAGGAGTAATGGCTCGGTAATGCAATATGTTCCGTGATCTGCTCCAGGAAGCCTACGGCGCCATGCGGCACAATCGACGCCGCACGGCGCTGACTATGCTTGGCATGGCCTGGGGCATCGCTACGGTAGTTATGCTGCTTGCCTATGGAAATGGTTTTGGGCAGGCCTGCGCCAACATCTTTGCCAATTTCGGATCCAAGCTTGTCATCGTCGTTCCGAACCGCACTTCCATGCAGGCGGGCGGCCAGAAGGCGGGAGTCCTCGTCCGCTTTACGCAGGATGATGTTGACACGCTCACCACCAACCTACCCCAAATTACCCACATTACGCCCGAAGTCAGCAAGCAGTCGAGCGTTCAGTATGACACCAGGGTTTTCACTTTTCCCGTCAGCGGCAACGATCCCAACGTAATAGAAGTCCGCTCCCTCAAACTTGGTCAGGGTCGTTTCTACAACATGGAAGACCAGGTCCAGCGCGCTCGCGTAGCGGTGATCGGTTCGGAAGCCAAGGAAAAATTATTCTCCGGACGCAACGCACTGGGCGAGCACATCCGGCTTGACGGACTCAGCTTCGAAGTCATCGGTGTCCTGAGTCCCAAAATGCAGGAGGGAAATGACGACATCAACCGCGTCGTCTACGTCCCCTTCAACACCATGAGCGATCTGAAGAGTACCCATTACCTTGACACCATCTGGTTCACCTACCAGACTCCTGAGTACGAGAGCCTGGAGCAAACGGTCCGCTCCATCCTGGCGACGGAACATAAGTTCAACCAGACGGACCGCCAAGCCGTCATGGTTTTCAACATCATGACGCAGGTCCATCAGTTCGAAATCATCACTCTCGGGTTAAAGGTCCTGATGGGCTTCATCGGGACGCTGACGCTCGGAATCGGAGGGGTCGGTCTGATGAACATCATGTTGGTTTCAGTGACCCAGCGCACACGCGAAATTGGTGTGCAGAAAGCCCTCGGCGCGCGACGCCGCTACATCTTGATGCAGTTCCTCGCCGAAGCTCTCACCATTACCTTTATCGGCGGCGTGTTGGGAGTAATACTGGCCTACGCGGTCGCGCTTTCCGTGGGAAGGCTCACCTTATATAGCGCTTTTGCCAAGAACGGAGAAGCCGGCGACATCCGTCTGATCATCGCCCCTGGAACGCTGATCGCGTCCACTCTCATTCTCGCCGCCGTGGGGCTGATCAGCGGCATGGTGCCGGCCTTCCGTGCCTCTCGCCTGAATCCGATCGAGGCGCTGCGACACGAATGAGCGCGTGCCTAAAGAAGTTGCGGATGTTGAAAACAACCTGCCTAGCCGCGATTAGTAGTTCCTTTCCTCGCAACGGTTTTTCGACGTTCGTCCCCCTACGGCGATTCAACCACGGAGAAGATCCCACTTTGAAGACGAGCCAAATCACCGGCACGTGTGATTCTCCTCACCGCAACCGAATCTCACCGGAGTAATCGACGGTTGCACCGGATTCTTGACTCTACGACCGCAAAGGTCTCCCAGTCCAAAGGAGAAACAAGTACAAAACGGAGCTTACAAAATATCCCCCAGAAGTTATGCACTCATCTTTGCGCTGGTGAGCCTTCTGGGCCTGAGCGCGCCGCCAATCTAAGAAGTGCGAGCAAACAACGGCAGTTTCTACATCTTGGCGCGTACCACCTCTGCTACCTTCGTGCCTTTTCAGGTTCTGTCTTCCCGTGCGCGAGCGTAGCTTTCTGGTAATCTTTAGTCTTAGCCCTGCTGTTTTTGTCTTTGCTCGAACAAATCTGTTCAGTCAAATCGCGAAAAGGATCCTTTCGGATAGTGAGTTAGCGCGCCATGCCCAAGGCAACTCAGCAGCAAGATGTGTCGCTTCTGTCGAGCGCCAAGAATGGGTTGGTCTACCTGACCCCAAACGACTGGGCCCTTGTCGTGGACAAGGCGGTTCGGATGCATTTCAAATCTGGCGAAGCCCTGGTTCAAAAAGGCCGACGATCTCACGGCTTGTATTTGGTTTTGACGGGAAATGCGTTGGTACAGATTCCCACGCACGGTGGATCCTTCGGAGTGGGTGCGGGCGAGATCTGCGGAGAAATTTCATTCCTAGACGAGCTCCCCGCTACGGCGAATGTCGTCGCCAAAGAGCCCGTCGAGGCATACTACCTGGATCGTCCGACTTTGCAGTCTCTGTTCGAGCTCTTCCCCCATCTTGGTTCCCGCTTCTACCATTCACTGGCTGCCATACTGTCGCGACGATTGCGCGAACTGATTGGCCCGGCGGCTCCCGTCGGCCTAGAGCGTCCTTAACTCCTTAACGCCGTCATATCCTTAAAGAAGACCACTCGGGAGGGCACCGGTGCGCAGACTGTGCTAGCCTACATGCCGAGTGTTGCCAGCGGAATTGTGCCGGCGGTTGCCTCCGCGGAATTTTCCTTTTGGTCGATCCCGTCAATCTACGACTGGCCTTGTTGTCGGCTGCGGTGCTCGGATTCCGGCACGGCCTTGACTATGACCACATCGCGGCGATTACGGATATCAGCAGCGTTCAAAGCAAGGCGAGTGATGCGATGCGCTACGGCCTGCTTTATGTCGCGGGTCACGCCACGACCGTGGCCCTGTTGGGTTCACTCGCCGTAGTCTTCCGACTTTCTCTGCCTGCGGCCAGCGACCGCTGGGCCGAACGGCTTGTCGGCATCACTTTAGTGGTATTGGGCCTTTATGTCCTGGGCACATTCTTTCGTCCTTCAACCCACAGTCACCGACCGCGCACGCGCATTACCCTGTTGATCAACGGAGCCTTATGGATCTACTGGCGGATGAGCCGTATCTTTGGCGGAACCCGAGTTGAAGCACCCCAGGTCTTTCGGGACGGATACGGTACGACCTCGACCTTTCTGGTTGGCGTGATTCACGGGCTGGGGGCCGAAACTCCGACGCAAATTCTGCTGTTTCTGATGGCCGCCAATCTGGGTGGAACGGGCGCTGGGTTACTAGGGTTGCTGATGTTCATCCTGGGTCTGTTGTTGATGAACACTCTAATGTGCGCCTCGGCCGCCGGCTTGTTTTCGGCGACCCTGGCCAAGCCGAATGCCCTGCGCGCATTGACTCTTGCAACTTCTGCCTACAGTATCGTTGTGGGAACCATCTTCTTGCTGGGTTCGGCTGCCAAACTTCCTTCGTTGACGGGCTGAAGCGACTATCTCAAGTCTTACTCTGGGGACTCTTTCCTAGGTCCATGAAAAGCCTTTCACCAGAATGCTCTGTAGTAGTCTGCGATCGAAAATTCGAAGTACAGTGAATTAACTCGCAAGGAGCTTTCACCGCCTCGACGCCCGACGGCAATGGCGATACCAGCGTCGTAGTTCCTGAGCCAGGCAAGGCTCGCTCTTCTACTTGCGACTGGTTGCTCGTTCTGGCCGCGCCCTTCGACGCGAACTCAAAGGGTGATCGTTCAGCAGGTTTTAACCTCCTGACGAAAGCCGCCGACGGGGAGGGCTTTTTCTTGCACTCCGGAGTGAGTTTTCGTCGCGCACTCCCATTACCCCGGTAATCTGCTGGCGGGGATTACCGTTGACCCATCTGCTATGCCGTCCTTACATTGGCAACAGGGGGTAGTATGAAAGATATCCATGAGGTCCTGCGGCAGAAGCAGGCAAAATACGCCCAACTTGGCAAGCAGATCGAGATGCTCCAGCAAGCTGCGGAGAAGTTACGCGAAGTAGCGCCGCTGCTGGCGGAGAACGATGACGAAGATAATGTCGTGCTCGCTGAAGTAGACGATGCTTCAAACTCGGGGGACGCGATGGCGGCTAAAGCAAGCGCAAGTGCCGGCAGTCCGGCTTCTTCGAAGGCAGCGCGGCCCACAGCTCCTCGCTGGCCCTAATCCCACGGGCGTAGGACGACCCGAAAGGTTATGACTCTTCAGGCACTACTGGTTTCCACCGACGACTTGGCGGCTGAAATTTTGGGCAGAGTCTTGCCCCCTTTCGGCATTGCCATGGACCGCAGCAGTGATCCGGAGACCACAACGGCTCGAATCCAGCAGCAGAAGTTCGACGCTCTCATTGTCGATTTTGACAATCCTGAGGCGGCGACCGACGTTCTGCGTGATGCGAAGAAGCTGGGCACCGAGCCCTTGAGTATTGCTTTGGTGGCAGATCCGACACGGGTTCGCGACATCCTCACCGGTGGCGCGCACTTCGTGCTTTACAAACCCCTTTCCGAGGAAGCCGCGAGAGCCGGCTTACGCGCAGCTGCAGCTCTATTGAGCCGCGAGCGGCGACGGGCATTCCGAATTCCCGTACAGGCACCGGTCGAGATCACATTGCCCGGCAATCGCACTGCAGATGGGATTCTCCTGGATCTGTCTGAAACCGGGATGGACGTGCTCACGGCAGAACCGCAAGTCCGCGGAGCGGTCTTGGCTTTTCATTTTCAGCTGCCGGATGGTACTTTGGCGATCGAGGCACGCGGCGAAGTAGCCTGGGCGAATCCTAACGGACAAACCGGAGTTCGATTCCTTGATATTCCTGAATCCGTTTCCGCAAATCTGAAAGCCTGGTTGCAAGCCGCCGCCGGCATGGCTGCTGCCAGCCCTGACGAAATCGTGCCACACTGCACGCTCACTGACTTGAGCCTGGGCGGTTGCTACGTTGAAACCGAGGCGCCCTTCCCGGAACGTGCTTTAATCGATCTTTGCCTGAAAACCGAAGACCTTGAAGTTCATACCGAAGGCATGGTTCGAGTCGCACACCCTGGCCACGGCATGGGCGTGGAGTTCCCTTCCCGCACCGCGGAGCAGCGCGCCCAAGTGGCGAACCTGATCAGCTTTCTGCATCAAGGCTCGTCGACCACGCCGGAATTGCTGATTTCTCCGCGGGCGCTCGTCGCCGACCTAAACCAGTTTGAATCCGCCGACCAGTCCGCTGAGGAATTGGAAGATCCGTTGCTCGAGCTTCTGCGACGCGGCGCTTCGTTGCAGCAGGACGATTTCCTGTCCGAGCTTAAGCAGCAGCGCAATCCTGAAGACGTCGCCTCAGTCTAATCTTCTCAACCTGAATTCCTTACTCCAAATTCCATCCTCCATCGTCTTCCCCACCGGTTGTTGTCTCGTGCTTCCGTCGACGGTTTCTCGTGTGGCCTTGATTTCCAGATCCCGAATCTTGGTTAAATGTAGACTGTGTGGAGTTTTTGTTCGGTGACAGTGAAAACTTAAGGGCAAGGGGAACCGTCTGCGAAAGCCAGGTACGACCGACGCTTCGTCCAGGAGAGCAGGCGGCACGGCTGGGCGCTACTCGTCGTGGTTATGGACACCGCTGCTCGCCATCGGTGCGGTGGCTCTTGCAGTAGAGATCCCGTTCTTCTTCTTTGGAGTTCCGTCGGGGCACGATGTTGAGTTCCACCTTTATTCGTGGCTCGAGGTTCTCTCGCAATGGAAGCAAGGCATTTTCTATGCGCGCTGGGCGCCTCTCGCGCACTTCGCTTACGGCGAACCGAGATTTGTGTTTTATCCGCCCGCTTCTTGGACTCTCGGCACATTGCTCAGTGCCATCTTCCCGTGGACGGTCGCATCGACGATTTACATCTGGATCGCGCTGGTGCTGGCGGGCGTTTCGATGTTTGTGCTGGCGCGACGCTGGCTCGATCGCCGAGACGCTATCTTCGTGGCAGTATTTTATGCCGCCAATCCTTACCACCTGGTGATTGTCTACTGGCGCAGCGCGTTCGCCGAACTGCTGGCGAGTTGCCTCGTCCCACTGCTGCTGCTCTTCGTTCTGAAGGCTGTGGACGAAGGCAGGCGCGCCATTGTGCCGTTGGCTCTGGTGCTGGCAGCGGCGTGGCTGACGAACGCTCCGGCAGCAGTGATGATCCACTACTCAATGGCGCTCTTGCTTTTGTGTTTTGCCTGGAGGCAGCGCTCACCCCGATTGCTTTTCATAGGAGCGGCTGCGGTTGCGCTGGGGGCAATCTTGTCGGCCTTCTACCTGTTTCCGGCGATCTATGAGCAGCGCTGGATCAATATTGCGCAAGCGGTGTCGGAGGGATCACGTCCTGCGGACAACTTTCTGTTCATTCACACCACCGATGCGGATCACGACGCATTCAACCGCATCATCACATGGGTCGCGGTCTTGGAGTTGGTGCTCGTATGCGCGGCGGGTTGTATGAGCGGACGGTGGAGGGACAAGCATCGCGAACTTTGGACTGCCCTGCTCGTCTGGGCGGTCGCCTGCGGCGCGCTCATGTTCCCTTTCTCTCTTATCCTTTGGAAGATCTTGCCGAAGATGCAGTTCATGCAGTTCCCCTGGCGCTGGGTTCTTTGCCTGAGCGTAAGCCTTTCGATTTTCGTTTCGATTGCTCTCACAGATGACATACGGCGCTGGTGGTGGCGCGCGGCAGTCTGTGCGATCTCGGTTCTGGTGATCGTGATGGCGTGGCATCGCGTTCAGCCACCATGGTGGGACAATGCGGCCGACCTCCGCGAGATGCAGGACAATATTGAAGCTGGGACAGGCTATGAAGGCACCGACGAGTACACTCCCGCCGGGGCAGAGCCTGGTTCGATCGACAAAGGCGCGCTCAACGTCAGCGTCGACGGACCCGCCCATGCCGCGATTCACATGTATCAATGGCGCGCAGAGTCCAGAATGTTTACGGCCGAGATGTCAGCGCCGGACCGGTTAGCCCTGCGGCTGTTCAGCTATCCGGCGTGGCGGGTCGAGGTGAATGGACACGAAGTACAGCCCGCAAGCACAGAGACTGGTCAAGTGTTAGTGCCTGTGGGCGCCGGTATGAACCGCGTGCAGATCAATTTCATTCGAACTTGGGACCGCCGTGTGGGTGGATGGACCTCGGTCGTCGCGGTGGTTTTTCTCGCTTTATTGCGCTTTCGACGACATCTCATCCGGCCAACTCTCGTCGCTTTTCCACAGCCCTGACCGAGAATCTCGATTCTTGTGACGAACAACCTTTACGGAGAATACGGATACTGAGAATAGAGAAAGCGCAAACTGGAATCGTGCGAGAGAGTTCGTCCAGGAGTGGCCCTGCAAGCCCCACAGCTCAAATCAAATAGGGAGACATCTGCTAACTCCTTATTCCGGACGGTTTTACGTGTAAGTGCTTGCGCCTCAATATTTTGCCGCCCCAGGCGGCATCGCTTCTGGTTAACGCCAGTAAAATCAAGAATTTGCAAACTGCAATTAATAAATTGATTCATATCCTTTCCATGTCGACCGGCGATATTCTTTTGCACGAGTCCGAGCAGCGCCCCTCTCTCATTCAATGCGACAGATTCTGATTGCCACTTCGAATCCGGGAAAGCTAAGAGACTTCGCAGGAGCGGCTGCGCCGCACGGACTCGAGATTGGCGGTATTCCAAACTTCTCTTCGCTGCCGGCGGTGGTCGAAGATGGGCTCACATTCGAGGAGAACGCACGCAAGAAAGCAGTCGAATATAGTCGGCACGCTCCGGGAGAAATCGTCGTCGCCGACGACTCCGGGCTTGAGGTAGATGTGCTGGATGGTGCCCCAGGCGTGCATTCAGCGCGCTACGCCGCGGACCAGCCGCACTTGGCCAACGAGAATACGGACGACGAAGCCAACAACGCGCGCCTGCTCCGAGAACTGAGGAAGGTTCCCGCCCAGAAACGTACGGGCCGATTCGTGTGCGTGCTGGCCGCCGCGCGCGATGGGCAAACTCTGGCTACGTTTCGCGGGACAGCCGAGGGACTGATTCTCGACGTTCCACGCGGCACGAACGGCTTCGGATACGACCCTCTGTTTTATTCCCCGCAGATTCAGAAGACGTTCGCCGAACTCAGCGCGGAAGAGAAAGCTGGTTACAGCCATCGAGGGGCGGCCTTTCGACAGTTTCTGGATTGGTGCGACGTAGCGAGAAGAACCTGACGCGGCTGTCCACTGAGGACCAACGACGAGCGTCTGCTGATGGCGAAGGTAAAGGTGGTGCCTGTCCTGCTTTCGGCTCTTCGCGGCAGTTCTTCGCGAACTTTGCGGTAAGAAGGATCTTAACCGCAAAGTATGCAAAGGATTCGCAAATTCCGTGAAGGGATCTCGGAAAAAGGCAAACTGAGGCTCGATCTGCCTGCTGGTAATGCCTCAGTTTTAGAGGCCTCACACGATCCATTTGCGTTCGAGACCAAGCAGCAACTGTTCTCGCCGCACGGGCGCAATCACAATGACTAAGACATCTGAAAGCATTTGTTGTGATTGTCGGGCCTCTGGTTTGCGAGAAGAATCATTTCCTCAGGCAATCCGCCTGATGCTTTCCTTGACTTCACTTCTTCCCTCACCGGATAATGAAAAGTTCTTTTCTCATCGCTGAACTCATAAGGAGCGTTACGTGGCGTCAGCCAGTTCTCCTGCTCCCGTGGTAGCGCACGGAGTGGCTCCGTTGCGCGCGGGTCAGGGATATTCGTTTGTTCTGCGTCGACTGCATTCCCTTTCGGGGATCGTCCCGGTAGGCGCATTCCTGTTCGAGCACATTCTGATTTCCAACTCGACCGCCATCAGCGGACCGGACGCTTACGCGCGCCAGGTCAATTTTCTGGCGAATCTTCCGCTGGTGTTTTTTCTGGAGCTGTTCGGAATCTGGCTGCCAATTTTGTTTCACGCGCTTTACGGCTTCTACATCTGGTTTCGCGGGGATGGAAACGCCGTGGCCTATCCCTGGAGCGGCAACTGGATGTACACCGCGCAGCGCTGGACCGGTGGCATCGCCTTCCTCTACATCGTATGGCACACATACACGATGCGTTTTACTGGAATCGACCTGCACGAAAATCCGGCAGCGTCCTTTGCCAAGGTGCAGGCGGAAGTTCAGAATCCGTGGCTGCTCGCCTTCTATGTGGTCGGACTGATCTGCGCATCGTGGCACTTCGCTTACGGGATCTGGCTGTTCGCCGCGAAGTGGGGCATGGTCTCCGGCGACAAGGCCCAACAACGGCTTCTGAGAGCGTGTCTCGCATTTTTCATGCTGTTGAGCGTGGTAGGCCTGGTGAGCCTGTACACCTTCCGTGAGCGGGTCCAGGAACCACCGACCGGAACGATGACCCTCACGATCACGGACCACCCGGCAGCAGCTCACGGAAAGCCGGTGCAATAAGATGGCGACTCCCAGAATTGTTGTCGTAGGCGGCGGCCTTGCCGGACTGGCCGCAGTCATCAAAATCGCGGAGATGGGCGCCAACGTCGACCTGTTCTCCATCGTTCCGGTAAAGCGTTCGCATTCCGTGTGCGCACAGGGCGGAATCAACGCCGCCAAGAACCTGAAGGGCGAAGGCGATTCTACCTGGCAGCATTTTGACGACACGGTTTACGGCGGCGACTTCCTCGGCAACCAGCCTCCCATTAAAGACATGTGCGACGCTGCGCCGGGCATCATCGACCTGCTCGATCGCATGGGCGTGCCGTTCAACCGCACGCCGGAAGGACTGCTCGACTTCCGCCGGTTTGGCGGGACGCTCTACAACCGCACCGCGTTTGCCGGCGCGACCACGGGGCAGCAACTACTCTACGCACTTGATGAGCAAGTGCGGCGCTACGAATCCGAAGGCAAGGTCAAGAAGTACGAGCATTGGGAGTTCCTCTCGGCCGTGCTCGATAACAACAATGTCTGCCGCGGCATCTGCGCCATGGACCTGCGCTCGATGGAAGTGCGCACCTTCCCGACCGACGCGATCATTATTGCAACGGGCGGCATTGGCGCGATCTTTGGCAAGTCCACCAACTCCGTGGTGTGTACGGGCTCGGCGCAGTCGGCTCTTTATCAGCAAGGCTGCTATTACGCGAACGGCGAATTCATCCAGGTGCATCCGACGTCGATTCCTGGTGAAGACAAGTTGCGTCTGATGTCGGAGTCGGCACGCGGCGAGGGCGGCCGCGTCTGGGTGCCGAAGTCTGCGGGCGACAAGCGCGATCCCAAGTCGATTCCAGAGAACGAACGTTGGTACTTTCTGGAAGAGTGGTATCCGAAGTACGGAAACCTGGTTCCTCGAGACGTGGCGACCCGCGCAATTTTCAAGGTCGTGTACGAACACAACCTGGGGATCGATGGCAAGCCGATGGTGTATCTCGACCTCACCCACATCGACCGCAAAGTTCTCGATCGCAAACTGGAAGGCATTCTCGAAATCTACGAGAAGTTTGTGGGCGACGATCCACGCGATACGCCGATGAAGATCTTCCCCGGCATGCACTATACGATGGGCGGGCTGTGGGTCGATTTCAAGCAGGCAACGAACGTTCCGGGCGTTTTCGCGGCGGGGGAGTGCGAATATCAATATCACGGCGCGAACCGTCTCGGAGCGAACTCGCTGGTGTCGTGCATCTACGGCGGCGGCATCGCCGGGCCAAACGCGGTGAAGTATGCGCGTGGATTGCAGGCGCTCTCCGACGGCAAGGGCTGCTTTGCGGCCGAACAGAAGCGGCAGGAAGAGATTAACGCGAACCTGATGAAGTCGGACGGTTCGGAGAATCCAGTGAAGTTGTGGCGCGAAATGGGCGAACTGATGACCAAGGATTGCACCGTCATCCGCTACAACAAGAATCTCCAGCAGACCGATGCCAAGTTGGTGGAGATGCTGGAGCGTTATCGCAAGATCAACCTGAGCGATCGAACGCAATGGGCGAACACGACGGTTGTCTTTGCCAGACAGCTTTACAACATGCTGCAACTGGCGCGTGTAATCGCGCAGGGAGCCGGAATGCGCGATGAATCGCGCGGCGCACACTACAAGCCGGACTTCCCCGATCGCGACGACAAGAACTGGCTGAAGACGACAAAAGCATATTTTGCTCCAGACGCGGATGAGCCGAAATTTGAGTTCGAGCCGGTCGACACGTCACTGATTCCACCGCGCCCGAGGAAGTACTGAAACACGTTCTCATCCTGAGCGAAGCGAAGATCAGTTTGCTAGGGCTGGCAGAATACATAGGTTCTCCGCTTCGCACAGAATGACAAGAGTTTTTAAGCTAGGAGCTAAGAGCTATTGGCTAACGAAAAATCCGTAATCATCAAGATCAAGCGCCAGAACACTCCCACCTCCAAGGCCTATTGGGAGGAGTTCTCAGTTCCCCATCGGCCGAATATGAACGTCATTTCGGCGTTGATGGACATCGCTGCCGAGCCGTCTACTCGCGACGGCAAGGCGACCACGCCCATCACCTACGACTCCAACTGCCTCGAGGAAGTCTGCGGCTCGTGCGCCATGCTGATCAATGGGCGTGCTCGCATGGCCTGCTCGGCCCTGATCGACAATCTCGAACAACCGATTCGGCTCGAACCTTTTTCCAAGTTCCCGGTGGTGCGCGATCTGGCGGTCGACCGCAGCGTGCTGTTTGAGAACCTCAAGACCGTCAAGGCATGGGTCCCGATTGATGGCACCTACGATCTCGGGGCAGGCCCGCGCATCTCGGCCGAGGACCAGGAAGTCGCCTACCCGATCTCGCGTTGCATCTCCTGCTGCTGCTGCATGGAGGCCTGCCCGCAGTTCAATGAGGATACGGGGTTCGTCGGCGCAGCTGCAATCGCGCAAGTGCGGCTATTCAACACGCATCCTACCGGCAAAGCATTGGAGCGGGAGCGCCTCTCGGCCCTGATGGGCGACGGTGGAATCCAGGAATGCGGCTACGCCCAGAACTGCGTCGAGGTCTGTCCCAAGGACATTCCCCTGACAAAGTCCATTTCCGAGGTAGGCGGCCAGGTCATGAAGCAAGCTCTCGGTGACCTTTTGCGGCGTTAAATATTGCCATTTTGTTGTACTTCATCACAACCGGACTGGTCTGAGTATCATCCTAATCTCGCCAAGTCGTGTCTGGCTGCGTACATACGATTGTGGCTGTGTCCGCTTGGGAACGGCCAACTGCATGCCAAATATAAGTTAGAAGCGTGACTGGCGCAGGTCCCGGTAACCAGGCAGTAACCATGCGGTCGGTAACCAATTTCGGCGACCTGGTGGGTACGGATGTAATGGCCCGGCTCCCGTATTGAGTTGGGCCGCTTGACAGCATGGCTTAGAATACCGCTACTCGCACACATCAAGCTTCGCGAGAGCGTTGGACCACTTCGTGAGACGCAGCATTAAATTTCAATTCGTGGCAGGCTTGTTTCTGGCCCTCGTATGCGGAGGACTCTCTGGCAAGGCCTTTGCGGTGCGTCACGCAATCCGGCAACATTCCCATCACCGGCACTTTCGTTGGCTACTGTGGAATCCGATGTTCCGGCCTTCGCACGAATCGCTTTTGATTCAAAACGCGGAGATCGATCGGCTTGAACTGCCGCGCATTGAGGATGAAACCGAACTCGAAGCGCTGAAAGCCGAC
>Ga0070766_10000510_pt1 | contig 17406 bp, 19 predicted proteins | sample HubBroMetageWFT6_FD_69782 | JGI IMG/M metagenome (GOLD analysis project Ga0070766, IMG submission 69782) | Warmed and freeze-thawed soil microbial communities from the Hubbard Brook experimental Forest, New Hampshire - Hubbard Brook CCASE Soil... | ecosystem: Environmental > Terrestrial > Soil...
CGCGGCTTGCGGATCCCGAAGACGACGCGCAGCAGATAGGGCGTCCCGGTCATCAGATGCCAGGCGCCCCGGTCCAGCCCGGCCGCTTGCACTCGCAGGAGCACTTCTCTCGCGCCGATCTCGGGCGGGCTGATGCTGGCCAGGCGCAGCACGTCGGCGGAGCCGTAGGCGTCCTGAACGATGGCCCGCATCATGCTTCCCGCCGCCGGGGGCTCGTGCGCCACCGTTCCGCTGGGCTCGGGCTTCGATTCCATTTCGCTTCTCGGCGTCGTCATGACCGGCAGTGTGCTGGTTGCGCGGTCCGGTGCCATTGGTTCTGTCATGGCGTTACGTCCTTTCAGGAGTTGTGCCGGTAGCCAAGGGGGCGGACCCGCAGGATCGGGCGCGGTCAGCGGTGCGCGTAGCGCACGCCGTCCGGATGGTTTCTGGTCTTCTGGTAACAGCGTCAGCTGGCGTGCGGCCTGGCGCGGTCGCGGCGCATGATCCGCCGCAGCTGGGTGATCCGGGCGGTACCGGCGGCGGCCATGATCAGGGCGCCGGCGATGACGGCCAGGATCAGCGCCACGGCCAGCGACAGGCGCAGGTGCGCGCCGAGGAAGCTGATGCTCACCGCGTGCGCGTTCTGGATGATGAAGATCATCACCAGGATCAGCAGGGCGAAGCCGGCGATCAGGCCAGTCCGCATGCCGCTGATCCGGGTGCGCGTCCGCCCCGACGCAGGCGCAGGCGCGGGCGGCAGCTGCGGGGAGTTGCCGTTGGCGGACTGCGGCGGCACGGTGATCGTCGGGCCCTGAGGCGCCGGCTGCTCGGTCATGGCGGTGCTTCCTTCGCCAGTGAGAGCGGGCCCCGCAAACCTGGCCGGGCATCTCGCTGAATGACCCGGCCTTGTAGCGGCCGTCGGCTGCTGACTGTCCGGGTCTGCCTTCAGCGTACGCATGAAATCAGAAACTAGCAACATAGTTCTAGAATCACGCAGTGGCTTTCTGGCCCCGTGCCGGACTGCTCAGGCGAGCGTGAGCCGGTCGAGCAGCAGGCCGAGGTCTACAGTGGCGATCCGCACGGACGAGTCGCTGCAGCCGTAGGGCAGCACGATCTTGTTGCTGTGGACCATCGGGCCGCATGAGTAGACGACATTCGGAACGTAGCCCTCGCGTTCCGACTCGTCGGCGACCAGCAGTGGCTCGGGCAGCGCTGCGATGAGGCGATGAGGCTCGTCCAGGTCGAGCAGGATCGCGCCGATGGCGTACTCCCGCATCGGCCCGACGCCGTGGGTGAGGACGAGCCAGCCCTCCTGCGTCTCGATCGGGGAGCCGCAGTTGCCGAGCTGGATCAGCTGCCAGGGGCGCTCTGGCATCTGGACGGTGATGGCCTCGCCCCAGCGGTGACCATCGGGGGAGTATCCGATGGCGTTGCTCTCTCTGTCCCACCGGGACAGCGCGGCATACTGTCCTCCGATCCGGCGGGGAAACAGCGCCATGCCCTTGTTGCTGGCTGACGCGCCCGCCAGCTGGGAGACCTCGAAGGTCAGGAAGTCTCTGGTCTGCAGCAGCTGCGGCGCGACCTGCGAGCCGTCGAACGCCGTATAGGTCGCGTAGTAGGTCACCTCGTCCCCGTCGGCGAAGCGCACGAATCTCGCGTCTTCCATGCCGTGGCTCTCGGCCGGGCCGACGGGCCAGAGAACCCGCTCGGACAGCGCACTGTCGGCGCCGAACTGCACCGCATAGCTGGACGCGGCCATCCACCGGACCGTCTCGACCAGCGCGGCCGAGTCCCCGCGCGTCACATGCTGGTCGGACAGCTTGGCCAGCGCGACGTCGAGCTCAGCCCCGGTGAAGCGAGAGGGCAGGATGCTCCAGAGGAACCGGGCGTTCTCGTCCTCAGCCGTGAGGTCGGCGAGCTTCGCCTGGAAGAGCTCACGACTAAAAGGAACGGGCTTCGCCAGGCCGGTATCGAGGAAGCGGCCAGGCGGGTCGAGGCGAATCTCAGACCCGCGGTCGATCGTCCCGGTCCTGAACTCGATGCTCGAAAGGTGACCTTCACCAACTGCGCGCAGGCTCATGATGAACCGGACTTCGCCGGGCTGGCAGCCAGTCTGGTCAGGATGGACGACCATCGACGGATTGAACAGGGCCGCGCCCTCGAGCGCGTACTCGTGAGTGAAATACGCTCCGATCAGCTGCCGTCGTGCGCGCCCAACCTGAATGTTGCTGCCGAGACGGTGCGCGACTAGCTGGAAGTTACAGTCGAGCGTTCCGGCCAGGTCGCGATGCCGTCCGGAGAACCGGGCCAGCGTCCGGGCGAGGGTTGTGTCCACCTCGTTCTCGCTCAGGCCCAGAACGCGGTTGATCACCGCCATAGCGCGGGACTCGCCCCGGATCAGGGTCTCCTGACCGGGGACGAACAGGCGGCATAGGGTGCGCGAGGCATCTGGCGCCAGCCGGTGCCGTGTCCGCGTGAGCAGGCCGTTTCTGGAGGCGGCGTCGGTCACTGCGCAGCCGGAGTCAGGCACAGGCTGTGCTGCATGACCGAGATCATGGCCAGTGTCGACTCGGCGCCCTGGTTGCGATTGCGGGTATTGCTGCTGAGGCCGTCGCAGCCGCCGCCAGTCCGTTCGTCGAAGAGCGGAATCTTGGCATCGTTGTCACCGAGGAACCAGGCCACGCTCATCTGCACGCCGGTGAGCCAGCTGCTGTCACCGGTGACCGTGGCCGCGCGCATGCATGCGTCCGCTATCGCGGCCACCTCGATGGGCTGCTGGTCGAAGCCGGGGCGATCCTCACCCAGGCACCAGCCTCCGGCGGGCACGACCGACAGGTGGCCATCCCGGGTCTCGACCGCCAGCAGCCACTCCAGCATGAGCAGGCCGTTCCGCAGGATACGGTCCCGCCCGAGTCTCCAGCCGGCCACGATGACGGCCTCCGCGATGGCAGCGTTGGCATAGGTCAGCCGGCGAGCTGGCCACGGCCATGCCGGGTTCGCGGAAGGGTGACCGATGATCGCGCTGGCCTTGTCGAGCAGGCTCAGCGCCCCGGAATGATCGTGCCACCGATCGAGTATCTCGGCGGCGCCGAGCGCCGCGAATGCCATCGCGTGCGGCCACGGGGACGAGTTTTGCGCGCCGCGGTCGAACCGGCTCAGTGACTCCTCGCGGATCCCGAGCGTCGGGCCCCGCGCTGCCGCGGTGCCCAGGCCCCAGAGACAGCGGCCCCAGCAGTCCTCAGTTCCGGGCTGGTCGAGCCACCGCCGGTCGTAACTGAGACGGTTACGGACCTTTCCGTCCGCGGCCTGCGCTTGCGAGAGAAAGTAGAGGTAGCGGCGTCCCAGCGTGATTATCTCCTGGGGCGGCGAGGGCTCCCGGCACACCACGACCAGGCCGCGGGCGACGTCGTCGACGCAGTAGCCGTGCTCGTACCGGGGCACTATGCCTTCGGCATGCTCAAGCAGTCCGATGCTGTCGGTCAGACGTTGGAGGTGCCGGAATGGCGCGGCCGGATAGCTCATGCCGGCGCTCCGGCCCGGTCCGCCGCAAGTGATGAGGCGAGCTTCCGGTAGGAGCGGGCTACCGCTGGCCACAGCAGTTCCGGCGCGAGGTCCACAGAACATCTCCTCATACGCGCCGACAGGCCGGGCTCGGCGAGCACGCGGTGCAGCGCGCTCGCGATGCCCGCCGGGTCCTGCCGGCCGACCAGCAGTCCCGCGCCCCCGCCCAGAAGCTCGACGGCATGCGGGAAGCAGGTCGACACCACCGGCTTACCCGCGGCCACGGCCTCGATCAGGACACCGGAGGTGACCTGCTCCAGCGAGTCATACGGCAGGAGGACGACGTCGGCGCCGCTTATCAGCTTCCCCAGGGCCGCCGCGGGCAGGAATCTGGCGTCGAAGTGCACTTGATCGGCCACATCCCGGTCCTTTGCCCGCGCCATGAGCGCCCGGCGGTAGGCCTCGCCGTCGCGGTCCAGGACGCGCGGATGAGTCTGGCCGGCTACCTGGTAGTCAGCCTGCAGCCCGCGTCTGCGGAGCATGGCCATCGCGTCGATCGCGTGCTCGATTCCCTTGCCCGGCCCGAGCAGGCCCCAGGTCAGCACCTGGGGCCGGGTGCCAACCGCCGCCCATGACGGGGCAACTCGGCGGTCGGCGGCACCATGCGGTATCACAAAGACCTTCTCGGGGGAAACGCCGTAGCTGTCCAGCAGTCGCGACCTGGCGGTCTTGGTCATCGTGACGACGGCGCCAGCCGCGGCGATCACGCCATCGAGGATCGCGCGCTGTCGCAGCGTCGGCTTTGCCAGCACCGTGTGCAGGACCACGATCGTCGGTACATAGAGGGCGTCCAGAAGCGAGACCACGTCCTGGCCGTCGGCGCCGCCGTAAATGCCGTACTCGTGCTGCACGATCACGACATCGAAGCCGTTGAGGATCTCGGCTGCCGCCGCGGTGCTCGCAGCCGAGCCCGCCACGAGATCATGCACAACCAGCCCGCCGGCGGGGCTTGGCGCCGGTTTATCGAGCACCCGCACGACGGCGACCTCATCACCTGGCCGGGGCAAGTGCGCGGCCAGCGCTGCCGTGAACGTGGCCAGCCCACACTGCGTCGGCGGATAGGTGCTCAGCAGCGCGTAGCTCGTCCGCATGAAACGGCTCCCAGTCGTCGTCTTCCGCGATGCGGGCTGCGGCGCGGCCTATCTCTCAACTCGATCGAGCGTCAGCTACACCCCGGCGGACGGCGCGTGGCGGGCTGCTGACCGCCGACTGGACCGTCGGAAAAATCTCAAGTAGCCGGTCCAGCCCGGCGGCGCGGACAGCCATGCTCACCGCCGGCCTGACCGCGGCCAGGCGCAGCGACCCGCCGAGCAGCCGGGCCCGCCGTTCGGTACCGACGAGGACCGCCAGGCCGCCCGTGTCGATGCGGCTCAGCCGGGACAGATCCAGGACGAGGTCGCTGGCTGCGGGGCGAAGCAGGCGCAGGAGTTGCTCGCGCACCGCGGGCACCCGCGCGGCTTCGAGGCCGCCGCTGAGGACGGCAATCAGGTAGCCCCGTTCCGTCCGGGTGGGCAACGCCGGATGGCGGGTTCGGTCGGTGATGACGCTCAGGATGCTCGTTGTAACTGCCTCAGACATAAACGAGCTCCTTAAGCTCAGGAAATTAGATGCCGCTGCCCGGGCAGATCACGGGCCAGCATCTTAGCGCTAGCCCCAGCCGGGTGCGCGGCACCCGTATGGCCACGAGCAGGGCGATCCTTAGGATCGGGCCCCGGACATGACTCCCCCGGTAACCCCGGATGGCTGGCCGCCTTCGGCGGCTGAGACCGGCGCTTGCAATTGACACTACCCTGGTCTGATAATACTAGCAATCTGTTTCCAGTATTGGGATTCGATGGCCGGACGATGGACGTTCCTCACCAACCATGCCCAGGTGCTGTTGTGCATCGCGGGCGATCCAGCCATCCGGCTTCGAGATATCGCGGCCAGGCTGGGCATCACCGAGCGCGCCGCTTACGGCATCGTCATCGACCTGGCGGAGGCTGGCTACCTGGTCAAGGAGAAGAACGGCCGCCGCAATCACTACGAAATCCAGGCCCATCTGCGGCTGCCAGAGCCGACCAGCCGGGAGCGGACCGTCGGCGAGCTCCTAGCCGTCCTGGTTGGCGACGAATCTGAGGGCCCTCCGGCGCAGGGCGTCGACACGCCCGCTGCGGAGCACGACTCGCTGTGACCGGAGCGTCACAGCTCGGGTGGTCGGCGTATCCTGTCCGTGACTGTATTCATTAGGCAGCCTGACCGAGTTCCCGATCTGGTCCAGACCTTGCGCCTGCTCTAGAGCCGCCTCGCTGCGCATTCAGATGGCGAGGCAAAACGATGTCCGCAGACCTGATCTCGGGCTCTTACGACGGCATTAGCTCGTTCCCGGCCTCCGATGTGCCCCCGCAGACCCCGGGCCAGCGGGCTTTCCAGCTGACGTTTGTCGTCTTGCTCGTGATCGGCCCGTTCGCCGGACTGGTCGCCGCCGTTTGGCTGCTGTGGGGTCACGGCGTCGGTTTCGCTGACATCGGACTGGCGGCGTTCTTCTACCTGCTGACCGCATTTGGCGTCACGGTGGGATTCCACCGGTGCCTGACGCACCGCAGCTTCACCGCCCGGCGGCCCCTTCGTATTGTCCTGGCCGTCGCCGGCTCGATGAGCTTCCAGGGCGAGGTCAACGGCTGGGTCGCGGTGCACCGGCGGCATCACGCCTTCACCGACCGGCCAGGCGACCCGCACTCCCCGTACCGGTTCGGCACGGGGCCGGCCGGGCAGCTACGCGGCCTCCTGCACGCCCACGCCGGCTGGCTGTTCGGCAATGACCCCACATCCCGGCAGACCTACGCACCGGACATGCTTGCCGACCCGGCCATGCGCGCCATATCGAAGTGGTTTCCCGCCCTCTGCGTCGCCTCCCTCGCCCTGCCGTTCGCGGTCGGCTGGGCGATCGCCGGAGCCCGCGGCGCCCTGCTGGCCCTGCTGTGGGCCGGACTGGTCCGCATCTTCCTCCTGCAGCACGTCACCTGGAGCATCAACTCCCTGTGCCACCTGCTGGGCAGCCGCCCGTTCACCACGCGCCGCTACGACCGGGCCACCAACCTGTGGCCGCTGGCGGTGCTGTCGCTCGGCGAGAGCTGGCACAACACCCACCACTCCGACCCGTCCTGTGCACGGCACGGCGTCGACCGAGGGCAGATCGACCTGTCCGCCGAGCTCATCCGCCTGTTCGAGCGCTTCGGCTGGGTCACCGACGTCCGCTGGCCCGCCGCCGCCCGGCTCGACAAGCACCGCCGCCAGCCCGGCAAGCTGGCCGGACCTCCGCAGGTCAGCAACGTGCCGTCAGCGGTAGCGGAAGAGCTGCGGAGCGCCCCGGTCCATCAGCCAAGCCCCTGACTCCGCGATCGGGCGCTCCATGTCTGCCCTGGGGTGCCGGTGTCGGTCCCAGGGCAGACGCGGCTGACGCGATTACTGACCCTGATACGCCCCGATGATCGGCGTATAGCCATCTGATCCGAACGTGAGAACGGCCGCGTACATGACGCGCGCGGCGCTCCCTGCGGTTGGCGACTCCGGCGTTGTCGTAATCGTGCCGGTGTTATCCGCCACCCAGCCATGGAAGAAAATCCTGTCCTGGCCGGCGACCTCCGAGGCGCTGACATCCGCGCCCCCGGGCCCGCACAGGCCACCGGTGTTTGACTGGTCCAGCAGCGTCGTACCGCCGTCGTTGGTCCACGACCAGATGTGCTGCGACTTGAACCACTCGGTCGAGTACCCGCACGAGTCGTAGTTTCCGGCGGCGACGAACAGGATGAAGTAGCTGCCGTTCTGTATCAGCGACGGACCCTCGATGGTGTCGCTGAACGAGCCAGTGGAGGAGTACAGCAGCTGGTGGCTGTCGCCCAGCACGGTGGTGCCGTCGGAGTCCGACAGGCGGACCATCCGGATGGTCACCGTCTGGCCACTTCCTGGATCTCCCTGCGTCTTGTAGACCAGGAACAGCTCCTGGCTGCCGCTGATCGTGACAAACACGGGAGATGCATCGACGACGCCCTCGCCGAGGACCCGGCTGGCCGGATCGCCGGTCATGTTGTCGGCCGCACCGTACTGGGAGAAACAGACCAGCGGGGCGGGGTTGATGCTGAACGGCCCCGTCGGACTCGAGCTCTCGGCGGTCCCGATGCACCGGGCCCCGCCCGCCGGGTCCGCGTCACTCCCGGCGGGATTCCCGGACGGGATGCCCGCCAGGGCAGCCGAGAAGTAGACCACGAACTCCCCGGACGTCGTGCGGATCATGTCCGGCGCCCAGAATCCCTTCGAGTAATCGATCCAGCTTGGAATCGAGCTCGTGTCCAGCTCGTTGGCCGGGGTAGTCCATGGGCCGGCCGCGATAGTGGAGTGCGACTCCTGCAGGCCCGTTCCCGTCGAGAACTCGTAGAAGGTGCCGTTGTATAGGTAGACGCCAGGATCGGGCATCGACAGGTTCAGGCCAGAAGCCGAGATCACCGGCAGGGGGTAGCTGGCGGCGAGCGTGCTCGGCGCGGCGACGGCCAGGCCTATCAGCATCGGGCCGGCGACGGCCAGGGTGACCAGTGGCCGCTTCCCGCGCGACCACCGTTTCCTCGTTAATAGCATAATTACGCTTTCCTCCTTATAGGCCGATATCACGGTACTCTGGACGCCTGCGAACGGCTGACTAACGGCCGGATGAGCCTGCCCTTCCATTCGCCGCCGCGCCCCGCGAGGTGGCGGCGCGCGGAGTCCGCCGTCATCGCCGCGTAGAGCGCCGCGATGAGCGGGAGGCCGGGCGCCCTGGCAGGCGAGAGCCGGTAGAGGCGCAGCATCGGCGCGTAGGTGACGCTCATGATGAGCCAGCCCGCCGCGCCCGCTCCTGCCAGCCAGGCCGCCGCCGGGGCCGAGGTTCCCGTCAGGAAAATCGCGAGGCCCGCGATCGCCGCGAGCGGGGGGAGCAGATAGAGCCAGGCGAGCCCGGCAACCACGCCGATCGTCAGCGCCAGAGAGTACCGGAGCTGCGTGTAGGCGCTGCGCGCGATCATGTCCCAGATATCGGCGAGCCGGTCGTAGGGCCGGACGCTCACTACGTCCGTGGTGAGCCCGAGCCAGCAGTTCCCGCCTGCCCCCTTCAGCAGACGGCCGAGCGCGACGTCGTCTATCCGCGCGCCGCGTATCGCGGCCAGGCCGCCTGCGGCCGCGAGGTCACTCGCCCGGACCAGCATGCACCCGCCGGCCGCGGCCGAGGTCCCGCTGCCCGGTCTGCTGGCACGCCGGAATGGGTACAGCTGGGCGAAGAAGTACACGAACGCGGGGATGAGCAGTCGCTCCCATCGGTTGGCGGTGCGCAGCCGGGCCATCAGCGACACCATCGTGAACCGGCCGCGTTCGGCTGCCGTCGCAAGATCGCTGAGGGTACCGGGCGCATAGCGGATATCGGCGTCGGTAAATAGCAGGTAGCCGGCGTCATTGTTGTCTGCAGCAAGAACGCCCTCGGACATCGCCCAGACCTTGCCGGCCCAGCCGGCCGGCGCGGGCCGCGCGCTGACGACCGCTAGCTCGCGGTCGGATGGCCAGTCCTGCCCGTCGGCCTCCGTTACCCGCCAGCCGGCCTGCTCGGCGACCTCGGCGGCGGTCCCGGCAGTGCCGTCGGCGCTGTCATCGTCGACGACGATCACGGCGAGGCGGCCTGGGTAATCCTGCCGCAGCAGGCTGGGCAGGCAGGCCGGCAGCACATCGGCCTCGTTCCTGGCCGGGATCACCGCAGTAAGCGCAGGAAACCCGCGCGACCCGGCCGGGCCGGACGGCGGCAGGCGGTGGCTGGTACGCCAGAAGCCGCCGTGGAAACACAGCAGGTAGATCCAGGCCAGCGCGGCCGCAGAGGTCAGTGCGCAGATGATGACGATGACGGCACCTTATCCCCGTGGGCCGGGACCATCGCCGGCGAGCCGGCACAGCTGCCGGGCCTGGCGGTGCGGGTTAGGGTGGCGTCGTGGTGGGCCACTATGAGAACTTCTTCATCGCCAGCGCTGGCGCGTCCGCTGCCATCCTGGGGTTGCTGGTCGTCGCGGTATCCGTCGTCAATGCCGATGACGCGAACCCCACAACGCGGGAACTCCGAACGGTGCTAGCCGGGAGCGCGTTCGTTGCCCTGGCTGACATCTTTATTGTCTCGATTGTCGCCCTGACCGGCGGCTCAGTCGTCTTCGGGCTATCGAGCCTCGCGACAGCAAGCGTCGGCCTGGTGGCTACGAGGCGGCTGATACCGAGGGCAAGGCGCGCCGGGAATTTCTCCCGCAGCTCTGGAACCAGAACGCTGAATATTGCCTTCGCGTCGTTCTCGGTCGTGAGCTACTCGGTGCAGCTCGGCCTCGGCGCAGCGCTCCTGGCGGACACCGGGAGCGCCGCCCTGCAACATGCTTTGGTCCTTGTCCTTGTGGCTATGTACTGCAGCGTCCTTGGGCGGGCATGGGTGGTCACCGGGATAACCCGGCGTGCGCCGAGCGGTCCTGGCCAAACTGTGCCCGGTGCTGACGGCGAGCCAGCGCCGCTTGCCGCGCCGTTCTGATCGTTCAGCGGCCGCCGCTGGACCGAGCCCGGTGCGGCGGGGGAGTATGGCAGGGTGCGTATGCCCTGGCTGCCCGCCGAATACGAGCGAGTCTGCCGTGACTGCGGGCAGGCCTGGCGGGTGCCGCGGGCAGCAGCATGGCGGCGCGGCCGGACGGTAACCGCCCCGGCCGAGGCACTCGGGCCGACGCTGCGGGACAGCCCCGCGTCGGCCGCGCGCGGAACGGCGTGCATGGGCAGGCCGGCGCGGCTCAGGGCAGAGGTGGCACCGGTGCTCGCAGCCAGCCGCGCATCTGGCGAACTGCGGCGCTGCCCGCGCTGCGGGGCCGGAAAGTTCAGTCAGCACGGCTTCCGCGGCACCGGCCTGGCGGCCACCGACTGAAGCAGTACCGCCTCACCGGCTCAGGCTGGCACCGCGATCACGACGTAGTCGTCTGCGGTTTCGGCGAAGTCCGTGCCGACTTCGCGCAGTCCCGCGAGTTCGAGTCGTTCGCGCAGCTCGGCGACCGTGACGGGAAGGAGCGAGACCCGGTATTCGTGCGGCTCAACCCGGTCCCCGTCCTCGAAGAGAAAAACGATGTGGGCTACGTGCTCCTGATCCAGGCGATCGGGCACCTCCCATGCGTACAACATCACGCACCTGCGCCCGCCCCGGGTTCTCACCCGGTTCGCGACCTGCACGACCCGGCGCTCGGCGTGAAGTTTCTCCCAGTGGCGCAAATGGATCACCACATGTCCCCCTGGCCGGGTCACCTGTCGCAGCCCGGCGAGTGCATGAACCATCGCGTCCTGGCCGGCCGCGTGCGCCAGGGCGTTACCGGTGCAGAGCACGACATCGAACCGCTCATCGATGGTGTCGGGCAGGTCTGCCCACAGGCACTGCTGGACCGGTATGGCCAGCCCTTCCCGCCGGAACCGCTCCGCGGCGATCTCGACCATCGCCTCGCTTCCGTCGGTCGCCTGCACGTGGAAGCCACGGCGGCCAAGCGCCGCGCCGTCGACGCCGGTGCCACAGGCCGCGTCGAGCACGGCACCGCCGGGACCGATCCGCTGGAGCAGAGCTGCGACCGCGGGCCGGTTGATCGCGACCCCGTGGGCCAGCGCATCGTTGTCGTAGAGCCAGTCGTAATCGCCGGCCAGGCCAAGGTAGGTGTTGTCAGCCACGACAACCTAGCCTGTCACCTCCGAGACGCTCCTCAGTCGCGCGGCGGTACCGCAGCTTGTCCGGCTCCTAATCGGCACTGGCGCCGGCGCGGGGAGCGGGGCCGGGCCGCCATGCCGGTCGGGGAGGATGGCCAGCTTGTCGACCAGGACCACGAGCGGAGCGGCTGCCGACTCGAAGGTCAGCACCCAGTAAGGTCCGTAGCGGCCTGCCGCTTGCAGCGCGACCGTGGGCATGGACGCGAGGGCCTGGGCCAGGGCACTGAGCGTGAGGCGGCGTACCCGTCCGGCCCGGATCCGCTTACCGTCGATCACGAATTCGGCCGGGGCGGCGTACCCGCCGGAGTCCGGGTAGGTCAGGTTGCTCAGCCCCGCTCTGGTGGCGGCCAGGCTCCGGAGCGTCGTCATCTGCCGGGCGTTGTGCTCGCGCATAACCCGGCGTTCGGCTTGCCGCCACGTGCGGCGCTCGAGACATGACATGCGGGCAAGCGGATCGCCGAGAGCTCTGCTGTTCATGGGCGGCACGCGACCCTCAGCCCACGCCGCGCGCGAGGCCCTGGATGACCCGCAGGCGGCCGCTGGCCAGACCCTCGGTGAGGTGCCGGGCCTTCTCCGTGAAGTTGTCGACATAGGTGTGCACCCCGAGCGGGCCAGGGGGCTGCGCAGAGACCACCTTCATGAGCGCGCCCGCGTCGTCGGTGAGGTCGTTCCAGAGCTCGACGACGAAGCCTGCTTCCTCGACGAGGGCGCGCAGCTGCCCCGCCTGGACGAGGTGGCTGAGCTCGGGCCGGTCGGCCCATGGCATCGGAAAGTCCAGCTTCTCTGGACTATCTCCGGCAACGATGTCCCAGGTGCCGAGCCGGCCGCCGGGTACGAGGACGCGGCGCGCTTCGGCGTAGAGGCAGGCCTTGTCGGCCACGTTCATCTGCACGTGCTGGCTGATTGCCACGTCGAAGCTGGCGTCGGCGAACGGCAGGTTGGTAACACTCCCGTGCCGGACCGAGATCCGGTCCTCCAGCCCGGTCAGGCGATTGAGCCAGCGGGCAATCTCGCAGTATTCCTCGGTCAGGTCGATGGCGGTGACGCGGCACTTGTACTGATCCGCCAGGAAGCGTGCCGTTCCGCCGATGCCGCTGCCGGCGTCGAGCACGTGGTCGTCGCTGGTGACCTGCGCTAGCTCGGTGAGGCGGCTCGTCGCGATCGGGCCCATCGTGTGAAAGTCCTCAAGCAGGCCGAGGTCGGAGCGCTGAAGGTGCTCAGAGTTCAGGCCGGCTGCGATGAGTGCCTGCTCGATGTTGTGCCGGGTTAGGCCGGTCGAGTACTGAGCGCCGACTTCGCTGATTGTCATCACGACCTCCTACGGCAGTGAACGCCTGAGCAGATCGGCCACGACTTCTGGCTGATCATGCTGCGGGTAGTTGGTGGCGCCCGGCAGCACATGGAGTGAGGCGTCCGAGAACAGCCCGGCTATCTCGGCGGCCAGGGCGGGATTGAGGTAGCGGTCTCTTTCACCGAAGATCACCGACACCGGCAGGTCCAGGTCGCGAACTGCGCCGCGCTCGATGAGCGCGTCCTGCCGGTCCAGGGCGTCCGACAGGACCGCCGTCCATCCGCGGATGGCCGCGCGGGCGTCAGGCTGATCGGCGGAGCCAAGAAACTGCGGGAGTATCGATCGCCTGGCCACGTTGTCGGGGTCGTTGGCATCCAGTTCCAACTGGACGCCCCAGCGCATCAGCATCCACAGGCGCTGGTTGTCGTCGGCCATCAGGTCGTCGGCGAGGGCTCCGCGTTCCGGTTCGGAGAAGAGCTTGGTCATCTCGGGCATCCGGAGAGACTTCTGGCGCCCGAAGACGGTGTTGAGCAGGCCGAGCCCCGCTACCCGGTCCGGGTGGACAATGCTGTACCAGACGGCATCCGGCCCCGAGGCGTCGTGCCCCACGAGCACCGCCCGGGAGATGTCCATGGCGTCAAGGACCGCCGTCAGCTCGGCTTCGTGCTCCTCAAGCGAGAACCCCAGGGCGTCGGACCGATCGGAGTGACCATACCCGAGCCAGTCGAAGGCAACGGCGCGCCTCGGCGACAGGCATGGCATGAGCTTGCTGTAGATCTGGTGATCATCGGGAAAGCCGTGCATCAGGATGAAGGGCGGGTCATCGCCCGGCAGGTCACGCACGAAGATGCTGCCCTCGGGCGTATCGACTTGAAGCTCGTTCTGATCCTGCATGTTCCTGACCCCTTCGGGAGTTCCGGTGCCGTTTCCACTCTAGACTATCTCAAAGATAGTATCTGTTAGGTAGTTTAAGTCAACTTGCAGGCTCCGAGTTTGATATCTCTGTGGTACTATCTTGACGATATGGGAAAGCGGACTCAGAGCTACGGGCACTTCTGCCTGCTGGCCAGAACACTGGAGCGGGTCGGTGATCGGTGGGCTCTGCTCGTGGTCCGGGACCTGGAGCTGGGTCCACGCCGGTTCACGGACCTGATGGAGCTGCTTGGCGGCATCACGCCCAAGACACTCACTCAGCGGCTGCGCGACCTCGAGAGCGAAGGGATCGTGGTCGCCGACCGCGAGCCGGGCCGCCGGGAGGTCTGGTACCGGCTAACCCCGGCAGGCGAGGAACTCGTCCCCACCCTCAACCAGTTGCTGCGGTGGGGCCTGCACCATGCGTCGCAGCGACCACCGGCGGGCGAAGAACCCCACCCGGAGCACTTGCTGCGGGCGCTCCGTGAAGCGCTGGAAGAGCTCGGCTCGCCAGCTGTCAGGCCAGTTCGCTGGCTGGTCCGCGTTCCCGGCTATGGCGATTACACGGTCGCGTTCGACGGCCGCCACTGGTCGCTGAGCCTGGGCGAGGCCGAGGACCGTGAGGTAACGATCACAGCGAGCCGCGAGGCGCTGTCGAGGTTCCTCACCGGCCCGCCATCGGCCGGTGGGGATGACGGGCCCGACGTTACGATCGCTGGTAGCCCACAGGCGATCCAGACCATGCTCGCCGCGATCTCGATGTTCCGGTCTGGCTCGGACGGCGTCAGCTCAGACGGCTGACCGGCCGTTCCGATCGCAAGCCGGGCAGCCGGCTAGCTTCCGCGACGGCCACTCCTGCGCCAGCATGGCGAAATCGATCTCGTCGGTCCACTCGCCCTTGAACCACTCGTTCTCCCGAAGATGCGCTTCCTGGCGCATCCCGAGGCGGGTGGCCAGCCGCCCCGATGCCGAGTTCCTGGCGTCGATCCGAGCAATGACTCGGTGCAGCCTCAAATCATCGAAGGCCAGGTGCAGGCCCGCATGCGCCGCTTCCGCAGCGTAACCGCGGCCCGAATAGGCAGGGTTGAATACGTAGCCGATCTCGCCGCAGCTGTGCTCGGCGCTGACCCAGCGCACCATCACATCGCCGATGAGCTTCCCGGAATCCATGAGCTCTGCGCCGAGAGTGATGGAATCGCCCTCCTGATCCAGCGTCTGCTGGCGCCAGGCGCCGTTTATGCGGGCGATCACGTCCGCGGCGCGCTGCGGCTCGAATGGCACATACCGGCACACCTCGGGGATCGACCGATACTCGACCAGATCGCCGACGTCAGCCTCCGTGAGCGGCCGGAGCATCAGGCGCGCCAAGCGAACGGGGTAAACCGGGGCGAGCCTCACGCGGCCAGTCTCGCACGGGCGCCGGCCGCGTGGATCCGCGCATCATCGGCTGTCAGGAGCGCCCAGCCACCGGTCGAACCACGCACGGGTGCGCAGGAGCAGGTCGCGCTGATGGTTGCGCTCCGCCAGCCCGTGTTCTTCCCGCGGGTAGACGACTAGCTCGTGCTCGGCTCCGTATCGGCTCAGGGCGCGATGGAAGTAGATCGCCTGGCCGACCGGCACGTTGGTGTCATCCTCGCCGTGCGCGATCAGCACGGGGGTGCGGACCTTCGACGCAAACGAGATCGGGCTGACCCGGTCATGCGGGTGCGGGCCGGTGCCCTCCCAGCCGAAGCTGCCGGCCAGCGCGCCGTCCATCGACCCATATTCGCCGATGGCCGCGAGCATGCCCCAGTCGCATATCCCGGCGAACATCAGCGCGGCCTTGAAACGGTCTGTCTGCCCGACTGCCCAGGCGGCCATGAACCCCCCATGACTCGGGCCTCCGATCCCGAGCCGGTCCGGGTCGGCGACACCCGCACCCACCAGCATGTCGACCCCCGCGATGATGTCGCTCCACTCACCCCCGCCGACCGCGCCCACGACTGCCGCCGAGAACTCACGACCATGCCCCGTGCCGCCGCGCGGATTGGGCAGGAACACCGCGTAACCCGCCGTCGCAAGCCACTGGCCAGGAGAGTGCGGCCCGAGCATGAACTGGTCGGCGTACCGGTCATCGGGTCCCCCGTGCACCAGCGTGACGAGCGGGAACGGGCCATCCGCACGGCTGCGCCCGGCCGGCAAGATGAGCAGGCCATCGAGATCCAGACCGTCGGAGGCCTGATAGGACAGCCGTTCCTGGGTGCCCCACTCAATCCGCCCCAGCTCCGGCCGCGTGTCGCTGATCCGGCTGAGCGGGCCGTCGGGCGGCCCGGCATGCACATCTGTCGGCTGGTAGGCGGTGGTCGCCAGCACAGCGACTGCCTCACCGGAAGTGCTGGCGGTCAGCGAGCCGAGCAGGCCGGTGGTGGTGGACAGGCACCGGAATCGCAGCGGGCCGGGATCAAGCCGGTGGATCTCGGTGTCGAGCCCGCTGGCGAACAGGGCCAGCGGCGGGCCGTCGGCGACCTGAGCCAGGTCGGTCGGACATGCGTGCATGCCGTCGGTCAGGTCGCGGGGCGAGGAGGACGCACCGGGCACCGTGTCGTAGACGGCGAATCCGCCAAACGGGTTGGGTTCTGCTAGGTAGGCCAGGTGCCAGGTGCCATGGTCGGCCCACCAGACCGGCGACCGGGCATGGCCGGCGACCCTGCCGAGGTCATGGACTATCCCGGTGTCCGGATCGACAACGTGCAGCTCATTGGTGATGGCCCCCGGATCGATCTCGCGGCTCACCCAGCTGACCACTGCCACCGGACCGCCGTCTGGTCGCTGCGCCAGCTCGGCGACGTGACGGCCGCTGAGGTCGCTTATCACTCGCAGTTCGCGCGTAGACGGGTCTAGCAACCGGAGCCTGCCGCGGCCGGATTGCTGGCTCCAGACGATCGGGTCGTCGCGTTCAGCGCGCCTGCGCTCGTCCTCCTCGGTCGGCTCGTCCGAGGCCACCACGGCGACCCGGCCGTCTGCCAGCGGGCAGAAGTCATATATGTCGCCACGCCAGTCAGTCAGGCTCTCAGCCTCACCGCCGTCGACTCGGATCCGGTGCAGCTGGGGAGACCCGGTGCGGTCTGACATAAAGAACAGGGACGCTGAGTCCGGCGCCCAGCGCGGGCCGGAGTCAGCCGCCGTGCCGGCGGTCAGGCGCCGCGGCGGCGAACTGCCGTTTGCAGCGGCCACCCACAGTGTCCTCAGACGGCGTTCCCCCGGATGGCCCACCGGCGCAATGGCATAGGCGACCCAGCGCCCGTCCGGGGATAGCGCCGGCTCCCGCGGCACTGCCCCGTCCACGACGAGCTCGGCAGTAAGCAACAGTTGTGTGCCCATGCTCATGGAACGCGCCTCTCCGCCGCCGGTACGTCGTGAGACATCATGCAACTAAACGAGGCACACGTCCTGATTCCGAGCCATATAGCGGTCTGCGCGGACGCTACCGCGCCTCAAGCCGGGCCGCTGGACCGACAGTCGCGGGCGCAGCCAGACCAACCGCGTTATCTCCGTCCGCGGCGTCACCGGACTGGCCAGACCCAGGTGTCTTGGCCGGCGTGGTGTGCTGCGTCGAATAGCGGCCGAAGCCGGTCAGGACGGTCTCGAGTACTGGCAGGGCGTGGATGACGCGCCTGGATCGGATGGCGAGGTCCCAGAGGGGCTCGAATTTCTTCCACCCGCCAGCGTAGGCAAGGTGCCGCAGCCTGCCTGCCAGCGTCTCCTTCGTCGCGGCTCCGGCCCAGATTGATCCCCACCGGTAGAAGTCGGTGTAGGCCTTCCAGTAGCCGGATTCGAGAGTCTGGGCGTCCATGCCTGCCGGGCGGAATACGACGTGCCGGGTGTCGTAGAGGTCCCAGTCGCTGTGCAGGATGCGGCCCTCGGCGATC